>Ga0209597_1002372_pt1 | contig 11969 bp, 9 predicted proteins | sample M_140625_MF_Meta_FD_187316 | JGI IMG/M metagenome (GOLD analysis project Ga0209597, IMG submission 187316) | Freshwater microbial communities from Lake Montjoie, Canada to study carbon cycling - M_140625_MF_MetaG (SPAdes) (version 2) | ecosystem: Environmental > Aquatic > Freshwater > Lake...
AAGTGGGCGGATAATCCACTGATAAGATCAAGTATTCAAAATTGGATCAGTTAAATAATATGAAAGTATTACTGACTTCCGGTATCTATTTTCCAGATATAGGCGGTCCGGCTACGTATATTCCTATTCTTGCACGTAGGTTAATTGAAAACCATCATGAACCCATAGTTATTTCTCTCACCGAATCAAATATAACAAACCGCATACCTGAGAATTGGACGACAAATTTTGTAAACAGAAACGGCTTTAAACCACTTAGAATTTTAAAAACTATAAAAATTATAAGCCAAAAGTTGAAACAATCAGATGCTCTTTTTTGCAATGGCCTTTTCTTGGAGTCAACGCTCGCTAATTATATGAGCAAAAAACCCTCAGTTGCAAAAATTGTAGGCGATCCAGTTTGGGAAAGATACACGAATAAACATCATTCCGAAATCACAATTGAAAAATTTGATAGCGAATGGCGTGGCATCTCAGTTTTTCTTCAGCGAAAATTAATAATCTGGGTTCTGAATAGATTCGATGTAGTCACTACTCCTAGCGAAGGATTAGCTTTTTTAATGAAATCCTGGGGAGTTAAAAAGGAGATTTTAATTATTAAAAATGGGGTTATGTGCACCGAAGAAACCCATCGTTCTACAGAATTTGATGTAATTTCATTAACACGCTTGGTTTCTTGGAAGCGTGTAGACCTCTTGATCGAAGCTTGCAAAAAAGCAAAACTTTCGCTGGCAATCGCAGGAGATGGGCCGGAAAAGCAAAAACTGGAGGCTCTAAGTATGAAAATTGGAGCTAACGTTAAATTCTTTGGTAACGTAGCACAAAATGAAGTAAATCACTTTTTAAGTATTGGAAAGATATTCGCACTACTGTCTTCATACGAGGGTTTATCTTTTTCACTTATTCAAGCGATGATGGCCGGAAAACGGATTGTGGTTTCTAACGCTAAAGGTAACTTGGACGTTATCCAGGATGGCGTTACGGGTAAAGTGGTTAAAGACCTAAGCATAAATAATATAACTGAAATATTATTGTCTCTCTCATTGGATTCAGTTGACAATTCCTCACTGGAAGCAAATGCGAGGAAAGAAGCTATGAAAAATTATTGCGCACAAAATCAGCTAGATCTAATGATTCAACAGATTATCTTGGTTCAGTCCTGATGTGTAACGTCTTAGTAATTATTGATCCAAGAAGAAGGATTTCTGTAAATGATAAAGGAACGATTGAAAGACATCTTATATATTCACGAAATTTATCTTCTAAAAGCAAAGGCACTATTTGCAAAATAGTTGTACTACAACCAATCAAAAAAGGAGAGAAAAAACAAATCGAAATTGACTCGACCTTATCAATTTTTAGAGTTAATTTTCTTAAGGTTGTAATTAATTTCCGGAAAAATATTATTTATGAGTTTATGAATTTTGGTTTCAAACCTGTTTTAGTTGTAGCTGGGGATCCATGGGAATCTTCATGGTGTGCATCAAGATTTCAGAAAATTGGATTAAAAAATGGCTTGAATATTCCAATCCAAATACAAGTACACGCCGAGATGTCAAAAAATTGGAGCAATGCAAGCTTAGTAAATAGATTTAGGTCTATGTTAACTAGTTGCACGTTTGCTAAATCTTCAAGAATTAGAGCTACAAGTGCAAGCCAAAAGTCATTATTAGTGTCTCGCTTTGGTGCAGACGAGTCTTTGATTGACGTATTGCCCGTTCCATTGAGTTTAATTTCAGAAGAAATTGTGCTTTTTAATGAACATCGACCATTTTCAATAGGTTTTGTTGGACGGATACAAAAAGAACGAGACTTGAAACTTTTTACAGAAGTATGTACAAAGATTGCGAGCGTTAACAATGAATTAAAAGTAGTAATTATTGGTGACGGAAAAAATAGAGAAAGTTTCATAACTGAATTAAGAAAATCAATTCCATCAGAGAATATTGAATACTTGGGCTATTTGAATGGCTCAGCTCTAGAACGATCTTGGTCTAAAATTGGAGTTCTTCTTTCAACAGCCCCAAATGAATCGTACGGTAGATCAATAAGAGAATCACTAATGCACGGCATACCGGTATTAGCTCGAAATTCAATGGGAGTTGATTTGCTCAGAATGGAGGCGCCGCAGAATTGGGTCAGAGTCTTGGAGCCCAAAATGAATGCCGAAGAGTTATCTAAAGAATTTCTTGATTTGCAATGTTTAGAAACTACTGATGAATACCTAAAAACGCAAAATTCCTTCCAAGTTAAAGTAGTTGAAGATCTTGTATCTACTTGGATAGAAATGAGTATAAGTTCTTAGCTAAGGTAGGATTAACGCATGTGTGGAATTGTAGGTGGCTTCGGATTAAAATTAAATTCCGCATGGATAAATAATGAAACTAAACATTTACGAAGGCGTGGTCCGGACTATCATGCCGTAGAAAATTTTGGCGAAAAGTTAATTATGGGTTCTGCTCGCCTAGCAATGACCGATCCGCACCCACGTAGTAACCAACCATTTAAAGATAATGATCGCAAAATTGCGATTTCATTTAATGGAGAAATTTATAATTATGTAGAATTAGGTTCATTTTTGGCTACAAAAAATATTGAATTACGAACAAAATCTGATACTGAAGTTCTATTGCACGCTCAACACTATTTTGGTAATTCAGTTCACGAATATATTCATGGCATGTATTCGTATGCATATTATGACGTAAATTTAGAAGAACTAACTCTTGCCCGTGATGGTTTAGGGAAAAAACCACTTTATTTCTGGAACAATCAAGAAAATATATATTGGTCCTCGAGCTTAGAATCAATTAAGAGATTAGAAAAAAAAGTCATAAACGAAAATTCCATAAAAGAATATTTAAGTCTTGGGTACACTATTGATCCAGAGACTATTTGGAATTCAATTTTTACCGTAAAGCCTGGTACTAATTTAGTGATTAAATTTATCAATAATAGAATTTCAATAGTAGAAAATATGAACGCAAAATACTTAATTCCTAAAGATAGAACCTCTTTAAGTCTTAGGGAAAACATAGACCAGGCAGTTAAAGATAGAATGATCGGACATAGTTCTGTAGCAATTTCAATGTCTGGAGGGCTAGATTCATCCATAATCGCAATGGCGGCAGCCAAAAACAACCCAAACACCACTGCCTACTCCATATCGTGGCCTGATTCCGACAAAGAAAGATACAACACCGACTCTAAAGCGGCAAAGTTAATATCAGCTAATGCCGGAATTAATTTTAGCGAAGTAGAGATGCCAGTTGCGTCAAAGATAGAAAATTCTATAGACACTTTTGTCAGTGCGATGGAAGAACCAAATAGCAACCCATCTGGTGTTTCTATGGTGCCACTTTATAACAATATAAAGGATGATGGACATAGATTAGTTCTAACCGGAGATGGCGCAGACGAAATTCTGGGAGGTTATCCAAGATACTTATCAGCTTCGAGAATTAGAAATATACTTAGGATTAATACTCGGATGGCAGACAAAATAATAATTTCCAAAAGAACGTCAAGAAATCATCTACTTATCAATCTTCTGATTTCACAGCTTGCGACCAAAAATACTTTAAATTGGATGCATTGGCATTGGAACTTCACACCACAGGAACTTTCAGAGCTATACAAACCCGCAGTTAATCAATTCAAGACAATAGATTTGTTAAAAGGAAAAGTAGATTCGTCTAAATTAGGTAAAACAGAAAATATTGTAGAACATTTGATGTTGCATGACCGCGAAATTTGGTTAACTAACGAATCTAATCGAAAATTAGATCGAATCTCAATGTGGAATTCAATCGAAGCTCGCAGTCCATTCGAAGACTCGAACGTCATAGATTGCGCATTAACAATTATGAAAAATAATGATTACGGAATATTAAACAAGAAGCTTCTCAGGGAAGAATATCCTGAACTGAATAATTTTGGTGTCAGAAATGATAAAGCAGGTTTTATTAGTCCGGTGGGGCATTGGCTAAGAAACAACCCAGAACTTGTTAGAAACTCAATTTCTCACTTAAAGAATGTTGGCAATTTTAATGCTTCTTACCTCAGCAAATTATCTGAAGCCCCAATGCGAGGAATTTACCGAGAGATAATGCAATTATGGTCGCTAGTAATTCTATCTAAATGGATTATTAAAAGTAATTATGAGTAGTACAACTCTTATAATCTATAATTTAGAGACGGATAAAAATAGCGTCGTACTTTCACATACACACGATTGGATTAAAAGTTTTGCCTTACAAATTGAAAACGTTGAAGTCTATTCAACTCATCTAGGGGCGGCAGACCTGCCTTCAAACGTTACATTGCGAGAAACTGGCGGCGGTACATTTATTAGTCGCATAAAAGCGATATTAATACTTTTTATATCTTTTTTAAAGATCATTAATAATCGTAAAAACACAATAGTTTTTCATCACATGTCTCCAAGAACTGCAGTTTTCCCGGGGCTATTTTTTAGATTATTCGCAGTAAAGCAAGCGTTATGGTATTCCCATAAATCGAAACCTATTTCATTACTATTAGGGTCAATTATTGTAAATAACGTTGTTTCTTCAATAGAAGGAACAATACCTATTTTAAAGGCAAAGAACCGATATTTAGGGCATGGTATAGACGTATCAAGCGCTAAAAAAATTCTAGAAAAGGCTTCCGAAAGTCGCAGCGAATTGGTATTTCTTGGCCGAATAAGTCCAGTAAAGAATTTAGAAAAAATTTTAGACGATATTGCTAATAGTACTAATCCAAAAATCAAATTAACTTTTGCGGGTCCAACAGTCAAAGATTCTGACTATTCGAACTTACTCACCAACAAAGCTAAGGCATTAAATTTGAACCTGAGAGTACTTGACCCCATTCCACACAGCGGGGCCTTGGAATTCTTGAGTGGTTTTTCATACTTTTACTCTGGAATGGAAAATTCTGTTGATAAATCTAGCTTAGAAGCAGCAAGTGTTGGCTGCCTAATACTCACGACAGATAAGGCAACTTTAGAGTTAACAGGGATGGCATCTTTTTGGAACTTGCAGAATATCTCTGCGCCTAAGTCAGTTCCAGACCAAATTAATTATTTTGAATCTTTAAAAAATGATGAGATTTCAAACGTTAGAATTATGATACATAAGTTTGTGAAAGAAAGTAGTGATATTAATAATACAACTAAAAAAATTCTTCAGATTTTAGCCAATGGTAATAAAAAATGAAAATTGTTTTTGTAAGTTCCGCCCGGTACCCCACAGAAAAAGCGTATGGAGTAACAATTGGGGAAACAGCTAAAGCTGCAAACGAAATTGGTCATGAATCTATGATTCTAACTTTAGGATCGTCAGGAATTGATGAATACGGAAACCGCTATTTAGGAATTGCAAATCATATATATGCCGCAATAGAAAATATTAAAGTAATAAAATGGCATGTTTTTAGAAAATATTTGTTCAGCGTTAAATCTGCAATTTTTTCAATACACGTTTTCTTTTCGCCTAAAGGCAAAGCTGCAGAAATTATATGGACACGAGATATATATATTGCTCTTATTAATGCTATTTTTACGAAAGGAAAGAAATCCGTTCTGCTGGAGATTCATCACCCACCAAGAGGTGCAACCAAATTTCTTTTATTTGCAGTTTCACTTTCAAAAAGAAATTACATCTCAACAATTTCAGAATGGCATAGAACTGAATTATTGAAAATTTTACCTGAAATTCCCATATTACTTACACCGATGGCAGTGCCAAAGAGCTATTTTTCACTTACCGGAGTCAATAGTTTCCCAAAAGCCAGTAATATTTCAATTTGTTATCTAGGTAAATCCCAAAGCAGTGGATTTGACAATGGATTGGATTCTCTTCTGAAATCTATTAGCAGTTTAATTAAAATGAATTCAAATTTTAGTTTCACTTTCATTGGGCTAGAAGAGCCGGCAGTGGTTAACTTGAAAAACCTTTCAATTGAACTTCAAATTCCATCGACAAGAATTGAATTCATTAGTCACGTTTCCCATACTGAAGTTCCGTCGATACTAGAAAATTATGATTTTGGAATTTTGCCTTATTCGGAAAATCGATACAATGATGCAAGATTCCCTATAAAATTGCTTGAATATGCTGCTTGCGAGATTGCGATAATTGCAACAGACACTCTGAGAAATAGGAGTATTCTTGGAACAGATAAAGCACTATTTTACAATCCCGAATTTGAATTTGATTTAGTTCGTACAGTCCTCTTGGCATTAAGCCGTAAGTCTGAAACGAAGAGTCAAATTGAGCGGGCAAAAAAATGGGCTAGTGAATTCACTTATGAGAAAAGAGTAAACATTGTGATAGAAAGCATGAGAACTGAAGTCAATTAATATATAATTAATAAATGTGATTTCTCAGCCAACTATTTTGGGAAGAGTAAGAAAATTTATGCGATTCAAATTAGTTAAAATCTTTATAAATTCGACGGTTGGTCGTTCAGCGAAGGTACTTTCTAAGAATGATCGAAAGAAAATAGTTTTAGTTATATTTTTACAAATCACATTTGGATTTTTGGACTTAATCGGGGTAGGTATAGTAGGAATTATTGGTGCCTTGGCGATAAGTGGGGTGGGATCTCAAGAATCCGGAAACAGAGTTAATTCGGTATTGGAGTTCCTTCATTTAGGAAATCAACCATTTCAATACCAAGTTGCAATATTGGGGTTTTTTGCCGCTGGGTTATTAGTTGCCAAAACAATATTTTCAATTATTTTTACTCGCCGTACTATGTTTTTTTTAAGCCGGCGAGGGGCGCAACTTTCAGCCAATCTAATTTCAAAACTCTTTGCACAATCATTAATAACTTTGCAATCGAAATCTATGAATGAAATGATGTATTCTCTCACTACCGGAGTAGGAATAATTACTGTTGGCGTTTTGGGATCAACGGTAAGTTTAGTGTCCGATGTTTCTCTTCTGATAGTAATGGCGGTAGGTTTATTTTTTGTTGATCCTACAATTGCTTTTAGTATTTTTTTTATATTCGGGTTAATTGGATTGTTACTTTATAAATTAATGCACATAAAAGTTCGAGAATTAGGACTCAAACAGTCTGAAATTGGAATTAGAAGCGGAGAAAAAATTCTTGAAGTGATTAGCTCCTACAGAGAAACTGTAGTAAGAAATAGGAGAGATTATTATTCTAGAGTTATTGGCAAACAACGGTTAGAACTAGCAGATATTTCAGCCGAAATGTCCTTTATGCCAAATATTAGCAAGTATGTAATGGAAGTTACCGTCGTTATTGGTTCAATCGTTGTTTGCGCTATTCAATTTATGGCGCAAGATGCAGTTCACGCTGTGGCTGTTCTTTCGGTATTTCTTGCTGCGAGTACAAGAATTGCCCCAGCTATTTTGAGAATTCAGCAAGGTGCAATATCTATTAGGGGGAGCTTAGGTGCTGCTAATCCAACTCTTGAACTGATCGAAATGTTGGGAAGTTTGAAATCAATAGAAAAAACTTCAGATTTAGTTGAAACCAAACATGTTGGATTTCAAGCCAAAATAAAACTAGAAAATGTTTCACTTACATATCCAAATAAGGAGATTCCTGCTATTTCTGGAATCAACCTGAACATTGAACCGGGACAGATTGTGGCCCTAGTTGGACCTTCAGGTGCAGGGAAAACCACGATTGTGGATGTCTTACTAGGAATTTTAAAACCTGATTTTGGAACAGTTCAAATTTCTGAGCTACCTCCTCTTGATTGTATTTCTAAATGGTCTGGCGCCATTTCGTATGTACCGCAGGATGTAATGATTTCAAATGGAACGATACGTGAGAACGTGGCGATGGGTTTCCCTAAAGAAGTTGTCACCGACGAGCTTGTTTGGGATGCGCTTGAAGTGGCACAACTTTCAAGTTTCACAAAATCACTTCCTAACGGCTTAGATACGCCAGTAGGTGACCGAGGTACAAAAATTAGTGGCGGACAAAGGCAGCGATTAGGAATTGCTAGGGCTATGTTTACAAAACCAGCTTTATTAGTATTGGATGAAGCCACAAGTTCATTAGATGGAGAAACAGAAGCAAATATTTCTGAAGCTGTTCAGCTTATGCGTGGCTCAGTGACAGTTCTAATGATTGCCCACAGGTTATCAACAGTGAGAAATTCCGATTTAGTTATTTATATGGATTCTGGAAAGATTATTTCAATTGGAAACTTTGAAGAGGTTAGAAGTAAGGTGCCTGATTTCGATAGACAAGCAAAACTAATGGGTCTTTAAACTCTTGTCGCGTAATCTTATAAGCGCGGAATCAATTTCGAAATCGTTTGACATCAAGCCATTAATCAAGAAAGTTTCACTTGGTATCGCAGAAAACGATCGAATAGGCATCGTCGGAAGAAATGGTGGCGGGAAAAGCACTTTAATTAAAATTCTTAGTGGCTCAACTCTCCCAGATAACGGAAAAGTTAGCAGATCAAAAATTGCCACATTTGGGATGCTAAACCAATTCGATTCAATTAATACAAAAACAAGAGTAAGTGAATATGTTCTAGGTGGGCTTAAAGAGCATGAATGGGCTGGAAATTCTAGTACTCGTGAAATATTTAGTGGGTTATTTGGTTCTGAAACCAATAAAATTTTGAATCGAGAATTTGCAACACTTTCTGGAGGCGAAAAAAGGAGGGTTGGGATTGCAAAATTATTGATTGAGCCACTTAATTTAATTCTTCTTGATGAGCCAACGAATCATCTTGATGTTGAAGGCGTTGCATGGCTTGCAAAGTATTTGCAAGAAAGAAAAAATCTAGCTGTAGTCGTAATAACGCATGATCGTTGGTTTTTAGATGAGGTCTCGGATATTATGTGGGAAGTTATTGACGGAAGTGTTGAAGAATATGACGGTGGCTATTCCGCTTACGTCTTAGCTAAAGCAGAGCGAAATCGGCAATCTTCCGTAGAGAGTACTAAGCGGAATAATCTAATTCGAAAAGAGTTGGCATGGTTGAGACGTGGCGCGCCAGCGCGCACAACTAAACCTAAATTTCGAGTTGATGCAGCTAACGAATTAATTTCCAATGAGCCAGATCCAAGAAATAAAAGTGAATTACTCAATTTTGCTTCAAACCGACTAGGAAACACGGTTTACGAAGTTCATAATGGAAAATTAGATGTTGGTGACAAGAATCTAATAGAAAAATTAGATTGGAATATTGGGCCAGGCGACAGAATTGCACTTATCGGGGTGAATGGTGCTGGCAAAACAACTCTAATGCGAGCATTGTATGGAGACCATAAATTCTCTGCAGGAAAACTAGTTAGAGGTATTACCGTAAAACCTGCTTTTCTTTCACAGCACCTAGAAGAGCTCGATCCTACTTTTCGAGTTTTGGAAGCGGTTGAAATGATTGCTCATAGAGTTGAACTTGGTGACGGCCGAGAGATGTCGGCATCACAACTATGTGAACGACTCGGGTTTGACTACGCGGGGCAGCAAACATTGGTTAGAGACCTATCTGGTGGTGAGAAGAGAAGGCTTCAATTAACACGGTTATTAATGGGAAGTCCTAATGTTTTGCTTTTAGATGAGCCGACTAATGACTTTGATGTAGAAACTTTAACTTCACTTGAAGACTTACTGGATAGTTTTGCTGGAACGCTTGTTGTAATTTCACACGATCGATATTTTTTAGAACGTACTTGCGATAAATTTGTTGGGCTACTTGGGAATGGAGCGCTTCGAGATCTGCCAAGGGGTATTGATGAGTATTTGGAGTTACGTAAAGCAATGCTAAGCGCTAAGACACCAATTCAAAAATTGAAGAGCTCTTCTAATCTAGTTGAAATTCAATTACTCAAAAAAAATATTTCTAAGTATGAAAAACAGATTCAAAAACTGAGCCAAGAAGAGCTAGAGTTGAATTCTCGACTCGAAGAATCAGCGTTTGACCATGAAACTTTATTGGAGTTGACTAACAAGATTGATAAAATTCGAGAGCTCAAATTTGCGATTGAAGAAAAATGGGTGAATGCAAGTGCCGAACTCGAAAAGTAATGTTGTCCGGCTAGATATTCTTGCGGCGATTTCAGGTGTTTTGATCGCCTTTCAATCAAGAGCAAACGGTGAACTTTCTCGTCAATTAGATAGTGGAGCACAAGCTGCACTTATTTCATTCTCGTCGGGTTTGATTGTTGTTGCGATTATTACAGTTTTTAATCCAACAATCAGGCTTGGATTAAAGAGATTGAAAACTGCATATGTAAATCGAGAAATTCCACGTTGGCGGTTATTTGCAGGAATGCTTGGTGGCTCTTTTGTGGCAGTGCAATCTCAGGTAGTCCCAATAATTGGCGTTGCGCTATTTTCTGTTGCTTCTATTGCGGGACAAACTGCGACTTCATTAATAGTTGATCAGATTGGTTTAACTGGTGGCGGGCCAAAGCCAATTTCGCCAAGAAGAATTACAGCAGCACTTATTACAGTTTTTGCAGTACTTGTTTCAGTTCTGGACAAGCTTGAGGGTGTCAATTTCTCAATTCTCTCATTATTACTCGCACTCTTTGGAGGTGCATTTGTCGGGATTCAACGTGCGCTAAATGGCCAGATAAATGAATTTACTAAACAAAGTTATGCAACCTCACTTTTGAATTTTGTAATGGGCACAATATTTTTAATATTTTTCTTAATATTTTTAATGATTTTCAAAGATGAGCATTTAGTAGCACTACCAAAGGGACCTTGGTGGATATATACCGGTGGTGTTATTGGCGTTATATATATTGCTTCCACATCATTAATAGTGCAACATCTTGGTGTTTTAACCTTTACCCTCTTTAGTGTGGGCGGGCAATTAGTCGCTTCGTTATTTATTGACTTCTTGTCACCTACTGAAGGAGTGAGTGTTAGTTGGTACTTATTTTCTGGTATTGCAATGACTTATCTAGGGGTACTTGTTGGAGGTGCGCGTCAAGCGCGTTTACCTCGGAAGTAATTGATAGTTGCTGAGATTATTGAACCACCGATAAAGAAGATTGCTAGCGCGTATGACGAGCTCTTAACCCAAGGGATGCTTGCTGAGTAATACCCTGCGAGAGTTATACCAACACCCCAAACCAGCGCACCTAGCGCGTTAGCGGATAAGAATTTGTAGTAGTTCATTTTTACAGTTCCTGCGATTGGTGGAACAAAACTTCTAATCCAAGGAAAGAATCTTGCAGCAACTACCGCCCACCAGCCATTAGCTTCATAAAAACGTTCGGATCTCGCAATCATTTTCTGCATCCGCTTTGAATCGCGTTTCTCTAAATAAGGGCGGCCAACTTTTCTTCCGATTACATAACCTACCTGATCTCCCATAAAGGCAGCCAAGAAGATAATTGAGATCAAAATTACGATGTTTGTATCGTATCGGGTAGCTGCAACTAGACCAGCACTAAAAAGTATTGAATCCCCAGGCAAGAAGAAACCAAGAAGTACGCCGGTTTCTATAAATATTATTGCACCGACAAGTACATAAAAGAGAAATGGCGCAATCGGGCTAAATTGATTCTCAAAAGATGCAGCCAGAATTGCGAAGTTAGCGTTCATCAGCATGAGCGTTTAACGGCTGCAGCAACTTCTTTCACTACATTTGGATCGAAAACGCTTGGGACTATGAACGATGCATTCAATTGTTCACTCGACACACAACTAGCAATAGCTTCAGCGGTTGCCACCAGCATTGCATCTGTAATTTTGTGCGCACCAGCATCGAGTAACCCTCGGAAAATTCCTGGGAAAGCCAAGACATTATTAATCTGGTTTGGCTGGTCACTTCGTCCGGTCGCAACAACTGCTGCATATTTACGAGCAATTACTGGATCAATTTCTGGATCTGGATTGGCCAACGCAAAAACTATTGAATCTTTAGCCATAGAAGCTACATCTGATTCCTTAAGCACATTGGGCGCGCTTACTCCAATAAAAATATCGGTTCCAACCATGCATTC
>Ga0209597_1002373_pt1 | contig 11967 bp, 7 predicted proteins | sample M_140625_MF_Meta_FD_187316 | JGI IMG/M metagenome (GOLD analysis project Ga0209597, IMG submission 187316) | Freshwater microbial communities from Lake Montjoie, Canada to study carbon cycling - M_140625_MF_MetaG (SPAdes) (version 2) | ecosystem: Environmental > Aquatic > Freshwater > Lake...
GTTCTCGAAAGACAACAGAGTCGCGGAAGGGTGGCTGAGTGGCTGAAGGCACCTGACTCGAAATCAGACGTACTCGCAAGGGTACCGGGGGTTCAAATCCCTCCCCTTCCGCCAGCTCGTTTTCCCCGGTTTCACTGGGGGTTTTCACGATCGTTTCGTTTCCAAGTTACCCATGAATCCGCACCGAAACGGTGTCACCGGGTGACACGGTGGTGACAAGAAATGGGACCCACAGATCCACGGCGAGGCGACCGAGGCATTGTCTCCTCCAGACATTGGGAGATCAACGACCGACCTCAAAACCGCCTTCAAGAATATGGGTGCTGCCTGCGGGGAACTCTTGGGTCGCGATGGGGTGTGAGGCCTCAGCCGCTCAATGGGCGACGAGGTGGAAAAACCGGGTGGCATCGTTGCTGGCGTGCCGCGCGATGCGGGTCTGCATCGCGCCCTCGGTTGAAAGGACCTCGGTGGGTAGCTCGGTCCAGGTGCCGCCTCCCAAATCGGTGGTGGTCTGGAGGTGAATCGTGACGCCCGGTCGGTCGAGTCGCAGTTCAAAGCGCAGGGTGGCCGGTTCCGTGGCTAGGCTCATGAGCAGTGGGAGACGGGTGTCCGCGGTGAGTGGATTGCTGCCTAGGGCAAACTCCAGGAGGTTGGGGCGACCATCCCGATCGGGATCTTGGCCAGGGCCTTGTTGGTCTATGGGGAGGCCCTGCGCGGTGATCCAATCGGAGAAAGCCGCACCCATGAGGGCGGCTCCCGGGGTGGGCGTTGCTGCTAGCCATGCAGAAGGATCGTTGCCGTACGCACCCTCGATTCGCTTTTGCAGGGAGTGACCCAAACCCGCGGCTCCAGGGGGCCAGGTTGCGTTGCGGTCGTAATTCACGCGGTCCACTCGGGCAAATTGGCGCACTCCGGCGTCGTCCAGTCCGGCGGGACGGCCAAGTTGTACAGACTCTCCTTCGTTGGCCAATCGACCGGTGGTCCATTCCAAGACACGGGCTCCGGCTGGCACCGTGAAGGCCTCGTTGAAGTGAGACAGGCTGCGCGTCAGGACTAGCCGTTCGCCTGAGGCCAGGATGAGCGGTGGGTTGGAGGGAAACTCCAGTGCGATCCCATCGGTGATGCTCCACGGAGCGTTTCGGACGCTGTCGTAGAGCGGCACGGGAGTGGCCGTGATATTAAGAAGTTCTAGGAACTCGAGGTCGGGATCCGTCGTCGCTGCATAAAAAATCTCCGAGATCACGATGGGTCCGATGCGCGGTGCGCTGTTGGCCTTGCCGGGAGTCGGGGTTTGCAAGGGGATGAAGTTCCAAGTGTCCGTGGAGGCCTTGCGGTAATTGCCCAAGGTCTCGCCCGGGAGTGATGCGCCAAACTTCTCTTCAGTGCGAACGTCGGTGAGTTCGTCACCGATGGCCGAACTGAGGTAGAGGGTCTCCCCTACGTCGCTGAGGGCGAAGCCGGTGATCCGGCCAATATCTAGCGACGCCACGCCGAAATGCTGCTGTTCACCCAACACGATGCGCTCACCCGCCTCGAGGCGTGTCCCTGCGGGGATGCGGTATTTTCGCAGGTCGCTCGCGCTGTCGCTGAGAAACCACCCACTGATGTCCACGGGGCTGGAGGAGCGGTTGAAGAGTTCGATCCAATCCTGGTCGCCTTCAGAGTTGGCCAAGATCTCGTCGATCACCACCGTTGGGGTAAGGGCGTACGGATAGTCGCTGGCTTGGTATTGGTAGCGGGCCCCGATGTCGGCGCGGGTTCCATCGGGATCGGTCGCATGGACGGGATCACCGGAATCGATGGCGGGTGAGGTGGGTTGGAGACTGAAATCCAATAAGGCTGGAGCGACGAAAAGGGGGGCCTTGAGCAGATTGCTGGATCCCGGAGCGGTGATCGCAACGGTGTCCGAAAGAGAGTAGGAAACCACCAGTTGGGAGAGGGCATCGACCTGTACCGGAACAATGGAACTCTTGGAGAAGAGGGTGTTGGTGACGAAGGCCGATCCGCCACCCACGCCGAAGTTCTTTTCGTACACATCCACGCCGATGCCGCAGTCGACAAAGGTGTTCTGGTCTAGGGTGACCCGCGATCCGGCATCCTTCACTCCCACGCCCATGGCGCAGCCAACGATCAAGTTGTTCTTCATGATGACCGTGGAGCCTTGACCCACGGAGACGCCCTTGTCGGAATTGAAGTAGATGCGGTTGTTCTCGATGAGGATGTCCTGGGCCCCCTCGCCGATGTCGATACCGTCGCAATTGGGACCTTGAAACCGATAGATGCGGCAGTTCCGCACAACGCCTCCCACGACGCCGTCGTAGTCGATGGCATCGGTATCTGGGGCGTTGTCGCCGATGAAGTCGCTGTCCTCGATGAGCGCGGCTCCCCGTTTCACGTTGATGCAGTCGCCCGTGTAGGGGGTGTGAAGCCGGCTATGACGCAGGACGATGGATCCACCGCGGCAAAAGATCGGGCCCTCACAGTGCTCGATATCGAGGTGTTCGATGAGGAGGTTCGCATTCAATCCGGAGATCGCGGAGGGAAATGCCAGTGGGTTTGCGCCGCGTGTCGCCTGGCGGATCACGAGGTGGCGCAGCACGTTGGCCCCGTCGGGGTTTTCAAAACTAAGGCCGCCCCAGCGCGCACCGTTGCGGCCGAGGAGACGCACCGGGGCCTCCGCTGTGCCCGTCACGTTCAAGGTGCCTTGGACCCGAAGGTGCCGCCCAGCCGGCATGTTCAGCGTGATTCCCGCGGGCACGTTGAGGGTGATGCCTGGCGGGATGATGAGGTCTGAATCCAGCGAGTAAGTGGCTCCGGCGATGAGGGAAGTGGTTGCCTTGAGAGTACCGCCTATCACCCGTTCTTCGGATGGGGCGAACTCGGCGGCGAGGCTGGTAGTGCCGGTTAGCACGAGCGTGATATTGGTCGTGGTGTTGGTCGTGGTGTTGGCATTGCCGGTGGTGCTGTTCCAGCGGACGAAGCGAAAACCTGGGGCCGCCTCGGCCGTGAGTCTGAGCGGAATTCCGGGGAAGAGTCGGTGGACTCCCGGTTCGGTGGGCACGCCCTCGACGAGGATTCGTCCGTGCTGCAGGCCGCTGACCCCGAGGGTCACTGCGACGCTGGGGGACAGGCTGAGGCGGCTTTGGATCTCGGCCAAAAATCCATCGGAGCGGGCATCGATGAACTTCTTCATGTCGGCCAGGGCCGAGGCACGTCCGGAGGCACTCATGCCGCCCAGGCTCGACCATCGGGCTGCATGGCGCGGCACCTCCGATTCCACTTCATGGGCCATGGTGTCCAAGAGGCCTTGGACGCGCACGGGCCGGAAGGTGGCATCAGCGTGGGCTGCCATGCGTTGGGCTAGGCGCTGCCGGAACTGCGTGCTGGTTTTCAGTCGCGACAGCAGTTGGTCCGAAGAAAGCATTTCGGACAGGACGCTGCCGCCCAGTTGCGAGGAGCGGAACGTCTGGTCCATGTCGGGCAGAAACCACTGCCAGCGTCCGCTGGGGGTGCGCGGACGCCAGAACTCCCGGTTGTGCGCCCAACTCGTGTTCTGCCCCCAGGATTCGGAGGCGATGAAGTCGATGAAGCTTTCAATGTCGACCCGGGATTCGATGACTGCCCAAGCGGCCGGTTCGTTGAGGTCGTGCGATTGGGCGAATTCGAGGAGTTCTAGCCAATGCACCGTGTCGCCCTTGTCGGCACCCAGCGTGATGGCCATGGAAGTGAGGTGACCGTAGATCAGGTGGTCGATGTCGGTGGCGTTCAGGCGGTGATGCTCGAAGAACCAGGCGTCATCCCACCGGGAACGGACATCATGAATGCCCCAGTAGGCCCCGTTGATGAATACGATGCTGGGTCGATAATCCGACACGCCCACCCGCATCTGGCCGCGCTGAAGAAAGGGCCACAGTCCGTCCCGCAACATCTCCATGCTCCAGGCATCGCCGCCATCGCGCAGGGTCAGGGAGGTGTGGTTGGGAATGCCGGTTCCTGGGAACAGGTCGTAGGCGAGGTTGTCATCACCGTAGGCCCCGCGGATCGCGAAGTTCAGGGCGCGCTGCGCGTGAACCCAATTGTTCTCACCGCCCATACGAAAGGCACCGTTGACCCGGAAGCCCGGTGGCCCGTTGGGGGCGAAGAATTCTAACGAACCCGGGGCGTCTTTGTTCTTGTACACGTCGCGCAGTCCGCGCCCGGAGCTGCCGCCGCTCACGCTCTGCTCGTGTAGGTTGTAGTAGATGCCCAGGCGGTCGCCGAAGAGCAGTTCGGGATCGGAGACCACCGAGATCATTGGCAAGGATCCGAGGGTTTCACCGATCAGGTAGGTCCGCGTGGCGATCGGACCATTGGGCCGCCCATCTTGGAAGACCCGGGTCCGAACCACGGTGTTGGATGTGAGGGTGAAGGGTTGGGTGTAGACCGCTGAATTTGGGGTCGGCACGGCCCCGTTGAGCGTGTAGCGCACGGTTCCGGATGGGGCGCTCAGTGTCACCGTCACCGGAGTCGCCGAAAGACCGCCCTCGGGGCTGATGAGCGCGGCGATTCCTGGGGTACGAAGGTCGGGCACCTCAGCACCGAAATTCGGGGCGCCGGGTGTGGGGGTCGCGAACTGGACCCAGTCTCCGGCCGTATTGCGGCCCCGAGAGACGTCGGCAATCTGGATTCCGTAGGTTTGGAGATCCACGTTGGTGGAGCCAGTAAAGCTCGCCCCGGAGAGGGACAAGTCGAAGCCGAGGTCGGAACTGTTGGCCGCGCTTTGGTGCACTTCGATAGCCACCAGATTAATGCCGGCGACGAGGTGCGTGGCCGCAATACGATGGGTGGTGAAGGTGTTTTCGGCGGTCCCGGACAGGGAGGTCGTGGTGAGCGTCTTAAAGTCTACCGCCCCGGCCGGCAGGTTCTGCCGAACGACTTCGGCTCCATTGAGGTAAATAATTGCGCCGTCATCGGCCAAGAGTTGGAGTTCGAGTTCTAGGAGCCGGGTCGGGTCGGACACACTGAAGGCATGCCGAAAGTAGGTGGTGATTGGGTGGTTGGACCCTGCGGCCGCGGCCGTTAAGAGGGTGGTTTCGTCGCCATCCCCGTACCCTAATTGGCCTGCGCCGCTGGCCCAGAGAGCGTCGTTGAAGCCCGGTAAATTCCACGCGGTGCCGGCGTTGGCTCCGTCGTCCAGATATTTCCAGCGGGCCGCCCCGGACTGGATTAGAACGGTGTTCGTCATCCCGGTGGCGTGGGTTAAGACCACCGATTCACCCAGAGCCGACAGCGAGAAATTGGCGTGGTAGCCTTCCGTCGTGAAACTGCGCCACGGCCAATAGCCTCGAGGATGGGTTTCGCCGGGAACGGCGTCTTCGCCGTCGGCCCAGACGATCAGGTGCCCTTTGGCGGGCAACACGGCCGTCGTGGGAAAGGTCCAGCGGAAGGGTTTCTTCGGGTCATCGCTCAGGTACCACCCGGCCAGCGAAACGGGCGCGCTGGTGGTATTCTCCAATTCGATCCAGTCGGGATAATCACTGAAATCGACGAGGTCGGGATGGGATTGGGTGTTGGAGGCGAGGAATTCGCTGATCCGGATCTGTGCCTGGGTCGCTATGGGAAGCAAACACAGTGCGGCGGCCAGCGAGAGTTTCATTGAATGGCAAAACCTAGCAGCTCCCATACCTGAGGTCAGGCCCACAGACGTTCCGGCCGTTGTTCAGTGAGCGCCCCTTATTGATTTCACGACGACCCGGGGCTTATCGCCCCAGGGCCAGTCGCCTCCACTCATCGGCCGCGTAGCCATTTCAGCCGAGGCTCACGGAGCCTGGGTTAGGGTCTTGCGCCGGTGCACAGCATCGCCCCCGCAGACGTACAGGTAGGCATTTCCCGGACCGGCAAAGACGCAGCTGTACACGCCCTTGTCGGGGCGGGGCTTGGCGATGACGCCTCCCAGGCGACCAATCCAGTCGAACATTTGGACACCGGCGTGTGAGGTCACATAAAGCCGGCCGAGGGCATCCACGGTCGAACCATCGCCACCGCTGTCTTTCTTGCCCGAGGGCACCACCAGGGTCATGGAACGCTCACCAGCGCTCAGGCTGCCATCGGCGGCGATGGCGAAGCTCCAGACATTCGTACCGCCGTATTCCGAGACGTAGAGAAAATCGTGCTTCGGTGAAAGAGCGATGCCGTTGGGAGAGGTGATTCCGCCGGCGACGGTGCGCGGGCGCGAGAGGGACTTGGCTCCGATGGGCACGGCCTGGACCTGGCCTGCGCCCGTGTCGGTGAAGTAGATCCATCCGGCTTTGGAGACAATGAGGTCGTTGGGCTTGACCCCGGTGGCCACGTCGCGGATCGCCTGGGTGGCAGGGTCGATGGTCACGATTTTGGGAGACTCACCTTGGGTGGCGGCATAGAGCTGTCCGTCAGGTCCAAACTTCAGACCGCTGATCTTGGGGCCGTTGCTGAGCCACGGCTCGGCCTTGGTGGCACCGACGGCCACGCGGTAGATCATGCCTTTGGGCAAATCGGAGAAATAGAAATTACCCTGGGCATCACCACAGGCCCCATCGGTGAATCCAAAATTATCGCCGACCAATTCCCAGGGAGCTTCGGTGCCTCCGCCGGCCAAGATCTTGTTGAGGGCTTCGTCACCGTTCCAGTTGTTGGTGCTGGGAGCGGGGGGGCGCATCGTGGGACGCCACAGCCACCGCAGCGAGTCGGGCAAGATGACACCGCCGTGCTTGCCGTTATGCGCGCCGTCTCCCATCACGAACTGCGTGTCGTAGCCGGCGAAGGTGAGCGCACTGGCCATGGTGCGGTTGGCCAGGGGCCAGTCACCGTGAAGGTTGTTGAGGTCGTTGACGCCGTCTTGCAAGAAGACTCGCAGCGGTTTGCGCTCGGTCTTACGAATCAGGGCCGGGTAGGCGTGGCCGCCTCGGATATTGGTGAAGCTGCCGATTTGCGAGAGCACCTTGCGGAAGTGATCCGGACGTTCCCAAGCGACCGTGAACGCACAAATGGCTCCGGAACTCATGCCAGCGATGCCCCGCATTTCGGGGTCGTCGCTAATGCGAACCTTGTATTGGTTCGTGGCGAAGGGGATCAACTCGTCGATGAGGAATCGGGCGTAGTCGCTGCTGAGCGAGTCGTACTCGAAGGAGCGGTTGTTGCGGTCGCCCCATCCATTGGCCCCCGGGGCCCCGGATCCGCGGTGGCCGGGATTGAGGAACAACGCGATAGTGACAGGCATTTCTCCGCGAGCGATCAAGTTGTCCAGCACGATGGGCACCCGCTGGGAGCCGCCTTCGCGGACGTATTCGTGTCCGTCTTGGAACACCATGAGGGCGGCGGGCTTGCCTCCGTCGTACTGGGCCGGGATGTAGATCCAGCCTTGGCGGGAGGTTCCGGGGAACACCTTCGACTCGTTGAATTCGAAGGTCTCAACCCGCCCCTTGAGGACGCCCGGGGCGCGATTCGTCGAATCAGCTCCGAGGGTATAGTTGTCTGCGGCCTGTGCGGTGATTGCACCCAGTGACAGGAGAGCCGCAGCCAGCAAAAGGGGTTTCATTGGCAGGATCCTCCGGAACCAACCGTCACGGAGTCAAACCCGCATGTGTGATCAGGAGAGGGTTTTCAGGCGTTGGGCCGGTTAAGGGCAGCGGGCTAGAGCTCTGTAAATCAGCGTCGTCAAAGAGGGGTTGCCTCGCAGGCAATCGGATTGTCATTTTCCCCATTGACGCGCTGACTTCGGGAGAAAAGTAAGTTTGGAGTGGCCCCTTTTGTGTAAAAAGGTGGGACCGACCCCGTCGGGTTACTTCAGGTGGGTGTTGAACCACTGGGCGAATTGGACGAGGTCTTTTTCCATGCCGGGCCAGCCGTGGTCCTTGCCCGGCAGGCGGACCAACTTGTAGACGGCTCCGGTATCCCGGGCTTTTTTCTCGAAGATCTCGGCCTGGTAGATGGGCACCAGTCCGTCGGCTTCGCCGTGGATCACCAGCGTGGGGGCCATGCTCTTGGTGACAAAGTGGATCGGGGAGATGGGGCGGCCGTATTCGAGGCGGCTTTCCAAGGTGTCGGAAGGGCTGCCGAAGGCTCCGTAGAATTGTCGCCCGACTTTGCCGACGCCGACCTGGGTGTCGCCCGGGGCTCCCCAGTTTTCAAAGTCGGTGGGCGGGAAAAAGCAGGCCACGGCTTGCACACGACTGCTCTCTCGGTCGACCGGATCTTTGGCCTTCGGGTCGCCGTCGTGACCTTGGGTTCCCAGGGTGAGCGACAAATGGCCTCCGGCGCTGGAACCGGTGATGCCGAGACGGTCGGGCCGCACGGAATAATCGGCCGCATGATGGCGGATCCAGCGAACCGCTCGATGCATGTCTTCCGCGATCTCAAGGACGGTGAATCGGGGTTGGGAACCATGGACGACGGCGAAGACGGTGTAGCCCTCGTCGAGCAGGGCTTTGCAGTAGGGAGGGTTGATGCCGTTATGGTCAGAATAAAATCCCCCGCTAATGACCCAGATGACGCCAATGCCATTGGTCTTGGCCGGTTGTAGTACATCCAGAGTGAGCGCTGTACCGAACTTGCGGCCATAAATCACCTCGGTGCGGCGAAGACCGGTCAGTCCATCGGCCCAAGCGGAGAATCCGATCAGGCTGCAGAGACACTGCAGGAGGAGAAGGTGTCGATGTATCATAGGAAGAAGACGGTTGTCGGCCGGACAAGGTCATCCTGCAAGTCAAACCGAACGCCAGACCGGACGTTCCAAGGAATCGCTACGGCAGTTGCCTAGTGGTGTTGATGTGGGGCGCAGTCAGGCTGCGACGACCTGAGCCGGTGAGCCTTTGTGTCGGTAAGCGATCTCTGTGGGCTGGTCCGCGCGACTGAGGTAAACATTACGTCGAGGCTGAATCGTGGCTCGGGGACCGGTACTGCGACACGGCGCATTGCGCCAGAACTCCCTGTTACCCGAACGTACGTGCTACCCACTGAAAGTGATGAGCAACCGTCCTACGCCGCAGCGTGAACGGTGAAATATGGGGAATAGGGGGGATTCCTCCCTTGGATTACGGAGCGTTGTGTCCGGCGCCGCTATTGGTCGAATTACCGCCGCCGCCGTGTCGCCGTTCGTTGCCGCGTCGTTCCATCTTCTTGCGGTGTTCTTCGAGCAACTGCTTCTGATCTTCATCGAGCAGTGGCAAGACCTGCTGGTGCATGCGCTCGAAGGAACCCTTCATCCGACGTTCTGTTTCCTGATGGATGCCCGAGACGTCGGTTTCAGCGGCCTTCAGAATGGGCTCGATTTTGGTAACTTGCTCCGGGCTCAGGTGAAAATCAGTGGTCCAACGCTTAAGGATTCGCGCCGACATCGCGCCAGACTCACGCGGAGGCCGCGGAGCTGGCTTGGCCGGAAAGGCTCGAGCACCGAAGACGCCCGCGACCGCGCCGGCGACAAACGTGGCGCCTAGGTAACCAATGATCGCAGTGCGGCTTAGGGGACTCATTGCAGGGCAAGGTACGTTTCCGGCTCGGGCACCACGAAGGCTTCGTCGATCAGGCTGTTGGTCGGATCGCTGACCGATAGCAGAATGGCGCACAGCGCGGCGCATCCGGCGAAGGCGACGCCCCACCGCAGCACGGCGAGCAAGTTGATGCCTTCGGCCTCGGAACGGGCCCGTCGCATGGCGGCCAAGACCCGATATTCGAGCACAGGTTCCAGCGCCGCGGTTGCCACAGCAGGTTGATAAGCCGTCGCGGCGGATTTCAGCAAACGATCCAACGGATGGGTCTTCATGGGTGAATTTCCTCCATCAATTCTGAAAGGTGTTTCTTCATTTTGGCCCGAGCGCGGAAGGCTCTTACTTTTACCAGAGGTCCGCTCCAACCGGTGATGTGTCGAACCTCTTCGACCGATTTCTGCTCTAGGTGGAGTAGGGTAATGACCAAACGGTCTTCCGGGTTGAGCCGTGCTAGCATCTTTTCGACGAGTTCCCGCGAAGCCAGCCCGTCTTCGGGTGACAAATCGTTATCGGTGGACGCGAGGTTTTGCACCACCTGTTCCTCGTCTTCGCTGAGATCGGACATCCGCCACTCGGGCCGGATCTTTTCGTGGGCGATCTGGTTGAGGCAGGTGTTGACCGCCACACGGGACACCCAGTGCTCGAAGGGCACGGCTCCTCGGTATTGGTCGATTCGGGTGAACACCTTGACGTACACGGCTTGAATGAGGTCTTCCTCGCTAGTTCTTCGGGGCAGGTGTGACCTCACGATTTTGACGATCAACCCATGCAAATGTTGCATGAGGACGCGGGCTGCATCCTCATCGCCCGCCCGCACGCGTTCGACGCAGGCGGTCACATCCAACACCGGTTCGTCCATGCTCAAATCGGAGAACACCCCTCACTGTTTCAAGCGACCGCTCTCGATCGGCAAGGTTACAAGATTCCCTCGACCCATCAACAGCACACGCGCTTTTGAGCCTTTATTCCCGAGGGACAGGCTGGTTTTCTGGCTTCTGTGAAGACTGTCGCCCTCCAGACCCTTGTTACTCAGTGCCAGGCTTGGATGACTCCGGAGCGCTACCGGGACTATGATCGGGCGCGCAATGGCCTGCAGGTCGAAAGCCGGGGTTCGGTGCGCAAGATCGCCGCTGCGGTCGATTGCTCGCTGGCCACCGTGCGATTGGCGGCCGCATCGGGCGCGAATTTGATGGTGGTTCATCACGGGTTGTTCTGGTCGGAAACCCGGCCATGGACGGGGCCTCGAATGGCCTTGATCCGTGCATTGCTCGAGGCTGACATGGCCGTCTATTCCATGCACCTGCCGCTCGATGCCCACAAAACCCTCGGAAACGCCGCCCAATTGGCCCGCTTGGTCGGGTTGCGGCGCCTGAAACCATTTTTCCGGCATGAAGGGGAATTCATCGGTTGGCAGGGTGAGACGACGTTGAGCCGCGAGGCATTGGGGCGTCGTCTGGGCGAGATTCTCGGACGTGATCCGATCTTGCTGGCCGGGGGTGGTTCAGCGTGCCGCAAAGTAGGCATTTGTACCGGCGGCGCCGGGGCCGAACTCCAGCAAGCGGCCGCTGAGGGGGTGGATACCTTTATTACGGGCGAAGGCCCGCATTGGACGCATGCCCTGGCGGAGGAGTCTGCTATCAATGTCTTTTACGGAGGTCACTACGCCACCGAGACCTTCGGAGTCCGAGCCCTGGCGGAGAAGTTGGCCAGCCAGTTTGGATTGCCTTGGGAATTCATCGATCACCCGAGCGGTTTGTGAGCGGGTTCCCGGGGAGAGCCGGAGCAGGGTCGAAGATCAGAGTCTAGGAGAATAGGGCCTTGGAGATCGGTTCAACGCTTGTTGCCGGCGATCTCGACCCGCCGTGAACCCGCAGTGAACCCGCAGTAAATCGAGAGAGTGCGCCTTGCCGGGTGCACACAATAAAAAACCCCTCCCGTTTCGGGGAGGGGTTGAAAGGACAGACTCTAGACCCGCCGATCACGAGGATCGGTCGATCAGAACTTGTAAACGATGCTGGCCGTGAGGCTCAGATCGTTCTTCTGACCGTCGAACGGATTGGCACCACCGTCAACAGAGCGGTCCCAGCGGAACTCGCCGCGGGTCAGCACGTTGGCCCAGAGGGCGTAATCCAAGGTGAAGGTCTCACCGATGATCTTGTCCTGGGTGCGGCCGGGCAGGAAGGCGCCGTAGCCGGAGGTGGCGTACTCGAAGCGGTTGTTGGCCTTGAGCTTCTCGGTGATCTGGTAGCCAGTGTAGAACGCGTAGGCGTTGGCGTAGCTGCTGCCGAGCGCGCCCGTGCCGCCGCCGTTGAACAACAAGTCAGCGCTGGCGCCGAGCGAGAGTTCCTTGATCGGGGTGGAGAGGGAAACGCCGACGTACAGGAGGGTCGGATCGTTCTTGGAGCCCTTGGCGTCACCGTTGACGGCGCCGACATAGAGGGAGCTGCCAGAGAGCCAACCGGCGCTC
>Ga0209597_1002376_pt1 | contig 11946 bp, 7 predicted proteins | sample M_140625_MF_Meta_FD_187316 | JGI IMG/M metagenome (GOLD analysis project Ga0209597, IMG submission 187316) | Freshwater microbial communities from Lake Montjoie, Canada to study carbon cycling - M_140625_MF_MetaG (SPAdes) (version 2) | ecosystem: Environmental > Aquatic > Freshwater > Lake...
CGGTCCTACACCCCTTCGGCGGGGCGACCCAGTCCACCCCCCAAGAGGCCATGGCGGCCAAGCTACCCGTCTTGAGGGGTGAAACCGATGTCTGCACCATCATGGCCTACGGGTTCAACCCCGAGGTTGCCCAATGGTCCCCCGGTCATGGTGCGGTCTGCGCCGTCGTGGAATCCTTGGCTCGCTTGACGGCCGCCGGTGGTAACCCCGCCCGCGCCCGCCTGACGCTCCAGGAGTATTTTGAAAAGCTCGGTGGTCAGCCAACGCGCTGGGGTAAGCCGCTCGTCGCACTCCTCGGTGCGCTCGATGCCCAGCTGGAATTCGGTACTGCCGCCATCGGCGGTAAGGACTCGATGTCGGGTTCGTTCAAGGAACTCGATGTGCCGCCGACGCTTGTCTCGTTCGCCGTCGTGCCCGGCAAGGCTAGCCAAGTCGTCTCGGCTGAATTCAAACATGCGGGTTCGACGGTCGTCATCGTCGATGTACCTCGCACGTCCGCGTTGTTGCCCGACCTCAAGATCGCCCGTGAGCGCTTTGCCGCGGTGCATGCGCTGATGAAGTCAGGTAAGGTCCTCGCCGCCACGGCTGTCCGCCAGGGTGGGGTAGGGCATGCGCTTGCTCGCATGACTTTTGGTAATCGTCTCGGGGTAAGCCTCACGGACGCCCCCGCTGCTGACTTCCTGATTCCGGCCTACGGGTCGCTCGTATTGGAAGTCGCTGCCGCCGCTGACCTCGGCTCCTTGCCGCACCGCGTGTTGGGTCAGACCACCGCCGCCGCGACTATCGCTTGGCCTGGTACCAGCCTTTCTGTCGATGTCCTGCTGGCTAAGCACGAGGCCGTGCTTGAGTCCGTGTTCCCGACCAAGGCCAGCGAGCCCCCGGGCACGCCTGCACCCATCACGTTTACGGTGCGTGCCGGCCTGAAGCCTAAGCTGCGCGTGGCCAAGCCGCGGGTGATCATCCCGGTCTTCCCCGGCAGTAATTGTGAATACGATACCGCTCGGGCGTTCCGCCTTGCGGGTGCCGAGCCCGAGATCCTCGTTCTACGCAACCTCGATGCAGCTGGCCTCGCGGAATCGCTCAAGGCTTTCGCCGAAGCGATTTCTCGTTCGCAGATTCTCATGATTCCAGGCGGCTTCTCCGCCGGCGATGAGCCGGATGGCTCGGGCAAGTTCATCGCGGCAGTCATGAAGTCTCCGGTCGTGCGTGATGCGACCATGGAGCTGTTGAAGTCTCGTGACGGCCTCGTGCTGGGCATTTGCAATGGATTCCAGGCGCTCATTAAGACTGGCCTCGTACCCTTCGGCGAGATTCGCGACGTCGACGCCTCGGCCCCGACGCTCTTCCATAATCGCATTGCCCGCCACATCTCGCGTTACGCCCATACCCGTATTGCGTCGGTGAAGTCGCCGTGGCTCGCGCGCATGGAAGTCGGCCAAGTACACACCATTCCGCTCTCGCACGGTGAAGGCCGCTTCACAGCGCCCGCCGCGGTCATCGCCGACCTCGTGAAGAACGGTCAAGTCGCCTTCCAGTATTGCGACGCTGCCGGCGCGCCCTCCAACGCCATCGAGTTCAATCCGAACGGATCCCTAGAGGCTATCGAAGGTATTACTAGCCCGTGCGGACGTGTCCTCGGTAAGATGGGCCACTCTGAGCGTACCGGTGCCAATGTCGCCAAGAACATTCCTGGCAATAAGCACCAGCCCCTCTTCCAAGGCGGCGTCGATTACTTCGCGTAAGCTCACTAACGCGAAGGGTAGGGGCAGCACCGCGTGCTGCCCTAGTTGCATCGGGTAGGGGCGTGGCTTCGCCGTGCCCTCCTTATGAGGAGTGCACGATAAATCGTGCCCCTACCATGGTTCGCCGTGCGGCGAACGAGGACAGCACGTGGTGCAGTCCTTCCCTCAGACCCGCACAAACACCTTTTGGCGGTAGAGCCAGTAGCAGAAGAGCCAGAGGGCACCGAGGACGGTAAGACAGAGCAGGGCTTCACCGTAGGTGCCCGTGAAGGTGCTGGCGCCCAGCCAGGTGCGGGCCAAGGCCTTCAGCCAGCCGCCGCAGAGTTGATACGCGAGGTAGATGGCAAGCGAGTTCATGCCGACAACAACGAAGGGGAACGCCCACGCTTTGTGGCCCTTGATGTCGATGAACCAATAGAAGAGAGCAAAAACCCAGAGGACTACGGCGCCGCTGTAAAAGGCCCACGAAGGGGTCCAGAGTTTCTTGATGACGGGGCAGATCGTCGTGCCAGTGACGAGCGCGAGGACGAGGCAGATAGCCCCAGCCTTGAGCAGCCACTTGAGCTTCTCACCGTCGGTCTTAACGGAGCGCAGGATTTCTCCGGCCATCAGCCCAAGAATCATTGTGATCAGCGCCGGCACAAAGTTGAGCGTGGTATAGCCGCCACCGTTGTAGACGAAGGGTTTCTCCGTGGGGAAGAGGTTGAGGAACCATTGGTCAAAGGCTGACGCAACGTTCGCATTCATATTCCAGTGGGCGAAGAAGCCAGGGAGGACGGCCTCCTGCGCGAGTTTGGGCGCTACGCCGAGGGCGCGCCAATTCGTGTCGGCGGCGGCCGTGGGCGTCAGTGCGAAGGCCGCCCAGGTCGCAACGGCGATGACCGTGATCGCCCCGACTTGTACGCGCCAGCCCCGTCCGACGAGTAGAGTGAGGAAAACATAACCGAGGCCGATTTGGGCGAGTACGTTGGGGAAGACGAACTCAGGCTGCTTGCCGGTGCCCGTGGCAAGGAAGACGCCGAGCGCGATGAGCACAAAGGCACGCCAGAGCGAGTGCAGGAAGCGGCGGCTACCGTCTTGGCCTTCGGCTGTTCGTCGGGAGGCAGAGAAAGGGAGGGCCATCCCGACCATGAACATGAAGGCAGGCTGAATCATATCCCACGCCCCGCCGCCAATCCATGCGACGTGCGAAGTGTTGTAGCGCAGGAACTCTAGGAGCGTGGAATCGGGATATGCCTTCGCGATTTGCGCGATACCGAAACCCGAGGAGGCCATAAAGAGCATCGTCAGGCCACGGAAGGCATCCAGTGAAACCAGGCGTTCAGGAACGGCAGCAGAGCCAGAGGGGGTGCTCATCGGGGTGAGGTGAGCGTGCTCCGTGCGCGAGCGGAGTCAACGGATAGGGCGGGACTGCACGACGTGCTGTCCTCTGGGATTACAGAGGACGGATTACGGTTTTTAAGAGGCAAAGGGGGACCGGGAACCGGAAGGAAGGTGGGAGCCGGTTGGCTGGAGTATGGTTGGATAGGGGTTGTGCGGCGGCTTTGCCGCCTGCCTCGAGGTAGGGTCAGCACTGCGTGCTGACCTAGCTTCCGCTAGATTACGTCTGCCGTAGTTATCTCTAGGTCGGCATGCAATGCCGACCCTACCCGATACAGTTAGCCGCCCCAACACCTCTTGGCTTCACTCTGGCCGCATATTCTTCAAGGCCTTCAACGCCCGATCTCTTCCCTCAGTCAGGCCGATGAGCGGGACAGGATAATCTTTACCTAATTTAACACCGGCTTCGGCAAGCACATGCATGGGGGCCTCCCACGGCTTGTGAATCCATTCGGACGGTAGCTTGGATAGCTCGGGCACCCAGCGGCGGACATAGTCGCCATCAGGATCAAACTTCTCGCCCTGCAGTACCGGATTGAAGACGCGGAAATACGGGGCGGCATCGGCCCCACAGCCACCGGCCCACTGCCACCCCATGGTGTTCGCACCGAGGTCGGCGTCGACGAGGGTATCCCAATACCACTTGGCGCCTTCGTTCCACGGCTGGAGGAGGTGCTTCACGAGCACTGACGCAGCGATCATACGCACGCGGTTGTGCTGCCAGCCAGTCGCCCAGAGCTGCCGCATCCCCGCGTCGACAATCGGGTAACCGGTGCGACCGATTTGCCAAGCGCGCAGGTGCTTCTTGTTCGGTGCCCACGGAAACTTCTCGAACTCCTTGCGGAGCGGACGATCCGGGGTTTCGGGAAAGTGATGAATCAGGTGCTGGGAGAATTCCCGCCAGCCGACTTCCGCGACGTATTTATCGCCGCCCTTGACCCCGAGATGTCCGGCCGTGCGCACGGCCTCGACAATCTCGAGCGGCGAGATTTGGCCGAAGTGCAGATAAGGGGAGAGACGTGACGTGCCGTCGAGCTTGGGGATGTCTCGGTTGGTCGGATAATCCTTCACCGGTGCGGCCACGAAATCCTTCAGGCGCTTCTCGGCTCCTTTACGGGTCGGGTCCCAGCTCGCTGGAAACTCGCCGTCCCACTTAATCTTCGGGAGCAGGCTGAGCTTGGCGATGTCGACGGACTTCAAAGGCTTATCGAGCGGAGTCAGCTTCTTCGGGGCCTTGAGGGGCTCGCCGAACTTAAGGTTCGCAAGACAATTCTTCCAGAAGGGCGTGAAGACTTGAAAGGGATTTCCGGCAAGGGTCTTCACGAGGTGCGGCTCATGGAGGAGGTTGCCGTTAAAGGACTCCGCTTGGAGTCCGGCATTGCGCAGCGAGGTTTTTACCTGCGTGTCCCGTTCGATGATTAACGGTTCGTGACGGCGGTTCCAGGTCACGAGGCCAGCACCGGTTTCGGCGACGAGCTTCTTGAGTTCCGTGAGGCTGTGGCCGCTGCGGATGACGAGTGGGCTGCCGGCTTTTTCGAACTGCTCCGCGAGATCTTCCAGCGCAAAGTGCAGCCACCAATTCGACGCCCCACCAGGTTGCCAAGAGCCTTCGGCCTCAGGGTCATGGATGAAGACTGGAATCACCGCCCCACCATGCTTCACCGCCGCCTGCAGGGCCGGGTTGTCTGCGAGTCGGAGGTCTAAACGAAGCCAGACGATGGCAGGGGTGGGCATGGCTTAGAAGGGGATGGAGGATAGGGGGACGGGGATAGGACACAGCAATCAGCCTTAGAAAAGACCAATTGCAAGGCACCTTAGAGGTTTCTCCCCTAACCCCCTATGACCCATCCCCCTAACCGCCATCCCCCATCACCAACTATAGCTCTGCTTCTTCTTCACGCGGCAGGCGAACTCGACGAGGAGCTGGACGGACTGCTCGACGACGGCGAGGTCGACGACTTCGCCCGGGGTGTGCATGTAGCGAAGGGGAATCGAGAGCAGGCCGCAGGCGACGCCCGCGTGTGCCATCTGGATGGCCCGTGCATCGGTACCAGTCGGTCGCGACTCCGCGCCAATCTGGTAAGGAATGCCGAGCGACTCCGCGGCTTCGACCATCTGGTCATAAACGACGGGGTTGATGTTGGGGCCGCGCGCAATGACGGGGCCGCCCGAAAGCGTGAAGCGCCCGAACTTACGGTTATCCGCATCCGGGTGATCGGTGGCGTGACCGACGTCGACCGCGATGGAAACATCGGGCTTGATGCCTTGGGCCGCAACCTGCGCACCGCGCGTACCGATTTCTTCCTGTGTGGTGGCTACGGACGCGACCGTCGCCGCCAGGGATTTCTCCTTGGCCAAGCGGCGGAAGGCTTCCATGCAGACGTAGGCACCAGCCTTGTCATCGAAGGCTCGGGCCACACCGATACTACCACGCAGGATTTCGGGGCCATCGGTATAGACGGCGGGGTCACCGATGCGGACAATCGTGAGGGCGTCGGCGCGGTTGTTGACGCCGATGTCGATCCACATGTCATGGCGCTCCGGGACGCGCTTGCGGTCCTCCGGCGAAAGCAAGTGGACGGCGCGCTTACCAGTGATGCCGAGCACGGGGCCATTGCGGGTCAGGATGTGCAGGCGACGGCCGGACGGGATGATCTGGTCGTGGCCGCCTAGGAATTCGAAGTAGAGGTAGCCCTTGTCGTCGACGTGCGAGATGATGAGGCCAATCTCGTCGATGTGGCCGGCGAACATCAGCGTCGGGCCGCCGTTGCCCTTGAGGGTCGCGATGCGATTACCGATGGAATCCTTGGTGTAGGTATCGGCCGACTTCTCAACGTATTCGTCGATGACCGCCTGGGCGGCGAATTCATGTCCCGTCGGGGATTTCGCGATGAGGAGGTCCTTCAGGAAAGGCGGGTAGTCGGTGATGGCGCGGGATTTCTTAGACATGGTGTAGGCTAAAGCCGCCTCACGCTAAAACACAAGCGGAGGTCGTGCCCTTTTTCGGTCAAATCAACCCGCCCGCCTTACTTGCCAGCCTGCGTGAAGGGCGGGAGCTCGAATTTCACCGGCTCCGGCCCAACCCGCGGGTCGGCGACTTGTTTGAGCGTGGCGAGTAGTTGCGCTCCAAGTTTACGGAGGGGGTCGGCGTAGGCCGGGTCGGCGGCGACGTTCTTGATTTGGTAAGGGTCCTTGGCCAAGTCGTACAGTTCTTCACCGGGGCGCTTCCCGAAGCTTAGGTCATAGACCCACTTGTATTGCGGGTCGTCGAAGTGATGGATGACCCAGGCCTTGGTCGGGCTGGCATCCATATCGGCGAAGGCGGTATACGTGGCCCTCTCCAGTTTTTCGAAGGCGGGCAGTTCTGCCCGCGAGGTAAAGTTTGGGCTGCCCATGGGCCAACGATCCGGTGCAAAATTTCGGATGTAGAGGAAGTCTTTCGTGCGTAGCGCCCGGTGCGGGTAGGGCAGGCTGCCTTCGCGAGCCGAGGCCACATGGCGTTCGCGGCCGGTCACGACCCAGGTGCGGGTCGGGTCAATCTGGCCAGCCTGAGTGGCCTGCAGGAGCGGTACGATGCTTCTGCCCGTCATAACTTCAGGTCGGGCGACACGGCCGATTTCCAGGAACGTTGGCGCCAAGTCCATGAGGTTCACGAAGTCATCGACGATGCGCCCGGACTTGATGCCCGGGCCGCGGACGATGAGGGCGACGTTCGTACCGTGGTCGACGAGGTTACACTTGCCCATGGGCACGCCGGGCATGCCGTGGTCGCCACTGATGACGAAGATGGTGTTGTCGAGTTCGCCGCGGCGCTCGAGTTCGGCGATGAGCACGCCGACGCCCGCATCCCACGCTTGGCATTCACCCATGTAGTCGGCGATGTCGTCGCGCACTTCAGGGACATCGGGCAGGAAGGGCGGTAACTTGCCCTTCAGGTCATCGGGGCGGATGCCCCAGAGATTGACGCCGCTGTGCTTCTCGTAGGTGCGGTGCGTGAGCGTCGGCCCGAACCAATAGCAGAAGGGTTGCGTGCCTTTGCGATCGCCGAGGAAGGACTGGAAGTTGCCGCGGACCTCGGCGAGGAGCTCAGCCTTAGCGTCGGCGAAGCTCACGCCTGCCTTCACGCGCTCGGTGGCGTTCTCGGAGAAGTTATTGTAGCGCCGCCCCGATTTCTCGTACGCGTATTTCTGGCCACCGTAAGGGGCGTCGGCCGGCGTACCGGGACTCCAAACTTTATGACTCTTGCCGATATGATAGCCTGAATCGAGTAGGAGGAGCGGATACGTTGGAATCGAGCTATCCCACTTGGCGCCGTTAAGGATGGCGCCTAGGTGCGTGCGGAAGAAATATTGTCCCGAGAGGAGCGAGCTACGGCACGGCGTGCAGCTGGGGGCGGTGACAAAAGCATTCCGGAAGAGCACCCCTTCACGGGCGATACGGTCGATGTTGGGCGTGCGGATGACGTCGTTGATCCCCGGACGTCCATCAATCTTCGCGTAGGCGCCGGCGTAGCGCCCCCAATCGTCGGCGAAGCAGAAGACGATGTTGGGGCGCTTCTCCTCGGCGGCAAAAGCGGAGCAAGCGGCCGCGAGTAGCGCGACGGTGGCACGGAGTAGGTTCATCGGAGGGGCTCTTTTTCGAAGTCGGAGGGCGTTGCCCAGTTAGTGTTAATTTTTTCACCGCGGAGGTACCGTTCGTAGAAGCCCCGGCGTTGGACATCGGCCGAGGGATGGGCTTCGTATTCGGACCCGCGCCCGATCGCCCGGAGGTCACCGAGGGCCCTGAGCTCACCCCACATTTGCGTGCGGAGCTTTTCAGCGGAGTCGGCGTTAGCCGTCCCCTGTAAGTTGCGCAGACAGTCGGGGTCGGTCTTGAGGTCGTAGAGCTCTTGGGCGGGTCGCTTACCGAAGCAAAGATTCCAGAACGGGTCGCTGCCTTTATCACGGCGGGCTTGGAGGATATAAGACTTGGTGGGACTAGCGTCCGTATCGAGGTAGCCGGTCTCCGGGTTGGCACACGGCCAGCGGGAAGGTTCCGAGTTTTCTACAAACAAGAGGCCGCCCTTGATAATCCCGCGGACCGGATATCCCTCGTCGTTGGGTCGGCCGAAGTCGTTACGCTCGCGCCCGACCAAGACGTGGTCACGGGTTGAAGTAAGACCAGCCGTATTGGCAAAGGTATCGAAGAGGCTCCGGCCAGGTGTGGGTGCGAGCGTGGTCTTGGACCAATCGAGGCCAGCGGCCTGCAGGAAGGTCGGGGCGAGGTCGATGAAGCTCACATAGCCTTCCACCTTGCGGCCAGGTTCATTGATACCTTTGGGCCAGCGAATTGCCAGCGGCAGGTGATTGGCATTTTCGTAGGTGTGGCCTTTAACGCGCGGGAAGGGCATCCCGTTATCGCTCGTGACCATGACCAAAGTGTTGTCGAGTTCACCGCGACGTTCGAGTTCGGCCAGCATCCGGCCTAAGTGGCGGTCGGCGTGTTCGACCTCGAGGGCGTAGTCGAGTAAGTCGTTACGCACCGTCTCGTTGTCGGGCCAGTAGCCAGGTACACGGTCGATGTCCGACGTGTGTTTTCCGCCGATGCGAGCCCCGCTGCCCGCTTCGTATTCGCGGTGCGGCTCAATGGGGCCAGCCCAGAAGAACCATGGTTGGTCTGCGTGGGTGTCTTGGAGGAAGGCGGCGAAGTTACTGGCGTAGTCGTTATTCGTCATGCCCGTGGCCGGCGGCTTGGCCATAGCCTTGTCGTAGACCTTGCCGGCATAGGGGCGTCGTATTCCTTGGGCGTCGAGCATGCTCCCGGGGCCCCAGACCTTGCCGGTCGAGGCGTAAAAGTAGCCGCCGCTCGTGAGGGCTTCGGGGAAGATACCGTATTCCGGAGGAAAGATGCACTGATGGTTGGCCGCCGCGCCCAGCTGCCAAGGGTAGCGGCCTGTCATGATGGTTGAACGCGACGGAGCACACTTGGCGGTTGGCGTGTAGGCGTTCGTGTACAGCAAGCCTTCGCGGGCCACGCGATCGAAGTTCGGCGTCTTAACCCAAGGACAACCATAGGCACCGGCATGACCGTTTCCCCAGTCGTCCATGATGAAAAAGAGGATGTTCGGGCGCTTCGCTTCCGTGACAGCCAGAGCGGCGCAAGCAGTCAGCAGCCATGCCAGCAGGGGTCGCATGGGATGAGGTTGGGCGATTCTATAGCCATCGCAAGGCTGACCGCAGGCCAACAGCCTACTCGAGCCCGACTTTCACCATGAGTGGGAAATGGTCGCTCGGGTGCTGCCCCTTGACCTCGAAAGTGATGACCTCTGCCGCCTTGGCCTGCCAGCCCCCGCGTCCGAGCAGCCAGTCAATATGGACGCCGTCGTGTCCGGGTTTCCGATACCCATGGAACGTATTCAGGTCTTCTCCGCTCCGTGCAGGGGCCGTCCGGTAAAGGTCGGTGAGAAAGCCGCCCTCGGTCAACGTCGTGTAAGCCGCGCTCGCCTTAGCGGCACTGTTGAAATCACCGACCAGCAGCACGGGGCTCTCCGGCTTGAGTGCGCTGAAGCGTGCTCGGACGAGTTTAGCCGATTGGGCGCGGGCGTCTTCGGACATGTGGTCAAAATGGGTGTTCGCGAAGACGAAGGCCTTACCGGTGGCCTTGTCGCGGAAGCGAGCCCACGTGACCATGCGGGGCAGGGAGGTGTTCCATGATTTGGAGCCAACCACTTCGGGGGTTTCCGACAGCCAGAAGTCATGGGTCTCGAGTAACTCAAAGCGGTCGCGTCGATAGAAGATGGCCATATATTCACCCTTGTCGCCGCCTTCGCGGCCTTGGCCGAGCATCGCATAAGCAGGCAGGTCTGCACGCATGTCGGCCAGCTGGGCGGCCAAACCTTCTTGGGTACCGATCAGGTCAGGCGCAGTCTGCTCGAGGCAAGCCTTGGTCACTGGCCGCCGCACCGACCAGGCATGTGGCATCGACGTGCTCGCATAGCGCAGGTTGAAGGTCATGACCTTTAGTTCCAACGCGATGGGTGCGGTCGCTGCATCGGTGGCGCCGAGGCTGGGGATGAGTAAGAGCAGGGCAAGCAGACGCATGGCGCCAGCGTGGGTCACGCCCGCATGCCTGCAAGCCCAAGGCGTCAGCGCAGCACTGCGTCGCCCTTCGTGGCGTCGTAATCACCGTTCCAGCGAGCGATGACGAGCGTGGCGACCGCGTTGCCGATGAAGTTAGTCACCGCGCGCGCTTCGGACATGAAACGATCGACCCCGAGGATGAGAGCGATACCGACGACGGGAATCGTGCCGGTCACCGCCAGCGTCGCCGCGAGCGTGATGAACCCGCTACCCGTCACGCCCGCTGCGCCTTTAGAGGTTAGGAGGAGTACTGCCATAAGCGTGAGTTGCTGGGTTAATGAGAGTGGAATGTCCATCGCCTGCCCAATGAACAGCGCGGCCATCGTCAGGTAGATACAGGTGCCATCGAGGTTGAACGAGTAGCCCGCGGGGACGAGTATTCCGACGGAGGTGCGGTCGCAGCCCACGCGCTCCATCTTTTCCATTAGGCCAGGTAAGGCGGTTTCGGAGGACGACGTCCCAAGTACGATGAGGAGTTCGTCGCGGATGACCCGGAGGATTTTAAATAAACTAAAGCCAGCAAGGCGCGCAATAAACCAGAGTACGCCGAAGATGAAGACCGCGCAGGTGAGGTAGACGCACAGTAATAGCTGACCCAGCTGCACGAGTGGCCCGGCACCGTATTTACCGAGGGTGAAGGCGATGGCCGCGGCGGCGGCGAGCGGGGCGAGCTGGGTCACCAGATGGACCATACCGAAGAACACGCGGGTGATATCCTGCAGTAGTTTGAGCACGGGTTCGCCCGTTGGGCCGAGACGGTTGAGGGCCAGGCCGAAGAGGACCGCAAGGAGGAGGACCTGCAGGATGTCGCCTTCTGCGAAGGCGCTGACGAACGTCTTCGGGATAAGGTGCAGCAGGGTGGCGACCACGCTTTGGTCTTTCGCCGCGGCGGTGAAGGTGCCGATGTCTTGGGCGTTGAGGCTGGCGGGCGTGGCGTGGAAGCCCGCCCCAGGTTGCCAGAGGTTCGCGACCACCAGCCCGATGCCGAGCGCAAGCGTCGTGACGACTTCGAAGTAGACGAAGGCCTTCCAGCCGATCCGACCCGCTTTCTTAAGGTCTCCCATGCCGGCCAGGCCCACCACCACCGTGCAGAAGATGATTGGGGCGATGAGCATCTTGACCAAGCTCACAAAACCATCGGCCACCGGCTTGAGGCTGGCTCCGAAGCTCGGCCAGCCCAACCCGAGGGCCACACCTAACGCGATGCCGAGCAGGACCTGGACGTAGAGGTGCTTCAGGAAACGCATGGCGGGGTGACTCAGGGATAGCCGCCCGGACGGCTCAGGCAAGGGCACAAAAAAGCGGGCCGAGTGGCCCGCTTCGATCGTCGACTGGTCCGGAACTTACTTGGACAGGTCGCGGAGCTTCACGTTCTTGAACCAGACCTCATCGCCGTGCTCCTGGAGTAGGATGTGGCCGGATTCCCATTCGCCGAAGTTCTTGCCGTATTTCGGGTCAGCATACTTCGACTTCTTCACCAGTTCACGGAACTCGTCGGTGCTACGGTCATAGGAGACCACCAGACGGCCGTTGAGCCAGTGTTCGACCTTGGTGCCCTTGGTAATCACGTAGGCGTTGTTCCACTCGCCGATGGCGTTGGGGCGCTTGTTCTTAGCCGTGATGAGGTCGTAGAGCGAAGACACCGTACGGTTACCGTCGCGGCCGAGCTTGGCGTCGGCATGCACCGCGTCGTCTAGCATCTGGAA
>Ga0209597_1002379_pt1 | contig 11941 bp, 12 predicted proteins | sample M_140625_MF_Meta_FD_187316 | JGI IMG/M metagenome (GOLD analysis project Ga0209597, IMG submission 187316) | Freshwater microbial communities from Lake Montjoie, Canada to study carbon cycling - M_140625_MF_MetaG (SPAdes) (version 2) | ecosystem: Environmental > Aquatic > Freshwater > Lake...
AAAACAGTGTCATTTTTTAATAATTGCCATTGATCAAGCGTATTCCCAATGCGAATTTGTATTTTATTGTTTGAGGAGGAATCTATGAATCCAAATTCAATCAAGTTGGAACTTGATAGGTTTATTTCGGAGGTGATATCAATGTTTAATTGCGCTACTTTTGATTGTGCGTTATTAAAATTAATTTGGAATTGGTGCTTTAAAGGATTGGTTGAATTTGCAAAAACTGCTGTCGTTGTTCTTTTGAATTTTGCCGTATCTCCAGATATTCCAAAGGGCCATTTTGTTGAATTGGCACTGTCCGTAAAGTTTATTTGGCTGTATGCAGAATTACATGTTACAAGGGAAATAAAAGCGCTAAGAATATAACCTTTGTTTCCAATTTGTTTTGCTGAACGGGTGAAAAACACCCAAGATTGGTATGAAAATATTTTGAAAAATCGAAGCCACCACAATTTCGAAAATTGAAATTGGTTGTTTAAAGGATTGGAATATTTTTTTAAGGATAATTGTGTCGGCAACAACTTTTCCAATCCAAAGAATAAGCATGATTTCATAGTACGAATAGTACAATGCCATGATTGTTAATCCCCAAAAAAGTATGAAAAATATTGCCAAAGATTTTTGCGATTTTTCAGTATTTGAAGTGGATTGAAATGCGGTTTTTTTAACCCATCTAATTCTTTGCTTCCATAATTCAGTCAAACTAGCAAGCACATTTGTGGAAATAGCCGCATTCGAATCTGTGATAGAAATAACTTTGGTTGGATCGAAATTATAAAATGCTTCTAAAGTAAAAATATCATCTCCACCAGCAATTTTTTTATTATCTTCGAAAGGGTTTAATTCAAGAAAAATGGACTTTTTAAAAATCAAATTGGCACCATTTGCCATGGTTGGTTTGTTCATTGAGAATTGATAAAATCCCAATGCAATTAATGCGGTGTTTTCAATTTTTTGATAAATCTGATTGATTGAAAATCTGGTGATGTTAAAAAAAACAGGTCCAATTCCCATATTCGCATGTTTTTCGATAAAGGCTTTCGTGAGTGTTTTTAAAGTTGAAGGCATCAACACGCAATCTGCATCGGTTGTGATGATTATTTCATTTTCTGCTGCTGATATGCCTATTTCTAATGCATCTTTTTTGCCATGTTTGTAGCCTTCAAGATTGATTATTTTGCAATTATTTAATCGAAAGGTATCGTGATTCTGAATAACCTCGATTGAATTGTCTGTACTATGGTCGTTGATAAATAGAAACTCAATTTGTCCCTCAAAATCAATTTCTTGAATTGAATTTAAAAGTGGAATAATTCTATGTGCTTCATTTCTGAATGGTATAATCACCGAAATATTTGGCACTTTTTCATTGAGCGAATGAGTTTTAGAGGCTTTGAAGTTTGTCGAATTATATTTGGCTATTTTATACCATGAAAAAAAGTATTTGCTAATTAGCAATAAAGAAATTAGCCATAAAAATAAATGATAAAAATTTTGAGATAGTGATAATATTTGAAGAAAAGAGATCACAATTTATGTGCTGCAATTATCTTTTTTTCAATGGCTGAGGTAGAGAATCCCGGTAAAAATTCTATGGTTTTAACTTCTCCTCCATGTTTTAAAACCCAATCGGCACCTACAATATTTGAAATTTCGTAATCAGCTCCTTTTACAAGGACATTTGGGCTAATTATTTCAATGATCTCTTTTGGGGTATCTTCGTTAAATAGTACCACTGCCCCAACAAAACCGAGAGAAGCCATTACATGGCATCTAGAATATTCGTTTTGCAATGGGCGGGCAGGAGACTTGTCTAATCGTTGAACAGACTCATCTGTATTTAATGCTACAATAAGGAAATCGCCTAGTTCCGATGCTTCTTCAAGATATTGAACATGTCCAGCGTGTAAAATGTCGAAACAACCATTTGTAAAAACAATTTTTTTACCGTTTGCTTTTAGGGTAGAAATTTCACCTTCAATTTGATTGTGTTCCCAAATTTTACTTGATGTTTTCATTTTTGGATTCCATTTTGCGAATTTCAAAAAACAATAAGCCATAGCAAATTGCACCCATTGTGATATGGAAAATATTTGAAAAGGCTATATTGAATATTGAGAATGTTTGTGCTTCTTTTGTTGGTAAGCCATACATCAAAGTTAGGCCAAGTGCAATTGTTCCATAAACACCTGCACCACCTGGGATTGGAATAATAATTCCCATGGCAGAGAACATTAAAATTCCCAAAGCGTTTGCAAGATTAAAATGCACGGTTATATCAAGAGCCTGCAATTGAAAATACATTCCAATCCAATAACCCATCCATATTGCCAATGACAATATTGCAAATAAAAGTGGGTTTTTTAATTTGAGAATACTCTTCATTCCAATAAGCAAACGACCTAAAAGTGAATCTTTGTTATCTTTTTTATTTTTTGTGAGTCTTTTAATGATGAACCAACTTCCAATAATTGCAAGGATAATCACTACAATTATCATTGGATGCTGGACCAAAGGTGTCAAAATATTTTGATTGATAAATCCGTAAAACTGATCAAATTGTATACAAACGCAAAGAATTCCCAAAACGAGCATAAATACCAAATCGGCAATTCTCTCAGTAATAACGGTTCCAATTAAGGTTTCAACTGGGGCTTTTTCGCTTTTGGCGGTTAATGCACAACGCACCACTTCGCCACCTCTAGAAGTAGCAGTGTTTACCAAGTATCCTGTCATTACAGAGTAAAACGATCTTCTGTGATTGAGTTTGATATTGGCTGTTTCTGTAAGCATATTCCAACGGTAACCACGCAGAAAATGAGCAATAAGCATGGTAACGCTACCCAAACCAATCATATAGAAATTGGCTTTTTTAATGGATTCCCACGTAGACTTAAGGTCCATTGAATATCCAATAAAAGCAAATACCACAATTGCCAAAGCAATCATGATGATGGTGGAAATATGTTTTTTCAAATTGATTTAGTTTAGTTTGTTGTAATGGTCTGGAAATATATTGTTCGGTTGATGCTGTTTTGCTTTTTCCAATTCCATAGAAATGAAGGTCATGATAATGAGCTCATCACCCTTTTGGCCTTTTCTTGCAGCAGCGCCGTTAAGACCAATAATTCCAGAACCACGTTCTCCGGCAATAATGTATGTTTCAAAACGTTCGCCATTGTTATTGTTTACAATGAGTACTTTTTGATTAGGAATCATTCCCGCTGCATCAACTAGGTCCATGTCAATGGTAATACTGCCCGTATAGTTTAATTCGGTTTGAGTTAAACGGACATTATGAATTTTGGCTTGAAGTACTTCGATGTACATGTTGGTGCAAAGTTAAATTTAAAAAATGTAATCGCAATCAAATACATATAATGTTTGATGTATTTTCGCAGTTGTGCAATTTACATCGTCAATTGTTGAAAAAGCAGTAGAGTCATTGTCGGGTTTTCCAGGTATTGGAAAGCGCACGGCATTGCGTTTGGTCATGTACTTGCTAAAGCGCCCAGAGTCTGAGGTTTCGGTGTTGGCTCAGTCATTAATGAAGTTGAAAACGGAGTTGCATTTGTGTGAAAATTGTTGCAATGTAAGTGACACGCCAATTTGTGCAATTTGCTCAAATCCAATGCGTCAATCGGATATTATTTGTGTTGTTGAAGATTTTTCTGACCAAATGGCCATTGAATCTACGTCTCAGTTTTTAGGTCAATATCATATTTTGGGGGGATTAATTTCGCCTATGGATGGAATTGGACCCGATGATTTAAGTATTTCAAAGTTGGTTGACCGGGTTTCACAGAATCAAATTGCCGAAATTATACTTGCATTGAGTGCAACGGTTGAAGGTGATACAACTATGTATTATATTGCAAAAAAATTACAACATCTTCCCGTGAAAATCACATGTATAGCTCGAGGTATTGCCGTTGGTGGTGAAATTGAATACGCTGATGAAATTACCTTGGGCAGAAGTTTAATTCAGCGAACAAATTACTCAATTTAACTTCATGCATAAACTCTCAATTGTTATTGTAAATTACAACGTAAAGCACTTCCTAGAACAAGTACTTGTTTCTGTGGAAAAGGCTATTAGCAATATAGATGCGGAAGTTTGGGTAGTTGATAATAACAGTGTTGATGGCAGCATGGAAATGGTTGCCGACAAATTTCCTTGGGTAAAAACCATTTGTAATAAAATAAATGTTGGCTTTTCAAAAGCCAATAATCAGGCCATTAGAGATAGCCAAAGTGAGTATGTTTTGTTGTTAAATCCTGATACCGTTTTGCAAGATGATTCATTGGTTAAGTGTCTGAATTATTTAGAAGAGCATCAAGATGTCGGTGGATTAGGTGTTAGGATGATTGATGGCAAAGGAAATTTCTTACCTGAGAGTAAAAGGGGATTGCCTACTCCGAAAGTAGCATTTTTCAAAATGACAGGTTTGGCTACTTTGTTTCCTAAGTCACGTTACTTTGGAAAGTACCACATGAAATATTTGCCTGAAAACGAAACCCATGAGGTAGATGTTTTGTCAGGGGCATTTATGATGATGCGTTGCTCTGTGTTAGATAAGGTTGGATTGTTAGATGAAGACTTCTTTATGTATGGAGAAGATATTGATTTAAGCTATCGCATAACTTTGGGTGGATCGAAAAATGTATATTTTGCAGATACAACCATCATTCATTATAAAGGAGAATCAACCAAAAAGAAATCAGCGAATTATGTAAAAGTTTTTTACAACGCAATGGTGCTTTTTGCTCAGAAACACTATTCTCAGCGCATGGCTGGATGGTTTGCATTTTGGATTAAAATAGCAATTTATTTAAGGGCTAGTTTGGCAGTTTTATTCAGAGGGGTACAATCAATTTTCTTACCCGCACTAGATTTTATTGGTATATACTTGGGCTATTTGGGAATTGCTAAATATTGGGAATTATACCACAAGTTTGTTAGGGGATTTTATCCGGAAATATATTATGCTGTGCATATTCCCATTTATGCATTTGCTGTTTTATTTGCTGTTTTTATTTCGGGGGGATATGATAAGCCTTTTCAAGGTAAAAGATTGCTCAGAGGCGCAGTAATTGGAGCAATTGCTTTATTTGTAGTCTACGGTTTTATGCCTAAAAGTCTACAATTTTCGAGGGCTATTTTGGCCTTGGGATCGGCTTGGGCATTAGGGATATTGTTTTTCATTCGATTGTTGGCTCAATTTTTCAAACTTGGTGAAATTAACCTAACTGCAAACTCAGAAAAGCGAATTATTATTGTTGGAAGTAAAACGGAAGCAACCCGAATTCAAGAGCTTTTGAATAGAAGCCAAGTGAATCACCATATGTTGGGTTGGGTATTGCCAACTGCAGATAGAACTGACGGTTTTTTGGGCGGCATTCACCAACTTTCTGAAATTATTGAAATTTACAAATCAAATTTGGTGATTTTCAGTGGTAAAGATGTGGCTGCCTCGGAAATAATGAAAACCATGTCGCAGTTTGCGAAATCTGGAATTCAACTTAAAATTGCACCCGATAAAGGCGAATCAATCATTGGTTCAAGTTCTAAAAACGACCCGGGTGAATTGTTTACCATTGAAGTAAAATATGAACTTGCCGAATTGCATCAACAAAGAAGAAAGAGAATTTTTGATATTTTATTTTCTTGCTTGATTATTGCCACATTGCCTGTTTCATTATTTTTTGCAATATTTAATTCTTCTGTTCAGTTGATGCTTAGAAATACTATAAATGTATTATTTGGGTTTAAAACATGGGTGAGTTATTCGAATTCTAAATCATCAGAATATTTGCCAAAATTAAGAAATGGTGTGTTTTCAATTAGCGAAAATTGGAAAAATACAATATTCGAAGGCGATATAAATCTTTTATATGCAAAAGAATACCATGTTTCTAAAGATTTCAATAGGTTGATGAATTCAATTATTAATAGATCTTTATGAAGTTCGGGTTTCAAAAAATAAACGCGTTTGAACTAAAGCGAATTGTAAAGATTATTTTATTGCTTTTGGCTGTTTTGATCAGTATTTTTACGTTGTTTTTATCTCAGAGGTTGGTGAATAAAATCGCGGCCGAAGAAACGAAAAAAATGCAAATTTGGGCAGATGCCGAGCATATTTTGTCTGATCCCAATAGTGAAGGTGATCTTGGTTTTCATTTGACCATTATTCAATCCAATACCACCATTCCTGCCATATTGGTTAGTGAAACTGGAAGGGTTATTCAACATATTAATCTTGAAAAATCTGACAAGCCAAAAGATAAAATTTCAGAGGCTAAACTAAAATCAAAAATTGAAGAATTTAAAGTAGAAAATGAGCCAATAGATATTCCAATTGATGAAAAAACAGTCTATAAAGTTTATTATGGCAAGAGTACTGTGTTAAAGCAGTTGGCCTATTATCCTTATGTTGTTTTAGGAATTGTAGCCTTATTCATGTTGGTGAGTTATTTTGCATTTTCATATTCTACTAGAAGTGAGCAAAATCAAGTGTGGGTTGGATTGGCCAAAGAAACTGCACATCAATTGGGTACCCCAATTTCTAGTTTAATGGGCTGGGTGGAGTGTTTAGAAATGGATATTATTCCTGAAAATGCTCCGGTTGAAATGCGAAAAGATCTTGACCGATTGAAAATAATTACCGAACGTTTTTCTAAAATTGGTTCTGAGCCTATTCTTGAGGAAGTTGAATTAAATCAAGTTCTTCATGATTCAATTGCTTATATGCGAACTAGATCGGGTGCAAACGTGCATTTTGATGTTCAACTTTCAAATCACAATGTGTATTCCAAAATAAACGTCAACTTGTTTAATTGGGTTGTTGAAAATTTAATTAAAAATAGCATTGATGCCATGGAAGGAAGGGGTGAATTGTTATTTAAAGTTTATGTGCGCAATCAAAAAGTAATTATTGATTTTATAGACAACGGGAAGGGAATTCAGAGAAACCAAATGACCGATATTTTTAAACCGGGATTTACAACCAAGAAACGCGGCTGGGGATTGGGATTGTCTTTGGCAAAGCGGATTATTGAAGATTATCACAAAGGACAAATCTTTGTAAAGGAGAGCAATCCATTTGTAAAAACAACATTTAGAATTATTTTAGCAGGAAATACTTAAACAAAATTTATCTTTGAATTATGATACAACGCATCCAAACACTTTATTTATTTTTAATTTTTGCAATTGCATTGTTGTTGATGCTTTCAAATCCGATATATGCAGAATTTAGGATGAAAAACGGCTTTAATCCTGAATCTGTTTTAATGCAATATTGGAGTCAGTTTTCAGTATCAACTGAAAGTGGAATTCCAGTTTACAGCTACAAGTTGTTGAATATGATTTTGCTGGTTTTAGTAGGATTGGGTTCTCTTGTGAATGTCTTTTTATTCGGAAATAGAAAACTTCAATTGAAGGCTGTTGGTATTCTGGTTTTATGCGCATTTGTATTTTTTGCAATCTTATTGGTAGATTATTTTATGACCAAAAATCAGTTTGAAATGAATGCTGTATCAACTACATTGGGATATCAAATTGTTTGGCCATTATTGATGTTTGTTTTTTCAGTATTGGCATATTTTGGAATTCGACACGACGAGCGTTTGGTTCAAAGTATGGATAGAATTCGATGAAAAAGTGGATGTTCTTAGTCGTTGCTTTTTTGCAATGTGTCTGTGTTTTTGGTCAAGCCAAAAAAAAGAAAAACATCCCTCAAAAAACAAAAGATACCCCTGTTTTTATTGTTCCTTCATTTGATGTAGGGGAGATTGACGATCAATCTCCAGAATATCATAAAACCCCTTATGAATTAAGTAATTTCACCAAAACCGCAACTTATGAAGAAGCAGTGAATTGGTATAAGAAGTTGCACCGTTCATTCCCCAATACCGAGTTGTTGAATATTGGAAATAGCGACGCGGGTTTGCCAATTTATTGTTTTCATATCTTACCAGAGATAATTTTAATGAATGCCCAAGATGTATTTCCGGGTGGTGGAATTGATTATGGCAAAACCAATCCTCCAAAGCAGAATAATCCAATTAAATTATTGATTAACAACAATATTCATCCTGGTGAACCGGAAGGAACCGACGCGAGCATGTTATTTGTTCGAGATTTTTTAACAAAGCAATTGAGGTTTGGGAAAGATGTTTACAGGAATGCCGATATTTATATCATTGTTCAATACAACGTTGATGGAACCATTAATAGAAGTGGAACTTCAAGAGCCAATCAAGATGGACCTATCGAATACGGATTTAGAGGGAATGCTAAAAACTTAGATTTGAACCGCGATTTTATCAAAATGGATAGCCGCAATGCCAAAACTTTGGTGGGTTTTATGGCGAAAGAAAAATTCGATTATTTCATTGATAACCACACCTCGAATGGGGCAGATTACCAATATACCCTAACTTACTTTCATACTAGGGTTGAGAAATTGCCACAGTACTTGGTTAGGAATACCTTGACGGTAGATTCGATGTTGAAATTGTCCCTCAAAAACATGGGTTACCCAACTTCGCCATACGTGAATACAATGCAAGAAGTTCCCGACAGTGGATTGGTTGGTTTTTATGAATCTCCAAGATTTGCTACTGGTTGGGCTGCTTTGAATCATACAATTGGTTTTACAGTTGAAACCCACATGCTAAAACCATTTAATAAAAGGGTTGATGCTACAAAGGTGTTTTTAGAGTCATTTGTTAGTTGTGTGAGTTCAAATAAGGTTCGAGAGAATTTGACAAAGTCAAAGGCTGATTTGGGTTTTGATTACAAATCGAAGCATTCAGCATATACCCATTTCAAACTTGATCAATCAAAATTTGAGATGATTGATTTTTTGGGATATGAATTTGGCTACAAGCCAAGTGAAATATCTGGTTTTCCTCGGTTATACTACGATAGATCAAAGCCCAAAACTATTTCGCTCAAGTATTATAATCATTATATTCCAACCGATTCGGTTGAATTGCCTCAAGCGTATGTTATTCCATATGCATATAAGGAAGTCTTGGAAAGGGTAGATCTTAACAATATCAAATACAACACAATCTTGGAAGATACTATTATGCTTTGCAAAGTGAGTTACATTGTAGATTACAATACGGTTAAAGAGCCTTATGAGGGACATTATTTGCATTCACAAGTAAAAACTAAAGACACCATGATGAAGGTAACTTTGAGAGCGGGAGATAGGTTGATTCGCGTGAATTGGAGAAACTCTGAATTTCTAGTTGCAACATTGGAACCTAAATCTCCTGATAGTTATTTCTGTTGGAACTTTTTTGATGGTATTTTACAACAAAAAGAAGGATATAGTGCTTATGTATTTGAAGATAAGGCTGCCGAAATTCTAAAGACTAATCCTGAATTAAGGAAGAAACTTGAATTAAAACGCAAAAGTGATTCGGCATTTGCCAAGGATGGTGCAGCACAGTTGGATTTTGTTTACAAAAATTCAGTGTATTATGAGCCCACTCATAAACGATACCCTGTTTTCAGAATAATGCCTTAATGATTATTCTCCGAAGTATTCTACGAAGTTATTTTGGGTTTCCCACAGGGTAATTTTATGCAATTGAACTCCTTCTGGTAATTTGGCCGCGATTCTATGCCATACTGCAACAGATATATTTTCAATTGATGGCATTTGTCCTGATAACCAGGGAACATCTAAATTTAAATTTTGATGGTCTAAGTGATCAATTACTTCCTCACGGATAATTACTTTTAACTTTTTCAAATCCATTACGCAACCTGTATCTGGGTTTGGTTGGCCTTTCACACAAACGTACAAATCAAAATTGTGGCCATGAAAATGCGGATTGGCACATTTTCCAAATATGGCTAAATTTTGTTCCTCAGTCCAATTGCTGTTCCAAAGCTGATGGGCTGCGTTGAAATGTTCTTTTCGTGTGATGTAAAGTAGCGGCATTGCGGGTGCAAAAATAAATTAAAAAATTCGGCTTAATACCAAGTTTTTAATTTTTCTATGGTAGTATGAATATCTTCAAGCGTATTGTATTTCCCAAAGCTAAAGCGAACAGTGTTGCGCTCTGATCCTGGACAAATACAATTCAAAACATGGCTGCCCGTATTTGCTCCACTAGAACAAGCACTTCCACCACTTGCAGAAATTCCATTAATATCTAAATTGAACAGCAACATGTTTCCCGCATCTGATTTAGGGAAAGAAACGCTTAAAACAGTGTAAAGACTATTTCCTTCAGGATCTCCGTTGAATTGAATATCTGCTATATTTTCGCGCAAAGCTTTGATCATTTCAGCCTTAAGCATTGAAATGTGTGCTTTTTTCTTTTCAAGATCCCTGTAACTAATTTCTAAGGCTTTGGTTAATCCTACAATTCCATATACATTTTCTGTTCCACCACGCACTTCTCTTTCTTGTGCTCCTCCAGTGATTTCAGGTGTAACACGATTTTTCTTATTCATGTAAAGGAATCCAATTCCTTTAGGTCCATTGAATTTATGCCCTGCACCGCATAGAAAATCAACATATCCTTGACTTAAGTCAAAGCTATAGTGCCCCATGGTTTGCACAGTATCGCAATGGAATAAACCACCCGCATTGTGAATAGTATTCCCAATTTCTTCAATTTGAATCATGTTGCCAATTTCATTGTTGGCATGCATAAGACTTACCAAAGAATTAGGATTTTTTGCAAGTAATTCATACAAATGGTTAGTGTCAACATGGCCATTTGGCAAAATATTTACCAATTCAAGATTTACACCAGCAACTTTATGCAAATCCTCAGCAGTGTGCAATACAGCATGGTGCTCAATAGGAGACGTAATTAAGGTTTTAACACCCAAATTTGCTACAGAACCACGCAGAGCCAAATTGTCGGCTTCTGTGCCACCAGAAGTGAAAAATATTTCACCGGGCGAGCATTTTAATAACGATGCGATTTTGCCTCGAGATTCTTCAATAACATTTTTTACTTTTCTTCCGTTGGCATGGGTAGAGCTGGGATTTCCAAAATGCTCGCGCATCATTGGAATCATTACATCAACTACTTCAGGATCCATTGGAGTGGTAGCTGCGTTATCTAAATAAATTCTGCTGGCAGTGTTTGTCATTAAATGTGGTTATTGATGTTCAAATATCCTAAAAATTTATAGCAGAGTTTTGCCATTGCAAATTCTGAAATAATATCCACTTCACGCGGAGCAATTTCAACAATATCAAAACCTACTATTTTTTTGCGTTCACATAATCTTTTCAATAGTTTGGTTCCTTGTTGCCATGACAAACCACCTGGTTCGGCGGTTCCTACGGCAGGAACAATAGATGGGTCAAATCCATCGGCGTCAATCGAAACGTATACAATATCACCAAGTTTGTCAATACAATCGTCAATCCATTTGTCGTCTTTGTCGAGCATATGGGCGTACCAAGTATTGATAATTGGCGATGATTTAATTAACTGAGATTCTTCAATGCATTGGGCTCTAATTCCCACTTGTACCAAATTAACTCCCATATCGTTAATTCTTGCCATAACGCTGGCATGAGAATAAGGGTTGCCGTTATATTCTTGGCGTAAGTCTGAATGGGCATCAATTTGAAGTACAGAAATAGTTGGGTATTTTTCTTTGTAAGCACGAATAAAACCATTGGTAACGGTATGTTCAGCTCCCAAGGAAACCACAAATTTGTCTTTTTGTAAAAGTTCACGGGTTTGATTTGCAATGGCTACCATTGCATTTTCGTCCACAAGTCCCTCAAAATCAATAGGCTCAAGGGTTGCAATTCCAATATTTTTATAGGTTTCTTGATCGAGTTCTTCGTCGTAAAATTCAACGAAGTGACTTGCATCAACCATTGCTTGAGGTCCTTTGTCTGAACCTGCTATATAACTACTTGTAAATTCGTATGGAACT
>Ga0209597_1002380_pt1 | contig 11938 bp, 10 predicted proteins | sample M_140625_MF_Meta_FD_187316 | JGI IMG/M metagenome (GOLD analysis project Ga0209597, IMG submission 187316) | Freshwater microbial communities from Lake Montjoie, Canada to study carbon cycling - M_140625_MF_MetaG (SPAdes) (version 2) | ecosystem: Environmental > Aquatic > Freshwater > Lake...
TCTTTACCTAGTAATTCCATTGATTCAAAGAGTGGAGGAGAAACTGTGCTGCCAGTCGTTGCAATACGGACTGCGCCAAATGCGATTCGGGGTTTTAATCCCATCTCATCGATTAGTGTTGCGCGTAGTACCGCTTCAATTTCACCATGTGTCCAGTTGCTAATTGGCTCAAGCTCTTTTAACGAACGCTTGAGAACATCCTTTGCGCCGGCGTCGGTGACTTTAGCAAGGCTTTCTGTTTCAATAGCAAACTCCTTTACAAAAAGAAATTTAAGCATCGCTGGGACTTCACTAAACATAATGATGCGCTCTTGAATGATAGGTAAGGCGCGCTTTACAAGTGCGACTTCATTGGGTGTACCAGTGATGACGTCAGCCTTAATCAAAAAGGGCAGTACCCACGTTAAAAACTCATCGATTGTCAGCGCACGAATTTTGTCACCGTTAATCGCCTCGAGCTTTTTCATATCAAAGCGAGCCGGTGAACTATTGACTTTCTCGACTGTGAAAAGATCACATAACTCTTTCATTGTTACATTTTCACGATCATCACCTGGTGACCAGCCCAATAAAGCTAAATAATTACAGATTGCCTCTGGTAAAAAGCCTTTATCGCGATACCAGGCTATTGAAACCTCTCCGTTGCGCTTAGATAATTTAGCGTTATCGGCACCCATAACAAATGGAAGATGGGCAAAAACTGGATAGTCCTCTTCTTTAAGCCCCATCGCTTGATAGACACGGATCTGACGTGGCGTTGATGATAATAAATCTTCACCGCGCAAAATATGCGTGACCTTCATTAAAACATCATCCACGGCAACAGCCAATGTATAAAGCGGTGAGCCATCGGCACGCGCTAAAACAAAGTCAGGAACAAACTTATGATCAAATGCCATCTCACCACGGATTAAATCGTTAAATGTTGTGCCACCGTCGGGCATGCGCATGCGCACAACCGCGCCGCGACCTTGTGCCTTATAAGCGCTTATTTGATCTGCAGTTAATTCACGACAGTGCCCGTTATAACCAGGTGCCTGATTAGATGCGCGTTGAGCTTCGCGTACTGCTTCAAGCTCCTCTGGTGAGCAGTAACAGTAATAAGCATCTCTCTGTTCAATAAATTTTTGAGCCCAGTATGTATAGATATCTAATCGCTGTGATTGTAGATATGGCCCGTTATCTCCGCCAACTTCGGGACCCTCATCCCAAGCAAGACCAAGCCATTTCAGCGTATCGATTGCGGCGTTAATGTACTCGTCTGTTACTCGAGTGGTGTCAGTGTCCTCAATGCGAAATAGAAATGTTCCACCGGTATGACGGGCATAGGCCCAATCAAATAGAGCAGTGCGGATATTACCAACGTGTAGATCACCGGTTGGTGAGGGCGCAAAACGAACCTTTACTTTTTTTCCTTCTGTTGTGCTCAATTTTTACTCACTTTGTTAGTTAAATCGCCAAGGCCCTCGATTGACATTGTCGCACTTCCACCTGCAATCATCGGCCCGATTCCAGCTGGTGTACCAGTCAAAATTACATCGCCAGGCAGCAGAGTCATCACACGGGAAACAAAGTTAATAATCTCTGGCACCTTAAAGATCATGTCGCTGAGCTGGGCCGACTGTTTGATCTCACCATTAACAGTCGCCGTAATCTTCTGAATTCCAGGAATGAACTCCGTATCGATCCATGGTCCAATAGGACAAAACGTATCGAAGCCCTTAGCGCGAGTCCACTGACCATCTTTTTTCTGAAGATCTCGAGCAGTAACGTCGTTAGCGATTGTGTATCCAAAGATCACATCATTCACACGCTCGATTGGAACGTCTTTACAGAGACGACCGATCACAATTGCAAGCTCAGATTCGTGATCGACACGCTCTGACATATCTGGCCAGACAATTGTGTCATTTGGTCCGATAACAGATGTGTTGGGCTTGAGAAAAATAATCGGTTCCTCCGGTACAACGCCGCCCATTTCTGCGGCGTGATCGGCATAGTTTTTGCCTATACAAACCACTTTAGAGCGAGGGATAACCGGGGCTAATAAGCGAACTTTACTAAGTGCGATAATCGCTGCGGTTTTTTGAATCCCCGAATAGATCGGATCTCCTGTGATGACATGTATTAAATCACCATCTTCAAGGAGGCCAAATAATGGATCGCTGCCAAGTCCGGCATCAGGGCCGGGAGAGAAACGAACGATACGCATTGGGCGATTCTATCGCTTACTCGTGGTCTTCAATCTCTGTCTCTAAACGCTCAATGAGCACGCTACTAATTCGACGGCGACGACCAATTGGGCGTTCAGATGTAATCGACCAGCCGTTTAAGGAGATTGTGCTGCCTGCAATTGGGACACGACCAAGTTTTTGCGACATAAATCCACCGATTGTGTCAATGCCTTCAAAATCAGATTCATTAATCTCAATTTTTAACTCATCTGCTAAATCTTCAATGTGAAGTGATGCGTTTGCTCGCGCTATATTGCCCGATAACCAAGTGAAGTGATCTTCGCCATCATCGAACTCATCTTCGATTTCGCCAACAATCTCTTCGATAATATCTTCGATGGTGATAATTCCAGCCGTTCCACCATATTCATCCACTACAACAGCTAGGTGAATCTGATTGCGCTGCATCTCTTTCAATAACTCATCGGCCATTTTGATCTCAGGAACAAAGGTGGCCGGGCGCATATGTTGCTCGATGTTCTCACTCTGCTCGGCTTCGTGGTGATCAAGGGCTCGTCTAGCTAAATCTTTAACATAGACGATTCCAATGATGTTATCGGGGCCAGTGCCGACTACGGGGATGCGGGAGAAACCCGAACGCAGTGCAAGAGATAGTCCTTGGCGCAGCGACTTATCTTTTTCGATCCAAACCATTTCGGTGCGTGGAACCATTAATTCGCGCACCAATGTATCGCCAAGTTCGAATACTGAGTGAATCATCTCGTGCTCATCGGATTCAACCAGACCACGCTCGTGAGCTTGATCTACAAGGTCGCGAAGTTCGGCCTCTGATGTAAAGGGACCAGAGCGAAAGCCCTTACCTGGAGTAATCGCATTTCCAACTGTAATGAGAAGTTTTGTTACTGGCCCCAAAATAATAGTCAGGCCATAAGCCACAATGATTCCGTAACGGGCATATTTATGTGGCTGTTGTTTTCCAAGTGTCCGTGGGCCAACACCTACGACAACATATGAGAGCACGACCATAATTAATACCGTGAGCGCCATAGCCTGCGCCGAAGGATAGTTGCGCAGTAAAATTGAGGCTAGAAGTACCGTTGCAGTAAGTTCGCAGAGTTTACGCACGAGCAAAATTACATTTAAATAGCGCGCAGGTTGTGCACTGTATTTACGAAGCAGGGCTCCACCACGCTTGCCCTCTAACTCTTCAACGACAATACGAGAAATCGATGTCAGCGCTGACTCACTTGCAGCTAGAAAGCCCGCAAAGGCCAAGAGTGCGATGATGCTAACGATTGCAATCGGGCTCATTATTTTTTCTTCCAGTTTTCTACTATTTTTTCCTGTAGGGCAAACATCACGCGCTCTTCTTCAGGATCGGCATGGTCATAACCAATAATGTGTAAGAGACCATGGGTCGCCAAGATATAAATCTCGTGTTCTATTGAGTGCCCCGCTATGCGTGCTTGATCTGCAGCAAAAACTGGAGAAATCATTATGTCGCCAAGGGTGACAACATCGCCCTCATTTTCCGGCATATCCATTGGAAAGGAGAGAACATCTGTACTGCCTGGCTCATCCATCCACTTAATATGGAGCTCAGTCATGTAATCATCATCGATAAAACCGATATTTAAATCACAGTCAGGGTTGAGATTGAGCTGCTCCATGGCAAAGGTAAGTAGAGAAGTTATCTCATCACTTGGAACTAACTGCCCTGAAGTATTTGTTACTTCGATGCTCATCTATTGCCGAATCGGACGCAATGCTTGTCGCTGCTCATCAAAGCTCTCATAAGCCTTCACAATGTCACCGATTAAGCGGTGGCGCACAACGTCTTCAGCGGTTAGCTCGAGAAAGGCGATGTCATCGATTTCGCCTAAAATATCGCGGACTACACGCAGTCCTGAGTGCTGTCCATTAGGTAGATCTACCTGTGTGACATCGCCAGTGATAACCATTTTTGATCCAAAGCCCAAGCGCGTTAAGAACATCTTCATCTGTTCTGGCGTGGTGTTCTGGGCTTCATCCAAAATAATAAAAGCATCATTTAATGAACGCCCGCGCATATATGCAAGGGGTGCAACTTCAATAACACCAGATTGCATTAAGCGGGGTACTGTTTCAATATCGATCATGTCATGCAGGGCATCAAATAGTGGGCGCAGGTATGGATCGATTTTTTCGCTCAATGTTCCAGGTAGGAAACCTAAATGCTCACCAGCCTCTACCGCTGGTCGGGTCAGGATAATTCGATTTACTTTCTTTTGTTGTAGCGCAGAGATGGCCATCGCCATTGCTAAATAAGTCTTACCTGTGCCGGCAGGCCCAATACCAAATGTGACTGTGTGATCTTCGATTGCCTCAACGTAGCGCTTTTGGTTTGCCGTCTTGGGGCGAATCGTGCGGCCACGATTGCTTAAAATATTTAGCGATAAGACCTCGGCTGGGTGATCGACCGGATTGTGTTCGAGCATTGCAATTGAGCGATCAACGGCATCAACGGTGAGGTTATTACCAGAGCGGATTACAACCATGAGTTCGGCGAAAAGGTTTTCTAATTGGTTACAGTCACTATGTGGGCCGCGCACAGTAATTTCATTTCCGCGAACGGTGATATTGACCGATGGAAAGGCTGCTTCCACTGCGCGTAAATTCGCATCATGTGGACCAATGAGTGCAACCATTGGAATGGCAATTGGTACCGTTATTAGTGTGCGCTCCATGTAAGGATAAATCTACCTTTAACCGGGTGGCCATGCCAGCGAACGGCCGCCCAGAAGATGTAAATGGGCGTGAAATACGCTTTGGCCAGCTTCGGCGCCGGTATTAAATACGGTTCTATAACCATTGAGAGCTCTTTCGGCGGCGATCTCTGCCGCGGCTGTAAAGAGGTCGGCGGTAATCGTTGGGGATAGCTTGGCTAGTGCTCCAGCGTTTTCGACGTGAATCGTTGGAATAATTAAAACATGTGTCGGTGCCTTGGGATCGATGTCATTGAATGCGACCACATTTTCATTTCGAAAAACAACATCGGCAGGAATATCCCCATTAATAATTGAGCAGAACAAACAGTTGGGATCTAAAGCCACACAATTACCATACCTTCAGTAGCGCAGAAACGGCCGCGACTGCAGCGATTCCTGCATGTGCCGAGCGCAGGATTGGTCGGCCCATAAGTGCAACCTTTGCTCCGGCCTCTCTAAAGGCATCGAGCTCAGTTGAGGTGATTCCACCTTCTGGCCCGATAATAATCAACAGATGGGCGACGTTGTGCGATGAGATGCAGTCACTGAGTTTTGCATCGGCACTTTCGTGAAAAGCAATAGCAAGATCACTGAGCTTTATTGCTTCACAAATCTGCTCGGTTGTTGCAATGTCTGTGACCTCCGGAATACGTAATCTGCGCGACTGCTTGCTAGCTTCGCGGGCAGTAATTGCAAATTTTTCTGAGACCTTACCAATACTGCGTGATGCCGCCCACGGAACGATGCGATCTACACCAGCTTCAGTTAACAACTCAATCGCCTCTTTTGCTCGATCACTCTTTGGAAGTGCCTGCACAACAGTGATAGTTGTTGCAAGCACCTCTTGGTATCCACTGGCAATGACTTCAACCTGCATCGATTTCTTCATAATCGCAAAGGCTTTAACCTGGCTCCAGGCTCCACTGCCATCGGCGAGCATAAATAACTCTCCGGCAGACATGCGTAAAACACGAATTGCGTGCTGTGCATCTTCATTATCAAACTCATAAATCTGACCAACCTGTGTCGGTAAATCTTCAACAAAAAATAAGGTCATCATTATTTAGTGAACGCGCCTTTAATTTTAGAGAAAATTCCTCCATCGTGGCTCTTTACATGTGCAACAGAGTCGCCACGCAGTTCAGCAAATTTCTTTAATAACTCTTCCTCTTCACGGTTTAACTTTGTAGGTGTTGCCACTTCGATATGAACGATTAAATCACCGCGTCCCCCATGGCGCAGACGTGTCATGCCTTTACCTTTAATTGCAATCGGAGCACCGCTTTGCGTACCCGCCTTAACTTGAACATCAACTGGACCATCTAAAGATTCGACACTGACTGTTGTGCCAATTGCAGCTGCACTCATAGAAACTGACAGTGACATATGCAGCGTATCGCGCTCTCGAATAAGGTATTCATGTTGGGCCTCTACGATTTCAACATAGACATCTCCCGCAGGCCCCCCACCATGTCCGACTTCTCCGCGACCTGATAGTTGAATTCTGTTTCCAGTTTCTACACCTGCTGGAATCTTTACATGAAGATCTTGGCGGGCACGCACACGGCCCTCTCCTGCACATTCGCGACAAGGGTTTGCAATCACACTTCCATAACCAGAACATGGTCCGCATGGACGAGAAGTCATAACTTGGCCAATAACAGAGCGCACTACCTGTTGCGTTTCACCTCGGCCCTTACAAACATTACATACCGTTGGTTGGCCGCCATCAACGCAGCCACTTCCCGTGCACTTCGGGCATACAACTGCACTCTCAACACTTATGTCGCGCTCGGTGCCAAAGCAGGCCTCATGTAGATCAACTTCAATGCGAATAAGTGAATCTTGCCCGGCGCGCATACGTGGACGTGGACCACGTGATCCTCCACCTCCAAAGAATGCATCCATGATGTCGCTAAAGCCACCACCAAAGTTAGCTCCTCCAAAGTTATTGCCACCCATGTCGTAGTTCTGACGCTTTTGTGGATCGCTCAACGTTTCATAGGAGGCGGTAATCTCTTTAAACTTATCTTGAACCGCGGGATCAGGGTTAACATCGGGGTGGAGTTCACGCGCTAATTTTCGATAGGCGCGTTTAATCTCATCGGCCGATGCCTCACGTGAGACACCTAGCGTTTGGTAATGATCGGCCACTTATGCACCCTCATTTATAAATCGTCCAACATAGCGAGCAACTGCCGATACCGCGGCCATCGATCCTGCGTAATCCATACGTGTGGGCCCAATGATTCCAAGTGCTCCAAGTGGCACATCCTCTGAGCCATAACCCACGGCAACTAGGGATGTCGTGCGAAGATTTATATCGCTCTGTTCGTGTCCGATGCGGACTTTTACACTCTGACTGGCATCACCTAATAAGCGAAGCAAGACAACCTGCTCTTCAAGGGCTTCGAGAACTGGGTGCATAGTTGTTGAAAAATCCTCTTGAAACCTAGCTAAGTTAGCTGTGCCTGCCAGAACAATTTTTTCTTCAGGGCGCTCCATTGCCATCTCAATTACCGAAGACATAACAATTGCAACATCTTTGCGATCTCGTAATGTATAACTCTCGAGGATGCCGCTGATGCGATCAGCGACCTCTGGAAGACGATGGCCCATCATCGCTGTGTTTAACTGTGCGCGCAATGTATGTAAGAAACTCTCCGATACATCCTGTGTTAACTCGAGAACGCGTTGTTCGATTCGACCAGCATCAGTAATTAGAACCATCATCAAGCGCGCAGGGGTTAGTGCAACGAGCTCGATATGTCGTACACGGGATTTAACCATCGATGGATACTGCACGACCGCAACCTGTTTTGTAACATCGGCCAATAAGCGCACTGTGCGCATAACAACATCATCTAAATCAAGTGCACCTTCCAAGAAGGTTTCGATCGCACGGCGCTCAGCACTAGATAATGGTTTAACTTGTGCTAACTTATCGACGAAGACTCTGTAACCAAGATCTGTAGGAATACGGCCGGCACTTGTATGGGGCTGTGTAATTAAGCCCTCTTCCTCTAAGACGGCCATCTCATTGCGAATCGTCGCCGGAGATATACCTAATCCATGGCGATCTGCAATTGATTTAGAGCCCACTGGCTCTTGTGTTGCGACATATTCGTCGACAATTGCACGAAGGATTTCTAAACGGCGCGATGACATAGTCTGGCAAGGATACTAGATAGTTATTTCGCGCACGATTCGATCTGCAATCAAGCGCCCTGTAGGGGTCAATAGAACGCGATTATCTGCCATCTGTACATGACCATTCTCACGATAATCAGCCAATAGCTCTATCTGGGTGATCGAGAGCGCTTTAATATCTAATCCTTCGCGCATTCTGATCGCCAACATTATTGATTCAACACTCATCTGTTCGGGAGTTAATACTTCACTCTCGTGTATTGGAGATTGACCAGCAAATAGCTTTTGTTTATACGCTGTTGGGTGTTTAACATTCCAGAAACGTTTTCCATCAATATGTGAGTGAGCACCTGGACCCAGCCCCCACCAATTCTTATTCTCCCAATATGCAATATTGTGCCGGCATTCATGTCCTGGCTTAGACCAGTTAGAAAGCTCATACCAAGAAAAACCCTGTGCCTCACATAACCCATCAATAAGTAAGTACATATCGGCCATCACATCATCATCGGGCATCGATAACTCACCACGTTTAATTTGGGCTGCTAACTTTGTGCCAGTCTCAACAATGAGGGCATATGCACTGATGTGATCGATATCTAGAGACAAGGCCGTAGTTACAGTTTCGCGCCAATCGTCTAGCGACTCCCCCGGAGTTCCATAAATAAGATCGACGCTGATGCTCCCAAATCCCGCAGCGCGTGCCATGTCTACGGCTTTTTTAACATTATCTGGATTATGTGTGCGATCGAGAACTGCTAAGACATGAGGCTTTGATGACTGCATTCCAAAAGAGATTCGATTGAAGCCAACTTCGATATAACACTTAAGTTTTTCAGCAGTTACAGAGTCTGGATTAGCCTCAAGGGTTATTTCACAATCTGAGCTAAAGCCATTGCGTGCTTTGATCGCAGCGATGGTCCTGCCTAAATCATCAGCTGGTAGAAGAGAAGGGGTTCCTCCCCCAAAGAAAATTGTTAGTACTTCATCGAGTGGAGCCGCATCTAACTCTCTTAATACGGCATCGATATAGTCATTGCTAACAATCTCTAAAGTTGCGCCATCTTGAAGCTCAGTAGGTGTATAGGTATTGAAATCACAGTAGCCGCAGCGCTTTATGCAGTATGGGATATGAACGTAGAACGAGAGCGACATAGAGTTTATTCTCCACTATTTTCGCCAATTTGCTAAATAGCTTAAAAAAATCAGATTGCTTGCTAAAGCTTCTCAACTTTAAGGGTGTCGTTATCACCGCTAGCAGTAAAACTGACTTTTACTCCCTCATACGTAAAACTTTCACCTGGATAGAGTAAATAATTCATAGGCCACGCATCTACCATCGGCCCTGGCGTATACCTTCCATGGTCATACTGCGTAAATTGAAGGAAATTCGCAGTTCGCGAGTATTTGATACCTTTCCCATCATCAAGGCTCCACTCACCGGATCTATCAGTATCGAAATTAGTATCAATAAGCATTGCCGTCACGCCATATAAACCATCAGTAAATAGTGGTGACCACTTATCTTTTCGATGTGATTCGAGAATTAACAGTTTATGGCTATTGATTCTTATCGCAATTCCTTTATAGCCATTCTGTTCTCTTTCCTGAGGAACAAGTGTTATTTCCTCAGATTTTAGACTCTCAATACTCGAACAGTAGATGTCAGCAGGGTTTAGCCAATCAAGAACTAGTCTGTCCCATAAATCGATCGCCTTAGAATAATCACTGTACGCCAATGAAAACATTCCGGGATAGGCCGGTGAGTGTTGGGCGTATCCAAATCTATGAAGATTTTCATGCATTAACCATGTTGTAAGGTCAATATTTGAGTTATCAATCCATTGTGATCGAGCAAAGACACCCAGTGTCTTCAGGCCCTTTGAAGTTTGGAAATCATTTGTGAAGTTAACAGAATCCTTAATCTTAGTAATATCTTTTGGATACATAAAATAAATTTCTTGAATTTTGCTGAGATCAATATTTGCATCGGCAATTTTTACTAAATTGTTACCGATTGACTGCTGATTATTGTCTACGCTTCCAACATTGGACGAAGGGTGTGTCCAGTCGTAATCTGCAGATAGTCCAGAGGCTCTAACCCATCTGTTGGTTAAAATCCATGTTATTTTTAGTCTTCCGTTCGTGTACCACTTGGTCCATTCTTCGGACTCTTCAATAATGGCATTCATCTCATCACTAGGAGAATAAGCTCCAACAGCATCTGAAAAATCAACTGGCAGAATTGCCACGGTAATATTTGAAAGACTTGTGAAATTTGGATCCTTAGGTGACGTCGGATACGCAATTGAAGCTAGGGTCTGAACTATCTTCAAACGTGAATCAGGAATCCGACAAGTACTCAAATCTTGAGATACCGCGGTATTAACTACATCTTTATGTATCTCTGAGAACTCAAAGTAAGTCTTGGAACCATTACTTCCTCCTCTGCATTCCAATCTATTCCCATCTTTGACGATTTTTTCGCCAACTGCGAAACAGATGTCGCCGACTTTATAGACCGATGTTGGGGTTGGTGAAGGAGTTGGGGTTGGGGTTGGTGAAGGAGTTGGGGTTGGGGTTGGTGAAGGAGTTGGGGTTGGGGTTGGTGAAGGAGTTGGGGTTGGGGTTGGCTTCGCAACGACAACTTTGACACCTTTGCTCCAAACAAGTTTCTTACCACTCTTAATACATGTGTATTTATAGCCACTCAGCGTTGTAGTTACGTTGAGTTTTGTACAGATAGCTCCAGCTTTAACTGCTGCTGATGCAGGAACAAATGGAAGAAGTGTCAAACAGAGGGTAACCACTAGTGCCCTTACCAGGCGTTTCATATTGGCATGTTATATCTATTGGCGAGAGGTTACTAGAGTTTTCGAGCAGCTTTAACCTTTTCAATATCGGCGTCTGTCGCAAGGGCTGCAACAAATGCCTCTTGTGGAACCTCAACTCGGCCCACCATCTTCATGCGCTTCTTACCCTCTTTTTGCTTCTCAAGAAGTTTGCGCTTACGCGAGATATCTCCGCCATAACATTTAGCAAGTACATCTTTCCGGATCGCACTAATACTTTCGCGGGCAATGATGCGAGAGCCAATGGCGGCTTGAATAGGGACTTCGAACTGCTGGCGTGGAATTAACTGGCGGAGTTTGCCGGTCATCATCACACCATAGGCATAGGCCTTATCGCGGTGAACGATTGCGCTAAATGCATCAACGGCCTCGCCCTGTAGCAAGATATCGACCTTAACCAAGTTGCCTTCAGCATCGCCCTTTTCCTCATAATCTAGGGATGCATAACCCTTGGTGCGAGATTTCAACTGGTCAAAGAAGTCAAAGACGATTTCTGCTAGCGGTAAGTCGTAGCGAATCTCAACACGATCCTCAGAGATGTAATCCATACCAAGTAATACACCGCGGCGCTCTTGGCAGAGCTCCATGATTGTGCCAATGAACTCTGATGGTGCAAGGATTGTTGATTTAACAATTGGCTCTTTTACAACTGCGACCTTGCCATCAGGAAACTCCGATGGATTTGTAACACGGACTTCTTTTCCATCCTCCATGGTTACGTTATAGACAACGTTAGGGGCAGTTGAGATCAGATTTAACTTATGTTCGCGCTCGAGTCGCTCTCGAACAATCTCCATATGAAGTAAGCCTAAGAATCCACATCGAAAGCCAAAGCCAAGGGCGGCAGAGCTCTCAGGTTCAAATACAAGGGCTGCATCATTTAACTGCAACTTATCTAATGCATCGCGCAGGCCAGGAAAATCTGCCCCATCTAGTGGGAAAAGACCTGAGAAGACCATTGGCTTAGGATCTTTATATCCAGCCAATGCATGTT
>Ga0209597_1002382_pt1 | contig 11934 bp, 14 predicted proteins | sample M_140625_MF_Meta_FD_187316 | JGI IMG/M metagenome (GOLD analysis project Ga0209597, IMG submission 187316) | Freshwater microbial communities from Lake Montjoie, Canada to study carbon cycling - M_140625_MF_MetaG (SPAdes) (version 2) | ecosystem: Environmental > Aquatic > Freshwater > Lake...
ACGAAGCGCAGATCGACAAGATCCTCACGGTGAACGTCAAGGGCGTGATCTTCGGCTGCCAGGTGTTCGGCGAAGCGATGGTCGCCGCCGGCAAGGGCTCGATCATCAACCTCGGCTCGGAATCCGGCATCCTGCCGCTCTCCCGCGTCTTCACCTACTCTGCCTCCAAGGCCGCGGTGCACAACCTCTCGAAGAACCTCGCCCGCGAATGGGCCGCCAAGGGCGTCCGCGTGAACACGCTCGTCCCGGGCTTCTTCCCCGCTGAACAGAACCGCAAGGTGCTCACCCCTGAGCGCGTGGCGATGATTCTCGGCAAGACCCCGATGAACCGCTTCGGCGAAGCCAAGGAACTCATCGGCGCCTCCCTCCTCCTCGCTTCCGACGCCGGTAGCTTCGTCACCGGCGCTGAGATCGTCGTCGACGGCGGCTTCGCCGCGATGTCCATCTAAGCGAGACCGACGACAATGGCCTTCATGGACGACCATTTCATCCTCTCGACCGGTACAGCCCAGCAGCTCTACCACGGCGTGGCGAAGGACCAGCCGATCGTCGACTACCACTGCCACCTGAGCCCGAAGGATATCGCCGACGACCGTCGCTTCGAAGACCTCACCGCCATCTGGCTCGCGGGCGACCACTACAAGTGGCGCGCGATGCGGGCCAACGGCGTCAGCGAAGACCTCATCACCGGCGACAAGTCCACGTCGCGCGAGAAGTTCCAGGCCTGGGCCGAGACGGTTCCGTCCACGCTTCGTAATCCCCTCTTCCACTGGACGCACCTCGAGCTGCGCCGCCACTTCGGCATCCAGGACGTCCTCGAAGGCGCCACGGCCCAGAAAATCTGGGACGAAGCCAACCGCCAGCTGAAGCACGGCGACCTCACGGCCCGCGGCATCCTCAAACTCATGAAGGTCCGCGTCGTCGGCACCACCGATGACCCGGCCGACTCGCTCGACCTGCACCACCAGATCGCAAAGTCCGGCTTCGAGACCAAGATCGTCCCTACTTACCGCCCCGACGCGTGCCTGAAGGTCCGCACCCCTGACCGCGTGCAGGCTTGGGCCAAGCGCCTCGCCGCCGCAACGGGCAAGGGCGCTGACACCTTTGCCGGCCTCATCGCTGGCCTCAACCAGCGCCACGACGACTTCGCTGCCGCCGGCTGCCGCGCCTCCGACCACGGCCTGGACTACCTGCCGGACGCTTCCTGCACCGAATCCGAAGCCAAGGCCATCTGGGAGAACGCCATCGCTGGTAAGGCTGCCACGCTCGAGGAAGCCGAGAAGTTCACGGCCTTCATCATGCTGCACGTCGGCCGCCTCAACCACGCCAAGGGCTGGGCCACCCAGCTCCACCTCGGCGCCGTCCGCGACCCGAACCTTGGTCTACTCAAGCGCCTCGGCTCCGACGCAGGCTGCGACACCATCGGCGACTTCCGCCAAGGCCCCGGCCTCATCCGTTGGTTCGGCACGCTCTCGGGCGAGAACGCCCTCGGGAAGGCGATCCTCTACAATCTCAACCCCGCCGACACGGCCCTCTTCGCCTGCCTCCCGGGCTCGTTCCAGGACGGCGTCACGCCGGGCAAGATCCAATATGGCTCGGGCTGGTGGTTCCTCGACCAAGAACGCGGCATGCGCGACCAGATGAATGCGCTGTCCGACCTCGGCCTGCTCAGCCGCTTCATCGGCATGATCACCGACTCCCGCTCATTCCTCTCGTATCCGCGCCACGAATACTTCCGCCGCATCCTGTGCGACCTCGTCGGCCAGGACGTAGAGTCCGGCCGTATCCCCGACCGCAAGGACTGGAACGAACGCCTGATCGCCGACGTCTGCTACGGCAACGCCAGCCAGTACTTCGGATTCAAGAAGTAAGCGTAACCAGAAGCATGGGAGCCTATATACCTGCCTGCTTCGTCCTAATCATCCTAGGACGCTACTGGGTCATGCGCGGGCCGGCCGGACTCACCGCCTTGGAGAACGACCGAACCCCTGACGTAGTTGAAAAGGGCCTCTCAAGGGCAAGCATGCTATTGACGGTGGCCGTCGGCATTGAGCTGCACCTGACGAAGGGTGACTTTCTCACGGCCAGCGAAGTATACTGGCTTAACATCCTGCCGCTCCTGTGGCTGGCGTTGACCCTTTACCGCAAAGATATCCCCGGAGACCGGACCGCGACCAACGTCGGAATATGGACGCTAGCCCCCTACGCCGCCTACGTCTTAAGCAATAAAGAGTCGCCCGAAAGCACGTGGCTAAGCCTGTGCCTTTTCGGAGGCGCCTTCCTGGTCGGCACGTTGCGCGACGCCAAGCAACCAGCCTGAGTCGGGAGGCTTGCCTAAGCGGCGGTCAAGGACAGCATAGGGATACCCCCTGATGCTCAGATCGCCGGCTACCCCTATCATCCTCGAACACATCGCCGCATGATTCGCTTCCTACTGGACTGCATGCTCTGGGGCCTCGGCTCCCAGCCGCGTGGTGCCGAGACTTCTTCAGGCTTCGGCTCCGATCAGCTTATCCCGACGCGCGAACGCAACGCTTTAGAGGCAGCAATCCGCCTCCTCAGCTCTCTACTATTCCTCCTGGCAATCTTCGCCCAGTTCCTGCCCGACGAACTGGCCTTGCTGACCGCGCCGCAGCTTCACCTGCTCGCCCTCGCCAGCGCCGCCTGGGGACTGCAGATGATTTTACGACCCTCTGTCCCGATGGATAGCACCGCGATCAGCACGGCCCTCTGGAGCTTCGCTGGCTATTTCCCGTTCTTCCTCCTGGGCAACCTCTCGCCCTTCTTCGACAAGGATCCGACGAACCTATATACGCTCATCGGTCAAGGCGGAGCCGTCGGCGCGCTGGTAGTCTACGGACTCTCCCGGGATATTATTAGAGAATCTAGGGCAGAATAGCCCTTAATTGAAGTCGCTCCGCATGGTGTCTTGATATTTCTCAACCTAGCCTGAGCATCCCTCCATGCGCATCGCATTCCTCCTACTCCTCTCGCTCACGACGGCGTTCGGCGCCGAGAAGAAATATAACTTCCGCAGCGACTTCTCGCTCGGCCGTTACATCGACGGCCCGCGCGTGACCCCCGTCCTGCAGAAGGACAAGGGTACGCTGCTTTTCTTCTGGGCCTACGAGCTGGAAAACCCGAGCGGCTCTTCCCTGAAACTCTTCCAGAAGATCGCCGACGAGCACAAGGACGACCTAGTCGTGATCGGCGTCGAGAACCTCGGCTACGCCGGCTCGCCCAAGAACATCAGCACGCTGATCAAGAAATCCGGGGTGACCTACAGCCTCTACAGCGGCTGCCGCAGCCCGATTAAGACCAACGCCTACCCTTACGTCTGCGCCTTCGACCGCGAAGGCAAGATGGTCTACAGCAGCGTCCCGGACGGCGAAGAACTGGCCGATGCTATCACCAAGGCCGTCGCCAAAATCGAGAAGAAGGACGGTAAGGACGAGCCGAAGAAGGACGAAAAGGAAAAGACCAAGGCCGACCCGAAGAAGGCGGCCTGAAATCAGCGCACGCCCTGCAAGCTCCGCCAGGTCAGCGGCAACTTATCGCGGACGAGTCCCGCCGTCGCGCCCGGGAGCCTGTCCGTCGTCATGGGTAAGTTGATTGTGTCCTCGCGCCCGATCTGTCCTTCAACGCGGCCATATTTATATTCGTAGGCCAACGTGCCGTCGGCAGCCAGACTGACGCCGGGCCACTGCGGGTTCGCGACGGAAATAAAGAACTGGTCGACGGACGATGGCTTTGTCACCGCCATCATTTTGGCGCCATAAAGCGAACGCCAGAGGGCCTCGGCCGTCCAAGCGGCGGGGTTCACCTGCTTGAGCCGAGGCGCAACGAGCGCGGCATACGGTTTGCGGCCATCGGCGTCGGGCTGGTCACGCCAATAAGCGAAGGCCGCAGCAATCTCATCGGCGACCAGCGGATAATGAGTGCACCCGAGCATCAAGGTGTCGATCGGCGCGGCGCCGTCGGCGGCGGCGGACTTCAGGAACGCGCCAACATCGGCGCGGATGATATCGCGGATGGGGGTCTTCACCGAAGGATCGCCTTCAATCGCAGCGGCGAGGCTGGCGGAACCCAGCTGACGGACCGGACGGCCGGTGACCTTGGCGATGGCCTTGGGATAGGCGTTGGAGGCGCAGGTGCCCACGGTGGCCAGCACGGCGACCCCACCCTGTGCGCCGTCGGCGGTCTCGGCTAGGCCTTGCGCTCCGGCTTCAACGACTCCGATGACAATGACGGGGATACCCCAGGCCTTCACGGCGGCCCGGATGTCTTCGAGACCATAAGCGGTGGCGGTATTGCAGGCGATGACGATGGCCTTCACCGGCGGCTTCGTGCCGTTCGCCTGACGACGACCGAGCAGGAACAAGGCGTCACGCAGGATGAGTTCACGCAAGAAGCCCGTTCGACCCACCGCAGAATAATTGCCGTAGGGCATGTTCGCCTGGTCGCCGAAATAGATGAAACGTTCGCCGGCGAAATCCGGTACGCCATCCGCGCCGTCCGCACCGGTTCCGTTATGATGGCGGTCGTGCGCCTTGATGGCCTCGAGCACCGTCAGGCCGCCGACGCCGGAATCAAAGACGCCGATCGGCAGATCACGCAGGTCGCCGCGATAATCTGCGGCGACGAAACTGGCCGGGACATCGCCCTGCGGATGGGCCTGGGCATGGCCGATGGCGGAGGCGACGACGTCATCGGCCGCAAAGGAGACGACTGCGACGAGGCAAAGCAACGCGAAGCGGAAGCAGGCGGCCATATCAGGTGCGGTCGGTGCGGTAGACGCGCTGCACGCGCTGGGTCAGCGTACAAAGGGCCTCCCATGGGATGCAATCAGCCCAGGCGCAGAACTCCGCCACAGTGATGCGATCGGCACCCTGTGCGCCCAGAATCGTGGCGATATCGCCCACGACGACGGAAGGGACGTCGGTGATATCCACGATGGTCTGGTCCATGGTCACGCGACCAAGGATTGGGCAACGCTGACCTCTCACGAGGAAGAAGCCCCGGTTGCTTGCAGCGGTCGGGACGCCGTCGCCATAGCCGACCGCGACGATGGCCACGCGGGTCGGGCGGGTAAGGGTCTTGGTCCGGTTATAACTGACGGCGGTACCGGCCGGCAGGTCTTTGACGAGCACCACGCGCGCATGGAAAGATAGTACGGGCTCCGGACGGAGGCTGGCCAGAAAGGAACCCGAGGACGGCGGTAGGCCGTACTGCATCAGCCCGACGCGCACGGCGTTGAAAGGTGCGGAAGCCGAGAAACTCTCAAGGCCGGCGCTATTATCGGCGTGAATCATCAGGCCGGCACGGACGGTAGAAGGAATTAGCTCCAACAGTTTGAGGAAGATAGCCCGCTGGCCAGCGGTGTAGGTCGCATCGCTATCAGCGTCGGAGAAATGCGTGAAGACGCCACGCCATTCGAAGCCTGCGGACTGCACAAACGCGAAGAGCTCGGCGGCCTGCTCGTGCCAGACGCCGGCGCGGCCCATGCCAGTGTCGACCTTGACGTGCACCTTCGCCTTGAGTCCCGACTTGGCGACCGCGACTGCGAGCGCCTGCGCTTCGTCGAGCGAGTTCAAGGTCACATCAAGTCCCAGGGCCAACGCTCGCGGGAGTTCGCTAGGAAGGGTCGGACTAAGGAGCAGGATGTCGGCGTCATGGCCGATCTCGCGCAGATTCGCGGCTTCGGCGACATTCGCCACCGCGAAACAATCCACGCCGGCCTGAAGCAGGCGCGTGGCGACCTCGGGCATGCCGTGTCCGTAGGCATTGGCCTTCACCACGGCTACATAGCGCACGTGGGGCGGGAGGGCCTGCTTGATGCGACCGACGTTGCGATCTATGGCCGGCAGGTCGATCTCGACCCAAGCCCGCGCGGCGGAAGCGTTTGAAAAAGCGCTCATGAGCGGTGGCGCTCTCCAGACCAGGTCGCGAAATCGTTGGCGACGTTAAGAGCATCGGGGCGGGGCTCCTCGCGAAGGAAACCAGGCTGAGTGAAGAAGGTCGGCAAGGACGACCAAGGATGCGGGACGGCGACGTGCGACGTCAGTACGCTGGGAGCAGCCTCGCTTGAGGCCAGCACGCGACGGCCAGAAGAATTAAGCTGAGCGGCCTCGGCTTCGAACGGCGCACCCAGCGAGCCATCGACGGAAACTTCGAGCGCATGCCAGCGCTTCAGACGGGATTCCGCGGCGACAAGGAACGGACCCTTCTCACCAGCGACGAGCGCGGAGCGCGCGATGCCCGCGAGGGATTCCCAGATGAAGATTGGACGCGGCTCAAGCGCAGACCACGAACGTACCGCGAGCGCGGCGATACGGATGCCAAGCACGGAGCCAGGGCCGACGCATAGGGCGAAGGAACGGATGTCACCGAGCGATAGCTTGGCTTCGGCCAAGGCGGCTTCGACGCAACCAAAGAGGCCTTCCAGGGCGCCATCAGTTGAGACGCCCTGCCCTACCCAGCGACCTCCGGAGAGAACTCCCACCCGGACTCCGGCACGGGCGGAGCCGTCGAGGACGAGGCAGGGTTCGGGCGCGCTCATGGCCTCAGCCTGGCGGCCAATCGAGGGCGCGTCCACCCAGCAGATGCACATGGAGGTGCGGGACCGTCTCACCGCCGTCAGGGCCATTATTGATCACGACGCGGAAACCCTTGGCCAAGCCAAGCTGGCGGGAAAGCTGTCCAGCCACGAGCAGCAGATGTCCGAGGGTAACCTGGTCTTCCGCCGTCGCTTCGGCGACGCGCGGGATGGGCTTACGGGGCACGATCAGCACGTGCGTCGGCGCCTGCGGGGCGATGTCATGGAAGGCCACGCACACGGCGTCCTCATGGATGAGCTTTGCGGGGATCTCCTTGTCGGCGATCTTCTGGAACAGCGTCTTCGGGGCGCTCATGGGAGAATCAGAGGACGACGACCGTCACGCGACGGCGGCCAGCCTGGCGGGCGACGAGGCCCTGCACGGTGTCGACCGCTTCGTCGTAGGCGGTGCGCCAGCGGGTCGAACGGGCGCGGGTGCCAGCGAGATACTGGTCCTGTAGGCCGACGACCCAGAAGAGCACATCGGCGGCTTCGCCGGTGGTGGCTAAGGCAGCTTCGACGCGTTCATGTGCCCAGAGAGCGTCGAACGGATCGGCGCGATGGTCGAGCACCGCAACGGTCGGCACTGGGCGGTCCGGCGAAAGCAGGCGAAAGATTTGGGCAGCCGCGGCGGCGAGGTCGGTGGCGTTGAGGCGCGGGTCGGTCTCGTCGTCGGCTTCAAACACTCGCAGCACCGCATCGACATCGCTACGAAGCTGGGGAGCGGTGCCCACCATCGAGGCCAGCAGCGCGTTGAGCGTGCGGAGGCGAATCGACTTAGGCAGAGCGGCGGTCACTTGATCTTTCCTCCCTTGCGGAGCTGGTCGATGGCCTTGGCGAGCTCATCGATATCGCGGAACTCGCGATAGACGCTGGCGAAGCGGACGTAGGCAATCTGATCGACCGACTGGAGGAGCGTCATGATCTCCTCGCCGATGGCGCTGGAGGGGACCTCATCGCCGAATTTCACCTGCAGGTTCTCGACGATCTCGGAGATCATCAAGTTGATGCGTTCGAGCTCGATGGGGCGCTTGTCGGTGGCCTTGCGGACGCCGGAGGCGATCTTACCGATGTCAAATTCTTCGCGGGCGCCGTTGCGCTTCACGACGACCATGCCTTCGCGGACGATTTCCTCGATGGTACTGAAGCGATGGTCGCAAGCTAGGCACTCGCGGCGGCGGCGGATGGAATGATTACCCTTCCCGAGACGGGTCTCCAGGACCTTCGTGTCGTCGTGATTGCAGCGGGGGCAGAACATCGCTCAGAGTTTGAGGAAGTTCCCCAGGAGCTGGAGGCCGTGCTCGGTGGCGAAGGACTCCGGATGGAACTGGACGCCCCAGATCGGGAGTTCGCGATGGCGTAGGCCCATCACGAGACCGTCTTCGGTCCAGGCTGTCACCTCGAGGGCGGCGGGGAAAGTGGCACGCTCGACGACCAGCGAATGGTAGCGGGTCGCGGCGAATGGCGAAGGCAGGCCCTTGAAGACGTCCGTGTTATTGTGGAACACCGGCGAAGTCTTGCCGTGCATCAGGTGCGGGGCGCGGATGACGTTGCCGCCGAAGACATGGCCGATGGCCTGGTGGCCGAGGCACACGCCGAGAACCGGCTTCTTGCCGGCGAAGGCCTTGATCATCGCGCACGAGACGCCGGCTTCGGCGGGCGAGCACGGACCCGGCGAGATCATCACGCGGTCAGGATTCAGCGCGAGCGCTTCCTCCACCGTAATCTGGTCGTTGCGGTACACCTTCTGCTCCACGCCCAACTGCCCGAAGTATTGGACCAGGTTATAGGTGAACGAATCGTAGTTATCGATGACCAGCAGCACGTGCGGACGATTTGCCCAGCGCTGCGAAGTGTCAAGGAACCGCGGCCCCGTGTGAACAAGTGAACGTGCGAACAATCTTCGCACGAGGGCTAGAACTAGGGCCAGAGTCAGGGCTGGGGCTAGGGCCAGAACGGCGAGAGGCAGATGGAAAAACAGATGAAGGATGGACGATGGAGGATACGATGTGGGCAGTCTTTTTATCCCTCCTCTGCTCGCCTCTCCCATCCCTAGCCCGAGCCCCGGCCCTAGCCCTAAATCAGCCCACGCCTACCCCTATCCCACCCCCGTCCCCTATCATCGTGAATTCTGCCCCAAACCCCTCGAAAGTAGGCCTTTACAGAGGGAGGGGGGTGTGAATAACTGTGTGAACGGTATGAAACAGCGCACCCTTGGCAAAGAAGCCTCCGTAAAGGGCAAAGCCCTCCACACCGGCCAGGACGTCACCCTGACCCTAAAACCGGGTGCTCCTAATACCGGCCTAGTCTTCCGTCGCATCGACCTTTTCGGCAAACCTGAGGTCCGCCCTGTGTCCGAGATGATCACCGAACTCGAGCGCAAGACGACCGTCTCCTCCGACGCCGTCAAACTGCACACGATCGAGCACGTACTCTCCGCCCTCAGCGGCATGGCCGTAGACAACGCCATCATCGAGCTCGACGCCTCCGAACCGCCGATCGTCGACGGCTCGGCCCGACCCTTCACGACGCTTATCCATCAGTGCGGAATCGTCGAACAGGAAGCCCAGCGCGAGACGTTCACGCTCACGCATCCCATCACGATCAACGAAGGCAGCCGCTCCATTATCGCCCTGCCCTTCGACGGCCTGCGCATCACGTGCACCTCGGCCGATGACCGCGGTATCCACACGCAGCACCTGACAATCGACATCGATTCCGAGACCTACGAAGCGCAGATCGCCCCCGCCCGCACGTTCACCATCTACGAGGATATCGAAGGCCTCATCGAGAAGGGCCTCATCAAGGGCGGCACGCTCGACTCCGCGATTATCCTCAAGGGCGACAAGATCGTCAGCAAGGAGCCCCTGCGCTTCAAGGACGAGCTCGTCCGTCACAAGATCCTCGATATCGTCGGTGACATCGTCCTCGCCGGCATCCGCCTCAAGGCCCACATCATCGCCGTCCGCCCAGGCCATGCGCTCAACGCCCGCCTCGCCGCGGCCGTCCGCAAGCAGTGGCAGGAATCCAAGGCCCCCAAGGCCAAAGCCGCCCCGGCCGGCCCGAAGGTCGAAGCCCCGACGGCCCCTGCCGGCTCGGCTCTGGACATCCGCCAGATCCTCAACGCCCTGCCCCATCGCTACCCGTTCGTGATGGTCGACCGCGTGGTCGAGCTCAACGAAGACTCCCTCGTTGCGATCAAGAACGTCACGATCAACGAGCCCTATTTCCAGGGCCACTTCCCCGGCCAGCCGGTCATGCCGGGCGTCCTGCAGATCGAGGCGATGGCCCAGGCCGCCGGACTCATCATGCTGCGCCGCGGCGCCGCCGACGAAGCCCCGAAGGTCGTGTTCTTTATGAGCGCCGATAAGGTGAAGTTCCGCAAGGCGGTCACGCCGGGCGACACCCTCGAAATTCGAGCCAAGCTTACGAAGGTGCGCGGCCGTATCGCTGCTGCCGAATGCGAGTGCCTCGTCAACGGCGAGTGCGTCTCATCGGCCGAACTGCTCTTCACCATCGCCGACTCGCCTAACGGCTGAACCGGATGGCCACGCAAGTCCACCCCACCGCGATCGTCGAAGCCGGCGCCAAGCTCGGCCAAGACGTCGTCATCGGCGCCTACGCCTACGTGGGCGGCGACGTCACCTTGGGCGACGGCTGCGTCCTGCACCACCACGCGACGGTCGAGGGCTACACGCAGCTCGGCCCGCAGTGTGAGGTCTTCCCTTATGCCTTCATCGGCGGCCGCACGCAGGACCTGAAGGCTAAACCTGGCAAACCCGGACTCAAGGTCGGCGCCCGTAATACGTTTCGCGAATACGTCAGTGTCCACCTCGGCACCCAGGAAGGCGAATGGACCATCCTCGGCGACGACAATGTCCTGCTGGCCTATTCGCACATCGCGCATGACTGCGTGATCGGCAACCACCTCGTCATCTCCAGCCACTCCGCCGTCGCGGGTCACGTCCACGTCGGCGACCACGTGAATATCGGCTGGAATGCGGGTATCCATCAGTTCTGCCGTATCGGCGACCACGCGATGGTCGCGGCCTGCTCGAAGTGCGTCCAGGATGTCCCTCCCTTTGTCATCGCCGACGGAAATCCGTGCGAGACCAAGATGATCAACGCCGTCGGCCTGAAGCGCTCGGGCTTCACCGACGAAGAGATCGCCACGGCCAAGCTGATGCACCGGATCTTCTACCGCGACGGACTCAACACCACGCAGGCCATCGAGAAGGCCCGCGCGTTACCCGAGGCTTCCGGCCGGGTCGCCAAGGCCTTCGTGGACTTCGCGGTGTCGACCAAGCGCGGTCTAGCCTGAGTTCGCTAGGCGCTTGCGCCGGTAAAGACGTAGGCTAGGTTGGCGGGCATGAAAGCCCTCCTGCCTTCCTTCCTCGCGGTCCTGTGTTCCTTCGGTTCGCTCTCCGCGGCCATCGTCGAGAAGCCCCTCGAATATAAGTCCGGCGATGTCGTCTGCGAAGGCTGGCAGGCCTATGACGACGCCCTGACCGGCAAGCGACCAGGCGTGCTCGTCGTGCACCAGTGGACGGGCATCAGCGACCACGAGAAGGAAGCCGCGCGCAAGCTCGCCGCCCTCGGCTACAATGTCCTCGTCGCCGACATCTACGGCAAGGGCGTCCGCCCGCAGCCGCCGGCCGCCGGCAAGGAAGCCGGCAAATACAAGGGCGACCGCCCTCTGCTGCGCGCCCGCGTCAACGCCGCGCTCGACGTCCTCAGCCATGACAGCCGCACCGACGCTTCGAAGATCGCCGCCACCGGTTACTGCTTCGGCGGCACGACCGTAGTCGAACTCGCCCGCAGCGGCGCCGCCATCAAAGGTGTCGTCAGCTTCCACGGCGGTCTTGACTCCCCGACCCCGGCCGACGGCAAGAATATCCAGGCCAAGGTCCTCGCGCTCCATGGAGCCGACGACCCTTACGTCCCGGCCAAGGACGTCGCCGCTTTCGAAGCCGAAATGAAGGCCTCCGGAGTGGACTATAAACTCATCAAGTACCCTGGCGCCGTCCACAGCTTCACGCATAAGGCCGCCGGCAGCGACAACTCCAAGGGCGCCGCCTACAACGCCGACGCCGACAAAGCATCGTGGGCGGAGATGGAGCAGTTCCTGAAGGTCACACTCGGCCGCTGAGCGACCTATCTTAAAAATGAATCCCCACCTCCTGCTGCTTTTCCTCTCGGCCTGCGCACTAGCGGCCGAACCCAGCAACGGCCTCGCCCCCGAGGTACCCGGCCTGAACGCCGCTGCGGTCTCCTACGCTCTGGAAGCCAAGCTGCCTGACCTCGAGAAGCCTTTCCTCACCACCAAGCCGCTGGAGCTC
>Ga0209597_1002383_pt1 | contig 11931 bp, 7 predicted proteins | sample M_140625_MF_Meta_FD_187316 | JGI IMG/M metagenome (GOLD analysis project Ga0209597, IMG submission 187316) | Freshwater microbial communities from Lake Montjoie, Canada to study carbon cycling - M_140625_MF_MetaG (SPAdes) (version 2) | ecosystem: Environmental > Aquatic > Freshwater > Lake...
CTCTATACCTTTTGATACCCCATAAGCATAGTTAAGGTCATTAAACCTTGCATTAGGAGCGAAATCGGCAAAAATACCTTCCACATTACCTAAAGATAAATTAGCAACCAATTTTCTCACTTTTACAATGTTTGGATGATTCTTATATAAAATACCATTGGTTAATGTTTGCTCAGATTCAGCATTTTTAACCAACATGGCTGTATTCATAGTAAAATTCATTCTTTTAATTTTTGTACCCTCTGCATTGAATATAAATGCACAATCATAAGGAGATTCTATTTTAAAGCCTGATTTTTTATTAATAGCAAAGAACATATTAAAGGTGTACACCCAAATACCGTCTTTCTTGTACTCTAAAGCATCTGGATAAGAACCTGGTGTTTTTGTGATAGAGAAATTAGTGTAATTGTTGGCATAATTTTGAGCATTACGAATACAAGTTGCTAAATCTTGCCCTTTGTAATCCCAATTCGTATTCATGGCATTGAAGGCCTTAAAATCGTCGGTCGTTAAACTTGTCATAGTGGCTGCGTCTCCCTTCACAAAAGCTTGCATGAATTTTTCTACCACATCAATAGAAGGATGTTTGTCATAAATAACCCCATTAGGATTTTTTTGTGCATTCACTCCCATTAATACACATAATAACAAGAATGTTGAAAATAATTTTTTCATTTGAATTTTGATTTTAATGAATATTGAAGTTAAGTGTTTACTTTTAAAAACAAAGTGAAATAATTATTAATTTTTACTAAAAAGAAAACCCTTGCAAATACAAGATTTACAAGGGTTTATAAAAAGAAGGTCTGGTCTTATATTATTTAGCCGCTATTTTGAATGTTTTGGTAGCCGTATTAGTGCTTTTAGACTTAGAAGTAACTACCACCGTAGCTGTTGATAAAACACCGGGTGATAAACTATTAATAGCAATAGCATTCGTAGCTGCTGTAGTGCTTGAAATATTTTTATTAAATACAGAACTGTTATCTGCATCCTTAGTCACTTTAACATCAATGGTCACTCCATCCTTTGGTAAGGTAGAAGTTACATTTACATTAATGTCCTGTGAACCGCCAATAGCTCCATAAATTTTTGTATAATCAATTTCAGTACTTGCTGGAATTTCCACTTTAAAGGCAATATCTACTTCAGCTACCACCACTACAGGAGGTGGTGTTGGCGTAGGAGAGTCTCCCCCTTTGCTACAAGCAAAGAGAACAAATGGAGCCGCTACTAGTAAAATTTTATAATTTTTCATATGCAAACAAATTTAAATCAATCTTATTAAGAATAAAGGTAATATTTTACTAAATTAGTACAAAATGAATACATAGTGAATTTTAAATAGGTTTCCTTAGCTTTAACTCCAATATACCCTTACCGCCATGCTTATTGTTAATACCCTCCATTTTTCACTGAATAATCCCATTTTAGAAATTATTCTACGCACACTGGCAGTATATATATTTATGATACTAGCCATTCGCCTATTTGGAAAAAAAGAGCTGGCTCAATTATCTGTTATTGACTTGGTTTTCATACTCTTAATAAGCAACTCGGTCCAAAATGCAATGGTAGGACCAAACACCAGCCTATATGGTGGCTTAATTGCCGCGGGCTCCCTATTTTTAGCCAACTATACCCTAAAGCGTCTTTTCTATAGAAGTCAAAGCTTTAGTAAAATGGTACAAGGCGAGTCCTTACTCTTAATATATGAAGGAGTGGCCAATATGGAAAACTGCAAAAAAGCGGAGATTACTATTGAGGAATTAGAAGCCGCTGTTAGAGAGCATGGTGCTAGAGATATTCAAAAAGTAGACCTTGCCATTTTAGAAGTAGATGGAAATATAAGTGTCATTAGTAGTGAATTTCAGTCAAGGTCCAAAGTGGCCCACCCTAGAAAGCATAAATTCAAAGGGCGCCTAAATAAGAACTAGGCCAGTTACCCACATTCTTTCATAACACGCATTAATTCAGAGATTTAGGAATAACTTGTAAAGGAATTTTAAAACTGGAATTCCAATAAGTTTTGTCAAGATGTTAAAGAAGTTTTTATTTATTGTTCTTTTAATTGCATCACTAACACCTCTTAATGCATTAAATGCCCAGCTTTCTGCGAAAGACAGTCTTATCTATACAGAGGCGGTTAAAAATGTAGTAGCCTCCTACCATAAAAACATTGGCGACCAAACGGGTAAATACAATGGCAGTCAGAATGCAGGCTATACTGTTTCTTTTTACGAAGGGCACCCCTATTTTTTTAAACATGAATTAAGTAAAGGAAGCATCACTTACGATAATGTCGTTTTCGATAATGTTGCGTTATTATACGATGAAGCCAAGGACTGGGTTATTTTACAAGACAGTACCCACCGTATTCAATTAGTAAGTCAGAAACTACAAGGCTTTACCCTATTTGACCAGCCCTTTATACGTTTAGAAAAAAATGTCAATACGCCCATTGTATCCACTGGCTTTTATCAAGTATTGTATGATGGAAAAATTAAACTGTATAAGAAAGAAGTTAAAATAATAACAGAGAAATTTACCAACACCCCTGAATTAAAAGTTTTATTTGAAAAGATTAATTACTACTATATCAAAAAAGCAGGTCGTTTTTACCCCATTGTAAAAAAGAAAAACTTTTTGAAATTATTTAACGATAAGGGTAAAGAATTAAATGATTTTATAAGTGACTCAAAATTAAATTTTAAAAAAGATAAAGACAATACACTATCTAAGCTTCTTACTTACTACGATCAATTAACCTCCACTGAAATTAAATAACAGATTGCCTATATTCTCAAAATATATTATTGTTATTATGGCCTTAGTTTTGGCCAGCACTAGCTATGCGCAGTCCGATACTAGCAGTAAAATAAGCCTTGAGGTAAATAATACAAGCCTATACAGCGTAGTTGAAAAAATAGAATCTCAAACTTATTTTCATTTTTATTACGATAGCAGTAGCCTAGGTAATTTTACCATTAGCTACACAACTGCTTCAAAAAAAATTACCACTGCCTTAGCAGAAATATTTACACCCTTGGGCATTCAATTTTATTTCGATAATCAAAGCAACATTTTTTTAACAAAGTCCAAACTACTGAGCTTAGCCATCAATGATTATTTTTTTACTGGCATAAAGCAAACTTCTTTAAACGCCAGCAAGGATCTTGCTTTTGACACAGAAGAAATTGGCCCAATTCAAGAAGCCTTAGTCGATAAAAAAATATATGAAGTGGGTGATAAAGCTTTGAGCGGTACTCAAAATATTATTGCACTAGCAGGCTACATCAAAGACAATAAAACAGGTGAGCCAGTGGGAGGCGCATCTGTCTATATTGACAAGCCAAGAATTGGTGCCACTACCGACCAATATGGTTTTTACAGTATCTCTCTTCCCAAGGGACGCCATATACTCAATATTCAAAGCATTGGTATGCGCGATGTAAAAAGGCAAATTGTTTTATATAGCAATGGCAATATGGATCTGGATTTACAAGGCAGTATTATGTCACTTAAAAGAGTGGTTATATCTGCGCAAAAAATTAGCAATGTGAGAGGCACACAAATGGGTGTTCAAAAATTGGATATAAAAACAGTGAAACAAGTGCCTGTTGTTTTTGGAGAAGCCGATATCTTAAGAGTAGTGACTACCCTACCAGGTGTGAAAACAGTGGGTGAAGCCAGTACAGGTTTGAATGTAAGAGGCGGTTCTTCCGACCAGAATTTAATTTTATTCAACGACGCCACTATTTATAACCCTGCGCATTTCTTTGGCATGTTTTCGGCGTTCAATCCTGAATTAATTAATTCAGTTGAACTCTATAAAGCTAGTATACCTGCTAGTTATGGCGGAAGGCTTTCTTCCGTATTAGACATCACCAGCAGAGAAGGTAATAAAAAAGAATTCACAGGATCAGCGGGTATTGGTTTATTAACCAGCAGACTAAATATTGAAGGCCCTTTAGTAAAAAATAAATCGTCCTTTATATTGGGTGGAAGAACTACTTATTCTAATTGGTTGTTTAATTATTTACCCGAAGATTATAAAAATAGCAGAGCCGATTTCTACGATCTTAACCTAATTGTGAATCATCAAATAGATAAAAAAAATACAGTTTATTTCACTGGTTATATAAGTAACGATAAATTTAATTTAAATAGCGACACGGCTTATGGCTATGGCAATAAAAACCTATCTGTTAAATGGAAACATATTTACACCACTAAATTAAATAGCTTAATTACAGTGGGTAATGACAATTACAATTATGCTATCAATAGCCAAAAACTTCCACTAACTGCTTATCAATTAAGTTTCAGTATTAATCAATCTTATTTCAAAGCCCATTTTAATTATAATATTAATAGTAAGCATAGTATTGACTATGGGGTTAATTCAATTTATTATACTTTAAACCCAGGCAACTACATCCCACTAGGTGAAAAATCACTTATAAAAAAAGACATCATTCCAACAGAACAAGCCTTAGAAAGTGCATTGTATGCTAGTGAACATTATACCATTACCAGTGCCCTTAAATTAGATGCGGGTATTCGTTTTTCAGTATTCAATGTATTGGGTCCTAAATCCGTTAATGAATATCCTGCAGGCATTCCAAGAACTGAAGAAAATATTTTAAGATCGGTTAATTATGCAAGTGGCGATATGATTAAAACCTACGGAGGCCCAGAATACAGATTGGCTTTACGCTATGTTATTGACGAAACTTTTTCTTTAAAAGCATCTTATAATACCCAACGTCAATACATTCACTCTTTGTCCAATACCACAGCCATGGCTCCTACCGATGTTTGGAAACTAAGTGACCCGAATATTAAACCTCAAATGGGCGACCAAATTTCTTTCGGTTTGTACAAGAATTTAAAATCAAATACGATTGAAACTTCTGTAGAAGTATATTATAAAAACATTGAAAACTATTTAGATTATAAGAGTGGTGCCAAATTGGTTATGAACAATCATATAGAAACCGATGTGATTGGTACCAAAGGAAAAGCATACGGAGTAGAGTTATTAGTGAAAAAACTTTCTGGTAAACTAAATGGATGGATTAGTTATACCTGGTCTCGTATTTTACTTCGCATGAACGACCCAACAGCGGGTGAAATAATTAATAAAGGCCAATTTTATCCTGGTAATTATGATAAGCCTAATGATCTAACCGTTATTGCCAATTACCGCTTTAGTCACCGCTTTAGCGTTTCAATGAATAGTAATTATAGTACCGGTAGGCCTATTACCCTACCTATTGGTTTATTTAGCTACGGTGGTTCTATGCGTACTTTATACGCCGATAGAAATGCATACCGTATACCGGATTATTTCAGAACCGATTTCTCTCTGAATATTGAAGGCAATCATAAAGTGAATCAGCTTTTTCATAATTCATGGTCCATTGGTGTATATAATTTGACAGGACGTAAAAACCCTTATTCAATTTACTATGTTTCTGAAAATGGAATGGTGAATGGATACAAGCTTTCTATTTTTGGTAATGCCATTCCTTATATTAATTTAAATATTAAGTTTAAATAAGCCACTATGAAAAAGATAATTATTTATAGCTTATTCATTCTTGGTCTTTGGGCATGCAAGGAAAAATATATTTCCCCTGTTATCTCTCCAAGCACTGGCTATTTAGTAGTAGAAGGTATTATTAACAGTGGTATAGGAGAAACCAATATAATTCTAAGTAGAACAGCGGCCTTGTCATCTAATACCGTTAAATACGAAAGCGGTGCGAAAGTAAATGTAGAAGGAGATGACAATAGCCTTTACCCTTTAAAAGAAATATCCAATGGGCATTACAGCGTTTCAAAATTGAATTTAAACGCCAATAAAAAATACAGAATTAATATTGCCACTGTGGATGGTAAAAAATATTTATCCGATTTTGCTGCAGTAAAAAGCAACCCTGCAATTGATAGCATTAATTATAAAACAGAATCACAAGGACTACAATTTTATGTAGACACCCACGACCCTACTAACAACACTAAATATTACCAATGGGATTATACCGAAACCTGGGAGTTTCATTCCACTTATCAAACTTATTTAAAGTATAAAATAGTTAACAGTTCTAAAGGACAACAATATAGTGTGGTGTTTTCCGATTCTACCAGATTTGGTTGGGACAATGGTCAATATATTTGCTGGAAAACTGAAAATTCAAGCTCAATCCTAACTGGGTCTTCAGCCAATATGAGTAATGATGTAATACACTTACCTATTCACTCTATTCCCCCTGCTTCTTGGAAATTGGGTGTCTTATATAGTATGAATGTTAGACAATATAGTTTAAGCAAGGGTCGTTATGAATTTTTACAAAGAATGAAAAAAAACACAGAAGGCACGGGTTCTATATTTGATGCACAGCCTTCTGAATTGTCTGGCAATATTCATTGCACAACCAACAACGATCCTGTCATTGGCTACATTGATGTTTGCCCTGTGCAAGAAAAAAGAATTTTTGTAAACCCTTATCAAGTGCCTAATTGGGCTTATTGGTTATACAAACCTGATTGCCCAGAAATTGCAGTGGTGAATAATAGTGATAGTATTCAAATTAAAGCAATTATGCTACTACCCACCAATTATAAAGATATTAATGCAATGACCGGTGCTATTATTAGTTTTTATGCAGCCCCTCCTGAATGTGTTGACTGCAGATTACGCGGCTCTAATATTAAACCCTCTTTTTGGAAATAAACCAACTACACTATGAAGAAGTACATATATAATAGCTTGGTTGGTTTAGTAACAGCATTTTTATTAATGCTAAGCTTGCAAGTTGCAGGCCAAAATAAAGAGCTTCTTACTTTACAAAATAGCGTTGAAAATTATACCAAAAATAATTTACAAGAAAAACTTTACGTTCATACCGATAAGAACTTCTATGTAGCGAATGAAATTTGTTGGTTCAAGATTTATAATGTGGACGCCATTTTCAATAAGCCTTTAAACATAAGTAAGGTTGCTTATCTAGAATTAATAGACAATAACAATAAAGCCGTTTGGCAAGAAAAAATTGCCTTAAATGAAGGCAGTGGTAATGGATCTATACTTATACCAAGCGCCATTGCCACTGGTAATTATACCCTAAGGGCCTATACCAATTGGATGAAGAACTTTAATGCTAGTTTTTTCTTCGAAAAGAAAATTTCTATTCTGAACCCCTCCTTAACACAAGAAAATAATTATACACCTAGTAAAGAAAATTATTCCATTCAAATTTTTCCAGAAGGTGGCAACTTAGTGGCCGGGCAATTAGCTAAAGTAGCTTTTAAAATTGTCAACCAATTTGGTAAAGGTGTTCAAGCCAAGGGATATTTATTAAATGAAAAAGGCGATACCATTACAAAGTGCAATACTTCTTCATTAGGCATTGGTAGTATGGGTATGGGTAGTTTTACTTTCACCCCTCAAACAAACCAGGGCTATAGCTTATCGATTACCACTAATGACGATAAAATTATAAATCAAAAGCTACCCAATGTATTTGACAAGGGCTATACCCTTAGCCTTGGTAATAGCGCCGCCGAAGCTTCTTCTACCATAAATATGAATATTGCAGCTATCCAACTTGAAAATACAAATGTTTATTTACTAGTACATGCAAGAGGTATTGTATCTCATACAATTGCAGGTCAAATAAAAAATGGTAGCTGCAACTTAACCATTGATAAAAGTAAACTAAACGAGGGCATTAATATTTTTACTTTATTTAATCAAGCACAAGAGCCTGTTTGCGAAAGACTCTATTTTAGCTATCCTAAAAATGTACTTGAAACAAGTCTTGAAATAGAAAGCCCTGTTTTAGCAAAAAGAAGAAAAGTAAATCTTCAAATTTCAACCAAGCAAGGCATGAATGGTTTTACTGCCGCAAATGCTTCCATGGCTGTATACAAAATTGATTCCATTCAAAGCCTTGATGATAATAATATTCAAAATTATATTTGGCTAAGTTCTGACTTAGTAGGCAGTATTGAAAACGGTTGCGCTTATTTCCAAAATATAAATAACAATACCTTGCTTGCCATGGATCAATTAATGCTAGTGAATGGATATCGCCGATTTAAATGGGAAAATGTTTTATCGAATACTACACCAAGTTTTAAATACCTACCAGAACTAGCAGGCAGTATTATTACAGGAAAAATGGTGCAAAAAGGAACCACTACACCCGCAAAAGAAGTTACAGGTTTTATTGCTATGCCCAGCAAAAACACTTTATTTAAGGCAGGCATTAGCGATGAAAATGGTCATATTCAATTTGAATTTCCACAGCTTTATAATGATGGCCAATTAATATTACAAGCAGATAGCAGCAAATACAATGCGCATAAAATTGAAATAGACAACCCTTTTTATATAAGTAAAAATAATAGTCAACTTATTGAGCCAATCATGCTACCAAAATTGAATAAAGAAATTATTCAACAATTAAATAGCAATGTTGAAATACAAAACCATTTTAAAGCTGATTATCTAAATCGTTTTCAAGCCCCTACTTTAGACAGCAATGCCTTTTATTATAAACCAGACTACACTTACTACTTAGACTTATATGCGCGCTTTACGACCATGGAAGAAGTCATTAGAGAGTATGTAACCCCTTTGTCCTTATCTAAAAATGAAGGCAGGTTCCAATTAGCTGTGTATGACGACCAAAACAAACGCTTCTTTGATAAAGCCCCACTTGTTTTATTAGATGGGGTGCCTATTTTAAATATGGATAAGTTTATTGAATATGATCCATTAAAAATTAGAAAATTAGAAGTGGTCAGTAGAACCTACTTTTCAGGCAATATGGCCTTTAATGGTATTGCTAATTTTATTACATATAATGGAAAAATGGAAGGCTATGAACTAGATCCAAGAGCCACCCTAATTGATTATAAAGGGCTTCAAATACAAAGAGAGTTCATGGCGCCTGTTTATGAAAACCAAGCTCAAATAGACAGCCGTAGCCCCGATTTTAGACATTTATTACACTGGTCTGCTAATATAAATACCTCTTCTAAGGGTAAAATTAATACTGCATTTTATACATCTGATGTACCAGGTAAGTATGCTATTGTAATTCAAGGTATTAGCAAACAAGGCCAGCCCCTCTACAAGGAGATTACATTTAGTGTACAATAAATATTCCATTAGCTTCATTTACAGGCATTTACCACTAGTCCATCTTTATTTTGCCATAAGCGAAAAAAGTAGGAAATTAACTGCCACAATCAAACCCGTTACAACGCTTAAACAAATGAAAAAAACAATCCAATTTACCCTTCAAACCATTGCATTATTTTGCTTTATTTTAATAACCCTAGCTTCTTGTAGTAGTAAAAGAAGTAGCAAACCCAGTATTTTAGTTTTCTCTAAAACCGGTGGCTATTACCATGAGTCTATTCCCTTAGGCGTTAAAGCCATTCAAGATCTTGGTGCAAAAAATGGTTTTGATGTAGATACGACTACCAATGCGAATAAGTTTGCAGAGGATAGTTTAAAAAAATATGCTGCTATCGTTTTCTTAAGTAGCACAGGAGAAATATTATCAGGTAACCAAGAAATTGCCGTAGAAAGATATATGCAAGCTGGTGGAGGTTTTGTTGGTATTCATGCCGCTACAGATGCTGAATACGATTGGAGCTGGTATGTGAAAATGATTGGCGCTTCTTTCAAAAGCCATCCTGCACAACAAGAAGCCACATTAGTTATAAACGATAAAAATCATCCTTCTACCGATAGCCTACCTGCTACTTGGACTAGAAAAGATGAGTGGTATAATTTTAAAAATTTAAACCCCGATGTTAAAGTACTTATAAGTATTGATGAAAAATCTTATAAAGGCGGAGAGAATGGCGACAAGCATCCAATGGCTTGGTACCACAATTTTGATGGCGGTAGAGTATTTTATACAGAACTTGGTCATACCAATGAGTCTTTTACAGACCCTATGTATTTGAAACATATTTTAGGCGGTATTCAATATGCCATGGGAGATAATACAGCTGATTATAGCAAGGCAAGCAGTGTATTTGCACCAGATGAAAGTCATTTCACCAAAACCGATTTAGTAACAGGTACTTTCTTCGAGCCTACTGAAATTTCAGTACTTCCTAATTTAGATGTATTAGTGGTTCAGCGTCGTGGTGAAATAATGTTATATAATAATACTTCTAAAAAAATTAAACAAGCAGGTTTTTTAAACGTGTATTGGAAAACCAATGCCCCTGGTGTAAATTCTGAAGAAGGTTTATTAGGCGTGAAAGCCGATCCCGATTTTGCAAAAAATCATTTTGTATATATGTTTTATAGTGCTCCCGATTCTTCTGTGAATAGATTGTCTCGTTTTACTTTAGAAAATGATACGATATTAAATAGTTCTGAAAAAGTTATCTTAGAATTTTATGAGCAACGCGATATTTGTTGTCATACAGGTGGTTCAATTGCTTTTGGTCCTAACAAAACTTTATTCGTTTCTACAGGTGATAATACCACTCCTTTCGATGAGCCTAATCAAAAATATGTAAGTCATGGGTATGCTCCTTTAGATGATCGCCCAGGTCATTATCAATATGACGAGCGTCGTAGCTCGGGTAATACCAACGATTTAAGAGGAAAAATTTTACGCATCAGCGTGAAAGAAGATGGTAGTTATGAAATACCTGAAGGAAATTTATTCCCTAAAGGCACAGAGAAAGCAAGACCAGAAATTTATGTAATGGGAAATCGTAATCCTTACCGTATTTCAGTAGATCCTAAGAATGGTAATTTATACTGGGGTGAAGTAGGTCCTGATGCCAATGTAGATAGTCTAGATACAAGAGGTCCTCAAGGATATGATGAAGTAAACCAAGCGCGTAAAGCAGGTTTCTTTGGATGGCCATTCTTTATTGGTAATAATTATCCTTACCATATTTATGATTATGCAACAGGTAAATCGGGCGCGGCATTTGATCCTGCTAAACCTATTAATAATTCAAGAAACAATACTGGTTTAACTGAATTACCTCCAGCACAACCTGCCTTTATTTGGTATCCATATGGCATTTCAACAATGGACTTCCCTTCTTTAGGTGCAGGTGGACGTACTGCTATGGCGGGTCCTGTTTATTACAGCGACTTATATCCAAAAGAAACAAGATATCCTTCTTATTATGATGGTAAATTCTTTTTCAATGAGTGGATGCGTGGTTATATTAAAGCAGTTACAATGAAGGCCAATGGCGACTATGATAGAATGGAACCTTTTATGCCGAATACTAAGTTTCATGCTGCCATTGATATTGAAGTAGGTCCTGATGGACGTTTCTATGTATTAGAATACGGTTCTGGATGGTTTAGTAAAAATGAGGATGCTGGATTATCAAGAATTGATTATAAGAAATAAAAAATAGTCTTTCACTAATAAAATAAAATTTATGAACAAACGTCAATTTATCAAAGACATTGTTTTAACAAGCATTGCTACCCCATTGGGTATTGCAGGTATGGCAAAAAGCTTTGAACAAAAAGCCCATTTGCCGGCTACCGTATTAGCGAAAGACGAAGATTTTTGGACAGGCATTCGTAATCAATATTTATTAAAGCCAGACTATATTAATTTAGAGAATGGTTATTATAATTTTTTACCACAGCCTATTCTAAATAAATTCATAGAGCATATTAAAGAAGTAAATTATCAGGGTTCTTATTACATGAGAACAGTTCAGTTCGATAATAAAAAAAATATAGCTGCAAGACTTGCAGGCATTGCAGGCTGCTTGCCTGAAGAATTAGTGATAACAAGAAACACTACTGAATCATTAGACTTAGTCATTGGTGGTTTTGATTGGAAAGCCGGTGACGAAGCCATTATGGCTGTGCAAGATTATGGCGCTATGCTGGATATGTTT
>Ga0209597_1002386_pt1 | contig 11929 bp, 8 predicted proteins | sample M_140625_MF_Meta_FD_187316 | JGI IMG/M metagenome (GOLD analysis project Ga0209597, IMG submission 187316) | Freshwater microbial communities from Lake Montjoie, Canada to study carbon cycling - M_140625_MF_MetaG (SPAdes) (version 2) | ecosystem: Environmental > Aquatic > Freshwater > Lake...
CGCGCCAGTAACGGCGCCTACGACCTCACCGTCGCCCCCCTCGTGAACGCGTGGGGTTACGGCCCATCCGGCGAACCCAAAGTGGCGCCGTCACAGGCAGAGTTGAGCAAGTTGCTGCAGACCGTCGGTTGGGAAAAAGTGGAACTCAGCGAAGACGGCCGCACTCTGCGAAAAACGCATCCCGATGTTTCGCTGGACCTTGGCTCGATCCTGCAGGGATACGCGTGCGACCGAGTGGCACAAATCCTACGCGAAAAAGGCTGCGGAGAGTACCTCGTGGAAGTTGGAGGTGAACTCCTCGCGCGCGGCAGTTGGAGCGTTGCTATCGAAAACCCCGCCGATGCTCAAAAGCCGCTGCAAGTGTTGCAACTCAAAGACGCGGCCTTGGCCACCTCAGGATTGGTGCGGGCGCGCCACAAGTTAAGCGGCAAGGCTGTCTCCCACATCATCTCCCCCAAAACCGGTTATCCCACTGAAGGCGGCATCGAGGTGTGCTCCGTGGAAATGGCGACTTGTTTGGAAGCAGATGGATGGGCGACGGCAATTATCGCGAGCGGCTTGCCAGACGCTTCCAATTTAATTCAAAAGGAGAAACTCCGAGTATGGCTTCAAGAATCCACGGGAGCCTGGCGAACTCCGCAATGAGGCCGTGTGGCTACTCAAAAGGCATCTTCGCGAATATTTGCCCCATTTTCTGTCTAGGGTAGAGCGAGGCCCGCGGATACACTTACGTCTCCCTTACCCCACCACGTTTGTCCCATGTCTCGCCTGCTCCCCCACTTGTTTTTCTGTTGCGTCGCGATTTCCGGCGCTGCCTCCCACGCCGCAACTCCCGCGCGCCCACCCAACATCCTGCTGCTACTCGCCGACGATATGGGCTTCTCCGATGCAGGTTGTTACGGAGGGGAAGTTCTCACTCCAAACCTCGATCAACTCGCCAAAGAAGGCCTGCGCTTTACTCAGGCCTACAACACCGCCCGCTGCTGGCCGACCCGCGCCGCCATCCTGACTGGCTTCTACGCACAGCACATACGCCGCGACTATCTTCCGAACCAACCGGAGACCGGCGGAGTCAAGGGGCGACGCCCAAATTGGGCCCGTTTGCTGCCCGAGCTACTCAAACCAGCCGGTTACAATAGTTATCACTCAGGAAAATGGCACGTGGATCAAACCCCTCTCACCGCCGGATTTGACCACTCCTACAGCGTGGACGATCACGACCGTTATTTCGCCCCGAAACGCCAGGTGCTAGACGATGTCAAACTCCCCGAACCCGAACCCGGTTATTACGCAACGACCGCGATCGCAGACCACGCGCTCGACTTCCTGAAACGGCACGCCGAACAGTCCCCGAAGGCCCCATTTTTTGCGTATGTCGCATTCACCTCACCTCATTTTCCATTACAGGCTCCCCAAGAGGATATTGAGCGTTATAAAGGCCGCTTCCAGGAAGGCTCAGACGTGCTGCGCAACGCACGCCTCAGCCGCCTCTGGGACCTCGGTATGCTTTCGAACGCGGAGCTTTCAGAACCCACGGCTCCCGCGAAACATTGGGCGGAGCTTACCCCCGAACAACAAACGGCTTTCACCACCCGGATGGAAATTCACGCGGCGATGATCGACCGAATGGATCGGGAAATCGGGCGCATTCTCGACCATCTGCGCTCAACCGGCGCACTGGACAATACGATCGTTTTATTTCTGAGCGACAACGGAGCCAGCGCGGAGAGCCTCGTACGCGGTGATGGTAATCCCCCAGACGCCGCGCCGGGTTCCGCAAGGTCCTTCCTGTGTTTGGAGGCGCAGGGTGCCAACCTTGCCAACTCGCCCTTGCGTTACTCAAAAAAGTACGTGCATGAAGGGGGGATTTCCACCCCGCTGATCGTCCGGTGGCCCGCTGGATTTAAGGCGAAGGGGGAACTGCGTGAACAACCTGTGCATGTGGTGGATATCGCTCCAACTCTGCTCAAAATTGCGGGAGTTCCATGGCCCAAGCTCGCAGGCGAACTCACAGTTCCAGCTTCCGACGGAGTGGATCTAAGCGCCGTGATAAAAGAAAACAAGCAATTGTCACAGAGAGCTTTGTGGTGGGCTCACGAGGACAATTGCGCGCTGCGTCTCGGGGACTGGAAGTGGGTGGCAGAAAAAGGACACGCACCAGAACTATTTTATTTAAAAGCGGACCGTTCTGAAACGCGGGATTTAGCGCCCGCCAATGCCGAGCGGGTAAAGGAAATGGAAACGATATGGTCGAAGTTTGTTAATAAATTCGTTGAAGACACCCGTGAACCTGCGCTGACAAAGCAGGCACAGACAGCACCTTAAAGTGAAAGCAAACGCCACAAGGCGAATTGAGCGTAAGATTTCTTAAAAAAACAATTGTCACCCCACCCCCTGTGTGGCAAGTTGAAGGTGTTCTGGGGGGAACAGCAGCCCTCCGAGTGCCAGATGGCCTCGGGGGGCTGCAATTTTTTTGCTCTGATTTCGCAAAAGCAAGATCGCCAGCGTCAATCAGACTCAAGCGACTCCGCCTCAAGAGCCACAACAAGTTTCAAAGAGATCACCCGCTTCGTTTAGCGCGGCATCTCACAGCTTACCTCACAGGAGGCACCTTTGCGGGCTCCTCCATCACGTGAATCTGATTGATCGTCTTGAAATGACGATGGTCGTCAAAACGCCAGACAATCTTCTTCTCCCGCGTCACCTCTACAAACTGCGGCTGCATCCCGATGTGACCGTGGCCCAAATAATTACAAAGCACCGTATTGCCATTTTGAAGACGCTGCGCCCCAGCGATAAGACGCAAGGGGAAATCCGGCATGTCATTCTCGTTTAACTCCCAAACCAGCGAACCTTTAGGATCCACCTCAACGACACGGTGACCGTCTCCGCAAGTGACAAGCCAATTGCCATTCTTCAGCGGCACGACCTCGTGGGGATCTCCTGCGACCGACACCTCCCGCACTACCTTGCCTGTCGCGTCTATCTCGACCACTTTCGAGTCGCCCTTCAACGCTGCCACGTAATGTCCGTTGGCGAGCTTGCGCGCCCCGCGAATTTGGTTGTGAGCGTTCGTGATGGAGGTTGGAAGTGGAATTTCGAGAGCGACTGTGCCATCAGGAGCGACTTCGATCAACCGCTTGGGACCGCCTTCGGCAACCAGCACGCGACCGTTCTCAAGCAATTGACAGGCATGACATTCCACCCCTGGAGCAGCCTTGTATTCCCAAATTCGTTGCTGTTTAGCGTCCAGCCTCACAGCCCCACCCGCTTCACAATAAAGGACGCCGCCATCCGGTTGCACCCAACAGTCCTGCGGATTCTTCGCGGGGACGCTCCAAGCCACGGTGCCGTCCGCATTGACCTTCGCCACTTTTCCACCCGCATAATCACAGGCAACAAATGCTTTGGCTCCAGTGGTTTTTGGGAACGCGGGCAGAGACTTTAACCCCGCTGTATTAACCGCTCGCACACTCCACAAGGGGCCTGATTGAGCGTCGCCGGGAACTTCAAAGTGCATCGCGGGAAGCTTGTTCTGGAAAGGATCATCCGCTGCTGGCAACCACGCGGCCGCCGCTTTGGGATCCTTAGGAACCTCCGGCGTATCATGATAGGACATCCCTTGGAAAATGGGACGCCCGTACCGATTCTCTGCCTTTTCCGGAAGACGCGCAATTTCGAGGCCGTCTTTCTCAACGACAAACCCAGCCAAGCCGCTTTGCAAATCGGCGTCGGCCTGCCAGTCCAATAACCAACGACCCTCGTAAAAACGGGCGCTCAAACCGAAAGGCGCGGGCGGCGGGGTCGCATCGATAACGGCCCCGTCGGTGACGTATTCGGACCAAGCTTTGGCGAAAGCTTCGTTGGGGAGCCAGCTTGCTTCAGCGGGTTCGGCGACGGTTTTGGAAAAGGTGTTTCCTTCCAAAGGCGCGAACACGCCCTTTTTAACATCCACGGCCTTGAGCGCTAAATTGGTCGCATTAGGAGCGGCCAAGCGCAGCGCGAGACATGCGTCAAAAAAAGGAATGGCGAGGTAGCGTGAGTCGCCACATTCGTGGGAGGTGTGCGGATCGGGAGCGAACCCCGCCGGCGCACCGAGGGCCCGCAAAGCCCGCCATTGAGCGAGGGAACCGTCCCAAGCACGCCCAAAGCGTTTGCCGTCCTTTTCCTTGCGGCCCGGATTAAACATCACAGGCACGCCATTGGAAGCTGGCGGGAATTCGGGCTTCTCGATCTCTCCCTTTTCCCACGCACTCAGTGCCGTTCCAGAGCGAAACCAAATGGCCGCGATCCGTTCAGGGTGAAGCGCCAACATGATACTCGCCCAAAACCCGCCACCGCTATGTCCCCACAAACACCACGGAACGGTCTGCAATTCGGGATGTCCCGAGCGCTGAGCAAGCGTTTCCAGCGCCTTGAGGAAGGCGGCGTCCGAGCCATTTCTTGGATCACACCAGTTGCGGCAATTATCCTTTTCTTTCTGATGATAAACGGGAACCAGCAACGCGAAATCCCATTTGCGCGCCAGCGCCTGCCAATGCAAATCATAGGCACCGGTCTGGCCGCCCTTTGAGGCGCCTTCCCCACAACCGTGCTGATGAACAATCACTCCACGCAGCTTTTTTTCACCCAAGCCCTCTGGGATCCAAAGTGTATAAGTCGCTTCCAAGGAGAGTTCTCCCGCCTGCGCCGCAGCCTCGTGGCGCACTCGAATGTAGCCTTCCTCAGCATGAAGGTTAGACACGAAAAATAGCAGGATGATTCCAGCGCAAAGCGCCGCGGTGGAACGGAAACTAAGGGGGAACTTCATAAAGGAACGTTAGAAAAACTAACTACCGTATTGGCGCGCCACCCATTCGCGGTAGTTTCCAGAAACCACGCCTTCCACCCACTGCGGGTTTGCGAGATACCACGCGACAGTTTTGCGAATGCCGGATTCGAACGTCTCAGCGGGCTTCCATCCGAGTTCACGCTCGATGAGGGAAGCGTCGATCGCGTAGCGCCGGTCGTGCCCGGGGCGATCCTTGACGAAAGTGACCTGTTCCCAATAAGAGCGCCCACTGGGAAGCGGACGTAAAGCGTCGAGCATCGTACAGAGCGTTTGCACGACTTCGAGGTTCGTCATCTCGTTGTTGCCGCCTACGTTATACACCTCGCCCGGCTTACCGGCTGCGAGCACACGGCGGATGGCGCTGCAATGATCGGTAACGTACAACCAGTCGCGCACGTTTTTACCATCCCCGTACACCGGCAGCGACTTGCCCGCGAGGGCGTTGAGGATCATGAGCGGGATTAACTTTTCAGGAAAATGATACGGGCCGTAATTGTTGGAACAATTCGTCGTCAGAACCGGCACACCATAAGTATGGTAGTAAGCGCGCACCAAATGGTCGCTGGCGGCCTTTGACGCAGAGTACGGGCTGTTGGGCTCATAGCGGTGAGTCTCCGTGAACGCGGGGGCATCGGCGTCCAGTGAGCCGTAAACCTCATCCGTAGACACATGAAGGAAACGGAACGCCGCCCGCGCCGGAGCTTCCAACCCGCCCCAATAAGCCCGCACAGCTTCAAGAAGCTCAAACGTGCCCACCACGTTGGTTTGAATGAATTCGCCTGGGCCAAGAATGGAACGATCCACGTGGCTTTCCGCCGCAAAATTCACCACCGCTTGAATCGAATGTTCCGAGAGCAGACGCGAAGTCAGCGCACGATCCGCAATGTCGCCGCGCACGAACGTGAAGCGAGGATCTTGGTGGACGCTTTTGAGGTTTTCCGGGTTGCCAGCGTAAGTGAGCTTATCGAGCACTACCACGGGTTGCTGCTCGTGCGTGAGCCAATCCAAAACAAAATTCGAACCAATAAATCCGGCGCCGCCGGTCACAAGAATAGCCATAACTAAGATTCGTAGGACTGCGCTAAAGCGAGGGAGAAGAACAAACCGGACTCACAACGCCTCGTTTAAAATCGAGAAGATCACGGTGTTGTCCAAAAAGCCGCTCAGCCGCTGTGCCCCTGGCCCGCGTCCGACCGAAATCATGTCCTCGGCCGTGTTGAGCGCGGAAGGCTGAGCAACAGCGGCAGGCTCGTTTCGGGGGACAGAGCCACCGGGTTGCGGACCATTGGGGCCGGTGGCCCAGCTGATGTACGGGTAACCAGAAGGATCAGGCCCAAAAAATTCGCCGCGCTGAGTCTTTAGGAGCGGGTAACCACTCAGAGTCAGGCCACCAGTTCCGTGACGCCCCACGGCCAGCACCAGCGCCTTGTCACCCGCTTCGCGCAAGGCAACAGCGACCGCCTCGTCAAGCGCCAGTACTTCCCGTAACGCACGTTCTGCTTGGTTTGCCTCGCAGGCGACCGTGAATAAGGCAGCGTCCACCACCAACACGTAGCCTCGCCGGTTGGAGCGCAGGAGTTCGATGGCACGCCGCGTCATGTCCGCGAGAGAAGGCTGTTCACTGCCAGATTCCATCTGATTGGCAAACGCCAGCGGACCTCCGCTAAAAAGTCCGACAACACGACCGTCTTCACCTCCCTGACTGCGTTCCAGATCTGCTTTACTTCGAACCACATCCACTCCCTTAGATTTCCACTCCAGAATCAAATCCCGCCCATCTTTACGACGTCCCCCCTCCCCTTCGGATTGGAAATCACTGCGCCCCCCGCCCAGGACGACCTTGATCCAGTCACGTTCAAAAAGTTGGAGGGCAATACCATCCGTTTCATTTGGACGAGCAGTATGAGCGTAAAAAGCTGCGGCAGATGGGGAAGTTACCAAAGAGTTCGTCACTAGACCGACGGCGCGCCCCTCTGAACGGGCCCGCTCCAGAATAGTCTCGAACGCCTTGCCCGTTCCAGTCGCTGCCACCGCCCGGTGCCGGGTTACGCGGCCCGTTGCCAAAGCTGTCGTTGCCGCCGCGGTGTCAGGGACGGCGAACTCCTCGCTGGGATTACGCAATAGGGCGGTATACGGAAACTTTTCCAGCGCAAGTTGATACTTAGCGCCACCAGCGTACAACCGCGCCGCGGTTAAAGGCCGTGTTGCGAGGGCGTCACTCACAAAAAGGATGATCTGCCGCGGTTTTTGAACCACCCACATTCGGACGTAAAGCACGCCCATTCCCAAAAACGCGAACAGACAAGCCAGAGCGATTAGTTGGTTGCGAAGTTTCATCAGAGTGCAGAAGGCTACTATTCAACGCGAAACAGCGGGGAAATGGCAACCGCGCTGATGCTCAAATGGAGGAAAATGAGACGTCACAAGAACGCCAAGAATACAAAAAAGCGGCGCCGCACAATACGGAGCCGCTTTTTAAAAATTGCTACGCTGAAAACTAGGCGGGCTTTTGACTCTTCTTCAAAAGAGGGAGACCAGTGGAGGGGTTCTCGGAAACCTCGTAACCTGCTGGCATTGCGTCCAGTGCGCCTTCCTTAGCCTCACCACCGAAGTAGTAAAGGGTCACGGTCTGGCCGCCTTTGAGAACCTGATTGCGACCATGAAGGAAATAAGTTTTTCCGGATTTTTTGCTCTGTACGCTGTAAGCCATGATGTTTGTAGGGGTTAGGTTTTGGGGGAACTGAAGGAAATAATAGAATTGAGTGGTTTGCACCGTGATGCTCTAAGACTTCGAGAAGCCTTAGAGAATGCCTGCCTTTTTCAGCGTCGCGTAGGCCCCATTTTTAGAAACCGTCTTGAGTGCACGCGCTGTGAGCTTCACCGTCACGAACCTATTTTCTTCCGGCACCCAGATTCTTTTAGTCTGGAGATTGGGAAAAAAAGTACGGCCAACGATCTTCGTCACGTGCTGGCCAATGCCGCCTTTTTTCTTGGCTAAACCGCGACGGTGGATGACCGAACCCCGTGTGGGCTTGGCTTTAGTGATGCTACAAACTCGGCTCATGATAGTCTCTTTCTCTTACAAATTGGGGCGGGAACTTGCTTTAACTACCTAGCATTCGTCAAGCGTTTTTCGAGTTATTGCCTAGGATTAGAACTTTTTCTCCTCCCGAAAGAAAGTCTACTCATTGCCTTTCAATGAACCCAAATGCCATAGAGCACACCTTTGCCGAGAATTTTACGCTGCGTGATGAGTTGGGTGCCTCCGTCTCTGTTTGGACGCAAACTGGTGCCTTACTCAGCCTTGCAGGCGGCTTCAAGGACAGGGCAAAGACTCAGCCTTGGCATCCCTCAACTCCGGTCCTCGTGTGGTCAGCTACCAAGGGCCCCTCCGCTGCCTGTACCTTCCATGCCTTATTGGAATCGCGTACGCCATTGGATTGCCGTGTCGCAAGGTTCTGGCCCGAATTCGCACAGTCAGGAAAAGCGGACGTCACGGTGCAAATGCTTCTCCAGCACCAAGCTGGCCTCTGTAAACTAGATGCGGCGCCCGCCGTCGAAGACCGCGAGGCCGTTATCCACGCGCTCGAATCCCAGACTCCCGCCTGGACCCCAGGTTCGGCTCATGGCTACCACCCGCGGACTTTCGGTTTTTTGCTGGACGAGCTTATCCGACGACTCACAGGCGGCGAAACTCTAGCTCACTACTGGCGCCGCGTTTTTGCCGACCCCCTGCAACTTCAATTCTGGATAGGCGTTCCAGAAGATGTGCTGCCCGAAGTCGCTCCCGTGTTTTCTTCGAAAACTTTACAGCCAAAGGATGATCCATTCTTGAGCGCCTTCATGTCCTTGGGATCGTTAACCTCCCGCTCCTTCGCGTCTCCAAAGGGACTCCATTCCGCCGATGCCATGAACTCGCCCGCCGCCAGAATGGCCTCGTATCCGGGCTTTGGAGGAATTGGAACGGCCGAGGCTCTCGCCAAATTCTACGCCCTGCTCGCCTGCGATGGTTCGCTTGAAGGAAAAAAGATTTTCCCCTCCGGCGTTCTGAGTCGTCTACAAAACGCAGATGTTTCCGGCCCGGATCGCGTCCTTCAAATTGACACCGCCTTCCAATGCGGCTTCATGCTGGATCCTCGGACAGCGACGGGAGTCAAACAACGCCAGACTTTTGGACCATCGCCATTAGCCTTTGGACATCCCGGTGCGGGTGGAAGCGTTGCGTTTGCTGATCCAGAACGTGGGCTTGGCTTTGCGTATGTGATGAATCAGATGTCCCCAGGCGTGCTTCCAAGCACCCGAGCAAACAGCTTAGTGGACGCCCTGTACTCTGAGGAGTAGCCCCTGCCTAAGTCGTGGCTGCGAATTAACCACATTTCCGCTTGCCGCACTCCGCGCAGGCTCCTAGTTTTACGCCCCCTCAGTAATACGGGTAGATACCGAAGTGGCCAAACGGGGCGGACTGTAAATCCGCTGTCTCTGACTTCGCAGGTTCGAATCCTGCTCTGCCCACCATTTCAATGACCCCAACAACACGTTGAGGCAAAGCACCTTAAGCGAATTCGCCTGAAATCGGCGATCGAACGATAAGACTGAGGCCCTTTTTCGTTTTCCCGATTCGACTTCCCTCCCAGAACCTTTTAAGGAATGGATCTGGTGTTGAAAAACTGCTGGTTCCAATTTCTCTGCCTTGTGGCAGAGCGCGGTAACCCAAGGAATTTCGCTCCCACTGGCGTCGGGCGTTATGCACCCCAACCATGCGCCGGAATTTTTACCCATGTCATCAGCGCCCACTCACAGCCGTCTCCTGATCCTCGATTTCGGATCGCAATATACCCAAGTCATCGCCCGGCGCATCCGCGAGTCCCAAGTGTATTCGCAAATCGTGCCCTTTGACACCTGCGCGGAGGAGATCCGAAAAATTGCCCCAAAAGGAATCATCCTCTCAGGCGGCCCCGCTAGCGTCTACGGAGGCAAGGCACCGCAGCCTGATCCAGAGCTTTTCAAGTTGGGTATCCCTGTACTCGGGATCTGTTACGGCATGCAACTGATGGGGCATCACTTGGGTGGAAAGGTAGAGCACTCCGAGCGCCGTGAATACGGGATGGGCAGTCTAGAAGTCGTCAAGGATTGCGCTCTCTTTAAGGGACTTGGATTCTCACTTGAAATCTGGAATTCCCACGGAGACAAGCTCACCAAATTGCCGGCCGGATTCCGGATTGTCGCTAAAACATCCAACAGTCCGTACGCTGCAATCGAGCACCCAAGCAAAAAGTTTTTCGGTCTGCAATTTCACCCCGAGGTGGTTCACACTCCCAAAGGCCGTGAGATTCTAAAGAACTTCGTGTTTCAAGTCTGTGGCTTCACACCCGACTGGACCATGGGCTCTTTCATCGACGAAAGCTGTGAGCGCATTCGAGAACAAGTGGGAAAAGACCACGTCATTTTAGGGCTGAGCGGAGGAGTGGATTCAAGCGTGGCCGCTGCGCTGATTCACCGCGCAATCGGAGAGCAGCTGACATGTGTTTTTGTCAATAACGGCTTACTCCGGGCCAATGAAGAAGAAGCGGTCCGCAAACTCTTCGGCGATAATTTCCAGATGAAGCTTCGAGTGGTCAACGCCTCGACTCAATTCCTCACCAAGCTCAAAGGTGTCACAGATCCCGAACGCAAACGGCGCATCATCGGCAACGAGTTCATCAAAGTATTTGAGGGTGCGGTTGAGAAGCTCGCTGGCGGCAAAGCAAAATCCAAAACCCAGAAATTTAAGTTCCTAGCTCAAGGGACTTTATACCCTGACGTTATAGAGAGCATCGCTATTGCGGGAAACCCTGCTGCGCTGATCAAGAGTCACCACAACGTGGGCGGTCTTCCGAAACGCATGAAATTCCAACTTGTGGAACCCTTGCGCGAACTTTTCAAGGATGAGGTTCGTGAGGTGGGCGCAAAGCTGGGGCTACCAAAGGGGGTCGTTCAGCGGCAACCTTTCCCTGGACCGGGGCTCGCCGTGCGAATTCTTGGGGACGTAACCCGAGAACGTCTCAGGGTACTGCGGGAAGCGGACTCGATTGTCGTCGCAGAAATGAAGGCATCCGACTGGTACTACAAAGTCTGGCAAAGCTTTGCCGTGCTGCTTCCCGTGCGCTCCGTGGGCGTGATGGGAGACGAGCGCACTTACGAAAATACGGTGGCCCTGCGCATCGTAGAGAGCCAGGACGGCATGACAGCCGACTGGGTGAAGGTGCCCTACGAATTGCTCGCTCGGATCTCGGGCCGCATCATCAACGAAGTCAAGGGCGTCAACCGCGTGGTGTACGACATTTCCTCAAAACCCCCCGCCACAATCGAGTGGGAATAGCGTTGTAGAGAGGCACCCCGAGCTCTGTGAAGGAGACCGCTCGGGCCACGTTGTCTGACACTTTGGAACTCTCACAAAGGCGTAGCCCCCCAACTAATCAGGGGGCTTATTTTCAGTCTACGAATAAGTCCGCCTACTTGCTCGCCGCCATCTGTCGATGACCGGCAGATGGCACCTCTGCCTTGGCTGCGTCTGGATGCTCCAGCAAATAAGTCTCTACATTCTTGGTCACAACCAACTTACCCCACATCAACATCCCGTGGCCTGGGAAGGTGCAAACAAATTCATACTCCCCTTCCTTGCCCGGAGCCTTCATCTTCAAGTTCTCTTTTTGACCGGGCTCCAGCAGGCGGGTCGCCTCCAGAACGCGGGCATCTTTTTCGGGCACATAGGCGCGTCCCTTCTTATCCAATTGATCCGGCCGTTTGGTTTGCACCAAGGTCGCCAACTCGACATGAGTGCCTGGCTCAACCACGACCAGATTGTGCGGCATTACATCAGCGTTTTCCACGATCAACTCGAACGGTTTACCAGCCTCTACCACAATCCGCGTGGTATCAAAACGCATCTGCTCGCGCACCGTCTTGACCACAAACACACTCACTCCCAAACCGCGCAGTTCCTTGCGCACCGCCACTCCGCGTTCCTTATCCAACAACGAGGCCAACTCCACAGCCGTCTGCACCGTTTCAACGAAATATTGCTCGGTACGCTTGTCAGCCGAAACAGTTTTCGCCCAA
>Ga0209597_1002387_pt1 | contig 11925 bp, 8 predicted proteins | sample M_140625_MF_Meta_FD_187316 | JGI IMG/M metagenome (GOLD analysis project Ga0209597, IMG submission 187316) | Freshwater microbial communities from Lake Montjoie, Canada to study carbon cycling - M_140625_MF_MetaG (SPAdes) (version 2) | ecosystem: Environmental > Aquatic > Freshwater > Lake...
TTATTTATATATTTATTCACTCCCCTTTCCACCTTTCAAGCATCTTTCGGATTAACCCCAATGTCAAGAGTTCGTTGATTTCTTCCTGTTCCTCTTTCACTCGACGCAACTGCCTTTCTAAATGTACCTGATATAGGTTCGCAGACTCCATAGATACTTTATTTACTGTTAGATACTGTTCTGTATCATTTTTTTTGCGACAAATAGCAAATAATGTTCGCCGTCCCTCAAAAGCGATATGTAATTGTAGGTTTCGCCATCCTTTTCAATGAACTTATTTGTCCCCGTAGCCACAGCAGCCGCTGTCGCTTTTTTACGAAACTTGACAATTTTCGTTAATGTCGAGACACTTTGTATCGTCTCGTAATTCAACCAAAAACGCGGTATTCCCTTCATCCGTTTGAATAGTATCTTTCGAAATATGAATATTTGGTCGTCGCCCGTAAAATACCCCTTGGTTTCCGCATATATCTTCATATATTCGTCTAATAATATACGAACATCAATCGGTTTTTTGAGTTCGCCCGTCTTTTTGTAATAATACTTCTTCTTCACATAGTGTATTAAGGTGCTATCCCAATCTAATGCTTCGACGCCTTCTGTCGATAACGCGATTTCCATATATCGTGTAAGCCGATTTAAGAATACCTTCTTGCCGTATGTGTATATATACAATACTTGCATGTATTTCATCGATTTCGAAAATGCCTTCCTTTCCTTGTCATACGCTACGGAATCGCGATAGCGGTGCGTGAAATAGGTTAGTCGTTTCGACAAATCACTATATTTAGAAGGCACATCCTTCGCATTGGTTTTTACGAGCGATTTGTCCGCAACCGCGTTAGCCGCATCAGCGTCATATTTTTTAATGCTAAAACCTTTGAATAACGCTTTTGCTTTTTTTACGCCATCTTTGTATTTCGCGATACTCATAATCAATACCTCGATGCTCATCAAGCGATTATAGATAGTCTCCAATTTCCCTGTATATAAACAATAGTCAAATATCGAATTGATAAAGCAATCTCCATCACCTACCGCGTTTATCAAGTAAATCTCTGGATTCTTCTCGACGATTTGATAGTCGTTGCTACGTGGGGCATTAGGGGACGACGATTTGCTCCCGAATGAATGCGAAAAAGTCTTGGACGTCTCGGACGTCTTGGACGTATTTTTACGCATCATACTACGTATTAGTAAATAATCTACTGAGCCTTTTTTAGGCGAACACCATTTATCCTTGCCTTCGTTATACTTTTTCAACGCATCAATATATTTCATTTGCTCTATTTGCTCTATATATTATCATATATTATATAAAAATATGACACGTATTATGTAGTAATACTACGTTCGTTCATAGAATGGATACCTATACGTTTGATGTGTTGATGGATGCGAAAACGAAGGAACTCTTGGCAATCTACGAGGAAAAGATGAGCAAGACCACGAAAAATAAAAAAGTGATTAGCGACCCTTCTGAATTGGACTTTCACAGTAAGAAGTTAATCCGTCAGATAAATGCCACACTTGACAAGAAACTTAAAGGCTCTGCCGCTTATAAAAAAAGATGCGAAAAGGAATTGTCGAACGGCACACCAGAATCGTAAGACAAAGGTAGCGAAAGCAGCGAAAGCAGCGAAAGCATATAAATATAAAGTATGTTATATATATAACGATAGATACAAGATGTCTATGAATCACGAGATTGATATGTGTATTTTGAAACACATCGATGCCATTGACGGAGACGGTAGCGACGAATGCTTTACGATGAAAGATGTGAAGAAACGGGCGTTGGAGATTAAGCAATATCGCAAGGAGTTGAAGGTATTGCTTCAATTACCGCTTATGAAGCAACGAACCGAAGAATGGTATGAAGCGAGGAAAACGAGGCTAACCGCGAGTGATTTGTATGACGCGATAAAGGGTGGTAATGTTAGCATCAAGTTGGCGAAGAAAAAGGCGAATATTGTGGTGGATACCATTAATTACAATGGGATTCCTGCGTTAAAATGGGGGACAATGTTTGAACCGATGGCGACACGATGCTATTCGCAGAAGATGAATGATATAGCGATTCACGACTTCGGGCTTGTATGCGATACGGAGAACGAGCATTTTGGGGCATCGCCAGATGGTATCAATGAACTCGGTATAATGCTCGAAATCAAATGCCCTTACTCGCGAAAAATCGAGGATGGCGTGATACCCGAGAAATATAAGATGCAAATCCAAGGGCAACTTGCGGTGTGCAAACTGAAAGAATGCGATTATATCGAATGCGTGTTTAAATCGCTTGATGACGTGGATGAATACTTGGCATTGGACGAAAGCCACGGTGGCAACCACGGCATCATTGCGGAGTATTATAATCCAAGGGGCGAATATGTGTATTATTATAGCGAACCGCATCGAACGCCCCAAGAATGCGTGGATGATATTTGTAATAACCGCGGTAGCAGCGAACGCGATGTTAGAATACACGAAGAAAAATTAAAGTTTAGCAAATATACGTATTGGAGATTGGACGAGATGATTATTCAGCGTGTAGTATTTAATGCGAAGGCGTGGGAGACGATTGTGCCGAAAATCAATACATTTTGGGAGAGCGTAGAAGAATATAAGTTGCTCCCGATAGAGAATAGTATTAAGAAATTCACGTTTGTAACTGACGATGACGCGTAGCGGCGTAGCGGAGATGACGCTTAGCGGTAGCATAGGCGGTAGCGATTAAAACGCGAGTTTAGGGGTAGGACGGGACTTCTCGCCTTCTAAGAGTGCTTCTCTCGGGTCTCTTATTCCCTCAGGGGCAGGTATCGTTATTATAACAGGCATCGGGTATGATTTAGACTTCTCAGCCCAAGCGATTTCTGGTTCAGGGTCTTCGATGATATTTGAATCGCCATAACTGCCCGAATATGGATTGACATAATACATCATTGTAAAATCGCCAACATTGTTTCTTTGCGTATGGTCTATACATTTCGAGGTATAGGAGGGCATATCTCGCGATTCGTTAAACGGGAACTCCTTCGAATTATTGTAGGTATATAAGGCGGTATCGGGCGATTGGCTGGTTCGCGTCAAACAACCGCAATTGAGCGTCGAAGATTTATTACATTTGATAAAGCACAACTCGTTATCCGTATAATAACGACGCATCGTGTTTTCTAAAAAGTCGGTGGTTAGTGCGATTTGCTCGGCTTTTTTCTCTTTTTTTAGCGTCATATTCTTATCATACAATGGATATACAATCAATATGTGGCAATAGAGCGATGATATGATTTCGGGGTCTGCCTTGCCGTCATTCGTTTGCGTTATGAAACTCTGTTTGCCGACGGGGCTTATTGTTTCTAAATAATAGGGATTCTTGTTATTTAGGATGTCGATACGGGCGTCTAAGAATGTTTTAAAAGGCGTATTGTTATCGTCCGAATATTCGGAGTTGTATCGCAAATAAGGCGATTGCGAGATACACACATATACGGGTCCGACGATTTTAGCACCGTCCAGCCTGTTCTTTTGTGCTTGTATTTTTGTCAATAGATAACTATACAGACTGCTTTCGTTATAGATATAGATATAATCGAGCGTGGATGCGATATTTACATTGGGGTTGTCGAATACCGCTCTCATATTTATAGGCGACTGGTTGAGGCAACGATACGCGAGTAAGTCATTGTAATTCATAACGTCGCAATATTTACGATACGGATGTGCGGTGTTTCGAAGATTGCTTCTGGTATATTGCGAAGGGTCGTCGAATCGATTGTATTTATTGGCGAGAAAGTCCGACTTCCGATTTCGCAACTCGACATTGGTGTTTAAATCTCCGCTACACGTGTTCCCTTCGCCGTATTTCCACGAATATGGGTCGCCCTCGAAGTATTCCCTACAACGTATATCTCGAAATATATAGATTAAAAATATGGCACTTAATAGAATGAACAACAAGGTAAAAATTATATTTAAATAAAGGGATTTGTTTCTCATATTACTATAATATATTATTATTATTAATCTTGTAATATAAAATATAAAAATTAATCTATGTGGGTGATTTGATTTAATAGGTTATCCTATCTATTGTATTCCCGATACGGGAGGTTGAGTTACGGGAGGTTGAGTTACGGGAGGTTGAGTTACGGGAGGTTGAGTTACGGGAGGTTGAGGAGCAAGAGGAGGAGCAGGAGGAAGTCGAGATTGTTCTATACTCACAATTCTCACACGAAGGGCATTCACATCTACCATAATCTGGTTCGATGTATAGTCGATGTATCGAATCAGTGCGTTTGAAGTATCCTTTGTATAATTAGAGCCATACACGTCATCCAATTTCACTACGCCATTCTCAATGCGGATAGGAGCGTTGGTTTTATCATTGCTTCCGATATAGATATTATTTTTTGCGTTATTTGCGTTCGTTCCATAAATATAAAGGTCGTTGTCATTCCCAAACATTTTAAAGCAGTTCGTATCATTCCGATTACATACCTCGAATGCGTTATTACTATCCGAACTTATTTTCAATCCTGCGGTCGCCGTAGTTTTTGTAATGAGGTCTAAACGCGAGTTTGTGTCGGTTGGCAGAGTGCTATATTCAAATATCTTTTTGTTTGTCGCGTTATTAAACGCATTGGCGGCATTCGTATTATTAAACATAAAATATTTATTCATATTATCGCCGAACGTAGCGAAATTGCTTGAAAATCGATTGTCGCTTATCGTATTCCTCGCATTAACGTCATTGATGCTTTGATTAAATACATTACGAGCGTCTAATATCCTTCCGTCTAATACGTTGCTGGTGTAATCTATCCTCCCGAGCAATACGTTGCTGGTGTAATCGACTTTGCCATCTAATACATTGTAATTACTGGTGTGTTTTTGATGTAGGCTACTTATGACGTTTGAAGTCGAATTAAAGTTCTGATTGATATCTATAAAGTTCGTATTCAAATCGGACGTCAAGTTGTTTTTATATGTATAATTATCATATATAATATACCCGATGACACCTATAAAAGCGATAAGCACCAAGAATAATAAGGTATATATTAAATATTCCATCTATCTATTTTCTAATAATAATATTTATTTTAATAATTCATTTCATTACATTTCAATATAGATTTTCTTTATATCGTCATTTCCACCAGTTATTTTCGGCGACGGTTCGACAACACTATCCGTATCCAATAATTCTTCCCCCGCTTCGTCTGCTTCGTCTGCTTCGTCTGCTTCATCCGCTTCGTCTGCTTCGTCTGCTTCGCTTTCTTCTTCTTCGTCTTCTTCGTCTGCTTCGTCTGCTTCGCTTTCTTCCTCATCCGCTTCGTCTTCGTCTTCGTCATCTTCGTCTGCTTCGCTTTCTTCCTCATCCGCTTCGCTTTCTTCTTCATCGTCTTCCTCATCCGCTTCGCTTTCTTCTTCATCGTCTTCCTCATCATCTTCATCGTCTTCCTCATCCGCTTCGTCTGCTTCGCTTTCTTCCGCTTCGCTTTCTTCTTCCGCTTCGCTTTCGGCTTCGCTTTCTTCTTCGTCCATACTCATACCGCCTTTCTTTTTGTCAAATTGGCTACTACTGTATGTATCCTTCCAAGTTTTCTCATCCTTTATCGTATTCGGTGTAGCGAAATTATCGATTTGCGAATTAAATAGCGTATAGTCCGCTTCGTCCATTTCGTCCGCTGCGTCCGCTCCCGCTGCGTCGTCGGCGTCGTCCGCTGCGTCGCTTTTATCATTGGCGTCATCACTATCATTTCCATTATCGATTCGCACGAACTCCGCTTGGTCGATTGGCATATCGATATATTCGGTATTCAATCGCGGTTGTATTCCCATCGTTTCCAGTTCTTGAATAAATAACTTAAAGGCATACGGGGTATGAATCACCGCAACATCATCATTCTTACAGTTCCTACACATATTGATATTCTCTTTCACATTGAACGCCACTAATGTCCCGCATCTTTTACACACGCACCAGCAAAACTTATCCGAGCGTTCCATCATACTTTCTTTGATAAAGTTGGATATACCGTGGCTCAGCACAGTATCACGTTCCATCTCGCCGATTCGCAACCCTCCCCCCTTACGCCTTCCTTCGGTCGGTTGCCTTGTTAGCCCCATCACCTTGCCAACGCCTCGTGAATTAATCTTTTCGGCAACCATATGCTTCAAGCGAAAGTAATACGTGGGTCCGATGAATATCTCAGTGTCGATTTGATTACCCGTGAAACCGTTATACAAAATCTCATTGCCGTATTTATTAAAACCGTTATGCGTCAGTCGGTTATGGATGGTTTCGTTATCAATCGGTATGAAGACACTGGCGTCTCCTAATACCCCGTCGATACAGCACAGTTTCGCGAAGATACACTCGACTAAATGCCCGATTGTCATACGCGAAGGGATTGCGTGGGGATTGATGATAATGTCGGGGCGAACGCCATCTTTCGTATAAGGCATATTCTCTTCGGGGATTACTAAACCGATAACACCCTTCTGTCCGTGCCGTGAACAATGCTTGTCGCCAAACTCAGGCTTCTTGATTTTGAGAAAGCGAACTTTACAGATGGTCGAGTCCGCCCCTGCGATTTTTTCGGATTTATATACTCTATCCACCTTGCCGAACAAAGAGTTGTCGGTCGATATGGATATATCAGTATATATTAATTCTTTTTTAACATCTGTAAAAACGCCATTCTTATATTCCTTCATCACCTCGCGGACATTTATCATCCCGACGATGATGACTTCTTGCCCTTCGGGGACATACGTGCCTTCCTTTATGAATCCGTTGGCGTCGAGATGCTCGTAGTTCTTATTTTTGATACCGACGATTTTAATACCCTTGTCTCGCATAAGAATCGGGTTGCCAAAGATAACCTTCTCGTTTTGCGAAACAATCTTCGCGGTCGCCGTAATCGACTTGTAATACGAGAGCGAGTTTAGCCCCCTGTCAATCGTCGCCTTATTAATCATTATACTATCTTCTTGGTTAAACCCCGTATAGGTCATAATCGCCACAATGGTATTATAACCGTTCGCCATATAATCGCTCGACGTATATTGGGCGATTCTGGTGTTTATAATGGGTCTCTGCGGGTAATGAAGAATATAACTCATCGTATCAAAGCGTTTGTTGAAGTTCGTGGCATACATACCGATTGCCTGTTTCGATTGGGCGGCGTGGAAGACATTACGAGCGGATGCGTTGTGATTACTCATCGGTATATTGCCACTCACGACACTCAGTATAGACGAGGGATGGATTTCTAAATGTGTGTGATATGGTCCGATTTCATCTTGATTCATCGCGATTAAACAAGTATCCGACTCCTCGCTGTCGAGGTATTCAATCGACGCCGAGGTATTCTCTAATTCATTCAAGATTGCCATATATTTCTTTCTGTATTTTTGGGTTGTCTCGTCCGCTTCGCTTTCTTCGTCCGCTTCGTCTTCACCGTCGCTACCACTGCTACTGCTGCTACTGCTACTGCTACCGTCGCTACTGCTATCATTGTCATCGCTACCCGCTCCACCAGAGTATAGTTTGTGGATGTTTGATAATAAAAGATTGCCATTTCCTGTTCCTTTTTGATACGCGGACGAATCTAATGCGATAACTCCATCATCTTCTGTGTCATCCACGTCGATACCGTCATTCAATTTCGAGTTATCGCCCGGAAATACAGAGGTATAAAAGTCCATTATGCTACCGCCTCCGCTCATACCGCTGCCGCCACCGCCTCGTTTCTTTAAGGGGTTGATATACTTGTCGATGTAGTAATAGTCGTCGTTCTTCTCCTTGCCGTCGAGTTTGTAATGCGTTCCGTTAAGCATATCAAACCAGTTCTCTTGCTTCTCCTTATTAAACACGGTAGCCTCATTCTTTTTATTTTTATGATTATACTTTAAGATTAAGAGGGGTCGACAAGGTCTTCCTGCTTCTGTGAAGATACGCAGTTCATTCGCGGTTATATTAAATGAGATTGAGATAAGGATATTTATCAATCCGTTTCGGCGGTATGCTTTCAGTAGCCTTGCAACGAATAGCGGGTCGCCCGTAATCCCGAAAAGCGTCCCATTCACAAAGACGTTCGTGATGTTCTTGTTGCTATATACGTTGCTATGTATCAACGGGATGACGCCGATATCTTCCAAACATTTTTTAATATTATCTACGTTTATACCTGCTGTTATTTTTGACAATATCGCGAGGTTCTTTAAATAGCCGATAGAAGCCCCATCGGGTGTTTCATAGGGACACATAATACCCCATTGTTGCGAATGTAATTTATGAGGTTCTGTAACCTTGATGCTGCGGTCGATTGGCATATTCACGCGACGCGTATGCGATAAGAAGCCTATATAACTGATACGCGACAAATCTTGGACTTTGCCGAGTTCGGGGTCGCTGTTATTGATTAACCCCCATTGCCCTTTGAGGGATTTGGCGAATGTTTGGGTTACGATGAGATGGTCGACAATCTTATAGATATTATTGCTATTGATAAAATGTTTAAAGTCCGTTTTGCGATTCTTCCAAGGTCCGTATAAATATTCGCTGTCAATCTTGTTTCGAATGCTATCACGCAGTTTTACATAGGCTTCTTGGTATAACTCTGCCAACATAAACCCGCTAATATCCACGCGTTTGTAAATATAACTGTCGCGGTCGCTTAAAGGTAGCAATCCCTTCGCCGATTTAATGAATTGTAATGTTAGATAGCCCAGATATTTCTTTTTATTTTCAAACATATCAATGTTCGGAAAGAAGTCCTTTGACAATACCATTTTTACATGTTCTACCGTCCCATATTGAACCCTGAACTTCAAGTAATCAATCGCCTTCTGTTGGGTATCGACGACATACTCTTTGTCATTATGGATATACTTGGCATCAATCACACTCGGACGTATCAAGTTTTCAAAGTAGTTCTTTTCGATATCGCTGTATCCGCCGCTGCCGTCTCCGAATATCATCTTACATATCTCTTTGTCGCTTTGGACGCCAATCGCACGGAACAAGATGAATAACGGTATCTTTTCTTTGAACGAAGGAATCGACACATAAATCGCCCCTCGCGAATCTGTGTATTTACGGCTAACATTCAGGACGTTCGTGTCGCCTTCCACCATAATCGGGTTTCTTACAAAATAGAACTGGACGTTCGTAGGAAGAAGGTTTCCTTTGTCTGCGACGCACCGAATAATCCCTTTGTGGCTAAAGTCCTTGTCGTCTTTCAAGGCGGATACAAACAATCGGTTCGTAACTATCTTCTCCTGTGCGATAATCACCTTCTCTTTGCCGTCGATTACAAAGTATCCGCCCTTATCGAAAGGGCATTCGCCTAACTTCCGTAATATGCTCGAACCTTGGTTTTTCAATACGCAAATGTCGCTGTGAAGCATTATAGGGATGCTCCCGATTGCTACGTTCTTAAAGGTAGTGGTTTCCACGTTTTGACGGTCATCGTCTTTCGAGGTGATGCGAACAAATACCTCGGCGAATACGTGCGTCTCATACGTCAAATTACGCATTCGTGCTTCGTAAGGCGTGATTAACTTCGGGCATCCGTCTTCGTATATAATCGGTCGGCTAATGCTTAACTCCGTTCCTTCAACGCCGCCTACAAATATCTCAATCTTAAATACCTCGTCTTTGTGGTCGTCGTATTTAATCATTGTGATAGGATTGTATGATTTAATAATAAATGGTATTTGGTTCTTAATAAACTCGCGATAACTATCCAAGTGATGCCCTGTGAATGGATAGCGATGATTCTTGAAATATAAGTCCAATATATCCCATTCGTTATTAATCATCCTTAAATATTTATTATTCTATTATTAAGAATATAATATATAAAAATAAGTATAATAAACATTCGCTACATCCTCCTGTTTATTCCCAAATCATAGAGCATTAACTTGCCGCTATTGGATAGTATGATACTTGCGGGTGTCCCGTGTATGGCTTGAAGGGCTAAGGATATATAGCCTCGCTGGTCGTAATTATTATGCTCGTCGTATCCGTGAATAACGATGCTCGTGTTTTCGAAGGTTATCACGCGACGCGTATAGCATCGAAACCCTCTGCGTTGATTTGGGATACGCGAGACGACTTGGCGATTCCTGAATATCGCGAGATATCCTTCGTTATCGAACTTCATTTCAAAAACCCCATCAAAGGATTTAAAGGGACGCTTATCAATCTCTATGGCTTCGCTTTCATTCATTACGTAGTCCTGCTTCAACAATATGTTTCCCCACGGCATATAGCAAACCAAGTCGCCTCCGTCTTCCAATAACGCTTCGTTTAAGCGGAACATCGAGAATACGATTTCTTGGATTTTTCCGGGTCCCGGATATTTACTTTTTCGAAACGCCAACTCCTTTAAAATATTATCGTTATAGTCTGCCGAGTAGTTTTCTTTGTCCGTTCCAGAATCAATGTGTTTTCTATAAAAGTCAGACAGCAACATCTCGACTTTCTTCTTGTCATTATTTTTACAGACGATTCTATCATATTCATTGTCATACTTGGAGTCGTCGCCGCCTCCTCCGTCGCCTCCGCCTCCTCCGTCGTATTTTTTACACACGGCAATTTGCTTACATAAGAACACATCGAATCGCTCTTTGTCTTTCTTTGCCGCTCCTTCATATTTATTCATATTTTCGGGGCTACAATGTTTATTCACGTCGAAACCGTCCGCCAACACATCACCCGTGCCTCTGAATCGTATTTCGTCCTCGGGAGAAAACTCCATCATGTGTTTATCATAATAGGGCGTTTTAAGACATTTCTTAGGATAATAAGGCGACAGATTTTCGACACTAAGAGAAAGTTCAGCCTCGTTCGTAGAATACGAGGGTATCAAGAGGCTTTCTTTCTCCGCCGACACGCACCCCATATTATAACAGGAAGCCGTTAAATCCGTCCTTAAATAGTTTTGCTTTTTCATTTTATCGCCCCTATCTTTGAGAGAGCCGATTTCGACGATGTCTAAGAACTTCGAGGATTTGCTCGTCATCAGTTCCATCCATCGATTCTGCTTTGAAAATGCGTCGAGCGAAGGAAACAGCGTATATTCGCTACCGTCCCCATTATAGTTGAATAGATTTGGGATGTATAGGACGACTGTATAATTGCCATTGAATACGTCGTCGTTATTTATCGTTTCTAACTTTTTCGCAACCATCGCATAGATAGGCAAAGGTATCTTTAAGTAGGAAGGGCGTAGCAGGTTGCCTCGTATGTGTTCGAGTTCCGTTTGTATGGCATTCTTCATCACCTTCTCATTCACACTATCGAGAACGCGACAACACATATTGTTGTTGATATGAACCTTGTCGGATGCGTATTCGTCGAATGTCATAAATAGACATCTTTGATGAAGCAATAGGTTGGTATTGCCTGTCGCCTTCTTATACAGCGAGGCATTACATTTTTTCAAAAATGCGTTCGTTTCGGATGGCTTGTAATTGGAACTTAAACTACACACCTCGTTTGTAAGATATCGAAGCATCTTTTTTTCTTTAATATATAGATATAAAAATATTAGCACTATAATATTAGTATAGTATATAATGGACGACAAGACGATTGCTACGCATATCGATGCTTGTATCTTGAATAACACGCATTTTGATATCGCGAATATCGTCTATAAAATTCTAAGCGGTAAGTTTCGATACACGAACAATACGTGGGAATATTTAAAGACAGAAGCGAATGCTGATGCGGACGCGGCTACGTCGGCTACGTGGGAAACAGATGAGAATGTAGTGCGGTTTATCTATTCCATACGGACGCTCGTATGTCGTGCCTTCACATCCCGTTCGCTATACTGGGCGAATGCGACGGCGAGTGAAGCGGACGCCACGGACGCACGATACCCTGATACCGAAGTTATC
>Ga0209597_1002398_pt1 | contig 11895 bp, 21 predicted proteins | sample M_140625_MF_Meta_FD_187316 | JGI IMG/M metagenome (GOLD analysis project Ga0209597, IMG submission 187316) | Freshwater microbial communities from Lake Montjoie, Canada to study carbon cycling - M_140625_MF_MetaG (SPAdes) (version 2) | ecosystem: Environmental > Aquatic > Freshwater > Lake...
ACCTAGTGAAAAAGTAATTTTAACTAAAATACATACAGCAAAAGGTACGTCAAAAAATTTATACAATCAACTTGATAAATTAGATGAAGCACAACATAAGCATATGTCTGGACATAAAAAAATGGGAGCTGTAAATAATGCTATTCTTGATAAATTTAAAAAAGCAGAAAATGAGATTAGATTTCATTATGATTTATTAGATAATTTTATTGCTTATAAAGCAGCAGCAAAAAGAAAAGGACATAAAGCAGAATTTATTCAATTTTCAAAAAATGTAGAATCTGTTAAAAAATATATAAGTGAATTAAAAAAACATAAAGCAGAATTAAAAAAATTATTATAATTAACCTTTTTTACCTTTATTAATATTTAAAAAAAAAATAACAAATGGCACGTAGAAAAAAACACACAAAAAAACACACTACTCATCGTAGACGCTCAAAAAGAATGGGTGCAATGAGTATGAAAGGAGGACTTTCAACAGCATTATTTACTATTGTAGGTGGTGTAGCAGCGCGTTTTGTAAGTAACACTATTAACGGTACTTCATTAGATGCTTCGTATAAAGGATATATAGCATCAGCAGCTCCAATTGCTGTAGGTTTATTCCTTCCTAAATTTATTAAAACACCAATGGGTGCAGCATTAGGTAACGGTATGATTGCTGTTGGTGGTTTAGGTTTAGTTCAAAGTACTGGAGTACTTTCGGGTTTGCCAATGATCGCAAAACGTTATATGTCTTTGGCCCCATCTACACAAAACACAAGGGGTGTAGTTGCAGGAATGGATACACGTAGCGCAGCAGTTTTATGTGGATAGTATAAATAATAAAAAAACAATTTAACAAACATTAAAATTTAAAAAAAATGATTAATCAAATAGGCGCAAGATTGACTTTCGAAAATGCAAAGTCATTTGTACAGTCTCAAGGATACGACGTAAGTCAAGCAGTATTAACACAATCTTATGTAAGATCTGAAGTTGCAATTTCATCAAGTGTAACAAACTATCGTTTACCTATCGTAGTAACTGATACTACAAACGGAGCTAGTGCATTTAATACAGAGCGCAGAGTTGCTTTGCAAGATGTTCACGTAGTTAGTTCTTTATTTATTGGTTTAGCGGTTCCGTCAAGTTCAACTGACGCAGCATTTCCAGTACTTTCTTATCCATCAACAAGTGCAAACTGTTTTACTTCAGCACAAGCAGATGCTGCTTTAGTTTTGTATAACGGTTTTCTAACAATGCAAGTTAATAATCAAAATATTTTACCTGCTTACGATATTTTAAGAAGTTATTATGTACCGCAGACACAAGGTAACGTAGGAATTACGGCACAAACTGTTTTTCCAATTGATCAGTGGGATGCTAGTGATAATGGTTTTTATCCTATCGAACCAAATATTTTATTAAACGGTGGTGCTAATATCGTTGCAAACATTGTACTTCCAGCAGCTATTTCAACTGTAGCTTCAAATAGTCGTATTGTAGCAATATTTAGAACAATACTTTGTCAAAACGTAACTTCTGTAAAATAAAAAGACGATCCCAATCGCCACCTAGCCAGGTGGGTGCAAACGCCTGGCATTTTATTAACTTTTAAATAAACAACCAATGCCAATTTTAAAAAGATTCGAAGCGGTGGAAGTTGCAATACCAAGTGGAAGTACAAACACACGTTTTTATTTTCCTAATTTACCAAATTTGGCAAATGCTATGATACAAAACATACAGGTATATACACCTGGTGTTTTAAGTGCATCGCCAAACAGCGGAAGTACAATGGTTACAGAGGCAGATCTTAAAAAGAGCTTTCTTACTTTGTATTCTGGGGATTTGCAATTGATTTACAATGCTCCTTTACTAGCTTTCAATAATATTATAAGTTCAGCTACACCAAATCCATATACAAACGGCTTGCCCGATATTGATAATATGGTAATTAGCTGGACAAAAAGTTTTATTTCGTTATCAAGTGCTGCTGGAACTACAAACGTAGTTTACGCATTCGGAGTATATTACAAATTATAAAATAATATAAAAATGGCAGTATTTAAGCCCGAGTTGCATCGTTTGGAAGATGTTATTGATTATTACGAAAATTCACCTGCGACGCATTATAAAATATTCGCTGGAACAAGTCCAAAAGCTGAGTACTGCCGTTTTTATTTTGACGAAGACGAAAAAGAAATAGGATTACAAAAATTAGCTGAAGCATTAAGAGCAATTCAACAAAATGTTGACAATACCAATCCTTATATACTTCAATTAATAGAAAAGAAAAAAGTTGCTAAAGGAAAAGAAAATGATAATTTAACGCAAATAGTATTTCAGTTAAATAAAGCAGAAAGATATTTGCCTATGTTATCAGGTATGCAGCAACAACCATCAGATAATTTTAATAGGTTAATGGAAAAAATGATTGAAGGTCAAAATTTAATTATTTCTAAATTAAGTGCAGATGAATATGAAGATGATATTAATGAAAAGCCAAAAGGATTTGGTGCTATACTAGAAAACGAACAATTTCAGCAATTAGCAATCGGAGCTTTGGGATTAATAATAAATAAATTTGCAGCTTCAGGTCAATCGGGAGCAGCTGTTACAGCATTGGCTGGATTTCCAGATGATCAAAAAGAAAAAGCATTACAAGCAATTGAAATTCTAAGTAACAAAGATGCAAACTACGGTGATCATTTGCTTTATCTGGCTAATATCGACGATAATACTTATAAGATGTTGTTGGGATTTATGAAATAAATTTATATGGCAAACACGCAAGATAATACAAAATTAATAACTACAATAGGAATAGCTGTTGCTGCTTATTTATTAATTGTAAAACCTGTTTTAGAAAAATTGGGAATAACTAAAACAGCCGAAGAAAAAGCAAAAGAAAAATCCGATACAGGTAATATTTTAGATGCAGAAAATAACATAAAATCAAAAGGTGTAACTTTAACAAAATCAAAAGCAGAATGGGATCAAATTGCAGATACAATATATAATGATCTTAGATATAGTGCAGTAGATGATGATAAAGATGATGCAGGATATCAATTAGCAAGACTTCAAAATGATGCAGATGCAATTTATTTAGTAAAAACTTTTGGAAAAAGGCAAGAATATTTTTTTGGCCTTCCAATAGGATCTGAAATGGGTTTAATTTCTTTTGTTAATAGTAATCTTAGTCAAGATAAGATTAATTTAATTAACGATAATTATAAACGTAAAAATATGATGTTTAAATTATAATAAATGAAAAATAAAAATTTATTAATTATTGGGGCCGTAATTTTAGTAGCATTTTTTTTATTTAAAAAGAAAAAACAAGTTGTAATATTGCCACCACCTCCACCAGGTGGAAATAATTTACACCCTCTTGATATGTTAGAAAATAAATTTACATATCCAAATGGAATATATGAAGGAATGAGAGCACAAGGATTTGATACGCAATATTTAATACAGGACGGTAAAAAATATGGTATAACATTTCAACAATGGCAAGAAAGGGGATTTGATCCTGGAATAGTTGTAGATCAATCAATTTTAAATTTAATACCAGACGGTGGTTTATATAATAATGGACTATAATGAAAAATAAAAAAGGTAATAAAAAAGGATATTTAACAATTATATTATTATTTTTAAGTGGTTTTGCGATTGCTAATATGTTAAAAAAGAAAAGTAAAGTAATACCAGGTAATCCAGAAATAATCCCACGTTCTAGAAATGGAAGTACGGTTTATAAATATGATTTAATAACACCTATTTACACTTTTAGAAAACAAATTGAATTAAAAATTTTGGAACAGGATCCTAATCTGCCATATACAAAAGTTTCATTTATGGCTAATAATGTTTTAAAAACGGGATGGATTAGTGATAATAATATAATTAAATTATAAATAATGAAAACAAGCGAATATTTAATTTACGGAACAATAATTTATTTACTTTATAAATTATACAAAAATACACAACCTGATAAAAATATTAATAATTCAAATAATATAAAAAATTTACCAGTTATTAATTTTCCACCATTTGCAACAGTTACACCTACGTATTGGAATACTACGCAAATACAACCAACACCAGCAGAAGTTTTAAGTGTAGAACAGTTAAAATTTTATAATGCTAAAAAAGGAATTTCAAAACAAATTTATACTTGTTAATTATGCTAAGAAATTATACACCTGTTTTTATTGCTTATAATACACCACAATCTATTCCTACTGATTGTAACAGTATTATTTTTATTAACTTGGGAACTACAAATGCTATAATAGAAAACGTTACACTAGCACCTTCACAAAGTTTTGTAATAGATGGAAACGAAAATGAAATTACAAATGCAACTTTACAAGTAAATTTTACTGGAGCTGGGCAAAATAATTTAGTAGTAGTAAAAAAAATATTTTAAAAAATGGGATTTTCATATAACGTTAATGTATTAAATCAAAAAGGATCTCCTGCATTGTATACTGATACTTTTGCGAATCGACCTGCATTTGGTTATGCAGGAAGATTGTTTATTGCTAATGATACTTCAGCAATATATGAGGACACTGGAACCGCTTGGGTATTAATTGCAAACGTAAGTAGTGGCGCAGGAACTTTGCAGCAAGTTACTACAAATGGTAATACTTCAAATGTAGGTATATCAATAACGGCGGGCGGTTTGTCAACAAATAGTTTGACAGATACGGCCCTTACTTTGGGGTCAGTATTGTTTGCAGGTGCATCGGGATTAGTTACACAAGACAATGCAGCGTTTTATTGGGATGACACAAATAACAGATTGGGAATTAATACAACTACACCAGGTAATAGCTTAGACATTCATTTTGCGGGTACCGGTTCAACAATAGGGTTAAATAATACGGCTGGTAATGCTGCAACTATTGTATTTGCAAATACAGGTACAAATAAATGGCGTATAGGTAATTCAAGTACTAATAATTTTGATGTTATAAATATTAGTACAGGAACAAATGCTATTTCAATAGATAGTTCAACAAATTTAGTAAATTTAATTGGTGCTTTAACTGCTGCTGGTAAAATTATAAGTTCAGCAAATGGATCTACTTTTGGAACTTCTGCAAATGGTTTGTATCCATTAATTATACAATCTAATACAACAGGAAGAGTAATACAATTAATTAATACTTTAGCAGGAACAGCTCAAATAACTGTATCTGGTACGGCAACAAGTTCAAGTATAGGTTTTAATACTTATTCAACAAATGATGCTTTTGTAATTACAAATAATGGTTTTATAGGAATTGGAACGGCACTACCTTCAACTACTTTAGACGTAGTTGGATCAGGTGTATTTAGTGGTTCTGTATCTGCAAATGCTGGAAATTTTACAAGTGAAGTTAAAATATCATCAGCAACAACAAGTAGTTTTGTAGTTAATTCAACAAATGACGCTGCTTTTCACGGTTTTGAAATACAAAGTAATGGAGTTGCACAGGCGGGAATGGTTGCATTGGCAAATACAGGCGAAATAAAAATTGGTGGTTATCAAACTACAAATGATTATTTTCCTGTTATTTATTCAGATGGTGTTGCTTCATTAACATTTGGAATTGGTGCAAGTCCATCGGCTACTTTTGTTGGGAGTGTAACAGGAACAATATTAAATTCAACTTCTGGAGGTTCAACACAAATATTTTTAAAATCAACGGGTGGAGGATCAAATAGAAATTGGCAACTACAAACTAGCGAAACTGCAGCCGGTGATTTATCTATAATGCAATCAACTACTGCAGGGGGATCAACTTATGCAACTAAAGTTAATATAGGTCCAACTGGAAGTGTAGCAATTGGAAGTTCAACATTTTCAGCAACAAAATTGTTAATAACGGGAACTGATCAAACAAGTGGTGCATATACTTTAATATGTAATGATAGTTCAAGTAATACAGTTTTTTTTGCTAGAAATGACGGATTAATAAATACAGGTGCAAGAGCATCATCTCCATATAATAATTCACTTGCTGGTAGAACTGTAACCGTTGACGCTTCAGGTACTTTAGGTTATTTAGTTTCAACTAGAGAATCAAAAAATAATATTGAATCTATAAATGATGTATCTTATATTTTTAATTTAAGACCTGTTCAATTTAATTATCGTAAAAAAGATAATTTAACAAATGAATATATTGAAGAATTAGAAGAAAATATAAATTATGGTTTTATAGCTGATGAAGTAGAACAAGTTAATAAAGAATTGGTTTTTTATAATACTTTAGAAGATGGTACAAAAAAATTAGCTGGAGTTGAATATAATAATATGATAGCTTTATTAACTAAAGCCGTACAACAACAACAAACGCAAATTAATAGTTTATTAAAAAGAATTGAATTATTAGAAAATAAATAATGGACACTAATTTGGAAAATATATTTTACATAGGATCATTTGCAGCTTCAATAATTTTTATAGGATCTTTTTATGGTACTACAAAAAAAAAATTATCAGAAATAGAAGTCGATATGAAAGAAATAAAATCAGATCGTATCGATATTATAGACAAACTAGCCAGAATTGAAACAAAATTGGATTATTTAAATAAAGAAAAATGAATAATTGGAAAACAACATTGGGTGGGGTACTAGCTGCATCAGCAGAAGTTATACCAGTAAATACAGGCATACAGGGATTAATTAGATCAATAGGATTATTACTCTTAGGTTGGGCAGCTAAAGATCATTCAAAGAGTCTAAATGACGCAGCAAAATAAAATTATTTTAATAATATTAGGAATTTTGGGAATAACTGCGATAACAAAAGGAGCAAGCTATTCATCTGCTTTAAATTTTATAAAAAAAGCAGAAGGTGGTTTATATTTAAAAGCATATAGAGATTCTGGTAATGTACCAACAATAGGCTGGGGATCTACGTATGATTTCGATAAACAAAGAAAAGTACAAATGGGTGATGTAATAACTGAGGAACAAGCACAACGCTGGCTTGATATGGAAACTTCACAAAACGCATCTGATATTAAAAATCTTGTAAAAATTAAATTAACTAATAATCAATTTAATGCATTAATTAGTTTAGTATACAATATTGGTATAAATGCTTTTAAAAATTCTACAATGCTTCGTTTATTAAATAGCGGAGCAAATATTAATACAGTAGCAAATCAATTTGATGTTTGGGTTTACGATAATGGCGTAAAAGTAAAAGGATTAATTAATAGAAGATCTGCCGAAAAAACTTTATTTTTGTCATAGAATTTGATTTTTATAGGATTCATAGATTTAAACGGGATGTTTCTACATCCTGTTTTTTTTTGTTAAATTTTAAAATAAATTTTTTTATATGAAAATTTATTTATAATCTTTGTCAATCTTTAAATCTTTAAATCTAAATCAAATGATCAAAGCAAAATTCCGTTTCTTTTTTGGAAACGATGACAAACGTACTTTATATGAGTACACAATCGAATTAAATTCATTATTTTTTACAGCAGCATTTATAGAAAGTAATAATATTGTTACGTTTCTACAAACGGCTGGTTGTGATATTTTAGACGTTAAATTAACTGAGTGGCCTAATAAATAGGTCATTTTTTTTTTACCTTTTAAATTAAATAATATGAATTACTATGCTTATAAAGGATATACTATTATCTATTATCCAAAAAGAAAAGTTTACGTTATCCATCCTTTTTTACAAGAATATAAATCCTTAAAAAGCGCACAAGCTTGGATAGAATATTTAAATAAATAATTTTAAAAAAAAAATTATGAAAAGAGATATTATTTTAATAATTATATTAATTATTCTTGCATTATTAGCTGATAATATTATAAACTTTTAATGTTAGAAAATCCTGTTTACATTGAACTTTATAAAAATGCATATAAACGCGGATATGATCCACCTCAAGAACAAATTTTATTTACAATTCAGGGGCAAAATATAGGATCTATTCAAAATTATTGCATTATAAGTGGTTTACCTAAATCAGGTAAAAGTACATTTACGACTTCTATTGTTGCAAGTGCATTTCACAAGTATGATATTTTTAATATGAAATTACAAACATTGCCAGGACGTCCTAAAATTTTATATATAGATACAGAAAGCAGCGAATTTGATTTTTACAAACATATGGCAAGAATTAAAAACGTAAGTAATATAGATGAATTGCCTTCTTTTTTTGATAGTTTTTGCCTACGAAAAGAAAGTCCAGAGACAATAAAATTAATGATAAAAGCATATCTTGAAAACACCCCAGAGTGTAGTATTATTATTTTAGATGGCCTTCTTGATATTGTAATGAATTATAACGATGAAGTAGAATGTCGAAAAGTTGTTAATTGGATTAAAGAAATTACAACTGTTAATAACTTGTTATTAATTGGAATTTTACACACGGGTAAAAATGAAGGTAAAACATTGGGCCACTTGGGATCAAATACGGACCGGTGGGCACAAAGTACATTATCTGTAAGAAAGGAAGAAAATGGTACATTTGTTCTTGAGCCTAAGTTTTTAAGATCTGCGGGCGGATTTAAAGCAATTGAAATTGAGTATTCGATAGACGAAAATAAGTTTATTCAAATAAATTCAATACCTGTTAATGAAATTAAAATAAAGCATTTTTCAAATTATACAGATCAAGAACATAATAATATTTTAAATTCTATTTTTGAAAAACAAAAATTTATTAAATACGATATTTTAATAAACGAAATTTCTAAAATTGAAAAACGTGGTGTTAATTTTTCAAAAAGTTACATTAAATATTTTAAAGACAAAAATTTAATTAGTAAAAATTTACAAAATGAATATTTTGATTATCGTCAAGAATTTTAAACTAAAAAACTTATGAAACAAACAAATCTATTTGGAAAAGAATTTGCACCTGATTATGAAAATCAAAAATACAGTAATAAAATTTCTAGCCCTATTTATGAGCCAAAAAATTTAAAACCACATATTTTAGAGTTGTGCAATAAAAGCAAAACGCATAGACTTTTAAGAAAAATTAACGAATCAAAAATACCTTACGAAGAAAAAATGTTTTTAATCGATGCAGCAAGAAGGCATAATATTTTTAATTACGAAAAAATTGCTGATTATTATTCTCATTCTAATAAAGAAATGCAAGAACTAATGGAAGAGTCTGGCCTTGTAATAATTGATTTTCAAAAAGCAATAGAACTTGGTTATGTAAAACTTTGCGAAGATATTAAAAAACAATATTTAGAAGATTATGAATAAAGATTTTGCAGTGTTTATACTAACACACGGACGTCCTGATACTATTATAACAGATAAAACTATTCGACGAAATGGATATACAGGAAAAATTTTTTATATTGTAGATAACGAAGATAAAACGATAGATAAATACATTAAAAATTACGGACAAGAATTTGTTAAAATTTTTAATAAAAAACAAATGGCAGATTTAATTGACGAAGGTAATAATTTTGATAATAGAAAAGTTATTATACACGCAAGAAATGCTTGTTTTAATATAGCAAAAGATTTAGGATTAACGTATTTTGTTCAGTTTGATGACGATTATACTTCATTTTGTTATCGATACGATATAGGAGCAAAAACAATTAAAAATATAGATTCTGTTTTTAATTCTATGTTAGAATTTTATAAAAATACAAATATTAAAACAATTTGTTTTTCGCAAGGTGGTGATCATATAGGTGGTTTTATTGGTATTAAATTAAAAAGAAAAGCTATGAATAGTTTTTTTTGTAGCACTTTAAGGCCATTTCAATTTGTAGGTAGTATTAACGAAGACGTAAATACTTATGTTACATTAGGATCTCGCGGAGATTTATTTTTTACTTTTACAAATATTCAATTAACACAAAAACAAACACAGACAAACGAAGGTGGAATGACTGACGAATACAATTTATATGGAACTTATGTAAAGTCATTTCATAGTGTTTTAATGCATCCTAGCGGTGTTAAAATTTATATGATGAATACTCTTAATAAAAGATTACATCATAAAATTAAATGGGATAATACTGCACCTAAAATTTTAAACGATAAAATAAAAAAAATATGACATCAAAAGAAAAAGCAGAAGAATTAATAAAAAAATTTGATTTAGCATTAATAAATACAAGTATTTATTTCGAAATAAGAAAATACTTTGTTTACAATTGTGCATTAATAACAGTTGATAGTATACTTAATGAAATTAATTGGGTTGATAATAAAACACCCATTAAAGAAATTAAATTTTGGCTAAAAGTTAAACAAGAAATAAATAAATTAAAAAATGCAAAATGATGAACAAAATAAAAATGATGATGTTTTTTATTTCAATAAAATTATCTTGGGAAATAGAAAAGCTAAAAAAGAAACTAAAGATCAAAAAAAGGAAAGAATAAGACTACGAATGTTAACAATTCTTAACAGCTTAGAAAAAATTTTACAAAAAAAATAATACATAAAATATCCAGCCCTATTGTTTTAATGACTGGATATTTATGCTATTTTAACCTTTTTCATTACAAAAATACAAAGAAATATGTTACCAGGAAAATATTTTACAATAATTTTTTTTAATGCTGAAAAAAAAGCATACAAATATCGCAATATAAAAAACGATTCAAGGACGTTACAACGCTTTACTACATTTGCTTTGACAAAAGGAGCAGTAGAAATGAATTTATACGATAAAGTAACAAAAAATTTTTCGCATAAAATCTTTTTAAAAGGTCAAAAAGATTAAAATTATTTAAATATACTTTTTTTTTAATTTAACACTAAATTTTTAGTGTTTTTTTATGTTTTTTGCATACGTTTTTTACGTATTTTTTTGCATTTAACGGGGTTCAGAACGGCAGAACACCCCCCCCCCTATAGGGGGGGGGTGTTACATTCGCCCGTTCTAAACATTCCCGTTGTTCGAAAAAAAAATTTTTTTAATTAAAAACTTTTTATAATTTTGTAAAACCTTTTTCAATTTTATCAATTTTTAATTTTTTTAAATGTCAAAAAATATTATTTTAATCGGTTTAGCCATTTTAGGATGGATAGGTTATAAAAAATATATTTTAGCTAAAAAAATAAATATTTCATTAAAAGATATCGGATTCGCTGGAGGAAATTTTTTAAATCCAATTCTTAATGTTAAATTACAAATTGAAAATCCTACAGACACAACTACAGATGTGCAAAAAATTGCTGCAGAAATTTTATTACAAAATAATATTGTTGGAACTATATATCAGGATCTTAATCAAAAAATATTGGCAAATCAAAAAACAATAATTAATTTTGATGTTAATTTAAATTTAAAAGATGCTGCAATAATTTTAGTAAAAAATAAATTTAAAAACGAAATAATTGAATTAAAAGGAAATTTAGTTATTGATTTTATTTATTTTCCGATTAATTATCAAATACAATTACCTTAATGAATTTATTATCACAATTAGAAAGTTTTAAAAATAATAAAAATATTATTAGTTATGATCAATCGACTAACGATATTATTAATGCAATTTTAAAACAACATAATAAAAGTGTTAATGAATATGACAAATTATACTATTTTTTTGATCAAGGAAATTATTACGATACTGCTAAAAAAGTTTTTAATTATTTAAAAAATAATATAAAATATATTATTGAGCCAGATAATTTACAAACAGTTAAATCACCAGCAGCAATTTTAGCAACTGGAAAAACAACTGGATCAGATTGCAAAAATTTTTCTTTATTCTTTGCAGGTATTATGGATGCATATAGAAGGAATACTGGAGAAAATTTTGATCTTAGTTTTAGATTTGCAAGTTACGATGGAAGTAAAACACCCGAACATGTTTTTGTAGTAATAAATCCTGATACGAATCAAGAAGTTTGGTGCGATGCAG
>Ga0209597_1002402_pt1 | contig 11891 bp, 9 predicted proteins | sample M_140625_MF_Meta_FD_187316 | JGI IMG/M metagenome (GOLD analysis project Ga0209597, IMG submission 187316) | Freshwater microbial communities from Lake Montjoie, Canada to study carbon cycling - M_140625_MF_MetaG (SPAdes) (version 2) | ecosystem: Environmental > Aquatic > Freshwater > Lake...
CACGGTCGCGGCGCTCACGCTCGACGTGGGCGGCCTGATCGATCTCGGCTCTGGTCGGATGACGATCGCACCCGGCGGCTTCACGGAGAGCGTGATCCGGTCGCGGCTGATCGACGGTCGCGGCGACGGAAGCTGGAATGGCACGGCGGGCATCATGTCGCGGACGGCGGCATCGCTCGTCGGTGGCAGCGTCGGCTATGCGGGGAGTGCCGACGGCACCCTCGCCATCGCCTTCGCGGCGGTGGGCGACATGACCCTCGACGGCAGCGTCGACATCCTCGATGCGACCGACCTGCTGGCGTCGGGGCTCTACGACTCCGGACTTGCGGCCGATTGGTCGCAGGGAGACTTCAATTACGACAACATGGTTGATGTTCTGGACATTCAGGAACTGCTCGTGGCCGACCGCTACGACGCGGGCCCCTACCTACTCGCGGCAGCCCCGCCACCCGCAATCGCCCAAACTCTCTCGGCGACTGAAATGGCCTTCGCGATGATGGCGATCGCCGCCATCGATGCCGCCTCGGGCGTCTCCACCAAGATTCTGGAGCGCCCGTTCCGACGAACCGATATCATGTAGCAGTGATACACTCCAAGACCCGTATCGTCGTCAGCCTGCTCGTGGCCTTTGCCACGGTGATTCATTTCACCCTCGGCTGCTGCCTGCACATCTCCCATGCCGTGGCTGGGCATGCCTGCGGCGTCGTTTCATCGCATGCCGCAACGGCCCAGCACGCTGCCAACGCTCAGGAAGACTGCGACTGTCACGGGCACGACGACGAGGGTGAACACGGCCAGCGGATGACAGCCGATGAAGGGGCTGGAATCGCCTCTGGGCATGAGTGCGCCGGGCACGACTGCGGTGGCTGCCATTGCGTTGCCGACACCACGGCAGCCGATCAGAGCACCGATTGGCGGCCCCTCGACTCCGGTCTCCACGCCGCCCTCGATGCACGTAACCTCGCGGCGGCGTGCGCGGCCCGCTGGCCGACCGGTGATGGCGATCCGCCGCCGATGCCGCAGCGGCATCCTCTCTACGAGCGTCTGCTCGTCTGACGCTCCGCGCGACCGCTCTGGACGCGTCGTGATCGCCCCTCGCGTTTGAGCGTGTTGCCTCGCACAGACCCGTGCACGCCCGCATCGGGCCTGCACCGCGGCGCCCAGTCTCCACCCATTCGCCTTTCGAGCATCGACCATGTCTTCCGCCACCCCTGCAAAACCCATTTCAGCCATCGCAGCCACGCTCGCAGGCGCGTGCGCGATCGGTCTTATCGCAGCGATCGCCCTGCATTCGCACTGGCCCCAGCCGGTCCGCGACTGGGCTGTTCGCTCGCTGGGTGGCGCCCCCCTCGCCGCGACCGTCTCCGCAGACGACGCCGCGGCCGACCACGGGCATGCCGACGAGCATGCCCACGACCACCACGCAGACGCAGGCGCCAACTCCCTGGCCCTGAGCGAACAGGCCCGGCGCAGCATCGGGATCACGGAGGGCGACGTGGCGCTCTCCACGTTTCGCCGCACGATCACCGTGCCTGGCATGGTGGTCGAGCGCCGCGGGCGATCGAGGTTTGCCATCTCCGCCCCCATGACGGGCATCCTCACGCGGATTCTCGTGACCGAGGGCGAGGCCGTGGCGGCCGACCAGCCGCTCTTCGAAATCCGGCTCACGCACGAGGAGCTCGTGCAGGCCCAGGCCGACCTCCTCCGCTCGACGGCGGAGGTGGATGTCGTCCGCCGCGAAATCGCCAGGCTGCAGGGCATCGGTCCCGAGGGCCTGATCGCGACCAAGACCATCCTCGAACGAAAATACGAACTGCAGAAACTCGAGGCCGTGCTGCTCGCCCAGCGGCAGACCCTCCTGCTGCACGGGCTCAGCGAGCAGCAGGTCGACACCATCGTCGACACCCGCACGCTCCTCGCGACGCTCACCGTGCGTGCGCCGTCGCCCGCCGCCCAGGACGGCGGCAGCGGCACGCTCGTCGTTCAGGAGCTCGCGGTCGAGCGGGGCCAGCACGTCACGGCCGGCGACCCGCTCGCAACGCTCGTTGATCACGCCACGCTCCTCATCGAGGGAGAGGCCTTCGAGCAGGACCTCGCCCAGATCACCGCTGCAGCTGCCGCCGGCACGCCGATCACGGCGATCACCGAGGCGAAGGCCGGCCCCGGGCGGCAGGTCGAGGGACTGACGATCTCTTATGTGGCCGACCGGATCGCAGCCGATTCGCGAACGCTCCACTTCTATGTCGCCCTGCCCAACGAGGTGCTCGGCGAGCCCCGCGTCGAGGACGGCCGCCGCTTCCTGACTTGGCGGCACAAGCCCGGCCAGCGGATGCAGCTGGAGGTGCCGGTGGAGGAGTGGCACGAGCGAATCGTGCTCCCGGCCGAGGCCGTCGCCCAGGACGGCGTCGAGAACTACGTGTTTCGCGTCAACGGCGACCACTTCGACCGCGAGCCGGTCCACGTCGAGCATCGCGATCCCCGTTGGGTCGTGCTCGCCAACGACGGCACGCTCTTCCCGGGAGACCGAATCGCCATGTCGGCCGCCCAGCAGCTGCAGCTGGCGATCAAGAACCAGTCTGGCGGAGCCATCGACCCGCACGCGGGCCACAACCACTGAACCTTCGCCCACCGCGCGGCCCACACGCCATGCTCGACGCCATCATCCGAAACGCCCTGCGGTTCCGCCTGCTCACGATCGTGCTGGCGCTCGTGGCCCTCGTCTACGGTGGGATCACGCTCTGGCAGCTGCCGATCGACGTGTTCCCCGACCTCAACCGGCCGCGGGTGACCGTGCTCACGGAAGCCCCGGGGCTCGCCCCCGAGGAGGTCGAGACGCTCGTCACCTTTCCACTTGAGTCGGTGCTCAACGGCGCCACGGGCGTGCAGGCCGTCCGGAGCTCCTCCGGCGTCGGCCTGTCGGTGATCAACGTCGAGTTTGCCTGGGGAACCGACATCTACATCGACCGGCAGGTGGTCGCCGAGAAGATCGCGGTCGCCCTCGACCGCATGCCTCGGGGCATCCGTCCGCAGCTGGCCCCCATCTCCTCGATCATGGGGCAGGTGATGCACGTGGGCATGTCCAGCCAAGATGGCTCCACGCCGCCGATGGAGGTCCGCACGCTGGCAGACTGGGTGGTGCGGCAGCGGCTGCTGACGATTCCCGGCGTCGCGCAGGTGGTGACGATGGGCGGCGGGCGGAAGCAGTTTCAGGTGCTCGTCGATCCAGAACTGCTCCTGAAGTATGGCCTCACGCTCCGCGAGGTGGAGGCGGCCGTGCAGGCCAGCAACTCCAACGCCACGGGGGGCTACCTCACGCAGGGCGGCAACGAGCTTCTCGTCCGCTCGCTCGGCCGCATTCAGAGTGTGAACGATCTCGTGTCGGTGGTCGTGAAGGCCTCGGGGGGCCGTCCCGTGGTGCTCGGGCAGGTGGCCCGCGTGGCCGAGGCGCCGCAGGTGAAGCGCGGCGACGCGGCAGTCAACGGTAAGCCGGCCGTGATCCTCGTGATCGCCAAGCAACCGGGGGCCGATACGCGGCGGCTCACCGACGAGGTCACCCGGGCCCTCGACGAACTGCGGCCCGCGCTCCCCGCCGACATCCTCCTGCAGCCCGAACTCTACCAGCAGAAGACCTTCATCGACCTGAGCATCCGCAACGTGATCGAGGCCCTCCGCGACGGCGGCATCCTCGTGGTCGTCGTGCTCTTCCTATTCCTGCTCAACTTCCGCACCACCTTCATCACGCTCACGGCGATCCCGCTCTCGATCGTGATCACGGGCCTCGTGTTCAAGTGGCTGGGGATGTCGATCAACACCATGACCCTCGGCGGTTTGGCGGTGGCGATCGGTGAACTGGTGGACGACGCGATCGTGGACGTCGAGAACATCTTCCGGCGGCTCCGCGAAAACGCTCATCTTCCCCAACCAAAGCCGGCGCTGCGGGTCGTCTACGAGGCCAGCAGCGAGGTCCGCAACTCAATCGTCTTCAGTACGATCCTCGTCGTACTCGTCTTCGTCCCGCTCTTCGCGCTCGGCGGCATGGAAGGCAGGCTCTTCACGCCGCTGGGCATCGCCTACATCGTCTCGATTTTGGCCTCGCTCGTCGTCTCCCTGACCGTGACACCGGTGCTCTCCTACTGGCTTCTGCCCAGGGCACGGTTCATGGAGCACGAAAAGGACGGCCTGCTCCTGCGGATCCTCAAGTCGCTCGCCGGCTGGGCAATCCGCCTCTCGATCCGCTATCCGGCCCCGATCCTGGGGGCGGTGGCCGTCGCGGTCGGAGCAAGCGTGGCGGTCGTGATGGGGCTGGGCCGCGACTTTCTGCCGCCCTTCAACGAGGGCTGCGTGCAGGTCAACGTGTTGCTGCCGGCGGGCACCTCGCTCGACGCCTCCACCGCGATCGCCGCGATGGTCGATGACCGCATCGGCACGGTTCGCGGCGTGGCCACGTTCAGCCGGCGGACGGGGCGGGCGGAACTCGACGAGCACGCCGAGGGCGTCAACGCCTCGGAGATCATCGTGAGCTTCGATCCGGCGGCCGGACGCGACCGCGAGGAGGTGCTCGAGGAACTTCGCGAGGAGCTGGCGGAGATTCCGGGAATCGTGATCTCGGTCGAGCAGCCGCTGGCCCACCTCATCAGCCACATGCTCTCGGGCATCAAGGCGCAGGTGGGCATCAAGATCTACGGCGACGACCTCGGGGTGCTGCGGCGGACGGCGGAGCGGATGAAGGGGGCGATCGCCGACGTGCCCGGCGTGAAGGATCTGATGGTCGAGCAGCAGACGGAGATTCCCCAGCTCCAGATCCGGCTGCTCCGCGAGAGGCTCGTCCAATACGGGCTGACCGCCGACGACGTCAACGAGTTCATCGAGACGGCGATGCACGGGAAGACGGTGTCGGAAATCGTCGACGGGGAGCGGAAGTTTGATCTCGTGGTGCGGCTCGACGAGCCCTACCGCATCGACATCAACACCCTCCGTCGGCTCTCGATCAGCCTCCCCGCCGGCGGCCGCGTGCCATTGGAGACCGTGGCCGACATCCGGCAGGGGAGCGGGCCAAACACGATCAACCGCGAGAACGTGCGGCGGCGGATCGTGGTGCAGTGCAACACGGCGGGCCGCGACCTGGCTGGCGTGGTGACCGACATCCAGTCGCGGCTGGCGCCGATCCAGGCGGAGCTGCCGACGGGCTACTTCGTGGAGTACGGCGGCCAGTTTGAGAGCCAGCGGCAGGCCACCCGAATGATCGGGATCCTCGGCATGGTGTCGCTCGTGGGCATGTTCCTCGCCCTCTACGCCCTCTTCGGCTCGACGAACCTCGCCCTGCAGGTGCTCGCCGCGCTGCCGATGGCGGCGATCGGCTCAGTGGCGGCCCTCGTGCTCACCCGGCAGTCGCTCACGGTCGCCAGCATGGTTGGGTTCATCTCGCTCTCGGGGATCGCCTCGCGAAACGGCATCCTCTTGATCGCCCACTATCTCCACCTCGTCCGGCACGAGGGAGAGGGCTTCACGCCCGAGATGGTCGAGCGGGCGGGCCGCGAGCGGGTGGCCCCGATGCTGATGACGGCGCTGACCGCGGGCATCGCGCTGGTGCCGCTGGTGCTCGCCGCGGGCGAGCCCGGCCGGGAGATCCTCTATCCCGTCGCCACCGTGATCCTCGGCGGGCTGATCAGCTCGACCCTCCTCGACTTCTTCGTTCACCCGGCCCTGTTCTGGTGCTTTGGCCGTGGGCAGGCCGAGAAGGCGATGACGGCGGCGGACCACGATGAACTCAGTGCGGATGATTGAACGTTCCTTCAGACCCAGGGAGAAACCAATGCGTTTCGTTCAACAGGCGGTGGTGGTGATGACGGCTGGACTCGTGGCCTATGGCGGCGTGGCCACCGCCACGGCGGCTCCCGCCGGTGCGCCGGCGCACGCCCACGCTCATCCGACGGAGGGTCCACACCACGGGTCGCTGATCGAACTCGGCAAGGAGGACTATCACGCCGAGCTCGTGCACGACGACAAGACCAACACCGTCACGATCTACATCCTCGATGCCGCGGCTACAAAGGCGGTGCCCATCGCCGCCAAGCAGCTCATGCTCAACGTCCGCGCGGCCGGCACGGCGCAGCAGTTCCCGCTCACTGCCCAGCCCCAGGCAGACGACCCCGAGGGCTCATCGTCGGCCTTCACCGCCACCGGCAAGCAACTCTGCAAGCTCCTCGAAGCGAAGGGCTCTTCGGGCCGCCTCAACGTGGAGATCGCCGGCAAGCGGTATGTCGGCCAGGTTGGCGGCCACACCCATCCACACTGAGCCGTCTGTCCAAGCCCAACGCCGTGAGGCGTGGGGCGCGGCCATGACAGACGCCGCGGCCAGCGTGGTGCGCCCGCGGCCTCACGGCCGGTCGGCTTTCACTTCGCATACGGGCACAGGTTTTCAACCTGCGGCACATCCGGCACAGGTTGAAAACCTGTGCTAGTGGAAGGCACAGGTTGCCAACCTGTGCTACGTGGGCGAGCGAGGGGCTGCCCGTGCCTGAGAGCCGGGCTATGGAAGCAAGCGAAGCCAGGATGGCGAAGCGCAGCGGACATGCAGAGAGCCGCGGCCTGGAGGGCCGTGGCGAACGTCCGGCGACGGGCATGGGCAGCCCCGAGCGGCGCGGCCGAGGTGTGCCACAGGTTGACAACCTGTGCTACGTGGGCGGGCGGGTCATGCGATGCCGAGGACGTCGCGCATCGAGTAGAGGCCGGCCGGCTTGCTGACGAGAAACGCCGCCGCAGCGAGCGCGCCGCGGGCGTAGCAGTCGCGGTTGGTCGCCCGCACGTTCACGGAGAAAGACTCCCCCTCCATGCCGAAGAGGATCGTGTGCTCGCCCGGATTGTCGCCGGCGCGGACGGCGTGGTAGCCAATCTCGTCGGCCGGCCGGGCGCCGGGCCGACCTTCGCGGCCGTGGGCCGCCCGGGTCTGCCCCATCGCCTGCTGCACGATCGAGCCAAACTTCAGCGCCGTGCCGCTCGGAGAATCTTCCTTGTGGCGGTGATGGCACTCGATGATTTCGACGTCAGTTCGTCCGCCGACCGTCGAAAGCAGGGCGCCGGCCCGACCCACGAGATCCATGGCGATGTTCACCGCCAGGCTCATGCTCGGCGACTGGAGGACCGGGATCGTCTTGGCCGCCTCGGCGATCGCGTGCCGTTCGGGATCCTCGAGGCCCGTGGTGGCCACCACCAGCGGCACCTTCTTGGCAACGCAGGTGGCCACGATCCCGGCGACTGCCTCGGGCAGCGAGAAGTCGATGACCACGTCGGCCGGGCAATCCCAGGCCGACGCGATCGCCACGTCCGCCGATGGGAGTCCCGCAAGCACACCGGCATCAGTGCCGGCCCGCGGATGACCAGGCCGCTCGATCGCCGCCACGAGCCGCCAGGGCGTGGAGTCAGACGCGGCACAGGCCACGATCCGCTGGCCCATGCGGCCGGCGGCTCCGTGCACGACAAGACGAATCGGGGAGCTGGTCATGAATAGAGGTCGATCGCCTGCACGATGTCGTCGAGCCGGTTGCCCACGCTCACGGCCCGGTTGGCGAAGCTTGCCCGATTCACGCCCCGGCTGCCGAGCACCTCGTTGAAGAGCTTCTGGTCGGTGGTGTGGTAGGCGACGGTGGCGGTGGGATCCTTGAGCTGGTGGCCGGTGAGGATGCAGACCACTCGCTCGTCGCGGCCGATCACGCCCTCCGCGACCAGTTGCTTCGCCCCCGCCACGCTCGCGGCGCTGGCCGGCTCGCAGCCCAGCCCGCCGGCCCCCACCTGGGCCTTGGCGTCGAGAATCTCCTGCTCGCTCACCTCGCGGACCACGCCGTCGCAGACCTCGAGAGCCCGCAGGCACTTGTTGAGGTTCACCGGCCGGTTGATTTCGATGGCGCTGGCGATCGTGTGGGCCCGCTTGTGGTCGCGGTCGAGCTCGTCGTAGTAGTGGCAGGCCGGGGAGAGGTCGGCCCGGCCGCCGTCCCAGCGGAGGCCCCGGTTGTGATAGAGCTCGTAGAGGGTGTTGGCCCCGGCGGCGTTGATGATCGCCAGCCGCGGGATCCGGTCGATGAGGCCGAGCTTGCGGAGTTCGGCGAAGGCCTTGCCGAAGGCGCTCGAGTTGCCGAGGTTGCCGCCGGGCACCACGATCCAGTCGGGCACCTCCCAGCCGAGAGACTCCAGCACCCGCAGCATGATCGTCTTCTGCCCCTCGAGCCGGAAGGGATTCACGCTGTTGACCAGATAGATCCCCATCCTGCTCGACACTTCCTTGACACGGGCCATCGCGTCGTCGAAGTCGCCGGCGATCTGGATCGTGAGGGCGCCGTAGTCGAGCGCCTGCGAGAGCTTGCCGTAGGAGATCTTGCCGGAGCCGATGAAGATGATCGCCTTCATCATCCGCGTGACGGCACAGTAGACCGCCAGCGAGGCGCTCGTGTTGCCCGTGGAGGCACAGGCGGCCCGGCGGGCGCCGATCATGCGGGCGTGAGTGAACGCCGCCGACATCCCGTTGTCTTTGAACGAGCCGGAGGGATTCAGGCCCTCGTATTGGAGGAACAGCCGGCCCGCGTTGACGCCCACGTAGGCCGCCACGCCGTCGGATGGCGGGCACATCGTCTGCCCCTCGCCGATCGTGACCACGCTCTCGCGCGGCGCATACGGGAGGAGTTCGTGGAAGCGCCACACGCCGCTGAAGGCGAGCGGGTCGCTCCGCCGCATCCACTTCCGTTCGAAGAACTCGAATGAGGTCGGCGGGCGGAGGCGGTCCCAGTCGTACTCGACGTCGAGCAGATTGCCGCACGACGGACAGGCGGTGAGGACCTCGTCCACCGAGAACGTCGCCCGGCAGGCCGGGTCGATGCACTGCTGAAAGGCGAGGTCGGTGCGGGCGGCGACGGCCACGGAACGGTTCTCCACGTGCCCGAATCAACCACCGCGCTGCGGAGGCCGTCGGGTTTTCCTGCGGTATCGGCCACAGGAACCACCAAAGGTAGGTCATGAGTGCCAAAGCAGCAAGGAAGGCACAACCGGTGACCCGCGACCCACCGTCCCCGCCCGGGACTGCCAGTTTGACAGTCCGATGTGGTTGGGATAGTCTTGCCGGGCTCGGGAGTCAGGGTGCGGGGCTGCTCGCAGGACTGCCGGCGGGATCTCGAGTCGACACTCATGCTGAAAGCGGCGGAGCTCAAAGTTTTCCGGACGACCCTCGAAGCGCTGCGAGCCCGGCTCCGCGGCGACGTGTCCACGATGGCCGACGCCGCGCTGCGTCACAGCGGGACCGAAGCGAGCGGTGACCTCTCCCGAATGCCGATCCACATGGCTGACGTTGGCACCGATGCCTACGAGCAGGAGTTCACCCTCAGCCTGATGGCCAACGAGGAAGAGACGCTCGAACTCGTCGAGGCGGCCCTCGTGCGGATCAAGGCGAAGAAGTTCGGCATCTGCGAGGAATGCGGCGGGGTGATCGCCAAGAAGCGGCTCGAGGCGATCCCGTTTGCGTCGATGTGCATCCGATGCGCTGAGAAGATGGAGAGCGGCAGCTACGACCGGCCTCGTCAGCCCCGCTGACAAGGGCGTTCACGCCACGGAAGGAACAGCATGGCGAAGACGTCCACATCCGAACCAGCCAAAGGCTGGCCGGTGTTCCTCGCCGTCGTGGTGGCCGCCGCCGCGGCCGACCTCCTCTCGAAGCAGTGGATCTTCGCCAGACTGGGCATGCCCGGGGAGAGCCCGGCGATCGGCATCATTCCCGGGCTCCTCTGCCTTGAGACCAACCTCAACGAAGGCGCGCTCTTCGGCATGGGGCAGGGCATGGGTGTCGTGTTCGCCACCGTCTCCGTCGCGGCGATCGTTGGAATCCTGGCCCTCGTGTCGCGGCCATCGACCCGCAGCGACCGCTGGGTCCTGCTCGCGCTGGGGCTGATCGTCGGCGGCATCATCGGCAACCTCTACGACCGGCTCGGCCTGCCCGGACTCAACTGGCATGCGCCGCTCGCCCGCGAGGGAGAGCCCGTCCTCGCCGTCCGCGACTGGATTCACTTCACGCTTCCGGGCGTGATCGACTGGCCGATCTTCAACCTGGCCGACTCCTGGCTCGTGATCGGAGCCATGATGCTTCTCGCCTTGTCGTTCCTGGAGTCGCGGGCCATCCAGGCCGCCGGCGATGACACTCCCCGCGATTCCGAGCGGACATGAGCGGCACGGCAGCCCCCAACGACGTTGCCGCCCGGCTCGAAACGGCGATCGCCGCCGCGCAGCTTGCAGGCCGGGAGACACTCCGCTGGTTTGGTGACGCGGGGTTGGTGGTGGATGTGAAGGCCGACGCCTCGCCCGTCACGCAGGCCGACCGCGCCGCCGAGGCGATCCTCCGCCGCGAACTCCTGGGCGCCTTTCCGGCCGACGCCTTTCTCGGCGAGGAGACGGGGGCCACCGCCGGCACCTCGGGCTACGAGTGGATCGTCGACCCGATCGACGGCACGAAGTCGTTCATCCGCGGCGTGCCGCTCTACGCCACGCTCATCGGCTGCCGCCACGGCGGCCGGGGCGTGCTCGGTGTGATCGCGATCCCCGCCCTCGATGAGATGGTGCATGCCGCCCGGGGGGGCGGCGCCTGGCACACGAAGTCCGCCGCGGCCCCTGTAGCCGCGAAGGTCTCCGCGAAGTCGACGCTCCGCGAGTCGCTCGTCTGCTCGAGCGACTTCACGTCGTTCGCACGGTGGAGTGGCGGCCGACACGACGGCGAGGCCGCCCGCGGCCGGGTCGAGTCTGCCTGCGGGGTGGTTCGCACTTGGGGCGATGGCTATGGCTACCTGCTCGTGGCCACCGGTCGCGCGGAAATCATGATCGACCCGCTCCTCAACCCCTGGGATGCCGCCGCCGTGGACGTGGTGGTGACCGAGGCCGGCGGCCGGTTCAGCGACTGGCAGGGCCGCGACAGCATCGACTCGGGCGACGGGGTGGCGACCAACGGAGCCGTGCATGCCGACGTGCTCCGACATCTCGTCCCGAACCGGGAGTAACGCCACCGTGCACCGCCCCGCGTTCTTCCTCCTGCTCCTCACGCTCGCGGTCGTGGCACCCAGTCGCCCCCAGGCCGCCGAGGCCTCCCAGCCCCGGAACGTGCTCTTCATCGTGGCCGACGACCTCAACACCTCGCTCGGCTGCTACAGCGACCCGTTGGCCAAGACGCCCAACCTCGACCGCCTCGCCGCCCGCGGCGTGCGGTTCGACCGGGCCTACTGTTCGTTTCCACTCTGCGGCCCGAGCCGCAACTCGATGCTCACCGGGCTTCATCCCAACGCCACCGGCATCCTCGCCAACGGCCAAGTCTTCCGGCAAACGATCCCCGGGCACCCGAGCCTGCCGGAACTCTTTCGCCGTCACGGCGGCTATCCGGTGCGCGTCGGCAAGCTCTACCACTACGGCGTCCCGGCGAGCATCGGCACGGCTGGTCACGACGATCCGGCCTCATGGGAAGCGGCCTTCAACCCAGCCGGCGTCGATCACCTGGAGGAAGAGCCGCGGATCTTCTCGCTCAAGCCTGGGCAGTTTGGGGCCACGCTCAGTTGGTTCGCGTCGCCCGCCCCCGACGCGGCCCACACCGACGGGCTCGTCGCCGCGCGGGCCGAGCAGATTCTGGCGGAGTGCGCGGCCGACCGCACGCGGCCGTTCTTCCTGGCCGTGGGCTTCTACCGACCGCACACGCCCTACGTGGCGCCCCGTGGCTACTTCGATCTCTACCCCGAGGACGAGATGCCGGTGGTCACAGGCGTGGCCGAGGATCGAGCCGACATTCCGCCTGCGGCGCTCGAGAGTGGCCATCGAGAACAGGACGAGATGACGGACGGACAGCGGCGGCAGGCCCGCCAGGCCTATGCGGCGAGCAT
>Ga0209597_1002412_pt1 | contig 11858 bp, 10 predicted proteins | sample M_140625_MF_Meta_FD_187316 | JGI IMG/M metagenome (GOLD analysis project Ga0209597, IMG submission 187316) | Freshwater microbial communities from Lake Montjoie, Canada to study carbon cycling - M_140625_MF_MetaG (SPAdes) (version 2) | ecosystem: Environmental > Aquatic > Freshwater > Lake...
GAAGATGGCGCCATCTCGAATAATTAGTAGCCCTGCTGCGCCATGTTTGCCCCAATGTTTAGAGCCGCATGCGCACTCAATCCATCCATCACCATCGCGCGCAGCCATACTCCTAGAGTATCCACAGCTGGCTTTTTTTGAACTCTGAAGTGCTGCACGCACATCTACCCTCCCGCGCATGAAGAAGTTACTCGCACTCTCACTCATCATGACATCACTCTCACTTCCTGCCCAAGCTGCAGATTGCATTGAGAAGGCATGTATTGATGTCTATACCCAAGATGGAAAGATCGTTATTGAGGGGCGTAAAGGCAGTGGCCCTGTTGAGAAGAAAGCTGTGGCACCTGCCCCCAAAACAACGCGCAAAGCCGTGGCGCAAAAGCCCGTTGCCCCAAAGCCAAAGGTGACAGGGACTGCAAAGCCCAAGGTCGTAACATCTACGAGAAAGCCTGTGGTGCGCAAGAAACCCACACCGCTTCCCGCAAATACTGCAACATCTTTAAGTGACAAATTGGTTGAGATGCTGCCCACTGCAGGTATTTCTTATTCGCCATCTTTTCAACCACTGATCAAAGTTCCCGTCTACTTCTGGTGTGATATTCCGCAGGTTGTCACGAAGAAGATTGAAATTGTGGGGGAGATTGTTGAAGTCTCATTAAAGCCAACATTTATATGGCATTACGGAGATGGAGTTATCTTCACAACGCGTAAAGCAGGTGCTCCATACCCGGATGGCGAAATTCAACATTCCTACTCAACTCCTGGCCACTACCTCGTGCAGCTCATTACAAGTTGGGATGGTGACTTCACTGTGCAGGGCGTGAAGTTACGTATTCCGGGTGAGATTAAGAGCGTCTCTATTGTTCCCATCACCGTTGTTGCAGCACCGTCTCGTTTTACACCACCTGTTCTCTATACACGTTAACCCACTTGCCTGAAAGGTATATATGACAACTCTTACCTCCCCACATGATCTCCTTGCAGCAATTCCATTTCTTATCGGTTATCACCCACAGAACTCCTTGGTACTTGTCGCACTCAAAGACGAGGCGGTGGGGATGGCAATGCGCGTTGATATGCCTAGTGATTTAGAGGCAAGTGGGTATGACCTTCTTGCATCGCACTTTCTGCGCGATGAAGCAGATGGCGCATTTGTTGTGGCATATGTGGGGGCCGGCGCAGTAGATCCTGAGAACGTTCTGATTAATACATCTGCAGCGCTTATGCGTGCTGGCATTGATATTAAAGAGTCTTTGATTGTGCGTGATAATCGCTTTCGCTCGATGCTCTGCTCAGATGTGACATGTTGCCCGCCGGAAGGAAGCGTAGTTCCAGACCTTGACTCATCGCGTATTGCTGCAGAGCATGTGATTGCCGGCCACCCCATGCCATTTGAGAGCGTGGATGGTTTAGTGCAATCCATTGCTGCGCTTCCTTCATCTTTTGAAAGTGTGTGGGCGGATGAAGTGCAAGCGTTCTGGGTCAGTAGTGATAGTGAAGAGATTCAAGAGCTGCAGCGTGATGGAGCCACAGCGATTATTGATTTAGTCGGTGAATACCGAGAAGGACGGGGCGCAGAAGATAGAGAACTTGCAGCTCGTGTGATTGGGCGCCTCAGTGATATCCAGGTGCGCGATTTTGCACTGGGTTCTCACACAGATGAGAGCGCAGATTATTACTGGGCGATGTGGCGAGATCTACTGCGTATTGCACCTCGTGGATTTGTAGCCCCTATTGCCTGTCTCTTTGCAGCGATGGCATATGAACGTGGGGAAGGAGCACTTGCCCATAAGGGGCTAGATCGTGGGCTGGGTGATGATGATCAGTATTCATTGGCCCATCTCCTGCGCCGCGTCTTTACAGCAGGCTGGCCGCCACAGTCATTTTCTGCGATGAGGATAGAGCTTCACCCCAAAGTTGTGGCGGCAATCTTCGGGTAATATATGCAGTGGTCACGAGTTCTCATCGATAGCCCCGGCTGATGAGACGGCAACCCTCCACCGCGGTGGGGTGCTCCGGGTGACGACCAGGTAGCTGCGCATTATGTGTAGCTGCAAGTGCGTGAAGGATTTATCTATGAGTAGAACTCCCAACTTCGATGTCACTGGTGCGTGGCTTGAGGGCGATGATCCAGGCGATCGTAAGTTCGTCAAAATTGGTTTCCTTCTTTTGGAAAATGGCGAAACACTTCCTGATATCACTATCGCCTATCAGAGTTGGGGAACGCTGAACGCAGATAAATCCAATGCGATTTTGATTAACCATGCGATGACTGGTTGGTCTGATGTCACCGGATGGTGGCCACAGATGGTTGGCCCAGGGCTGCCCTTTGATACTGATAAATATTTCATCATCTGCCCCAATGTCATTGGTGGCTGTCAGGGATCTACCGGGCCTTCAAGTATTGCCCCTGATGGAAAGCGTTATGGCTCTCGCTTTCCCATCATCACTATTCGCGACATGGTCAGCGCTGAAGTGGCCTTTAGTGATGCGCTTGGAATTGAAAAGTATTTATTGGCGGTGGGTCCATCGCTCGGTGGAATGAGATCACTGGAATGGGCTGTGCAGCTTCCTGATCGCGTGGGAGCTATCTGCACAATTGGATCATCGGCTGTTGCCACAGGAGATCAAATTGGAACTGCATCGATTCAAATTCGCGCAATCAAGGCAGATCCTCACTTTAACGATGGCGATTACTACGAACAGAGCCGCGGGCCTATCGATGGCATGGGAATTGCTCGACGTATTGCCCATCTGACCTATCGCACCGAATCTGAGATGGATGTGCGCTTTGGTCGCCAGCTACAGGGAGATGAGACTGGTCGCTACGCCGTTGAGTCCTACCTGGATCACCAGGCCCTCAAGCTTGCCCATCGCTTTGATGCCAATACCTATATCGCTCTGACCGATGCCATGAACTCTCATGACATTGGTCGTGACCGTGGAGGAGTGGCTGCAGCCCTTGAAGCCATCACAGTTCCGGTCGTTGTGGTCTCTATCGATACCGATCGCCTCTTCCCACCTCGACTTCAGGTTGAGATATCTGAGCTAGTTCCGACTGCAAGCGCCCCAATAGTCATCAGTTCTGACTTTGGACACGATGGATTCTTGGTTGAGGCTGAGGCGATGGGCGATGCGATTCGGCACGCCTTGGATGTTGCAGGTACAATATAGGTATTACTTCGAGCAGTTCGAAGAAAAACCAAAAGGACAATTGTGGCTGTATTTAGTGCGCTCAAAAACAAGGCAAAGAGCAAGAAAGCTGCGGCAAAGCCAGCGGCAAAGAAATCTGTAGCGAAGAAATCAGCTACTAAGAAATCTGCTCCTGCAAAGAAGGCCGTTGCGAAGAAAGCTCCCGCAAAGAAGGTCGCACCTGTAAAGAAGGTTGCAGCAAAGCCTGTTAAGCCAGTCAAGGTTGAACTCAAGAAAGATCTCTCTCCTAAGGATGTACAGCAACTTGTTGATCTGAAGAACGCTGTTGCTCGCCAGAAAGAGATTGTTGAAACACTTGCAGCAAGCGGAATTGATAATTATCGCAAGGCAGTGAAGAAAGAATTTATGGCGCTGGCACTTGAAGCCCGTCAGCTCGATGAAGTGATTCCAGATGCCACAGAGAAGGCCCGCAAGGCAGGACTGGGCGCACCAAGTCGCATCCTGTCTAAGGCACAGCTTGCACTCATTGCTCCTAAGGAAGATCCAAAGGCAGCAGATGTTAAGGGCGGCAAAGCTGCCATCGTTCTCGATGAAGATGGCAATGAGATTGTTGTTGAAGAAGTTGAACTTGAAGATGTTGAAACACTGATTGCTGAAGCATCTGAAATCATTGATGCTGAATCAGATGGTAAAGATCAGCCACGTGTTGTCACACTCTCTGATGAGACAAAGAATGAAGCTGGCTCCTTTACGCTGCAGGAAACTGATGCAGAAGATGAAGAAGAAGATAAGAATGAGCGCGAGAAGCATAAGAAGGACCTGAAGAATGTGAACCTGGTTCTTGAAGCTATCAATGGCCGTATTCAAGGCGTTGAAGTCGCTCCTAAGCACAATATTGATCAGGCAGATGCCAAGGCTCTGACTTTTAAGCAGATCCAACAGCAATTTGCGATGAGCACCTTCAATGAGAAGTCAGCGAAGTTGATTGCAGAAGCTGTGAATCAGGGATATTTGAAGAACCTTGAAGATTTGCAGTATTACTTCAATGAGCAAGCTCGATTTATTCAGATTGAAATCAAGCGCCTTCCTCCAGAGCAGACAGTTCTCACAGCAGGTGCGACAGCTGACCCTGTGAAGGATTACCTCAAGCAGATTGGCCGCGTTGCACTACTGAACGCAGAGCTTGAAGTCGAACTTGCAACACGCGTTGAAGCCGGTCTCTTTGCAGATGAAGCTTTGAAGAATACAAAGAAGATTGATAAGAAACTCAAGCGCGAGCTGGAGTGGATTGTTGAAGATGGAAAGCGCGCAAAGAATCACTTGTTGGAGGCAAACCTTCGTCTCGTTGTCTCTCTTGCTAAGCGCTACACAGGTCGCGGAATGCTCTTCCTTGACTTGATCCAGGAAGGAAACCTCGGTCTTATCCGCGCTGTTGAGAAGTTCGACTACACAAAGGGCTACAAGTTCTCTACCTATGCCACATGGTGGATTCGCCAGGCGATTACTCGTGCGATGGCAGACCAGGCTCGAACCATCCGTATTCCTGTTCACATGGTTGAAGTCATCAATAAGTTGGCACGTGTGCAGCGCCAGATGCTTCAAGATTTAGGACGCGAACCGACACCAGAAGAGCTCGCTAAAGAACTTGATATGACACCTGAAAAGGTTGTTGAAGTGCAGAAGTATGGTCGCGAACCAATCTCACTTCACACACCACTGGGTGAAGAAGGCGACTCTGAATTCGGTGATTTGATTGAAGACTCTGAAGCTGTTAAGCCAGAAGAATCAGTGACATTTACTATCTTGCAGGAGCAGTTGATGCAGGTTCTTGGTGGTCTTACCAACCGTGAAGCTGATGTGATCAAGGCTCGTTATGGACTTACTGATGGTCAGCCAAAGACTTTGGATGAGATCGGCAAAGTCCACGGTGTGACACGTGAGCGTATTCGTCAGATTGAATCTAAGACGATGTCAAAGCTGCGCCACCCATCACGTTCGCAATCACTGCGCGATTACCTCGATTAAAAACTATGTCTGACGCAACGGCATTTATCAATCCCAAGAGCGGATCCATCCGCATTACTGGGGTGGTAGATATCGTTGATGCTGAGGGCAATGTGATGCAAACTATTGAGAACCCAAAGTTCTGTGGTTGTGGCCAATCAAAAGAAAAACCCCTATGCGATGGCTCGCATAAGGGCATTCTTAAGGATTAAGTTACTTAACTTCTACAAGCTTTTCTGACTCGTCCTGGATCTTTGCTGCAACGGTCTTCAGCTTTTCTGCATATTCCTTGCCGTGATGGGCACAGAACATTAATTCGCCACCAGTTACCAGAGTTGCACGCACGTAAGCTTGTGCACCACAACGATCGCATCGATCGAGGGCATTTAGAGGTGTGGATTCGAGGATTACTTGCTCGGTCATCGCGCTCTCCATATCGCTTAGGTGGGAAGTTCTTATATATCTATGGAACATCATGCCAGTTCTCTTTATTCCCTGCACGGCAAATTGATTCCAATATTGTAAATTTTTATCTCTCCGAGCGTATAAATATCGATAATTAGGGGATATCTCACCTTCGGCCAATCAATATATGAGACCTTCGGCGCGCTTACCTTGTTGCGAACGATTGGCTAGATAACCTTTGCCACCGTGGCAGATGAATTGAACTTCGATGCAGCGGTGGATTCTAAAGATAGCTACACCGCCAAAGACTTGGCTGTCCTTGAAGGACTTGATGCCGTTCGTAAGCGCCCAGGAATGTATATCGGCTCCACCGATTCACGTGGATTGCAGCATTGCCTCTGGGAAATTATTGATAACTCTGTCGATGAGTCTCTAGCTGGTCATTGCAAGAAGATCGAAATTAATCTTGAGTCAGATGGCTCTGTTGAAGTACACGATGATGGTCGAGGAATTCCTGTTGATAAGGAACCTAAGACTGGTCTGACTGGCGTTGAAGTTGTGATGACAAAGCTACATGCTGGAGGAAAATTCGGTGGCGGTTCATATGCCGCATCCGGTGGCCTTCACGGTGTGGGCGCATCCGTTGTGAATGCATTGGCTGAACGCCTTGATGTGGAAGTTGACCGCAATGGCAAGATTTACTGGATGTCATTTAAGCGCGGAGTCGCCGGCGTCTTCGATGGCGATGGACCGAAGGCTGACTTCACACCGCAATCAGGACTTCGCACCATTGGAAAGATTTCTGCCAAAGTAACGGGCACGCGTACCAAGTGGTGGTCAGATCGTCAGATCTTCTTAAAAGAGGCAGAGCTAGATCTTGAAGATATCTATGCGCGAGCTCGCCAAACTTCCTTCTTAGTTCCAGGGCTATCAATTACTGTTAACGATAACCGCAAGAAGGAGAAGAGCACGCAGGTCTTCTTCCATAAGGGCGGAATCTCTGAATACTGCGACTTCTTACAACCTGATGCACCCGTAGGTGAAGTAATTCGTATCTATGGATCAGGGCATTATCAAGAGACTGTTCCGGTCCTTGACGATAAGGGACATATGGTTTCAACTGATGTTGAGCGCGATATGGAAGTTGATATTGCACTCAAGTGGGGTATGGGCTTTGACACCACGCTGCGCTCATTCGTGAACATCATTGCAACGCCTAAGGGTGGCTCTCACGTCCTTGGCTTTGAGCGTGCGATTACCAAGGCATTTAATGAGGCGATGCGTAGCGCCGGAATTTTGAAGAAGAACGAAGCCGATGTCATTAAAGATGACGTGATGGAAGGCCTGACAGCAGTTGTCACAGTGCGTATGTCTGAGCCACAGTTTGAAGGACAGACAAAAGAAGTACTCGGCACAGCAGCTGCCACCAAGATTGTCTCTGCAGTTGTTGCCGATAAGTTGAAAGAGTTCTTCTCAACTACGCGCCGCATTGATAAGGCCAATGGCAAGTTGATCATGGAAAAGATTGCCAATGCCTCACGTACGCGCATTAGCGCACGTGCCCATAAAGATATCCAGCGCCGTAAGAATGCACTTGAATCATCATCGCTTCCTACAAAGCTCTCTGATTGCCGCTCAGAAGATGTCACTCGCACAGAGCTCTTTATTGTTGAAGGTGACTCAGCCCTGGGCACGACAAAGGCTGCACGTAACTCAGAATTCCAAGCAATCTTGCCTATTCGAGGAAAGATTCTTAATGTGCAAAAGGCATCTCTATCTCAGATGCTCGATGATAAAGAGTGTGGCTCAATCATTCAGGTTATCGGCGCTGGCTCTGGTAAATCATTTGAACTCGATGAAGCTCGCTATGGCCGCATTATCTTGATGTCAGATGCGGACGTTGATGGCGCACATATTCGCTGTCTCCTTCTTACCCTTATGTATCGCTATATGCGCCCGATGCTCGATGCTGGACGCGTCTTTGCAGCAATTCCTCCTCTTCACCGCATTGAAACTATGGGTGTGGGTGGCAAGAAGGGTGAATACCTCTACACATACTCAGATGATGAGATGAAGAAGGTCACCGCTGATTTGAAGAAGAACGGCAAGCGCTGGAAGGAGCCTATTCAGCGCTATAAAGGTTTGGGTGAGATGGATGCAGATCAGCTCCGTGAGACCACGATGGATCCTGATGCTCGCACGCTACGCCGCATCACTGTTCCAGATGGAGAAGCGGCTGAGAAGATGTTTGAGCTTTTGATGGGCTCAGATGTTGCCCCACGTAAGGAATTTATTGCAACAGCTGAGATCGATCGCGAGCAGATTGACGCTTAAGCCTTTTTAATCGATTGAGACTAAGTCGAAGTACTCATCTTTCCAGATATCTTCATCGCCATCAGGTAGCAAAATCACACGCTCTGGCTTTAGCGCCTGCACAGCTCCTTCATCGTGAGAGACCATGATGACTGCGCCTTGGTATTCACCAAGTGCTCCAAGGATTTCCTCACGAGATGCTGGATCTAAGTTATTCGTTGGCTCATCAAGAAGAAGTACGTTTGCGGCAGAGACTACGAGAGTTGCAAGTGCTAAACGAGTTCTCTCTCCACCAGATAGGACCTTCACCGGCTTATGGACATCATCGCCGACGAAGAGGAATGAGCCCAAGACGTTTCGAGCCTCAGGTTCGCGAAGATCATCCTTAGAAGACATCATATTTTCAAGGATGGTGCGCTCGAAGTCGAGCATTTCATGTTCCTGGGCGTAGTAACCGAGTTTGAGACCATGGCCATGTTCAACTTTTCCTGTGTCAGATTCAAGTTGGTTGGCAAGAATCTTAAGAAGAGTCGTCTTACCAGCACCGTTAAGTCCCAAGATCACAACGCGCGAGCCCTTATCAATGACACATGAAACATCGGTAAAAATTTCAAGTGAGCCATAATTCTTAGAAAGTTCTTCACCAGAAAGGGGAGTCTTGCCACAGGGAGCAGGCGTTGGAAAGCGAAGCTTTGCAATTTTGTCACTGACTCGGACATCTTCAAGAGATGAGCGAAGTTTTTCTGCGCGACGTAACATGCCTTGAGCAGCTGTTGCCTTCGATGCCTTGGCGCGCATTCGCTCGCCCTGCTTCTGCAAGATTTCAGCTTTCTTCTCAGCGTTGGCGCGCTCTTTCTTACGGCGATGCTCATCTTGTTCTCGCTGTAAGAGATATTGCTTCCAGCCCATGTTATAGACATCGATGACATTTCGATTTCCATCGATATAGAAGACTTTATTTACAACGGTTTCAATCAGGTTCACATCGTGGGAGATGATGACAAGTCCACCTGAATAGTTGATCAGGTAGTTACGTAGCCAAATAATGGAGTCGGCATCAAGGTGGTTTGTTGGCTCATCGAGGAGAAGAGTTTCTGCCCCTGAGAAGAGGATGCGAGCGAGTTCAATACGTCGGCGCTGACCACCTGAGAGAGTATCGAGCTGGTTATGAAAGACGGCTTCTGTGACACCAAGAGAAGTTGCAATTGCCTCTGCCTCAGAAGTTGCCGCATATCCACCGGCTGCAGAGAACTCTGCATCAACACGTGTGTATCGGTCTAAGGCTTTTTCAAGTTCGGCGCCTTCTGTTGTTGCCATCTCTTGTTCCACTTGTGTCATGCGAGCTGCAATTTGATCGAGGTCGCGAGCAGACAGGATGCGATCGAGTGCGGTTCCTTGATCTTCACCTGTGCGCGGATCCTGGGGGAGATAGCCAATCTTTCCTGTGCGCTGAACGCCACCACCTGCAGGAAGATTCTCACCTGCAAGGACCTTGGCAAGAGTTGATTTACCAGCGCCGTTACGGCCTACGAATCCAATACGGTCGCCATGATTGATGCGCACATTCACGCCAGATACTAAAAGGCGCGCTCCAGCACGGAGTTCAAGAGCGGTTGTGGCAATCATTTGGCGTATCTTCCCACAGTATTCCGATTACCTTGTAATCACTCTAGACTCCACGCCATGTCTGCGTATCTCACTCTCGTTTCATCATTAATTCTCATCGGTGTTCTCTATCAGATTCGATTGCTCAGGCGGATGAATGGCAGTCTCATCAAATTAGCCTCGCCAGAAAGAGATATACGTCGCATTGCAAAAGCTGAGCGTGAGGCATCGAGAGAGAATTACAGACAGAGTGAGTATTACGCCCAACTCATCAAGCTTTTAGATCTCAAGGCGCCTATTCCAGCAACTCGAAGTTGGGCAGCATCTCCTGATGTGTTGCTCACTCTGTTAGGGCTTGCCAAGAGTTCTAAGCCGGCTCGCATCCTTGACTTGGGATCTGGGATGTCAACTTTGGTTCTGGCTCATAGCGCACCACAATCAACTGTTATCAGTATTGATAACTCAGCTGATTATGCAGGTAAAACGGCGAAACTTCTTGCATCCCATGGCATTACCAATGTTGATATTCGTATTGCACCTCTTACACCACACTCATCAGGTGTTGATTGGTATGACCTATCTAAATTAGGCGATATTTCATCGATCGACCTTCTCTTTATCGATGGCCCACCGGGATCTAAAAATGATCGGGCACGTCATCCAGCCCTTACAGAATGCCTTGCGAAGTTAAGCCCACGCGCCATTGTGGTTATTGATGATGCAGGCCGTGATGGCGAGAAAGATATGGCGCAGGAGTTTGCAAAGGGGCTACCAAATCACACACTGGAATTTCTATCCCATGAAAAGGGAACGGCAGTATTACTGCCTAAGTAATTACTCTTTACCGATACGTGTGCGGCGAGGAACTGCGAATGATTTCGATACTTCAGTGAGCTCATCAGAGACCTGCTTGCGGATTGCATCCTCATTCTTAAGCAGCGTTGCAAGGGCTGCGATGATTGCCTTGAGCTCTTTTGACTCTGTCTCAAGTTCGAGCTTGCTCATCTTTGTGAGGCGGCGCAGTGGCATATCCAGGATGTAGGTGGCTTGTTCATCGTTGAGCTTGAAATCCTTAATCAACTTCTCTTTAGCAGCAGCTGCATCATCGCTACCGCGAATAATCTTGATGACCTTATCGATATCGATAATTGCTTTGAGAAGACCATCAACGAGTGAGAGGCGATCTTCAGCCTTTGCCTTACGAAATTCTGAGCGGCGGCGCACAACTTCGATGCGGTGATCGATAAATACCTGCAAGAGTTCCTTAAGGCCCAGTGTCTGTGGCTTGCCTTTAACGAGTGCAACAGCGTTAATAGCAAAGGCATCTTCCATAGGAGTGAGCTTGAAGAGCTTTTCTAGAACATCTTCTGGTTCAAAACCATTCTTGAGCTCAATAACAACGTTGGTGCCTGTCTGGCCATCGGTGAGATCGATGATGTCTGAGATGCCTTGGATTTTCTTCGCCTTTGCAAGATCTGCAATACGTTCAACAATCTTCTCAGGTCCGACGTTAAAGGGAAGCTCGCGGATAACAAGGCCCATCTTGCGTGATGTGACCTTAGAGATCTCAACGGATGCGCGGATTTTAAATGAACCTTTACCGGTTGCATATGCCTCGCGTACGCCCTCGAGTCCTACGATTTCACCACCTGTTGGAAAATCTGGAGCAGGCATATGTTTCATCAATTGATTCAGGGTTGCCTTGGGGTTATCAATCAGAAACTTTGTTGCTGCAATTACTTCGCCAAGGTTGTGAGGCGCCATGTTGGTGGCCATACCCACGGCAATACCTGAACCGCCATTCACGAGAAGATTGGGAAATGCTGCAGGAAGCACAAGAGGTTCAGCGAGCTGCCCGTCGTAGTTAGGGCCGAAGTCGACTGTGTTCTCATCTGCCTCTGCCACCATCGACATTGCAGCAGATGCAAGACGTGCTTCTGTGTAACGCATGGCGGCAGGGCCAGCATCGAGTGAACCGAAGTTTCCGTGGCCATCGATAAGTGGAAGCTGCATTGAAAATGATTGCGCCATACGAACCAGTGCGTCATAAATTGCAGAGTCACCGTGTGGGTGCAACTTACCCATAACTTCACCGACAACACGTGCGCTCTTCACATGGCCACGCTCTGGGCGAAGACCCATATCGCTCATCTGGTGAAGGATGCGTCGATGAACGGGCTTGAGACCATCGCGAGCATCAGGAAGTGCTCGTGAATAAATTACTGAGTATGCATACTCAAGAAATGATTCAGACATTTCTGAAGAGACATCGATATCAACGATCTTGCCAGGAAATTCACCTGGCTTAGGTCCAACGACCTTCGCTGACTTCTTTGGTGCTGCTGCCTTCTTCGTTGCCATGGCGCGTATTCTGCCAA
>Ga0209597_1002417_pt1 | contig 11848 bp, 8 predicted proteins | sample M_140625_MF_Meta_FD_187316 | JGI IMG/M metagenome (GOLD analysis project Ga0209597, IMG submission 187316) | Freshwater microbial communities from Lake Montjoie, Canada to study carbon cycling - M_140625_MF_MetaG (SPAdes) (version 2) | ecosystem: Environmental > Aquatic > Freshwater > Lake...
GTTGATACTTACCAAAGTAATGTATTCCACCTTCATATTCCCATTCATTGGAAGCCTCAAATGAATATCTAATATAATGTAACTTATTTGTAGAAATTCCTTTAATCGAAGGAAATAAGTCAATTAGATAAGTTATCAATTTACTTCCTTTAAAATCATCGAAACTTAAAGATTCTATTTCTGGAAAAATTGAAAAGAAATTTTCGTAAAACAAACTATATCCCTCAAATTTTTCTGATTTAGTGAATGACATAATATTTTCAAATATCAACCTTTTACATTCCTCTGTTGAGTATACATGTGCTATTTTATTATTCTGCCCTTTCCAGAATTCAGTATAATCAAAAAGGTTGATGAGTAGGTTTTCATTTATAATATTTTTATTATACTTTCTTTCATACCAATGTATAAATAGCCCATAATTTCTCAATGAATAAGGTATTTCCCATATAGGTGATGTAGCAATTAGAATATTACAAATATCATGCTCATCCACATTGAGTATTGTTTTTTGACTATACTGTTCAAATAAATCTAAAAAATCTTTCTCGCTGATTAAATCATACGGTGGTTCATAAATAGGCCTATATTCCTCCCCCTCAATTAAAAGATCTGGAATATCTTCCCTAGCTAATAATTTAGCGTTTATATATGTGCAACTTAGCATTTAGACTAGTTATATTTATATAATTCTTACTTCTCTTTTCCTAAAAAATCAGCCCAACCTTTCCACCCTTTATCTTTGTATTTTTTATCTGGATTGCTAGGAATAGAATTAGGGATTTTTTTTAATTTACTTAATCTTCTCCAATCATCAGTATTTTGTATATTTAATTTTTTTGTAATTAGTTTAGCAGTTTCAAAGTCTGAAAAAACCATTTTTTGTGGAGCAATTGTATAAGTACCAAACCAGTCTCCCCAATTCTTCCATTCCGATCTATAAACATTATTGGGTGATTTTGGAAGACAATTATTATATATATCAGACTTGCAATAAATAAACCACTCACTTTTACTTTTTAATTTCAAATTATGAACAATTTTTCTCGCTTCATTAAATTCTAAATATTCAACATTACCGTATCCCAAAAAATCATACCATGATATCCAGCCACTATTCTTATAGCTATTATCAGGAGATTTGGGAATATTTGAAGGGAAATCTTTTGTTTTTTTAAATTTTGTCCATTGTCCATAGGCTTTAAATCCTAATAATTTTGCATAGTTTCTTGCATCTTCAAACGAAAGAAACTCTTTTTTCTGATCAGCAATTCTCCCAGTACCTAACCAATCACCAAGGCCTTTCCATTCATTAACATAAACTAAACCGGGGGCCTTTGGTATTTGCTTTGGGAAAAGACTAGATTTTGTAAAAACTGCCCATTCATTTTGATTTTTAATATTCAATTTCCTAATGATCTCTCGTGCTTCTTTAAAAGAAAGGAAATCCCACTTATGGTCTCTTACATAGGAAAGAAAATCAGGCCATCCTTTCCATTCAGCTGATTTGCGATATTTAATTTCAGGCATTTTTGGGATGTATGGGTTAAATGAATCTGTATTTTTGTATGCTAAAAAATCTAAATGACTTTTAAAACCAAAGGAACTTAAAAATTTCTTACTTTCATCGTATGTAAAATATTTTTTTAATTGATCTGCGATTCTATGAGTTCCAATAAAATGACCGAAACTAATCCATCCTTTACCTTTATAATGATTATTTGGGGCCTTTGGTATTAATTTATTGTAGATTTCTGATTTTTTATACTCTCTCCATTCTGAGGTAGATTTTAATTTTAATTTTCTGACAAATAAAACAGCATCTTCAAATTCTAGCCATTCTTGAAATTTTGAATCATATCCAAGAAAATCGGGCATGGAAATAAATCCTTGGTCTTTGTAAACGTTAAAAGGTGTCTTTGGTATGTCTTTTTGTTTTTGAGGGCTATTGCAATAATTCTCCCATTCTCTTTCGTTTTTTAATTTTAGTGATCTTGCAAAATCTCTAGCTTTCTTAAAAGGCATCCATTCTTGAAACATAGAATCATAGCCTAAAAAATCAGGCATTGAAATGAAGCCTTGGTCTAGATAGGCATTTCTTGGTTTAGAAGGAATGTTGTTTGGTAATTTACCTTGCCTCCATAATTTCGTGAATTCAGATCCGGACTTAATCATCATTCCTCTAATAAATTCCCTCGCCTCCTCAAAAGGTAACCATTCATATTGAGATAGTTTATCCCATAATTTGATTTGAAGTTGCTCAGATAGTTGATTGGCATCTACATAATCTGAAAACACTTCAAATTGAAATTGGTTAGTGTTTTCTTTTTTAGTAGATGAACCACCTTCTTTTTTGTCTTTGAAATATTCAATAATTCGATCATCGTTAGATGCTAAACCCCGAACAATTGCAAGAATCTCATTGAAATTTTCATTGTCAATATCTTGGGTAATATCATCGTAAACTACTGGCAAAATAACATACCCCCAATCTTTACCTTCTTTCTTTCTAAGTGCTCTTCCAAGTGCTTGAACAATATCTACTTTACTCTTTCTTGGATCAGCAAAAACGATACAATCAATATTTGGAACGTCAACCCCTTCTGTTAAACATCTTGCATTGGTAATTAAGGCTTTCGGTGAATCCGCAAACTCTTTTACAATTATGTTTCTTTTTGTGGTTGGCATTTTACCTGATACAGTAAAAGTGTCAATTGGAGTGTAATTATAAGTGTCAGTTATATAAGATTGAAGTTCCTTGTTTCGAACTGCTTTATCAATTGAGGAATGGAATGAAACTGCATTTTTAATAGGATAAAGTTTCATTGCTTTTCTCAGTGCTAACATGGATGCCAAAGATCTTGCCTCTGTTTCCTTCTTCCATTTATCATTCAATTGAACGAGGTTATTGTCTTTTATAAAATCCGCAATTTCAGATTGTTTAACCTCAATAGTAATAACCTTATAATCAGTAAGCAATTCCATTTCAATTGCCTCTTTAAAACTCATTTGAGCAAAGGTGTCTCCGTAGATATCTTCATCGTCCATAGAGATGATGTCATCCTTCGAACCAGCATAGAATCGCTCAGTGGCAGTCATAAAGATTCGCTTGTCAATAGCGATGTTTTCCTCAAATAGTAAATGACTAAACAACTTCTTATCTGAACCAACGGTTTTATGTGCCTCATCAAAAATCCCTACATCGAATTTGAATTTAAGATCTCTTGATACTTCAGCAATGATTCGTCCACTTTGATAGGTGGTAAAAATGACAATGTTTTCATCTTTGTTTTCAAGAAGCCATTTTTTAATATAAATGGGATCCGTTTGACAAGGAACACCTAAGTTTTCAGTCTTAAATACAATGTCTTCTTCAGAACCAATTCCTTCATCGGAACAGATACAAAGCCATTTCACTTTTTTTCCTTTGGCAACTATTTCCCTAAGATAAACATCAAGAGTTTGCTTAACTAATGACAAACTAGGAACTGCAATAATTGTTGACTTTGACTTTAATTCTTGAGTTATCCAATAGCCAGTCAAACTTTTTCCTGAACCACAAGGAAATATTAGTTTACCTCTATTGTTATCTTCTTTCACAAAGTGTTTTACAGCTTGTTTAAGAGCTTTAATCTGATGTTCCTTCGGATTGTATGCAATTGGAGCATACTTCTCTTTATTCAAGAAAAGACGAGCTTTATCGAAGAAGTCTTTATCTAAATTTTGCCACGTATCAGCAAGGATAGTTGTAATAGGCTTAGTTTCTATTTTTTCAAAATTCCGAGATGTGACATTCGCACTTGAACAGATATACCCTTGCGTAAAATTCTTGTTTCCTTCTAGCAATGAAATAAAGGTCGCCACTTCTTTAAATGATACTGAAGAGTCAATATCTGTATGAAATTTACATTGAATTGCGTGGTATTCATCTCCATTTTTTGCAATAAGATCTATACCTAAATCATGTGAAGGGATTTTTAAATATTCCAACGTTTTCTGAGGCACTTCAGATAGCATCCAAACCTCATCATAAAAACTAAAAACGGGATTTATTTTGAAATAAAGTTTTGTAAGCAATTCAAAAGCATCTCCTTTTTCCTTCTTGTTTAAGGACAGTAGTTTTGTTTGGAAATCATTCCAAGAGTTACAGTCAATAAAAAAACTGTTATTAGTCATTTACAGTGAATTGAATTACAATTCATAAAGTTAACAAATAAATAAAAGTTAAAAAGGAATAAAGCTTCTGAATGGGGGAGGTACGATTCTAAATAAAAGCTAAAAATAAAAGATCCTTTGGTTTTAAAGGGATTCGTATTTTTATCTTTTTTATTAAGTAATCATCAATTATATGATTATTAAAAACTGTTATTTAAAATATAATAATAGAGTTGATAATTTTTTTATCGATTTTTCTTTTATAAATAAATTGATAATATCAAAAAATAATATTTTTAACTAAAATCACTTCTTTTTATCAAATTCTTTATTTTTTTTATGAATTTATCCGCATTTATCCGCATTAATTTGTATTTATCCGCATTAATTTGGATAAAAACGGATTTTTTTGTTTTGTAAAATCCTAAAAATTATCCTAAAAAATAAAACTGTAATTAATAAAAATTGTACTTAAAAATAAAATATTATAATACAAAATAAATTAGTTCATCAATTCCTTTAATTCATTAAAGAGTATTTTTATTTAATCCAAGCGGAAAATAGTATTATATTTGAGTGCAACAACACTATGTTAAAACATCTTTCTTTTGATGGAAACCGAACCACTTACCTTATTCAAGGGCAAGAATTTGTGCTGAATTTTCATTTCACAAGATGTCTTTTTATCTTAGTTTATTACAACAATGGGAAATACCCAGACACACGTTTTCATTTTAATAAATTTTGGAATAAAATTTCTTTCATGTCTCCAAAAGGAGCTTTTCAATCAATAACGAATGTCTATCATCCCGAGATTACATTCATTACTTTTGGTTATGGTTTTAAAATTCATCATTTTCCTTTAAAGGTAAATTTTTTGAATACAATTCAACCCTCTCTGACTATAATAGAAAGTATTTTCAAAAAAGCACCTGTGGTTAAAATAAATGAAAATAGAGTAGTTTTGAATCCCATCAAATTCAACAAAAAACAGCATGATCCTACCTTGAATGTTTTGGAAATGGAGTTGAACAATAAGTCTGAATTAAGTTATACAAATTTTAAATTAATGAATTATGAGTCAAATTGATTATTTAACAAAAGAACCAAGTTGGACATCTAGATTTTTATGGTGGTGTGCAGGAGCGGATGAACATTTCCTAAAGTTGTCTCCCATGCAAGATCGAGTGAAATATGCCGGAATAGGTGGAATAGTGCTTTGTACGGGCTTATTGGCAGCCTTTTCTGGAGGCTTTGCTTTTAATACTATTTTTGGACCTAAGGGGGATGCAATTGATGATCAAGTGGCACATATTGGAATAATGATTGGTTCATTAATTTTTGGTATTGTTTGGGGTTTAATCATTTTTAACTTGGATCGATTTATTGTATCTTCAACTGGTAAAGGTGATGGAACTGATAAAATAACATGGAGAGAAGTTGGACAAGCATTACCCCGAATTATTATTGCACTAATATTAGGATTTGCTATATCTGCTCCATTGGAGATCAAGATTTTGGAATCAGAAATCAACTCCGAGCTTAGTAAATATCAAAAAGAATACACTCAAAAATTGAATGATGCAACTGATGTAGTCTTTAAGCAAAATTTAGCAAAACTTGAGACTGATAAGCAACAATATGAGACTAAATTATTGGGATATGAAAAAGAGTTAATGGCTTTTGATACTAAAATAGATGAGCTTGTTGAACAGCGTAGAATTGAGATGCAAGATAAAAGAGCTTATGGTGATGGACCAGTTTCTAAAGCATTGCAAAAAAACATAGATGACAAAAAGTTAGAGAAAGAAAAATATATTAAACAAAAATCTTCTGAAGTTGGCGCATGGCGAAAGCAATTAAATTTTAATGATGACCAAATCAATAAGAAGTCTGATGATTTAAGAAAATCATATAAAGACAATGAAAAAAAAGCCCATGGTTATGACGGCCTCTTAAAGCGTATTCAAATAAGTCACGAAATTGGTGGAATAATTCCTTGGGTGATTTTATGTGTATTTCTTTGTATTGAAATGGGGCCAATTTTCTTTAAAATGATGATGAATAAAGGTGTTTATGATTACATGGTGGAAAATTATAATTTTAAACGTCAAGTGGAAAATGGTATTTACAAAGAAGATCATCTTTATGAAGGTAAAAACGGCATAATTCACATGGAAAAATATCGTTTTCTAGAAGTAGATTTAGCGAAAGAAGAAAAACTGAAAAAGATTGAGAAACAAAAACAAATCAACGAATCAGTTATTGATCAGTGGTCAACAAAAACCTTGAAAGATGTAAAAGATAATCCTTCAGCTTACTACACTGAAGGAAAGGACAGTGAGACTAATAATCCAGCTTAATCTTTTAGACTTTGAAGCGATTAACAATTGAAATATTAGGTTTAGAGGGTGATATTTTCTCCTCACTTTCAGCTCGTGAAAGGTCTTTGTATTCGCTTGTTTCTATATGCTTTTTGGGGTTTTTCTTACTTTCAATTTTTTCTAGTTTTTTTATAGCTTTTCTAATTACAGGATCATATTTGCTTTCTTTTATTATAGGAATATTTCTTGTTTTTGTGATCAATTCCGTTATTCGGTTTTCATTATTAATTATTAAAAGACCTGTTTCTAAGGTGCTTGAAGAAAAAGACCCAATTAGTGATACTGTGGCAATTGTTTCACCTATTGTAACTCCTGTAACTCCTGTAACTACTATCCCAGCATCTAAATTCTCAACCTTTCTAAATAAGTTTGATTTTAGAAAAATGTTTAATTCTGGCCAAGTTCCGGGGTTTAATTTTATGTTACGGACATTTTTCTCCTCAGTTTTCTCGTTAATATTAATTTTTCCTTTAACTGCTTTAATAAATAAATCAGCGGTCAATTCTTTATTGGAGCAAAAAAGAACAGAGTTGTATCAAGAAAATCATAAAAGTATTCACAAAGACTTTCAATTTAAAGTTAGTCGTCAGCAAGATTTGATTAATACTGCAAGTATCAAATTGAAAAGAATTTCTGAATTTACTCAAATGAATAGCATTAGTTATAAAAATCAGGCAATTGAAATCGCGAAACTAAAGCAAGAATTGTTTGAGATTAAAGCGGAGTTTTATAATGGGATTTCACAGCAATTATCCCTTTATAAAAGATCTTTGAATGCATCTTATTTCCCAATTTATATATTCAGAAATTGTACACATTTCAATGGCTTTCTTTTTATATCAGCACTTATTTTTGCCCTTGTTTTTTTTCCTCAAATTCTATTAGTAAGGTTGAAGAACAATCTTGCCTTTAATTATGCAAAACTTTCTAATGATTACTACCATGAAAGAATACATGGGCAATATCAAAAATCAAAAACCTGGGCGGAAGATTCTTTGTCATCATTGAATAGCTCGAAATCAAAAGTTGTTCTCAATTCAAAATATGAAGATCCACCATACAACACCAAAAAAATAAAACAAATGCGTAAGTGTTTATCGGAGCTTGAATTTATCAATCAACTAAAAACAAATTGAGCAAAATAACCAAATATTACAAGGGTTATTTAAAAGCCCAATTTTCGACTGATTCAAAAGAGAAAATAGGATCGGCAAATGATGCACAATCTAAAATTATTTTAGAACCCCGATTTTATTGCTTCAATTTTATTGAAGTTCAGCAAACTGATTATCCAAGCTCGGCATTATTATCTAATACTCCTCATCTTTATCAAATTGGCCGTTTTGATATTGAATGTTATCCCGGAGTTGATAAGAAAAAGGGTGTTAGAAGAATTGCAACTTCTATAACGCTACTATTGAATAAAAAAAATCCTGATAATGCAGAACTTTCGAATGAATTAAGCTCCTGGCATGAATATGACTTTAAGGAGTCAAAAGATAAACATTACGATAGCTTTCTTTCCAATAGTCAAGTAATGCCTCATGGAAAGATTGAGGGAAATGCTTATTTCATTACTGAAGAATTACTTGATGTAAATGGTTCACCATCACAAAGTGGATCTATGCCTTCGGGATGCTTTGGTTTTTTTGGAAGTATTACTCAAGCAATTTATGGGCTTAATTTACGATTGAAGAATTGGTTAAATAGCTTATTTGGCAAAACTTTTGGATCGAGTTTAATTGGCCAAGAACCAAATGGATGTATGCCATCTATGTTACCAAGTGGTTGCTCTGGTCCAGGCTGCTCTCGTTTTGGATGTGGTTTTTTAGCATTATTACTATCCTTACTTCTTTTATTTTCCTTTTTAAAAAGCTTATTTTCTCCTGATCCTAAAAATTCAACAGGAAATACAGAAACAATTATTCACGATACCATTTATGTAAATAAAGAAAAGCCAGATACGCTTACTTATATTGATGAAACTACCAATACTACAGTAAAAATGTTGAGTCTTCCCAATGTGCAATTTGAAAAGAATAAATCGAAACTCCTCTCAAGCTCGTTGAGTGATTTAAATTCATTAGCAGATTATTTATTAGAGAATGAAGAAATTAGTGGGGAAATTATTGGTCATACCGATAGCGATGGCGATGCTACAGCAAATAGAATATTATCTCAATCAAGGGCAGAAGAAGTAAAAAGATATTTAGTGAGTTTAGGAGTTCAAGAATCGCGTATTAAAGCCACTGGAAAGGGTGAATCTGAACCAAGAACAGAGAACGAAACTGCTGAAGGTCGCGCAATGAATAGAAGGGTTGAAGTGAAATTATCTCAGAATAATTCAACAAAAACCACAAGAACTAAAAAGGAACGTTGATGAGCAGTAAAACCAATATTTTATCGGATACGATTTATTGTAAAGGTAAGCTCTTAGGATATTCTAAGCCTGGTAGGAAATCACTTACTATTGGTAAAATAAATTTTTCTGAGTTTTCATGGAAATACATACACATTGATGATGTAAAAGTCATAGATCAATACAATTCAGAGGAATTAAAAGTTGGTGATTTTTGGTATAAAAAAGTACTTAAAGGACGAAAAAATTGGTTTTTTTCTCGTCAATTTGAGCTTAAATCGCCAATTAGTTTTAGCAAAAAGTTTCCTTGGGTCGCAATTCATTTTGACTTTATTCGATGGCCTAAACGTCCGGAGATATTTATGCCAAGAGGTGATTCTGAATTTTTCAACGGTACCTTATACGAAGTCATCATTTCAGATTTCAAAATTAGTGACAAAAGAAGTCCGGCTGATCCTTCAGTTCATTTATCTGCAGAAATTTATTTCCAAATAAAGAAACCTCCAATTAAAGTAATTCCAGAAAATAATATCATTGTTCCTGAAACTACTGCTCCAGTAATTAATGAAATTAAAACGGTAGAGGATGGTTTAAATGTATTGCCTGAAGATATAAGTTCAACAACAATCGCTAGTGATCCAGTGATTGAAAGTGGCCAAAATACGGTTGTAGCTCCTTCTAAATCAAAGTCGTCCTTAATGAGTTTACTCATTTGGTTTGCAGCTTTATTTATCGCTTGGAAGTTTTTTCCTTTATTAGTTTTACCTATTTTTCTAATTGGACTTTCAAACGTATTATTTAGGTTTTTTAAAAAATCATGCCTTCTAATTTTATTTTCTCTATTTGTATTTATTGTTGGAGGGTTTTTACTGCTCTATTTTTTATCAAATAATTATAAAACAGTTATTCCTAAAGACAATCGAAAGGGAACAATTAAAATTAGCCCACCAAAAGCCCAAAAAAATAAGGATGGAACTACTGATTTCACTACAGAAAAAGAAATTCATTGGAGGGATTTTTACAATGCTGATTATTGGGCAAGATACAATACTAGCAACACTATATTTTATGAGAGTCAACAAAGACATCAAAATATAGTATCCAATGAAACTACAAATAACAGTATTCAATTTTTTACAGAAGTGTACGGTCAAATGAACAAGATGGACAATTACCATATTGATTCTTTGACAGAAATATTCATTACAAATGCAGTTAAGTTAAATTTGAGCCCTATTCGAACGGCTGAAATGGTAACTACTTTTATTCAAGAAATTCCCTATTATCTTGTACATGATTTGAGTTGTCAAGAATCCTGTAAGCAAGGAGGTTTTACAGCACAATACCACAGTGAAAATAAACCATGTTTACCAGATATTCCTGCTGGTGTGCAATCCCCGTATGAGTTTATTCATAATTTAAAAGGTGATTGTGATACACGCAGTTTATTGGCGTATTCAATTCTTAAAAAAATGGGTATTTCTTGTTCAGTTTGGGTTAGCGAAGCCTATGGCCATAGTATTTTAGGTGTGGGTTTACCCATTGGAACAGGAACGTACAAGCAAATTAATGGCGTTAAGCATTATGCCGTTGAATTAACCGCTAAAGACTTTAAAATTGGTATGATTGCCCCAGAACATACCAATACTGATAATTGGGACATAACTCTTTTTTATAATAAATACTAAACTTTAAAACTATGAACGCAATCATTATCATTCAATTACTCGTTGCTTTTGTTATCGGGATTATTTCATTATTTATCATTTACAGAGCAGTTAATTTTGTAATGTCAAAGTATTTTGGCTTGAACGACAAGGACAATACATCTTTTACTGTTTTTCAAATGGGAATCATTATTGCTGGTGCACTGATATTATCTACTATTATTGATCCTGCAATTAATGCTATTCGTATTCTAAATCCTCAGGGCAGCTTTAATATTTCTCAGGTTCTTACTTCTTTAGCTTATGTAGGGCTCTTTTCTGTAATTGGTATCGTTTGCACACTTGTTGTAATAGCAGCGGCTTTAGCTACCATCTTCCAGCTTACCAAAATCAATGAAATTGAGGAGATGAAAAACAATAAAATCAACGCTTCCTTAATTATCGTTGCATTAATAATTGGTTTGTCCTTGATTATAGACAATTACTGCGGACAAATGTGTGAAACCTTGATTCCTTATCCAGAGGTGTTACAAATTCGTTAAGATGTTATCTAAAAAAAAATCTGACTCTGAAACTGTTCTAACGGAACTGATGATTCCAAGTTATGCCAATTTTGGAGGCAAGGTGCATGGCGGCATTATATTGTCCTTAATGGATAAAGTCGCTTACGTAACGGCAGCTAAGCATTGTAGCGGATATGTGGTTACCGTTTCAGTGGAAGGAGTAGAGTTTCTGAGCCCCATTGAAGTTGGAGATCTTGTTAGTTTGAAAGCAAGGGTAAATTACGTGGGTAAAACTTCCATGATTGTAGGTATTCGTGTGGAAGCTTTAAATCCTAAAACAGGAATTGTAAGACATACAAACTCCTGTTATTTCACAATGGTTGCAAAAGATGAGTCTGGCCAAGTAACAGAAGTACCTGGTCTGCACATCTCAGATGAAGAAAGCCTTCGCCGTTTTGCCGAAGGGAAAGCACTTAAGTTACTCGTTAAGCAAAAACATCAGTTACTAAAGGAAAAGTTTCATAAGATGAGCATTTCAGAGATTTTGAAAAGTGTAGAAGGGGAGAAGCTTAGTTACACACCTCAGGAAAAATAATAGAAAATTCTATTTAAATTTCTCTTCAAATTCTTTAGTCCTAAGGATTGTTTTTTTGTTCATTATAATCGTTGCAAACGCTACCCATGAAGAAAGCCCTAAACCAAAAAATATTAAAATACATGCTGCAATCATAAAATTGTTAGCTTGTTGTTTGAAAATTAAAATACCTAATTCCATTATAG
>Ga0209597_1002424_pt1 | contig 11827 bp, 11 predicted proteins | sample M_140625_MF_Meta_FD_187316 | JGI IMG/M metagenome (GOLD analysis project Ga0209597, IMG submission 187316) | Freshwater microbial communities from Lake Montjoie, Canada to study carbon cycling - M_140625_MF_MetaG (SPAdes) (version 2) | ecosystem: Environmental > Aquatic > Freshwater > Lake...
GCTTTACCCTTACCCCATGAGTACAACTGCCCAAGATATCGCGCGCAACGCTGCGATCGCCGATGCTGAAAAGGCATCCCAAGTTGGCGCATTTATCTCGAAAGAAATTGATGATGACAATCGTGTCACAACGTTTTTATTTGAAGCAGATTTAGCTGGATATAAAGGTTGGCGCTGGTGTGTGACCGTTGCCCAAGTTGATGCCAAGGCCGAGCCAACAGTCTGTGATGTTGTAGTTCTCCCTGGTCCTGATTCACTTCTTGCACCAGAGTGGATTGAATATCGCGATCGTATTCAGCCTGAAGATATTCAGCCCGGAGTGATTGTTCCGAGCATTTTGGATGACACTCGTTTAGCACCTGGTCTGCACTCACTTATTCAGGATGAAGAGCTCGATCCCGCACAAGTCTTTGATCTTGGCCTTTCACGTGCACGTGTACTTTCTATTGAAGGTCGCGATCAAGCGAGCAAGCGTTGGTATGCAAGTGATCGCGGTCCAACAGCTCCGATCGCACAGAGCGCACCAAAGCCTTGCCAAACATGTGGCTTCTTCTTACCGATCGCAGGGTCACTACGCGGCTCCTTTGGCGTATGCGCAAATGCGATCGCACCAGATGATGCACGCGTAGTTTCTGTTGACCACGGCTGTGGCGCACACAGTGAGGCAACGATTAACTCGTAATCATTCGGCCTTAGGATCAAATCTGGCCCCTTCTTAACTGGGGGATGGGCGTTGATATCCCAACCATTGAAAATAGTTTGAAATTCATGGTGCCATTTTGTAGGTTAAATGGAATGCTTTGCCAACCGTAAATGGTGAGCCCTATTCCATTGAATACCTAGGAGAAATGATGAAACGTTCAAAATCGTTGGCAGCGCTGCTGTCATTGGCTTTCATTCTCAGCGCCTGTAGCTCAGGTGCAGATGATCAAGCCGGGTCTAATGCACAAGCACAAGAAGGTGCACTTGCTGCATATGATGAAACAAAAGCTGGTGGAACCCTTCGCTTGGTAGCAAAAGGTGCAGCCGGAACTCTTGATCCACAAATCAACTACACGCTGCAATTCTGGCAGCTATATCAGGCTGCATACGACGGACTTCTTGCATTCCGCAAGGTTGATGGTCCTAAGTCATTTGAGGTTGTTCCTGACTTAGCAGAAGCGCTTCCTGAAATAAGTAATGATGGAAAGACTCTTACATTTACTCTTCGCTCAGGAATTAAATTCTCGGATGGCCGCGATGTCACCGTAGCAGATGTAAAAGCATCATTTGAGCGTATCTTCAAAGTCTCCTCACCAACAGCTGGTGGTTTCTACAACGGCATAGTTGGAGCAGATAAGTGTCTAGCAACTCCAGCGACCTGTAAGTTGGACGAAGGTATCGTTGTAGATGCGGCAACTAATAAGATTGTAATGAATCTAACTGCTGCAGATGCAACAATTAAATATAAGTTGGCGCTTCCACACGCAACAATTTTGCCTGCTGATGCACCAAGCAAAGATGCTGGTACAACTCCAATCCCAGGAACTGGTGCCTACGCATTTGCGTCCTATGATCCAAACAATGAATTAAAGATGGTTCGCAACAAGCACTTCGTGGAGTGGAATCGCGAATCACAACCAGCTGGTTACCCTGATGAAATCATTTACTCATTTGGCCTCACCGCCGAAGCACAAGTAAATGCCATCAAGAATGATCAGGCCGACTGGATGCTCGATTCAATTCCAGCAGACCGTTTGGCTGAACTCGGTACAAATAATGCCGATCAGATCAACGTTCATACCCTTACAGCGATGTGGTACCTGCCTATGAATAACAACATCGCACCGTTTAATAACGTCAAGGCGCGCCAGGCAGTTAACTACGCCCTTGATCGTAACGCGATGGTCAAAATCTTTGGTGGAGATCAACTGGCATCACCTGCCTGTACCTTCCTACCACCAGGATTCCCAGGACACGCTGACTTCTGTCAGTACACAAAGGGTGCAGATACAAACTCACCCGCCACAGCTTGGGCTGAGCCAGATCTAGAAAAAGCAAAAGCATTGGTTAAGGAATCTGGAACCTTCGGTCAGAAAGTTGGCATTGTGGTCCAGGACGATGATGTTAATAAGCAGATGGGTGAATATATCCAGAGCGTATTAAATCAAATTGGATACAAGGCAACTTTGAAGCCAATTTCGTCAAATATCCAATTTACCTATATCCAAAATACAAACAACAAGGTTCAAATCTCGTTATCCCAGTGGTATCAAGATTTCCCTGCTGCGATGGACTTTTCATATATCTTGCTTGGTTGTGAATCATTTACACCAGGTTCAGATTCGTCAATCAACATGTCTGGTTACTGCAATAAAGAAATCAACAAGCGCATGATCGCAGCTATGGAATTAGCTGTAACCGATGAGGCTGCAGCTAACAAAGAATGGGGAGCAATTGACAAGGCCATCATGGATGAGGCTCCAGTAGCTGTTCTCTTTACACCTAAGCTCGTTGACTTCTTGTCAAAGCGTGTAAAGAACTACAACTTCTCGAAGCAGTTCTACATGTTGGTTAGCCAACTACAGGTTAAGTAAAGAAGCACTAGGTAGAGTGGGTATATGACTGATCGTGAGCCAGCAGTGCAGATTCGTTCCGAAAGTCCGGGACAAATCGCACGGGCAACGCTGGCTCACGATCGTCGTACCTGGATAGCCTCTGTACTACTACTTTTTATTGTTCTTTTGACCCTTGCAGCGCCGTTATACGCCACCTACATCTCAAAGACTGATCCTTTTATCTCTTCAATTAATGGCACAACTGTCATTGATGGGAAAGAGGTATTGGTGCTTCAGCAATCAACGGAAGGCCTTGGAATCGGAGTCAATCCGATCGGGCCAAATTGGCGCATTGGCCCTTATGCTCTTGGTGCCGATAATCAAGGTCGCGATGTGGCTGCCAGACTTCTATACGGTGGAACCAACACCTTACTCATTGGCTTTACCGCAGGTTTTCTCACGATAACGATCGGCACTCTCTTAGGAATCATCGCCGGGTACTCAGGCAAATTTGTTGACTCATTTATCTCACGTATTTTAGATGTGATCTGGGCATTTCCGGTCTATCTACTCTCCATCTCGCTGTCGGTAGTGCTCTTAACAAGCGGTTTTAAGTGGGGACCAATTTCACTAGAAGCAGGTTCGCTCTACCTTCCAATCTTAATTATTGGACTTGTATACGTACCCTACGTCGCACGGCCAATCCGCGGACAGGTGATCGCCCTGCGCGAGCGTGAATTTGTGAAGGCTGCCATTGGCAGTGGGGCTAAAAATCGCCAAATAATCTTTCGTGAAATTCTTCCTAATGTGTTTCCTAGCGTAATTGTATTTATTCCGATGATGGTAGCTCTTGCAATGCTGACGGAATCTGCTCTTTCATTCCTCTCTATTGGAGTGCAACCTCCTGATGCATCATGGGGAACAATTATTAAAGATGGACTTGGCTTGCTCTACACCCGTCCACTTGTTGCTCTCATGCCTGGGTTACTCATAGTTGTCACTGCAGTTTCACTGAATTTGCTGGGTGATGCCGTTCGTGACGCGCTAGATCCAAAGGCTCGCATGCGGGGCGCCCTGTGATTGCATTTATCGCAAAGCGCTTGAGTGCAGCTATCTTTGTATTAACCTCAATTAGCATTCTTGTATTTCTCATCTTCTTTGCAACACCTGGCGTCGATCCAGCCGCTCGAATCGCTGGCCGTAACGCAAGCCAAGAAACACTTGCGCAAGTACGTGCTACCTTCGATTTAGATAAGCCACTGCCCGAGCGCTATCTGTCGATGATGGACCACCTCTTCCTTCAACGAGATCTCACTTCGTATGTAAATCGTGGTGCAGAAGTGTGGCCGCAACTTATCCAAGCCATTCCAGCGACTCTTTCACTAGTGATTGGTGCTTCAATTATCTGGCTAATCCTTGGTATAGGTCTTGGTGTAACAGCTGCTGGCATGCGTAAATCATGGGTAGATCCAGCCATCGGTGTTGTTGGAATTATTGGCGTCTCGCTGCCAGTTTACTGGCTTGGCGAAGTTGTTAACCTCGTAACGCAAGGCAGGCTTCACGATACTGCCTTCAACTGGGTTCCCCCATTGGGATATGTTCCTCTCACGGAGAATCCTGGCCAATGGTTTCTCTCACTACTATTCCCCTGGTTAACACTTTCGCTTTTATATGCCGGTATCTATATACGAGTTATTCGTGGTGAAATTGTTGGCCTCATGCAGGAGGATTTTGTAAAGACCGAACGTGCAAAAGGAGCAAGTGAGAAACGGATTCTCTTAAAGCATTCGAGTCGAATGAGCCTTATTACCGTGGTCTCACTCTTTGGCCTCGACTTTGGCGCACTTGTTGGTGGGTCAGCGCTACTCACTGAAGTTGTATTTGGTATTCAAGGAGTGGGTCGCCTGACTTTTACCGCTTTACAGAATTTTGACCTTCCGCTCATCATGGCCACTGTCATGTATGCCGCGTTCTTTATCGTTATCGCTAATGCGATTGTTGATGTTCTCTACGCCTGGTTGGATCCGAGGGTGCGCCGTGGCTAAATTGTTAGAGGTCAAAAATCTTAATGTCACCTTCCGTACTCGCAGAGGCCCGGTGCCTGCAGTCAATGACCTCTCCTTCTCCATCGATGCCGGTGAAGTCCTTGGAATTGTGGGCGAGTCTGGTTCAGGTAAAAGTGTTTCGATGAGTGCTGTTATGGGTCTGATCAAAGATGACAACGCCGAGATCACCGGAGAAGTTATTTTTCAAGGTAATGATCTGCTTAAGATGAGCGATCCTGAACTTCGGGCAGTACGCGGTAAAGATATCGCGATGATCTTTCAGGATCCTATGACAGCGCTGACTCCGGTTTATACAGTTGGTTGGCATATCCGTGAGCAATTACAACTTCATGGCTCTATCTCAAAGCAGGGTGCACGTGCACGCGCCATTGAACTTCTTGATGAAGTGGGTATTCCAGATCCAGCAAAGAGAGTTGATCAGTATCCACATGAGTATTCCGGTGGAATGCGTCAACGAGCCATTATTGCGATGGCGCTCTCGCTCAATCCAGCGTTATTGATTGCAGATGAGCCAACTACAGCTCTTGATGTCACTATCCAAGCACAGATCCTTGATCTGCTTGAGCAACTTCGGCGTACTCATAACTCATCAATTATTGTCATCACACACGACATGGGCGTTGTATCTGAAATTGCCTCACAGGTATTGGTTATGTACGCGGGCCGCGCAGTTGAGCGCTCGAGTAAGGAATCACTCTTTGAGTCGCCACAGCATCCATATACAAAAGGACTCATGAATTCTGTGCCTCGTATTGATCGAACTCGAACTTCACGACTCGAGACTATTTCTGGTCAGCCAGTATCACTTTTAGATTTGCCAATTGGTTGCGCCTTTTCTCCACGCTGTCCTCAGGTAAGGCCGGCTTGCTCCAGCGTCCCTCCTTTTATTGCAGATAGCCAAGGTTTTGGCGCTGCATGTGTTTTGTTAGAAGAGAGAGCCCGCTAAATGTCAGAGCTGCTTCAGGTTAAGAATCTTTCTAAAATTTATAAGACTGCAGGCGGCTCTATTTCTGGGCGAAAGAGTGCAGTCTCTGCACTGGAAGATGTTTCATTCTCAGTGTTAAAGGGACAAACCTTAGGAATTGTTGGTGAATCCGGATGTGGAAAGTCAACGCTAGGTCGAGTTGTTTCTAGACTTGATACGCCTTCTGCTGGAGAAATAATCTTTAAAGGTCAAGATATCGCTGGTAAATCACTGTCAGCGATGCGCCCACTCCGTCAATCAATTCAATTTATTTTTCAAGATCCTTACGCATCTTTAAATCCACGTCGCCAGATTGGTGCAATCGTTGAAGAGCCGCTGCGCATTAATGGTGTGGCTAAGGAAGAGCGTAGAGTGCAAGCACTAGCTCTGTTTGAGCGCGTGGGGCTAGATAAAGGTGCATACGAAAAGTATCCGCATGAGTTTTCAGGGGGTCAGCGCCAACGTGTTGTTATTGCTCGCGCTCTTACCCTTAAGCCAGAGTTGGTGATCGCAGATGAGCCAGTAAGCGCCCTTGATGTCTCCATTCAAGCTCAGGTATTAAACCTCTTCAAAGAGTTGCAAGACGAACTAGGCCTGACGTACATATTTATCGCCCATGACCTTGGGGTCGTTCGCCACATTTCTGATCGAATTGCGGTGATGTACTTAGGGCGTGTCGTTGAGATCGGTACTGTAGAAGAGATTTATTCAGATCCCAAGCACCCGTATACCAAGGCGCTTTTATCTGCCAATCCACGTATCGGTGGAAAGGGTGTCAGTAATCGTCAAATTCTTACTGGTGATATTCCATCACCACTTAATCGCCCTAGCGGGTGTTCATTCCACACCCGTTGCCCAATCGCAAAACCTCAATGCGCAATCAGCGACCCAGTACTTCGTGATATCCGTGGCGTAGATGTTGCTTGTGATCTTATCTCTTAACTTTAATTACTAAGTTTTAAACGGGTGAGGACAGGCTTCAAGCTTTGGCACTCGTAACTTTGCAATCACCGTACCTGTGCTGGGATGAACGTTCTGAGCAATTCCCAAATCGCAAGCCACAGATAAAAAGATAAAGGCATCTTCAATAGTAAAACCCCAATGGTCTACCAATAATCCTGCTGCTTCTTCGCAGGCTATCTGCATCGCAGCTTCGAGATCTTGAACTGCGACTCCGTGCGTAATCCAGGAATCATCTAATTCGGTGACAGGGTAATTGGTCGAGATTGCTTTAATAACGTCAACTTTTATCAGGACATCACCACCAATCTCAACACCGGTGCCACAGATTTCGCCATCTCCCATAGACGCGTGCATGTCGCCAATACCCAAGAGTGCGCCTGAGTGCTTGACTGGCAAATATATTGTTGAGCCAACCTTGTTCATATTGTTATCTAAGTTCCCACCATGCTTACCTGCTGGCATTGTTGCTATCTCTCCACTTTCAGGAGCAACGCCAATGACACCCAACATTGGGGCTGCCTTAAAGGAAACCCTTTCGTTCATATGTACGACGCCATCGATGACTTCAAAAAATCTTCCATACGGTTCGGTAAGGAGATGGGAAAGCTGGCCTTCGCCTAGGAAAGCGCGAGCAACACCACGTTCTTGAGTAATAATTTCCACGATGGTAACGGCCAAAGTATCGCCTGGTTCAGCGCCATTAATGTAGATCGGACCAGTGGCTGGGTTGACCTTTGAATCATCAATATCTTTTGTGAGATCGGTATCCACCACTACCTGACCCGCAAAGCAATCCCAGGTTTGGAGGTGTATTAATTCACCGGGTTCGACAGTGAGGGCCGCTTTATGGGTGCTAGCAAAACTGTAAGTATGGTGATCGCGCGAGAGGTAATGGTTTGCACTGTTAAAAGATTCTGGCAACATGCGAGAAAGATAGCGGGGTCCTAGACTTAATTCACTATGCAATCGCCCTATATTGATGCACAATTACCCATTACTTTCAGAGCCCATTGTTTAGACACTTTGAAAAACTAGGAGAAAAAGTGAAGTATCAAGCAGATCATCACATCACTAAAGATCAACATGTCTGGGCCTTTGCCGCAGATATGGAACCAGTGCTTCGCGTTAAACCTGGTGCGACCATTCATCTTGAAACTTGGGATTGCTTTACCGGACAAGTTCAGAGTGAGGCAGATACGGTTGAAAAACTTGATTTAAATCGTGTGAACAGTGCAACTGGTCCAATATTTGTTGAAGGTGCGATGCCTGGTGACTCACTTGCCGTGACTCTAAAAACAATTGATCCAGGTCCTCAGGGGGCTGGCATGGTGATCCCTGAATGGGGACAGTTGATTCACAAATCTAAATCACCAGTAACCAGAATTTTTAAAGTAAGCGATGGCATCGTAACAATGAATGAGAAGGTTTCTTTTCCAGCAGTTCCAATGCTTGGAGTAATTGGTGTTGCACCTGAATCTGGTGCAGTTGCAACCTTTGAAGCTGGACGTCACGGTGGAAATATGGATGATCACTTCCACCGTAAAGGTGCAACGCTCTACATGCCCGTCTTCCAGGAAGGTGCTCTCCTTGCGATTGGCGATATGCACGCATCAATGGGCGATGGAGAAATCTCCGGAACCGGTGTTGAAATCGGTGGAGACGTTGTGATTTCAGTCGATGTTATTAAAGGTGTTGCAGGCGGCTGGCCTGTCACTGAAGATGCCGACTCGTTCTACACACATGGAACAACTCCGGGCGATTTAGATGGTGCGATGACTATCGCCTGCGAAGAAGCGGCAAAGATTCTCGTTGATCAATGGGGATTTACCATCGAAGATGCCTTTATCTTCCTCTCTGTTCAAGCAGACCTCGGTGTAGCACAGGCGTGCCATCCATCTCCTGGCACTAAAATCGCACGCGTGCGTGTTCCAAAGTTAAAATCTAATCCACGACCATTTAAGGTGTTGCTATGAGTGAGATGATGAAATGGAAGCATGGCAATACCTGGTATCGCGTAATCGGAGACCTTAAGAATGGTAAGACACCGTTAATTGTTATACATGGTGGACCGGGCGCAGGACATAACTATGTAATACCAATTGCTGAACAAATCGCACAAACTGGCCGCGCAACTATCTTGTACGATCAAATCGGTTGCGGTAATTCAACACACTTGCCAGCGGCACCCAAGGAATTCTGGACGCCAGAATTATTTATGGAAGAACTCGTTCTTCTCACAGAACATCTTGGCATTGCTGATAACTACGCAATTATCGGCCAGTCTTGGGGCGGGATGTTGGGAATGCAATTTGCAATCACACGTCCAGCTGGTCTGACTTCTCTGGTCGTTGCTGACTCTCCTGCAAGTATGAAGGTGTGGGTCTCTGAGGCAAATAAATTACGTGATCTACTTCCACCAGATGTTCAAGCAACGCTACTTAAACATGAGGCAGATGGAACAACGGATGATCCGGCATATGAAGCAGCTGTAAATGTTTTCTATGCTCGTCACGTCTGTCGTATCCCACAGCCACAATGCATGATAGATAGTTTTGCGCAATTAGCGGCAGAACCAACTGTTTATCACACGATGAACGGTCCATCAGAATTCCACGTTATCGGCTCTCTCAAGACTTGGGATATTCGACCAGATTTAGCAAAGATCAACGTGCCAACACTTCTAGTCTCTGGCCAATTTGATGAGGCGACTCCATCGATGGTGAGTGAGATTCATTCATTGATTCCAGGATCAACGTGGGAACTCTTTCCCGAGTCATCTCATACACCGCACATCGAAGAGCCAGCGCGCTTCAAACGAATCATTGGTGATTGGTTAGATAGTCACGCTTAATCAATCGGGTAGCAGTACCCCATTGCCCTGCGATGAACTCCCCTTACAGATCGCAGGATCACCACACGGATCCTTTGGCGTTTGCGCACATAATTTCGCACCCGATGATGCACGCGTAGTTTCTGTTGACCACGGGTGTGGTGCACACAGCGAGGCGACGATTAACTCTTAATCCGCAAGTGGTCGCGAGTACTTTGATTGCTTTGGAATAGAAGACTTACTTACCTGAATTAAATCGTGTTAGTTGCGAATTGGGTATTGCGATAGACAATAGTTTCGTGCATTTATTGCATCGTAACCATAAGCAACTCGCATGTTGTAGCAAGATTCTTCTTCGGCATGGTTTGTTGAAAGCGCCCACTGCAAGGAATTTGGGAAACGAGCAATGCATAGCTGTCGTGCATACGTTGGATCAGTTCCCATACCCGTACGTGTGGAATAACATGAATCTTGGAGGGCGGTATTTTTATTCACTAAATCCTGTGCAGCCCTCTGAGTCTCAGATACACCATTGTCGCCACTTACAATAAATAGGCCATTTGAACACCGATTTGTTTCAAAATCTGAACGTTTTGTTTCATCCACTAAAATAATAAAAAGTTCATCATAATCATCCTCATCTAAATTTAAAGCAAACATCTGGTACCTGACTGCCATGAAGATATTTATCTGTGTGCGGTTTTTATCGGTTGCTAATTTCAAATCAGAACAGACAGCATTTAGCATGGCAGTACCAGAGGGTGACTTTGTAAAGGACATTACTCTAGGAGATTGTGATTTGAGCGACGCCTTAACACCAAGATTTGGAACACCGGGACTACAGGAAACATTGAGTATAAAAGGACGCGATTTGCTAGCCACTATTGGTTTGCCGCAGTTAATTGGCTTGACTGCACTTGCCGGCAATACTGAATTTCCTAACAAACAGATGACAATTAGCACCGTAGAAGTGAGACGGAATTTGCTTGTCATAGTTATTGCCTTCTCAATCTCTGTCTAGAGATAACAGGGGCTTCCAGGTAGTTCACGCAAAGAGTAGCAAAGAGCTAGCGACACGGATAGTCATTTGGCTACGAAATCTGGTCATTGAGCTTTTACTAGGCTTATCACATGAGGTAGTGTGCTTGATTAGTAGTGTGTAAGTCCTTACTTCCGTTAACTTTTAATCTACCTACGGCATCACCAATCCACCATCAACTGGCACGGTAATTCCTGTGACATAACTAGAGGCATCACTTACTAACCAGATGAGAGTTGCTGCTAACTCTTCTGGATCTCCTAAACGACCTGCTGGTGTAAACATCTTGATCATGTTGACCATATCTTTAGGTAGTTCATCACTCATCTCTGAAGGAAAGAATCCAGGTGCGAGTGCGTTGACGCGAATGTTTTTGCGCCCAGTCCACTGAGCAGCAAGATCTCTGGTTAAACCAATCAGACCTGCTTTAGACGAGGCGTAGGCTGCCTGAGGTAGTCCTTGGGGTTTGATGCCAAGGATGCTTGAGATATTAACGATAGCGCCTCCGCCCTTATTTGCTTTAGCAAAAGCTTGAGACATCCAATAAGCACCAAAGAGATTGACATCTAGAACAGATCTAAATTGTTCAGGGCTTTCATGGGTTGCAGGAATGGCTGTGCCAACACCTGCGTTATTAACCAAGATATCAACACGGCCAAACTTTTCTATAGCCAAAGCGATGAGTGCATCGCAATCTTCTGGCTTGGTCACATCTGTTGTGAGGGCTGCGTAGTTACGCCCTGCAGCTCTCACAAGAGCCCCGGTTTCTTCTAGGCGCTCTGTGCGACGCGCACCGAGAACAAGATCAGCGCCAGCCTCTGCTAGAGCTTTGGCAAATGCAACTCCCAGTCCTGAGGATGCGCCAGTGACTACTGCGACCTTAGAATCTAAACGAAAGCGATCAAGAACGCTCATTCTTCTCTCCTCAAATTGGATAACTATGCGTAAGGTTAAGGCATGGATTTCACGTTAAGCGCTAAGACAATCCAATACGCCAGCAAACTACAGGCATTTATGGATTCAGAGGTCTTTCCTGCAGAAGCTATCTATGAGAAACAACGCCATGAGTTAATGGCTTCTGGCAAGCCACATGCATTGCCCGCGGTTGTGGAAGAGCTCAAGAAAAAAGCTAAGGCCCTTGGTTTATGGAATCTCTTTCTTCCTCACAGCACAAACCCGCACCACGGTTTAAGTGTGACCGAGTATGCAACGCTGGCAGAGATCACTGGGTGGTCACCTGAGATTGCACCAGAGGCAATTAATTGCGCAGCCCCTGATACAGGCAACATGGAACTCCTAGACATGTTTGGCACAGATGAGCAAAAGAAGACGTGGCTAGAACCACTTCTTGAAGGACGAATTCGCTCTGCTTTTGCAATGACTGAGCCTGATGTGGCATCAAGTGATGCTAGAAACATTAGAACTTCT
>Ga0209597_1002426_pt1 | contig 11823 bp, 7 predicted proteins | sample M_140625_MF_Meta_FD_187316 | JGI IMG/M metagenome (GOLD analysis project Ga0209597, IMG submission 187316) | Freshwater microbial communities from Lake Montjoie, Canada to study carbon cycling - M_140625_MF_MetaG (SPAdes) (version 2) | ecosystem: Environmental > Aquatic > Freshwater > Lake...
ACGGAGAGCCAGCAATCATTTGACCACCATGTTTTAGTAAAATTGGGATTGCAAATTGTGCATAGCGTTGATTTAGCTCTTCAAGGCTTTGAACTTTCATTTGTACCATAATGTAGGCAGGCTTTGCTGAAATGGCATTTTCTGTACTTGTTTCTTTATTTTCCATTTTTTAAAATTTAATTATTACTTTTGTTTTGAAAGCAAATATACAATTACTTTTGTTTTGCAAGCAATAATTTTATTTAATTTAAAATGAAAATGAATTTTAGATGCCAATGTCCCATTTCTTCAGCCCTTGACATAATAGGAGATAAATGGACATTACTGATAATTAGGGATATGTTGTTTTCTCACAAAAAAACTTTCAAGGATTTCTCCACCTCTAAGGAAAGTATTGCTTCCAATATCTTATCATCAAGGCTGAAATTATTAGAAGAAACGGGAATAATTAGCAAAAATAAAAAAGAAGGTAATCTAAAGTCAAATATATATACCTTAACTGAGAAAGGTCTAGCATTATTGCCTGTTATTGCAGAAATAACCTTGTGGAGTGATGAGAATGTTCGAGACCTAAATACTAATATGATTCAAGATGATTACCATCATGTTAGAACGAATAAACAAGAATTTCTTGCAGAAGTAAAAGGAGCCTATTTGCGTAGTATTGATTTTGATTGAATGTTCCTGTAAACTTGCAAGAAGTTTAATCCGTTGATTTTAAAAGAATTGAATAAGTAATTAACGCATCAAAATTGTAACTTTCTCCAATAGGGGGAGCATTTTAAAAGACTTTACATTTTGTAAGGTCTTTTTTGTTTTTATTTGTAAAGAAAAATCCATTTTTTATACAGACCAAAGCTCCTTTGATAAAAAAATCGCATTTTCTTATCCTATTTAATTACCTTTGATAAAAAAATTGAACTTTTTATACATATGAAGATGTTTGAGTTAAAAAAATTACCGGTAGAAAAGGATTTAGAATCAAAAGAAATTCTAAAAAAATTAGCTACAGCTCATAGAGCATTAGCTGAATTGAAAGGGGTTGCTACAAGTATTCCAAACGAAAGTATTTTAATAAATACATTGGGACTTCAAGAGGCAAAAGATAGTTCTGCAATTGAGAATATAATTACTACACACGATGACTTGTATAAAGCGGAGTTAAATGTTAAAGAAATAAAATCATTAAACGCTAAAGAAGTTCATAATTATATTGAAGCCTTAAAAAAGGGATTCAGTTTAATTTCTGAAAGGAAACTTATTACTAACAATAGTATTATTGAGATACAATCGTTATTAGAAAAAAACAATGCGGGTTTTAGAAAAGTTCCGGGAACATCATTGAAAAATGCCTCAACAGGAGAAATTATTTATACCCCTATACAAGATATAGCTGAGATAAACGATTTAATGTCAAATCTTGAAATTTTCATAAACGACAATGAATTTAGTGAATTAGACCCGTTGATAAAAATGGCTATAATCCATTTTCAGTTTGAAAGCATTCACCCTTTTTATGATGGTAACGGACGTACCGGGAGAATAATAAATGTATTATATCTTGTGCTTCAAGATTTACTTAATCTGCCAATTTTATATTTAAGTAAGTATATCATAGCTAACAAAGCAGATTATTATAGATTACTTCAAGAAGTTAGGGATAAAGACGAATGGGAAGAATGGATTTTGTTTATGTTGAATGCGGTAATAGAAACATCAAAAGATACAATTTCGGTTATAGAAAAAATAAAAGACCTCCTAATTGAATACAAACATAAAATTAGAAATGATTATAAATTTTATAGTCAAGATTTACTAAATAACTTATTCAAGCATCCCTACACCAAAATAGAATTTTTGGAACAAGAATTAGGTATTTCAAGAATTACAGCGGCTTCCTATCTAAATAAATTAGCTGACGACGGATTATTGAGAAAGGAAAAATTAGGAACTGCAAATTATTATGTCAATCATAGATTGTTTGAAATTCTTTCTAAATAAATAATACTATCCGGAAAAGTGCATAAGTTTAAAAATTTATCTTATTGATTTTAAGATGATTGAATAATCAATCATCGCATTAAAATTGTAACTTTCTCCAATAGGGGGAGCAAAACGAAACCCGATACGAAAGTGTCGGGTTTTTTTGTGTCTAATCGTTTGCAAAATTAAGGTCAACTATTTTGTTTGATATCTTAATTTGCAATCTTACCAAGCGGCTGGTACTTCCTGGCTTATTTTTAGTGTTACTTATATCCTTAAAATTTATAACTATATCCAATTCTTATTACTTGTGTTTCGTAATAATCATTACTTGTATAGTTAAAGCTTTGTCCGTTGATTTCTTTTTTGATTATCATTGTGTTTAGTATATCTGTAGCATTAAAAAAGAGTTCGCCTTTTCCTTTTTGAATTGCTTTTTTTAGCCCAAGGTCTAATGAAAACCTTGATTTTATTTTTCCTTGTGGAATAATATCGGGCGCTAAATAAATACCTGTTAATTGTACATCTATGTTTTTAGGGAAATGAAACGTATTGTTCAATTTTATGTTTCCTGAATATATTTCTTGTTTGTCTGCTGAAAATGTATGTGTAGTTGGATATTTGTTTTCAACTGTAAATGCATCTATTTGATTTCTGTAGGCGTTTAGATTAATATTGAACGCGTACAATTTAGAAATTTCTTGTGCTAAAACCATTTCAATTCCTGTGTTGTAACTTTTATTTACGTTTTGAAATGTTGCATAAATTAAATTGCTTGGTGGAACGGTACTTGAAATTCGTGTAATTGTACCATCTGCAAATCGGTGGTAAATAGCATTGTATAAACTTCCTTTTTCCCAACTTCTTTTATAGCCCAATTCTATAGAATTAGTAAATTGTGGTCGCAATGCAGGATTTCCCACTTTTATAATTTCTGCATCATCATATTTTGGAAAGATGCGAATATCAACTTCATTAGGTCGGTCAACTCTTCGGTTGTAAAAAATAGAAAATTTGTTATTGTCGTTAATTTTGTATGCCAAACGTAAGTTTGGAAACGGTTGTGTATAGTTATAACCATCGCTTTGATATACTATATGACTAGGATTAACATCATACTGAATTTTCACATACTCAATTCTTAAACCCAATTCGGCTTCCCATTTTTTGTTTTCAAAAATGTAGTTTCCATAAACGGCAGGGATTAACTCTTTATAAGTTGCCCAACCACCCGCATTGACATCTAAAACTGAATTTACACCCGGAATAAATTGCATATTTGTTGGTATATTTCTGTTACGAAGTTTTATGCCTGTTTCTATTCGTCCGAATTTAAGTGGTTTTATGTAATCTAAATTAAAATCATAAACTTGTTCGTCTGACAATAATTTAAACGCATCCGTTCCTGTGGAAGTTGGCAAATAATTGTCATAAAAATATTTTTCATCTTCTCTGTGAAAAGTATAATTAAAACCAACGTTTAGCAAATGTCCGGCTGCTGCAAATTTGTGTTGATAGTTGGCAGTTGCCATTACGGTTGTTTTTAACTCATCTTCTAAAAACTGCCAAAGCCTTTTTCGTTGAGAGAAATCAACATTAAAAAAGGGTTGGTCGCCACAGTCAATTATTTTTTCACTTCCAAAAAGTCCTGAAATGGTCAATGAATTTAGGTCGTTTAAAGTGTAGTCAACTCCTGATTTTAAGGTTGTAAAATGGGTGTTTCTGTTGCGTTTTAATTGTGAATTAATTACATCACCATTATCGTAATTTCTTGTAACAAATTCATTTTTATTAAGCGTTTCAGTGTATAAGTAATCTCCTTGAAAAAAGATATTGACTTTATTTTTTCTATAATTGAGAGAAACGCTTGGGTTGATTTTTGGCGTAAAAGTATATTGTGGTCTTATAGTTGGTAAATTTTCCTCTCGCACCCATAGTGAACCTACACCGGTTGTAAAACCAACTTTGCCATTAAAACCCTCTTGTTTGTTTTTTTTGTAAATAATATTAATAATTCCTGCGTTTCCATTTGCATCATATTTGGCAGACGGATTGTTGATAATTTCAATTTTTTCAATCGCAGATGCAGGAATATTATCTAAACCGGTTTGATTTCCAAAACCTGTTAAAGCAGTTTGTTTGCCGTCAATTAATACGGTTACTTTATCGTTTCCTCGTAACTGAACTTTCCCGTCCTGAACTGTAACACTTGGCAAATTTTGCATTGCTTGTAAAACCGAGCCACCACTTTGACTAATGTTGTCTTTCAAAGAAAATGTTTTCTTATCCATTTTCTCACTTATTTCGGCTTTTTTTCCTGTTACAACAACTTCTTGCAGAGAAGTTGATTTTTCTTCTATCTCAAAATTTTTAATGTCAAGATATTCTGTTAGATTACCTACAAACAAAGATTGTTTTGTTGTTTTGTAGCCGATATAAGAAACTTCTAAATAGTAGTTTCCAGATTTTATTTTTGATAATGAAAATCGTCCTTCTTCATTAGTTACTGTTCCGCTTACAAAACTGCTGTCCTTTTCGGTTTTCAAAACTACATTTACAAAAGGTAAAACTGACTTAGTATTTTTGTCTTTTATAGTACCTGAAACGGTTACGTTCGTTTGTGCGTAAGAGATTGAAAATATAAAAAAATGTAAAATTATAGATAGTATAATTTTTGTCCGCATCATTAAATTGTCTATTTATTTTACAGCAAAAGTAGTTTAAATTTAGTTGTTTTTGGAGAACAATCAAGTGGATTTTGAAGGGCGATGGTTTTTAGTAATTTTATGAATTTATAGAATTGAGATAAATAATTTTTTATTAACCCTTTGTTTTTCTGATAGTTAAATAAATTACCATCACATTAAAATTGTAACTTTCTCCAATAGGGGGAGCAAATGCAGAAAGACTTCACAGAAATGTGAGGTCTTTTTTATTTTATTAGGTGTGCTTTTTAGGTGTGTTCTAAAATCATAACCTAATAAGATATGTGATGGGGTTAAATAAAAAAACCTCCGAAAGGAGGTTAACTTTTATAAAAAATATTTCTATAATTGTTTTGCATTATATTTTTTTGGAACCCTTCAAGTAATTCATTTTAGTATTGTACAAAAGTAAATATGCCCTCTTACTTGATGGATGTAAAAAGGAACGATTTGTTAGTTCTTCTATTCTATTTTGTTTTTCTAAAAAAGGAGCCAACAATTTTTCTATTCTACTTTCCATTACACCAATTCTTTTTCCAAATTCAATAAAATCTATTTTTGACGGATGTAATGATTTTTTATAGTCATCACTTTTATAATCGTCTTCAAATAACCCCTTATCTAATGCAAAATCAGTATCATCAACGTGTAATCTTGTATTTACTATGTCATATGCTGGACTTAAAACATAATCCCCTCTTGAGGTTTCTAACAAAGAGAAGTTTTTTAGATGAGCATCTCCGTTAGAAATAATATAATTAAAAACAACTAATGAAAAATATTTTTCAATTTCTACTCTCCAAGCTGGTACATATTCCTGTATTAATTTACCTATTCCTTCATAGCTATATTCATACTTGAAATTATAACCCGAATTATCTTTTGATTTTCCTGCCAAGGAAGCAAAATCTTCTTTACCCCATTTTTCTCTATTTTCTTTTACATCAAATCGCTTTGTTATATAAGCCGGTATGCCATTTTTAAAAAATAACATTGCATTTTCAGCGGTGTTAATTCCAAATACTTGTTTGGCTATTTGCATTGTTAAATGCTCGTTTGCCGGAAGCTGGTCAATCTTTTTAAGGTCTCTTGGAATGGGTTTTAATATATAGGTTCCTTGTTCTCCTTGATGAGTCAATCGCAATTTGTTTTTATCAAGTATAAAACTTAATTTTTCTTGAACACCTGATATAGAAATTCTTTTACGATTTTCTATAAATTGTTCCGCTACATCCTCATCTTTATTAGTGGAATCATAAGGTAAAATATGATTTACTTTTTTCCCATTAAATAAGTTTCTTAGGCAACTCGGACTATAAGAGGTAAATCCTTCGGATAAAGTTCCGGGACAATTTATTATTTCGTCAATATTCATTTTGTAATTGGTTTTACAGTTATTGCTCCAATGGTATCATATTGAGCCGTAGCCATCAATAATCCAAAATTATCCTCTTCATCAATTTTTAGTTGTATGCTTTGTAATTTTCTATTTACCCCTTCACTTAACATATTAAAAAAGAAAGGAAATAAGTAATCACTACTATATTCTATTTTTGATTTAGGTAAACTTAGGCTTATTGCAGGTTTTGTAGTGTCGTTAAAATAACGCTCTTCATATCTGAACACAAAGTTGTTTCTATTTTCCTCTGAAAGAAGTCCAGCTAAAACCCCATTCCGATAGATTTCCATTGCTCTCATTTATTCACTTTTTTTACTTCTATATTGATTACTAACCCTAAAACATCCATCAACTTTTGAACAATCTCTAATGATGGATTACCTTGACTTCGTTCTAATTTATAAATTGTATTTACACTGATGCCCGACAATTCAGAGAGGTGCGATTGCGTTATTTCTAAATCTTTCCTCCTTGTTCTTATGGCTTCTGCTATCTGATTAACTAACATTATAATGTGATTTTTATGTAAAAGTAATGAAAAAAACATTCCGTCAATACATTTATCACATTATATTGTGATTTTATTAGTTTTACTTTATAAATGAGATTGGAATAAACAAATATCACAATATAATGTGATTAGTGGCTGTCATTTTTATCTATTGTAAAGAAATTTCAATTTTCTTTACAATAGACTTTGGGTTTTTAAAAAATTGTAATTTTCTATAAATAAAAGGTTTAATTCAAAAATTCTGCTTCTAATTATAACAAACACACAACTCCAAATTATAATAAGTGCACAACATTGTATTATAACTAAATGAAATTATGATTTATTATTGCTATTTTTCAGAATAAAACTCTTATACTATTTACACCTTTTCAAATAATACTATATTTATTATAGTAAAATTATCCACTTGATTTTAAGATAATTGAAAAAGCAATCATCGCATTAAAATTGTAACTTTCTCCAATAGGAGGAGCAGAAGTCCAGCAGTAATGTTGGTTTTTTTTTGTTTACATTTGCTAATCATCTTAAAATTTAATCCACATGAAAGCAGTAATTATTATTATTATTATTTCAATTTTATTATTAATTGCAATAGCACAAATTTATTTATCAAGAAGCACGCAACAAACTGAAAAACAGAGTTACAAAGTAATTAAGAAGTTTGACAAATTTGAGATAAGAAAATATGACGCCGCCCTGTTCACGAGTGTAAAACTCAACAAGAAAGGATATAAAGAAAGCTCAAGTGAAGGTTTTGGGATATTGGCGGGATATATTTTTGGAGATAATGAAGCAAACAAAAAAATCGCCATGACATCACCTGTAGTAATGGAACTAGGAGATACTTCTAAAATGATGTTTATGGTTCCAAAAAATTATAATTTGAAAAATTTACCAAATCCTAATAATAGTAAAATAGTTTTTGAAAAAGAAGAAGAAAAAATTATTGCCGCTATTCGCTTTGATGGATGGGCAGATGATGAAAAAATTAAAAAATATAGGTCTGTTTTAACGAATGAATTAGTCAAAGAAAAATTAAATTATATCAATAAATTTTCTTTTCTAGGTTACAACCCTCCCTATGAAGTTATGAATAGACGAAATGAAATTGTAGTTGAGTTAATTGACTATAAATAGTAACTCAACAATAATCATTTAAATGTAATAAACCTTTACTTCTTTAATTTTAAGAGAATTAAATAATAAATCATAGCATTAATATTGTAACTTTCTTTAATAGGGAAGGCAAAAAAAAACCCGATACCAAGTGTCGGGTTTTTGTGTGTTTATCGTTCGTATTATTAAATTTGAAAGAGAATTATTATTTTTAATCTTTACAAAAATAGTAAAGTCATAGTTTTGGAAATCCAAGTAATACGAACCTGCTTTTAACATCTAACTTTTGGGTTCAGTCTAAATTAGAGTTGTTTTTTTTATTTCATTAGCCAAATTACAATCCAAATAATCGGGAAATTAGTAAAATAGATAATCGTACCCAAACGAACTTTTTTACCCTCAAAAATTTTATAAGTCTCTATTAATCTTATTTTTTTGCATTTTTTGTTCCAATAATTGTCGTGCTAAAATCATAACGTACATTTATTGTTACAAATTTTTTATATTTACAGATTATACTTGTTAAAAGTAAAATTTTATGCAAGTAAAAACAGCTCTTTTATTGGTTTGAATCGTTAGAATTTGGTATTCTAAGACCATAACTAATAAGTGATTAATTACATTTAAGAGCTTATAGTACGCGTAATTTTATGAAGTTTCAAACAAATAAACAAACAAAAATTTTAGTTTAATTTGTGTAATAAATGGTTTATTGGATTTAATTAATTAAAAAGTAGTGCAATAATTTTTTTTATAAGTTTTTAGGGAAAATAAACAGGTTGAATCGTTTTAATCAAAAAGTTACTATTGATATTTCTATTAGCAGAACAAACAATACATAAAGTGCATTTTAAAAATTGCAGCAAAACAAACATAAAAACCATTTTAAAATATAAATAATTTAATTATGAAAACAAGAAAATTACTTACCCTAGTTATAGCATTTTTAGCATTTGCTGTAACCAACATGCAGGCACAAACTTTACCATCTTATTTGCCAACTAATGGCCTTGTGGGCTACTGGGGGTTTAATGGAAATGCCAACGACCAAAGTGGTAATGGCAATAATGGAACTGTAAATGGTGCTACCTTAACTACCGATAGATTTGGGAATGCGAATAGTGCTTATAGTTTTAACGGTGTTGATAATAGAATAGATATTCAGAACAGTTTTTTTGACAATGGATGGAGTAATTATACAATTAACTATTGGCTAAATGTTAATCAATTAAATTCAATTGGTGGTAATACTATATTAAACACAGTGCCACATGGAGGATTTGCTTTAGGTTATAGCTACTATGGAAGTAATAGTTTTTATCAATTTAAAACTTCATCGATTTCAGGAAGTGGATGGGATATTTTTAGCCATGATTATTCAAATACTAATAATATAAATTCAAATACATTTTATCAATTTACAATTGTAAAACAAGGATTGATATATAAATATTTCGTGAATGGAATCTTAGATAAGACCATGGATACAACAATTGCCCCAATTTCAATGTTATTTGCATTAAAAATTGGTGCGATTGATGGTAATACAGAATATTTTAATGGCAAAATAGACGACATCGCCATCTACAACCGTGCTTTATCTCAATCAGAAATCACCCAATTATATAATTCTACTTCTAGCACTCAAAATCTTTGCACTAAAACAATCCAACCCTATAATGTAAATGTTGGCGATGCCACACACGAGGGTTCTACTTATGCTTGGAGCATAAATCCAGCAGCACCAAATGCAATTATAACTGGAAATGGAACTAATGCTATTACTATAGATTGGACTAATGTTCCAGATGGTTCTTATACGCTTCAAGCTATAGAAACTAGTATAACTGGTTGTGTTAGTACTGCCGTTGCAGCAACTATAAACCTGGCAACCCCACCTGCACCAATTGCACAAGCTCAAACTTTTTGCACTTCTGCAACTGTGGCCAATTTAAATGCTATAGGAACCGATGTAAAATGGTATGCTTACGCAAATGGTGGAGCTGCTTTAGCAACTACAACTGCTTTAACTACAGGAACTTATTATGCTTCACAAACCATAAACGGTTGTGAAAGCAACAGAACTGCAATAAATGTTTCTGTAAATGATGCGCAAATTACAGCTAGCGCAACAACAGTTTGTAGTGGTACTTCAGTAACAATTACTGCATCTACTACCTCTGCAACTTCAAATGGAACTAGTACTTTACCAGCCAATTTACAAAATGGCTTAGTTGGTTATTGGCCATTTAACGGAAATGCTAATGATTTGAGTGGAAATGGAAATACACTAAATGTATTTAATGGCACTTTTGGTTTAGATCGTTTTGGAAATTCAAATGCTTCATTTTATTCGAATGGACAGGAATTAGGTGGAGGATCATCGATGACTTCTAATAATCCTGTTTTTAATATTGGGCAAAATGAATATACAATTGGATTATGGATGAAAATTAATAATACAAATCAAGTGACTCGTTGTTTATTTAATACTATACCTCATACAGGATTAGCTATTGGATACAATGATAATAACGCACCAGGACATGTAGTTTATGACGTTGGCCCAGCAAATGCATTTTGGTCAAATTTATATATGTATGGACCAAAAAATAATTATTCGCCAATTGATTGGCATTATATTGTGGTTAAAAAACAAGGTCTGTTATATTCGCAATATATTGATGGCCAACTAGAGCATAGTTACAGTAATCCTGCAGCGTCATCATATAATTATGATGTAAATTTTAGAATAAGTGGAATAAGTCCAGAATATCAAATTTTTCATGGTAATATAGATGATGTTCATATTTACAATCGAGCTTTGAGCGAATCTGAAATTATTCAACATTTTAATATAACTGAAAGCAATATTGTTACCTACCTTTGGTCAACAGGAGAAAACACTGCCACCATCAACCCAACCCCTGCAGTAACGACCACCTATTGGTGTGATGTAACGGCCAATGGCGTAACCTGCAGAAAAGAAATGACCATTACGGTTAATCCTAACCCAGCACCTACAGTTGCACCACAAGTCTTTTGTGCAGCAGTAACAGTTGCTAATTTAGTTGCTTCTGGAACAGCTATTAAGTGGTATGCTTCCGCAAATGGGGCAGCCGCTTTAGCAACTACATCTGCCATAACTACAGGAACGTACTATGCTTCACAAACTGTAAACGGTTGTGAAAGCACTAGAACGGCAGTAACTACTTCTATTAACGATGCCCAAATTACTGCTAGTGCAACCACCGTTTGTAGTGGAACGGCAGTTAATTTAGCAATTTCAAGTTCAACAATATCTAATGATAATTCATGTATTGGTAATTCAATATCACCAAATCCATGGCCTTATCCTGGCACATATAATGGAGGATTTATTTCATTAGGTAATTTTGGTGCACAATCAGTTTTTACTATATCAATGTGGGTAAATCCAGGAAGTAACCAAAATGGTATTTCAGTTTTATTAGATGCATCCCATGGAGGTAATTTAAATTGGGTAGTTCAAGCATTTGGAAATAATATATATACTTGGGGAAATATGAGTTTTGATTTAACTCCAAATGTATGGCAACATTTATTATTAACTTATAATAACGGACTTAAAAAATGTTTCATTAATGGACAATTGACAAGTACTCTGTATCAAGGAATATCTTATTCTGGAAGTCCTAATCTTTATTTAGGAAATTGGCCAGAGGGAGGAAGAAGGTTTAATGGATTAGTAGATGAACTTTATATTACGAATACTATACAACAAACTTCTAATTTTACACCTTCTCTAACTATTAGTTCAGCCGGTCCAAGCTGCTTTGGTTTGTGGCATTTTGATGAAGGAGAAGGTTATAATTCTTTGAATACAGCAACATTACAAAATATAAATATTGGTAGTTGGAATTGGGTGAAAAGGTCAATTTCCAATGTAACCTATTCCTGGTCAACAGGTGAAACCACTTCAACCATTAACCCAACCCCAACAGAAACAGCTACCTATTGGTGTGACTTTACTGTTAATGGAGTAACGTGCAGAAAAGAAATAACCATTACGGTAATCCCTAATGTAGCGCCAATTGCTTCTGCTCAAACTTTTTGTAGTGCTTCTA
>Ga0209597_1002427_pt1 | contig 11820 bp, 7 predicted proteins | sample M_140625_MF_Meta_FD_187316 | JGI IMG/M metagenome (GOLD analysis project Ga0209597, IMG submission 187316) | Freshwater microbial communities from Lake Montjoie, Canada to study carbon cycling - M_140625_MF_MetaG (SPAdes) (version 2) | ecosystem: Environmental > Aquatic > Freshwater > Lake...
ATCGAATTTCCATCGACGACCATGAGCGGAGTCGCGCCGTCGCCCGCGTCACTGGAAGGGCGGGCGTGTCCCGAATGGCGTAACTGTTGGAGCGCACTTTCTTCGAGTTGTATGGTGCCTGCGCCTTGGGCCTGAGCCTCAAGCAGTGAGGCGAGAATCGCGACTGGAAGCGCTTCGCCGGAGTGGGGCGGACCCAGCGCGGCGCGAGCGAGGCAAAGGTAAGCGGCTGAAGCAGTGGGAATGGGCATAGAGGTGGCCTGTTGAATGAGTGGACGCAACGTTAGACGGCTATTTGTTTGGGGCCGGTGGTTAGTTGTTCGAGATGGGCAAGCTGTTGGGGATCCGGCTTGTGCAACCACAGCCCGCGGGTTTCTCCGGGAACGGGATTTGCAGGCAATGCGCGCAAAAAGAGGTAGACGATGCCGCCGAAGTCGCGTGCGTAATCGTAGGAATCGCCAAGGCTCGCCTGAAGTCGGCGGTGCCAGGCAAGCGTGTAGAGGTAACTCTGAAGGATGTAATCCTCACGGAGCATGATTTTTTCAAGATCCTGCTGTGTGCCAGCGCCGCAACCACCGTTCGTCTTGTAGTCGAGGACGTACCACTTTCCTTCGTATTGAAAAATAAGATCGATCACGCCCTCCAGAAAGTGAACAGGGAGTTCATTGAGACTGGAGAACCTTTCTGCCCAGAGGTTCCACGATGTTTCGCGAGCTAGATCCGATCTGGAAAGGGCGAGTTGTAGCTCTTTGCTACGAAGCGCCTCGCGCTCAAAGGGAAGGAGGAATTGAAGCTCGGACACCTTTTGCGTCAGGTCCATAAGACGGCACGGGGGAGCGTCAGCGACCAGTGGCAAGGGATGTTTGAGGACCAAAAGCAGGGCATGGAGGAGGTCTTGAGCGCACTCGGGAGTCAGGTTGCCCGGAAGGCTTTGAACCAGCGCGCCCTCAGGATCGCCAGCCACTTTGGGGTTTGCCAAGGCGTTTTCGAGGACGGAATGGACCAGCACTCCGAGCCCCTTGCCTTTGAGCCGGGGCTGGGCCAGCACGATATTGGAAAACAGGTTGTTCACCGGAAAAAGTTCATCCGGTTTTGTGAGCGGTTCGGGACTGTTGGGTTCGTCAGCGCCACCGGAGTTCAAATGAATTCCCTCGCGTTCCACGTCACCTCCACGCCCCTGTTTATGAAGAAGAGTGAAGCTGAGTTTCAGTAACTTATTTTGCCGAGGCGCCACAAGGTCGGAGATCTCGGAGAGAATGCTGGCGCGTGCGCTTGAGATGTTTTCACTTTGAGCAGCATTTTCAGCAGCGCTGGAAGCAGGGGATTCCAAGGCTGGCGCGTTCCAGAGTTTTTCTGGCCAATTTTCATCTTCAAGCTCCCGGAGAAGCCTGCCTTGAGTTGGCGCGAGATTTTCCTGGGAACGTTCTTCGTCACCCAGGAGGTGCCCCAACAATAGTCGGCTGAGCCAGGAACGGGCCGAAGCGTTGGCATGTTGCTGCCATTCGCCGGTGGCAGCAAACCCGAGGTGGAGCTGATGTTTGGCCCGCGTGATTGCGACGTATAACATCCGAGCCTGTTCTTCCTCGCGCCCCTTCCATTCCGCGTCACGGATGAGAGATTGCTCTGGAGTGCCGACATCGAGGGTTTTGCCATCGAAAAACACCTTTCCATTGTTGAAAGTCTGACGACTTTTAATCTCCCACAAAAAGGGACAAAAGACGATTCCGTACTCGAGGCCCTTGGCGGAATGAATGGTCACGAGCTGGACTGCATCCTCCTGGGTTTCGAGGCGAACGCATTGTTCTGACTCGGCGTCCTGTTCCTGATCGTCGTCTTCTCCCACGAGCTTTCGCCCAAGCCAGATCGCAAGGGAGTCAGCGTCGCGCAGGTGGCGACCAGCCCAGGTTTGTTGCAGGATTTCGGCTACATGAAGCCAGTTGGTGATTTGACGCTCTCCATTATGGGTTTGAAGAAGGAGTTTGCGGCGGGGCGTTCCCTGCGAAATTGGATGGTTGAGAATGCTTTCGAGCAGGCGGATAGGACCCTTTTGGAGAAGTTGTTGGCTCCAGGTTTGGAAAAGTTGCAAGTAACCGGCCAACCGATCACCGCTATCTTGTGTTTTAAGGGAAAGTAACTCGTCCGAAGTGAGACCAAGAAGTGACGTAGCAAGGGCCCCAAAGGCCGTGCTTTGCGATATGTTTTCAGGACTCAAAGCTTGGAGCAGAAGCAGTATTTCCTTTGCCTCGTAGGTTGCAAAGATCGACTGGCCGCTTTTAAACACACTAGGAATGCCCAATTTGCGAAGTTCCGTCTGAACGGCTTGCAGCTGTTTGCGGTTGTGCGCGAGGACTGCGTAGTCGGCTGCTGCGAGGGGGCGAAGACCCGATTTAGTGGGAATGCACAAGCGCTCCTCGGGCGTCAATGTGAGTTGTTCGGCAATCTTTTGGGCGCAATTAAAGGCCAAGCTCCGGGTCACAAGACCTTTGGAAAGGGCCGTTCCAGGGATGACATCCAGCGTGAGGGCGGGCTCGTTGCAGACGCCCATGTTCCGCGGTTGCCGCAGAGCGCGGTTTTGGTGGGCAGCTTTTACCTTGATGTAAGGAATTTTGCGGCCTGGGCCTGGGAACAGGTCATAAACGGAGTCGCCGGAATTGTTGCCGGCGCTTGCGTAAAGCTGATTTAGGGCGTCAATGAGTGCGCCGTCGGACCGATGATTGGTGTCCATCGTGTAGAGATCAGCCTTGGCGACCAATTCCTGATAACTAGCGAGATCGGCCCCTCTGAATTGATAAATGCTCTGTTTGGGATCACCGATAAGCAGAAACGGATGGGTCTTGAGCCATTCGGGATCCGCAAAGGCGCACGAAAACACCTCAGATTGGATCGCGTCAGTGTCCTGAAACTCATCAATAAGGACAGCGTCGTAGCGCAGGCGCAATGACTCTAGCAAGGCGGGACCGCGCAGTGGATCCGTCAGCGCGTCACGCACGCAATGCATGAGGTCGTCAAAACTGCGCACCCCCAGCTCGCGTTTGCGGGCGGCGAGACGTTTGGGCAGTTCTCGGGCGACAAGGATTCGCGGGGCGTGAAGGGCAGCGGCGATTGCGGCGTGTGCAGCGTCCAGTTCTTCCCACAAGGCAACGTGTTCGGGCGTCAGCGCACGCTTTTGCGGCTCGGAAAGCTTGGAAAAAACAGAATGAACGCCCGCTTTCATCTGGTTTAGCTTGTCGATGAGCGCGTCCCGAGTGTCTGCGCGTTTGGCGGATGCAGCCATTTGCTCGGGTTGGATTCCGGCGGCGATTTCAAGATAACGTTGCTGCAGGGAGACCAGTTCTCCAGGGGACGTGAAGGTGGCGGGTCGAAGCGCGAGATCGGGGTGGGCTTTGACCACACGCACCAAGGTCGCCAGATCCTTACTGTTACGCTCGATGTCGACGAAAAGATCGGGGTTTTGGACGAAGAGATCGTCGAGGATTTCCTCCAGAAGGTCGTCTGTGTTGGCGACTAAAACGGTGTCTGGATCCAGACCGAGTGTGGCCGCATTTTCTGAAAGGATGCGCGTCGCCAGACCGTGAATGGTGTGAATCGGCGCCAAATCGAGGTTGGAAAGCGCCGTTTTTAAGAGGACGAGACGGTTCGGGCAGTCGTGTAGAAGATCCGCAACGTCGCGTTCTTGCGGGTTTAGCGGGTGGTTGGCCTCGAGTTTTTCCGATAGGCGAACGCTGTCCGCAAGGCGTTCGCGAAGGCGGTCGCGCAGTTCGGCGGTCGCGGCCGTGGTGAAGGTGGACACGAGGATTTTCTCGATGGGCACACCCGAAAGGATGAGCCGCAGGTGGAGCAGCGTGATGGACCACGTCTTGCCGGTGCCTGCGCTAGCTTCGATGGCGCGCAGGCCGTGCAATGGCAACTGAAAGGGGTTAAATTGTGGCATTACGAGAGGGCTTTTTGCTTTTGGAGTCGGTCTTGGAAGGGGGTGGAACGAGGCCGAAAATGAGTTTGGCCAAGGTGATGGAAAGCTTTTCGACAGGGTTTTCAGTGACCGTTTCCACAGCGAAGCTGTCTGGGAGCGCGTAGTCTTCCGTGAAGGGATCCTCGATTCCGGCAAAAGCGATCTGAACACTGAGCGCCTCGGCTTCAGGGGCCTTGGCGTTCTCGTTAAAGGAGTCTTTGCTTTTCCACTTTTCAAGCGCGGCAGCGAGGCAACTGGACTGGTCGTCTGGATTGGCGTCTTTCAGCTTTTCGCTGGAATCGATAAAGAAGGGGAGTGGCAAACACAGCGCCAGTCGGTGAAGCTCTAGGATGCGTTCGAGCGTTTTTTCAGGTTCACCAAGCAAGTTAGTGATGTCTTTGATAGCGAGCGATTTGTCCTCAGATTTCTTTTTCGCAAACTGGATCTGGAACACCTTTACTTCCGGAGCAACGAGCGAAAGAACCAGCGCGTCTACCAAAGCGCGGAGTTCGTACTTGGGTTTACTTTCTCCAGCGGTGAAAAGCGTCGCAATGCTCCCGTTGATTCGCCAGTGAGGATCGATCTGACCGGTTATCTCAACCCCGTCGATTTTAAGTTGGATCGCCGGATGCGGACGGCTGGGTTCATGAGGCACCACAGGAGCCTTTGCGGCTTCTTTCTCCCATATTTTGAGATCGCGCGGCGATTGGGGGAGCTTGCCCATTAACCCCAGAAGCTCCCGCGAGGCGTCGCTCTCAGTGAGGCCGCTGGTTGAATCGGCAGCGGCTAGGCGCTCCTTGAGTATCCAGTCTCGGAGCACCCATTTTTCAAGGCTGTCCAGACCGAGCAATGCCCCCGAGGGAAAGGCGCGCGGTTGGTCAAACCAACCCAGCCCAAGGCGTGCCAAGTAAATTTTGTGTGGCTCAACGAGGGTTCGTTTAAGTTCGTTAACGTCCACTGCACTGCGCTGCTCGATCGGCAGCGGGGCCCGGTGAAACCGGTGTGGATCGCTCTTGTGAGAGGTCGCAAGAATCCGCGCCTCCTGATGGTGGCTAGGTTGCTGGCCTCGCGCAAATTGCGGGAGCGAACTTAAAAATGCTGCCGAACTAAACTGGTGTAACGGGACGTTGACCTGGATGGCCGCAGCCGCCTTGGGGCCGGCGGTTTTAGCAACGGCTTCTAAAAGGTCTGCCAGCGGGGTGGAGGGCGGCAAGGGTTTGTCATCGTGCAAGGAGCCGCCTACGTACGTCAGCAGAAGACGCCTTTGCGGACACAGCACAGCCTGAAGCAAAAAATGACGGTCTTCGCCCCGTTTACTCGGAAGCCCGATTCCAGAGGCGTTTTTGAGCGGATGCCAGTCCGCCCGAGTGTCGGCGCGAGGGAACTGGTCGCCGCCAACGCCGGCCACGGCGAGGATCTGGGCAGGGAGCGAGGCGTCCTTTCGAAGATCGGAGACGAGCACGCCGCTCATTCTGTCGCCCCTCATGAGTTGTTCGCTTAAAGCCTCAAGGCGTGCATTAAAGAGCCTTAGAAAAACTTCGGCACTGATCTCGCTTTGCAGGAATGCGTTGGAAGCATTCGTTTCGTGCGGTGGCAGGTTGCTCTTGCGCAGCGGAGCGACGACCTTGGAGTTTAAAACGAGGGCTTGGTCTTGGCTTACTTCGTCGAAAAAGGCAGCGCAGAGGTCGGTGATGGCGTCGCACCAGACTTCGAGAGTGTGGGTCGTTCCGCGCTTCCAACGGGCTGCGTGTTGATCGAAAAGATCGAGGAATTCCGCGAGTCGCGCCAGGGTATCGGTCTGGAGTCCAGCGGCACGAAGCAGTGGAACACTATGCGTGTCATTGGCTAAGTTGACTCGGGTGTTGTTTACCGAGGCAGGAAGGATGGCCCCCAGCGCCAGACGTTGCAAACCGAAGGTCCACGACCAAGTGTCTCCGGAAAGCGGTTGCTGCTGGGCCTCAATTCGGTGCTCCTGATTGCGTCCCCAACGCACGCCTGCATCGCGAAGCCAGTTAGCCAGTTCTCCGTCGGCCAGAGCGTCCTCGAGTTGGAAACGCCGCGTAATTGGCGGTTGTTGCAGCAGGCGCAAGCCCTCGGCAAGCTCAAAGCGTCCGCGCAAGGCCTCCACGAGGGCGTTAAGGGCAGAGATCACCTCCAAAGATTGTTGCGGAGGCATCTCCGGAAAGTGAATCGGTACGCCGGCCTCCGCAAAAACCGACTTAATAAGAGGCGCGTAGTCGCTGGGGTTTACGAGCAAGATCCGGCAGTCTTCGGGTTTCAGCTCAGGGTTCCGGCTGAATTCCCCACGAAATTGGTCGGCTATCAGCTCTAACTCTCTCCTTTGGCTACGGCACGAGTAGACTACGAGGCTTGCGTCCTCTGGAGTGCGGACGAAAAGGTTCTCGCGCAGGTGCAGGCTGCGAGTGTCCTGCTGCAAAGCTGTGAGAAGTGAGTCAGGAGTCTCGCTGTTTTCGTCGGTTGGGTAAAGGAACCCTGTACCCGTTGACTCAAAGTGTTCAATGAGTCCGCGATGCAGGTCCTGAGCGTTAGTGCCCAACGCGTAGAGAAGGTGCGGTGCCGGAGTTTGAGGAAGGGTGCCAGAGCGCTTTCGGCCGCGGGTCTTGAGGGTGTCGTCCGCCCAAAAATCATTGACTGGGGCGCTGACCACGAGAGCGCCATCGACGACTTCCAGCAATTGTTCCAGTCTTTCGAGTAAAAGCGCAGGGGCGCTACGGTCCAAAAGGATTGCGAGACGTACGCTCCCACCTTTGGCCTGTTGCGTTTTGAGCCAGGAGTGGCACGCAGCTTCAAAGCTCTCCTTGCTGATGCGCCCAAGGTGATCGGTACCTGCTGCTTTGATGGCTTCTCTTTGCAGCAGGCGCTGGATTTCAGGGCGAGCGAGAAAGGATTGATCGCTTTTGGGATGTAACCACGCCGCGTCCATGGCTTCCGCAAGAGACTGGGCGATCGCCAACTCCCGTAGCGGACGGGCTTCGTCAGCTTCACCGAGGGCGCTGTGGATCAGGGACTCGGGCTCTTGATGCGTGTCGCGGATACTCTCAAGAATCAGCAGAGCGAGCGAGTCGGTGCTTAGACAACGGCGCGGATCCGTTTTGGCGATGCTCTCAAGCAGTGCGCGTAGGTTACTGGTGGAGATGCCACTGGCGATGCCCTGCTTCCTCGCGAGGGATTGCACGATGCGGTCACCCCAATTGTGGGAGGGAGCGACCAACCAGCATTGGGCGAGGGGATCTTGCTGCATACGACTCATTGCGTCCAGCAGATGGTCGAAGGCGGACTGGGGGGAATCAGAATGAATGAGGGTCATGGGCGGGACTGGATTGGACGGGAAAGGGTATTTAAAGGAGGTGCTAAGAATGCGGCTTGGTGGGAAGGTTGCCAATGGGCGGCATTTGATGGCGAGATAGCAATTATATGAAAACAGTTTAGCACACGAGTGGCCGTCTCTTGCTGCAGGGAGGAGGGCAATTTAATTCCTTCTGGGAAATTAAACCTAATCAAGGGCAATTCCCGCGGTGGGCGGCGTGGTGGGATTGATTCAACCCCTACAGGGTTGCTGCTGTTTTGCTGTGACCCAAGGTAGGCGCTCCTGCGTCGCGCCAACCTTGGGCTGACTGATAGAACACCGTTGGTGTTCCCGACTGGGAGTTTTGGCTGCGTTCCCCCAAACGCCGTTGGTGTTCCCGACCGGGAGTTCTGGCTGCGATCCCCCAAACACCGTTGGTATTCCCGACTGGGAGTTCTGGCTGCGATCCCCCAAACGCCGTTGGTATTCCCAACTCGGAGTTCTGGCTGCGTTCCCCCAAACGCCGTTGGTGTTCCTGACTCGGAGTTCTGGCTGCGTTCCCCCAAACGCCGTTGGTATTCCCGACTGGGAGTTCTGGCTGCGTTCCCCAAACGCCGTTGGTGTTCCCGACTGGGAGTTTTGGCTGCGTTCCCCCAAACGCCGTTGGTGTTCCCGACTGGGAGTTCTGGCTGCGTTCCCCCAAACACCGTTGGTGTTCCCGACTGGGAGTTCTGGCTGCGTTCCCTAAACACCGTTGGTGTTCCCGACTGGGAGTTCTGGCTGCGTTCCTCAACGCCATCGGTGTTGATTCATCCAGCCCAGGGTTGGCGCGACGAGGGAGGGCCTACCCTGGGGCACCGCCCCAAAAGATGGTCCAACCCTGAAAGGGTTGAATCAAACCCGCAGGCCAGACATCAACGGCGCTTGCTGCGTATCGAGTCCGCGCGCTGGGCAGCGACTGTGTGCGAATACGCAATCAAGAGCGCCGCGGTTCAAATACAGAAAGGCGAGACGCTAGAGCAGATGCCCCATCTTGGAGCGCTTTGTATCTAGGTACTTCTCGTTGTGTGGGTTGGGGGCGGAGCTAATCGGAATACGCTCCACGATCTCCAATCCGTACCCTTCCAGCCCGATGACCTTTTTGGGGTTATTCGTCAGGAAACGCATCTTGCGGATACCGAGATCCACTAGAATTTGAGCACCCACGCCATATTCGCGGAGTTCGGCGGGGAAGCCTAAGCGCAGATTGGCCTCGACAGTATCTAAACCGGACTCCTGCAATTTGTAGGCGTGGATTTTGGCGGGCAAGCCGATACCGCGTCCTTCGTGGCTGCGCATGTACAAAACAATGCCGCAGCCCTCGGCCTCAATCATTTGCATGGCCTGTTGCAATTGTGAGCCGCAATCACAGCGGCGCGAACCGAAAACATCGCCTGTGAGGCATTCACTGTGGACTCGCACCAGAGGGGCGTCGGCGTTTTCTGGGCGGCCCTTGACTAGAGCGAGGTGATGTTCGCCATCCACCGTGCTTCTGTATAAATGCAGTTCAAAGTCACCGTAATCTGTAGGTAATTGGACGATTTGCTCGCGCTCGACTAACTTTTCTTTGGTGCGTCGGTAGGCGATGAGATCCGCGATGCTGCACATTTTCAGCTGGTGCCGTTCCTTGAATTCCATCAACTCAGGCAGACGGGCCATGGTGCCATCGGCGCTCAGAATTTCGCACAGGACGCCTGTAGGATTTAGTCCCGCCATGCGTGCCAAATCGACCGCGGCCTCGGTGTGTCCCGCTCGGCGCAGGACGCCTCCAGCTTTTGCGCGCAGCGGGAAGATGTGGCCGGGTTGCACGAGTTGTTCGGGTTGCGCTTTGGGATCGGCGAGAATGGCGATTGTGGCGGAACGGTCGTGGGCAGAAATTCCAGTGGTGATCCCGTGAGCGGCATCGACGGAGACGGTGAAATCGGTGCGATGACTTTCGCGATTGCGCGAGACCATGCGCTGTAATCCCAGTGCATCGGCGCGCTCTTCAGTGACCGGGACACAGATGAGGCCGCGACCGTGCGTGGCCATGAAGTTGATCAATTCGGGGGTGACTTTATCGGCGGCGAGCACGAGATCCCCTTCGTTTTCGCGATCAGCGTCATCGGTGACCACGACGAGTTCACCGGCGCGAATCGCATCTAGAACGGCCTCAATGGGATCAAAGGGAGTCGGGTCGGTTGGAGCAAGGGTGGCCATGAGCACAGCATCCGCGTTGCTGCCTCAAGGCTCAAGGGCGGACACGCTTTATTGCACGAAAGCTTTGTGAATCTATTTGCGCACGGCAGCGGCGCGATATTCCAAGTAGGCCTCGCGCATGCCGATGTACGGATCCAGAGCATCCTTCGTTGCGGCATCGTAAACGTCCAAACGATCTGGGTTTTCGACTGCCGCCTGAGTCGCTGTGGTGGCTATTTTCACGCCGGAAACGGATACCCATTGGGCTGGGTGAAGGAAGGTATCTCCCACTTTCCCCACCGCATCGCGAGCAGAACTCGGACCGAGCACAGGAAGAACGAGATAAGGCCCTTGAGGAATACCCCAGTTGCCGAATGTCTGTCCCAAATCCTCGGGCGGAACATTTTTCAAACTGTTCACACGATCCGAAGGTTTCCACAACCCGCCCACGCCCAGGGTGGAGTTTAGGACGAGTTTGCCGGTTTCTTGCCCAGCACGCTTGGCTTTCCCCTGCAGCAGACACGAGGTGATTCGAACAGGGGACTCGAGATTTTCCAGAGCTTGGCCAAGGGCGTTTAGCACCGGAGGAGGAATGATAAAAGTGGTAACCTTTGCGATTGGACGGGCGACGAAGCGGTAAAATTGGTGGTTAAACTTAAAGGTTTGACGGTTCAGCCCCTCGCAGGCGTCGTTAGACTTTTTAGTCATCTCATCTGCATAAGGATCATCTGCGGCGGCGGTCGAGGCTTGTTTCGATGACGCGTTCCGGACTCCATTTAATGAGTTAGGGAGCGACTTTAATGGTTTGAAAGCCTTATCAGATCCCGCTAATGAACTCGGCTTCGAAACGTTTAAAAGGATTAAGCTAATGAATGCGCCGCCTCGGAGCGCGCGGCAAGAGAATGGTTTCATGAAAAGGAATCGTTTGTTGAGAGCATTCAATGCCTTAGGATACGTTGCCTTGTACGGAGACAAAATCTTGAAGAAAACTGGTCCCTCTCTCCCAGGTGCTAAGGTCTTTTGAATCATCCATAAAACTGAAAGAGACGGTATAAGAGAGTTGCGAAGCGGGCTGAGAAATACATCAACCTACGTTCTCCCTTTTCCCTTACTTAATTTTATCTTCCATTGCATGAAGAACGGCCTCTGGGCCACCCTTTTGCCGAATCGCATCGAACTGTGCCCGATAGTTTGATGCTAAACTCACGCCCTCTATTACCACGTCGTACACGCGCCATCCTTCCGGACCGATATTCTCGACTCGGTAAGCCAAGGCTACGGAATTCCCCTGATACCGTGCAGAGGCGGGAACCTCTTTCCGACCATTACCGAGTTCGGTGGATTTGGCGAATTGAACGTCAACGTCGCTGTTAGGATCAAAACGGCTGGTGTAACTGCGAATAATCATTTCAGAAAACAATTCCACGGCCCGCTTTTGCTGAGCGGGAGTGAACTCTTTCCAACCGGGCCCCAATGCTTTGCGAGTGAGACTTTCAGTATTAAAGAAGCGCTCGATGGTTGGGCGTACGCGGTGGGCCAATTCTACAGGGTCGTTATTGTTTTTGCTCTTTACCAATCGCAGCAAATCGGCGAGGCCCTTGGTGAGGGTAGCCTCAGGCGATGAGTCGCTCGCAGCGATTGCGGCGCAGGGAGCGACGATGCATACAACCACAGCTGCATACGGCAAATAACGGGATGGGAGGGGCATAAGTTTATTCTTTAACCGGCTGCTTTTTATCCGATTGTACGGAACCGAAGGCGAATCGACTCAACAAGGATTCCAAGTCTACAGAAGACTCAGTATCTGTAATGCGCGAGCCGTTTGAAAGAAAATCATCAGCCGCTCCTGGAGTGATGGAAACATATTTATCACCCAAGAGACCGTGGCCGCGAATCGATGCCGTCGAATCCGAAGGCAGACGAAACTCCTTTTGAAGGCGCATTTGGACCACGGCGGAAAAATCTTTGGCGAGTTTCATTCCCGTAACGCTTCCAATAGAAACCCCGGCTACCGCCACTTGCGAGCCGTCGATTAAGCCCGAAGCGTTGCTGAAGCGCGCTTCCAATGTGTAAGTCTCGGCATTACCCAAATTAACCGAGCCCATCTTTAACGCAAAATAGCCGATCGATAGCATTCCGCCTAAGAGGAATAACCCGACAATTCGCTCAAGCTGTGGAGATTTCATAAATGAGAATGGATTAAAGGAGAGGGGAATAAGTGGAACGGGATTTTTCTAAAGTCGCGCGTAACGCTACGATATTATCTCGGAATTCTCGCAACTCCGGTTCTTGAGACGCTTCGAAGCTCGCCGCTTCGCCGTTGAAACGGACGCGTCCCGCGTCTAGCCAT
>Ga0209597_1002432_pt1 | contig 11809 bp, 10 predicted proteins | sample M_140625_MF_Meta_FD_187316 | JGI IMG/M metagenome (GOLD analysis project Ga0209597, IMG submission 187316) | Freshwater microbial communities from Lake Montjoie, Canada to study carbon cycling - M_140625_MF_MetaG (SPAdes) (version 2) | ecosystem: Environmental > Aquatic > Freshwater > Lake...
CAAAAACCCCGCCTTTTGCCTTTGCCAGTCAGGGGCCCCGACTGTTTCTTAATCCTTCAAACCATGGGTATCAGCATGCAAGCGGCGGGCGAGGCCCTCCGAGACCTCGTCAAGGGTCTTAAAGGCCGGAAAGTGGCCGTATTAGGCCATATGCGGCCCGACGGGGATTGCATCGGCTCGCAGACGGCTCTCTGCCGGATGCTTCTAGCCGAAGGGGTCGACGCGATCTGCGTGAACCGCGACCGCATCCCCCCTAATCTCGTCCCTTACGCCGAAGGCGTGACGTTCGTCAAAGCCGCCGATTATGACGCATCGGACCGCGTCGCCGTCACGGTCGACTGTGCCGATGCGTCCCGCGTTGGGACGGAACTGCTCGCCAAGTTCCCAGCCGGCGTCCTGGCCAACATCGACCACCACGCCTCGAATCCGGATTACGCACAGACCAATATCGTCGTCCGCGAAGCCGCCGCGACCTGCCATATCCTCGCCGCCGGTGCCCTCGCCGAAGGTCTCGCCGTCGACACCGTCACCGCCAAGGCCTTGCACCTCGGCATCCTGACCGATACCGGCCGCTTCTGCTACCGCAGCACCACCGCCGACGTCTTCGCCATCATCGCCGAGCTGGTGCGCCGAGGCGCCGATCCGGCCGAGGCCAACTACCGCGTCTTCGAACAGGAAAGCCGCGGTAAACTCGAACTCACCAAGCGTTTCCTGAACACCATCCTCTTCCACGAAGACGGCAAAATCTGCTCCGGCGAACTCACCCAGGCAGACTACGCCGCGACCGGCACCACGAAGGAAGATAAGGAGGGCCTCGTCGAATTCCCCCGCTCCGTCGAAGGCGTCGAGATCGCGGTGCTGATGGAAGAAGGCGCCGATGGCGTCCGTGGCAGCCTGCGCGGCCGGGACCCTAAGCTTCGCCTCGACCTCTGCGCCGGCAAGCTCAACGGCGGCGGCCATATGCTCGCGGCTGGCTTTAATATGCAGGGCTGCCGGTTACCGCAGGACCGCGAGAAAATCCTCGGCATCGTCATCGCCCACTATCGCGAATACTCAGCGAAATGAGCGAGTCCGCTGCCGAACCCGCGGGCGTGCTGCTCGTCGACAAGCCGCAGGGCATCACCTCACACGACGTCGTGGACAGCGTGCGCCGACTCTACCGTACGCGCCGCGTCGGCCACGCCGGTACGCTCGACCCGATGGCCACCGGCCTACTCATCGTGCTCGTCGGCCGAGCCACCAAGGCCTCGGACCAGCTGATGGCCCAGGACAAAGAATACCTCGGTGAAGCCACACTTGGAATCGTCACGGATACCCAAGATGCTGAAGGCGAGACGCTGGAGACTAACCCCGTGCCCGAGATCACCGAAGCGCAGGTGCGCTCGGCCCTCGCCTCGATGCTGGGCGATCAGTTGCAGATTCCGCCGATGCATTCAGCCAAGAAGATCGGTGGCCAGAAGCTCTACGACCTCGCCCGCAAGGGCATCGAAGTCGTCCGCGAACCTCGCGCAATTTGCCTTTCCGAATTCGAACTACTTTCCTGGCAGAGCCCGAAGATCAACTTCCGCGTCCGCTGTACCAAGGGCACCTATGTGCGCACGCTGGCGCTTGACCTCGGCCGCAAGCTTGGACCCGGTGCGCACCTCTCAATGCTCCGCCGCACCCGTTCCGGCCAGCTCGACCTTTCGCGCGGCCACACGCTCCCGCAGCTCGGCGCGATGAACGACGACCAGCTCGTCGCGGCCCTCGTACCCGTGAGCGAAGCCGCCCCCGCCGCATGACAACGCTCCATCTCGCCATCGGCGCTTTTGACGGCGTGCACCTCGGCCATCGCGCCGTCCTGCACTCCGCCCGCGAAGCCGCCCGGGAAGACGGTGGCATTGTCGGCGTACTCACCTACGACCCACACCCGAGCAAGGTCCTGCGACCCGAGTCCTCGGTCCCGCTGATCTTCACGCGCGCCCAGAAGGACGATCGGCTGACGGAAGCCGGAGCGCAGTTGATTCATCACGAGAAGTTCGACCGCGCCCACGCCGGCATCGAAGCCTCCGTTTTCCCGAAGTGGCTGAAGCAGACGTTCCCTCACCTGAAGTCGCTCCATGTCGGTTCTAATTTCCAATACGGGCGCGGACGCGTCGGCAACGGCGAGACGCTCATCACGCACGCAGCCGCCGAAGGGCTTGGCGTGAAGCTCGTCGCAGCCGTGCACCTGGGCGGCGAGACCGTTAGTAGCTCGCGTATCCGCCAGCGCCTCGCGGCCGGCGAACTCGACCTCGCGAACGCAATGCTGCTCCGACCCTATGAAGCCGAAGGTACGATCATCGGGGGACGACGTCTAGGTCGCACCATCGGTTTCCCGACGGTTAATCTCGCATGGGAACCCGAGCTCAAGCCTGCCTACGGCGTCTACGCTGTCGAAGTCATCTTTAAGGGCGAAGCCCTGCCGGCCGTCGCCAACTACGGGCAACGCCCCACCGTCGAAAGCAGCCCAGTCGCCCCCTTACTCGAAGCCCACATCCTCCGCGGCCAAGCGCCGACCACCGGTGATGCCGTGCGCATCCGCTGGGTCCGTCGACTCCGAGCCGAACAGAAATTCGCCGACCTCGCGACCCTGCAGGCGCAGATCGCCAAGGACTCCGCGCAGGCCAAGCTGGCACTCGGTCTGCTCAGTTAGTTCCGGCGACGGCTTGGGCGAACTTCTTGATGATACCGCCGAAGGCGCCGTTAGAGAAGAAGATGACGCAGCGCGGAGACTTGTCAGACTTCACAAGGCTCGTGAGTTCGGCCAGCAGCGCGTCGTTGGACGCGGGCGCAAAGCCCTTCTTTCCAGCGGCGGTGATGGCGGCGGCGACGCCTTCGCTGTCAAAGCGTTCTTCGCCGAGCTTGTCGGCGCGGTGAGGCGGAGCCAGGAAGACCTCGTCGGCCTGCTTGAGCGCCTCGCGAAAACCATCCTGCATTACCTTGCGGGCGGCAGTATTGCTCCGCGGCTCGAAGCAGGCAACCAAGCGGTGCTTCGGATAACGGGCGCGTAGGGATTCGAGCGTCAGATCAAGGGCCGTCGGGTGGTGGCCGAAATCTTCAATGACCGTCAGGTCAGGACGATCGACCAGCACCTGCTGGCGGCGTTGCACGCCTAGGAATTTATCCAAGGCCTCGAGCTTGAGCTTCGTCGGATCCTTGGCGTCGAGGAGGAGACCCGCGGAGACGGCGGCCATCGCCGCGTTACGTGCGTTGAAGAGACCAGGCAGGGCCCACTTCACCCTGCCCCACTCCTTGCCCCTCCAGAGCAAAGTGAAGGACGAGCCCATCGAGGATTCCTGGAAGTCGGCGATGACGGCATCGTTACCGCTGCCAGTGCCCACGCAAACGACCGGCGCCCAGGTGACGTTCTTCACCAGACCGAGGACGTTGGCGTCGTCGCCATTCGCGACGATTGTGCCGTCGCGAGGGACGATACGGATGACATGCGCGAACGTGCGGAGCACGTCGTCGAGATCGCGGAAGATATCTGCATGGTCGAACTCGCAGTTATTGATCGCGAGGACGTGCGGAAGGTACTGGATGAACTTACTGCGCTTGTCGAAAAAGGCCGTGTCGTATTCGTCGCCCTCGATGACGAAGGGGCCACCCTGCTTACCAGGGTGCGAAGAGTCCGGGAGATCGCGCGGAACGCCGCCGACGAGCCAGCCCGGCTCGGAGCCGTTAGCCTTGAGTAGTACCGCAGCCATGCAAGTCGTCGTGGTCTTGCCGTGAGTGCCAGCCACGACGACGTTGCGACGTTCATTCAGGAGGCGGGTACGGAGGAGTTCCGGGAGAGAGATGTAGGGCTGAGTGCGGGTTTCGAGGAGCCACTCTACTTCGGGATGGCCACGGGAGGCGACGTTGCCGACGACGACCAGATCGGGCTTCAGTTGCGCGAGGCGTTCGGCGGACCAGCCTTCAAGGATGTCGACACCAGCGCCACGGAGGTGGTCGGACATCGGCGGGTAGATACCCGTGTCGGACCCCATGACCTCATGTCCCAAGGCGCGCATCAGCAAGGCGGCGTTGCCCATCGCCGTGCCGCAGATGCCCATGAAATAAATGCGCATGGGGCAGATAAAAGCCCTCGGGGGGGCTAAGGGCGAGAAACTTAGGCAGGGCGACCCTCCCAAACAGGAGGACCCCGGTCACCTTGCGGCGGCCGGGGTCCAGAACCTACCTTTAACTGTGCTAGCTTGGCTTTCGTTGTCTGTTACCTGACTGACCGTCTGTTATCTTCTCTGTCTGACTGGCTTTCCGTCTGTTTTCACCGACTTCGGGCCATACCGACTTCGACTTTCACCGACTTGGCCGTCCTCACTGACAACCGGCCGACACCGCACCGTCCTTACGCCGCACGTCCCAAATCGCCTAGGTCTGTCGGATGCGGATGATTCCTTTTTTCCTTATCCAGGCGATGGCGGCGGCGAAGCTGGCGGTCGACCTTATCGACCAAAATATCGATGGACTTGTACAGATCGTCGGAATCCTCGCGGACGATGATGTCTGGGCCGGGCAGTTCCAGATGAATCTGAGCCCCGAATTCGCGACTGTGGTCGCTGCAGCGGGTATAGACGAGTTCGACGAGCACGCGGATGATCCGCGGGTTGTGGCGCAGCAGTCTTTCGACCTTGGCGCACACCGTTTCCTTCAGGGCGTTGGTAAGGTCCATATGGACCCCCGTCACGACGATCGGAGCACTTGTCATGTGTGTTGTGTTTTTGGGGTAACGTGAGACTCTGCGCCCATGTCAAAGAACAAGACTGTCGATGAATTCTTCAGGAGTTTTTCCGTGGTCATCATATCAGGGGCTTCTTCCGGAATCGGGCGCGCAATGCTCTCGCGTATCTGTGATTCTGAGACCAAAGCTGCGGTGTTCAACCTATCCCGCACGGCCCCGGTGGGCGTGCCGAATTCCCTAAACTTCACTCACCTTACCTGCGACCTCTCGCAACCCACTGACATCGTGTCGGTTGTCTCTGAATTACGGAAACTAATGCCCCGAGAAGGCAGGATGCTACTGATTAATAATAGCGGCTTCGGTGCCTACGGAGAGTTTCCGGCGCCAGGCGTCGATCACACCTTGAAGATGATCGACGTCAACGTACGCGCGCCAGTCGAACTCACTGGTCGTCTTTGGGACGAATTAAAAGCCCGCGGCGGCATGGTCGCCACCGTTGCATCGCTCGCCGGTTTCCAGCCCACGCCGCTGATGACGACATATGCCGCGACGAAATCGTTCATGCTCGACTGGAGCGTCGCGCTCAATGCCGAAGCGAAGCGACACGGTATCTGTTGCGTGGCAATCTGCCCCGGCCCGGTCTCGACGAACTTCTCCAAAGCCGCCGGCTTCGCGAGTTCGACCGGCCTCGGCGGACAGACCTCGGAGGAGTGTGCGGACGAAGCCGTGTGCGGTATGGCCGCGCATCGCCCAGTGGTCGTCACGGGCTGGAAGCACAAGATCCTGGCCGTCTTTTCGTCACGCCTACCTAAGCCCTGGGCGGCGGCCATCGGCCTGCGGATGATCCGGCGCCTCCGATTGGATCGTTTCGTGAAGAAAGCCTGAGCTTACTTCGCGCCGTCGAGCAGCTCGCGGGCGTGGGAGAGCGCGACCTTGCTGGCGCGATCGCCGAGCATACGGGCGAGTTCAGACTCGCGGTCCTTGCGCTTACCGTGGACCGGGGAGATTTCGACCGTCGTCGACTTGTCGTCCTGCGTCTTCGTCACGACCAGGTGGGCATGGCCGAGGGCGGCGACCTGCGGGAGGTGCGTCACGCAGAAGACCTGATGGCCCTTACCTAGCTCAGCGAGTTCGCGACCGACCTGAGCGCCAATCTCGCCACCGACATTGGCGTCGACCTCGTCGAAGACCAGCACCGGGGTGCGATCCACCGCGGCGAGCACGGTCTTCAGGGCCAGCATTACGCGGGCGGCTTCGCCACTGGACGCGATTTGGTCGAGAGGAAGTAGGTCCTGGCCGGCGTTGGGGCAGAAAAGGAAGCGGACTGCATCGGCACCATGGGGTCCGAGCTCGGCGACCCCGACCTCGATCCGCAGGTCGGCCTTCTTGAAGCCGAGTGAGCCCAGCATCTTGCGGGCGGCGGTGGCGAGTTTCTCGGCGGCCTTCGTGCGAGCCACGTGGAGGGCCTCGGCCTGCTTGCGGAGTTCCTTCTCCACCTTGGCCGCCTCGGCCTTCAGCTTCGACACGCGGGCTTCGACGTCACCCTGCGAGGCCAAGCGACGGCGGAGCGCCTCGCGCTTCTCGCGGACCGCTTCGGCGCCCGGTCCATACTTACGGCGGAACTCCAGCCAGAGGTTCATCTTCCCTTCGAGTTCGGCGGCGGATTCTTCGTCGGAAGAAATTCCACGGCCCAGACGAGCGAAGTCGGCACGGATGTCTTCGGCTTCGGCAGCGAGAGAATTAAGACGGTCTCGAAGCGCTTCGGCATCGGCGTCGATGCGGGCAATGTCATCGCCAGCCTTGAGTAACTTAGGCATCACCTCGCCGAGTCCGTCGGAGCCGAGGCCGGACTCCAGCTGGCCAAGCAAGGCCGCGAGCTCCTGGGCGCGGGAGGAGCGGGCGTGGTCACGTTCGAGCTTGGTGATGGCCTCTTCGGAGAGGTCGAGCGAATCTAACTTCTCGAGCTGGGAGCGCAGAAAGGCCGCTTCATCTTCAGAAAGGCGTTCGGCTGTAGCGGCTTCGCCCGCTTCGCGGAGCAGGTCATTTCGCAGGCGCCAGCCTGAACGGTAGGTCGCCAGCGCGGCGGCCAGGCCGGCATGCAGGTCGAGCATCTCCAACTGAGTATCGGCGCGCATCAGCTTCTGCGGCTCACCGGGGCCGTGGAAATCAATCCACAGTTCGCCGAGTTGCTGGAGCTGCGTGAGCGTGGCCGAACCGCCGTTAATCGTGATGCGACCCGCCTTGGTCGTATGGACCGAACGCTTCAGGATGAGTAGGCCGTCATCGCAGGCGGGTAGATCGAGGGATTTCAGTACTTCGTCGAAACGCTTGTCGCCGTCGGTCTCGAGCTCGGCTTCAACCGAACATTCCTCGGCGCCCTTGCGGACGATCGTCTTTGCGGCGCGATTGCCCGCGAGGAGCGAAAGCGCGCCGAGCAGGACTGACTTACCCGCGCCGGTCTCACCCGTGACCACCGTGAAGCCCGAACCCAGTTCGAGCTCGGTGCGATCCATCAGGGCGAGGTCGCGGATTTGAAGGCGGCGGATCATGCGGTGGGACGCGGGCCGAACAAGGTCGAGCCTAGGCGGACACAAGTAGAACCTGCGGCGACGGCGGATTCAAGGTCTCCGCTCATGCCCATCGATAATTCCGGGAGACCGACGCCGAAACGGGCGGCCAACGCGTCGCGGCAGAGGCGAAGTTCGGCGAAGGTACGATCGGCGTCAGCCGGATTCTCGGAGAGCGGCGCTACGGCCATGAGCCCCCGCACGACCAAGGCCGGCTGGGCCAAGGCCGCCTCTAGCAACCGAGGAGCATCGGCGAGGTCGCACCCGAACTTGGCGGGGTCGTCACCGGAGTTGACCTGAAGCAGGACCTGCGGCCGCAGGCCCATCTCGCCGGCCAGACGACCCAGGCGAACGGCCAGATCAGGCGAGTCCACGGTCTGGATGACATCGAAGACCTGCAAAGCCTGCTTGGCCTTGTTGGACTGGAGATGACCGATGAGTTCCCAGCGAAGGTCGGCGGGGGCCATCGGGCGCTTTCCTGCGGCCTCCTGCACGCGATTCTCGCCGACGGCCCGCAAACCGAGCCCGTAGGCCATCAACGCGGCGTCCACAGGGTTGGTCTTGGTCACAGGCAGCACCCTGACCGAGGCCGGGTCACGGCCGACCTGCGCGCAGGCGGTCGCGATACGGGTCAACACCCCATCATAGTGGGCCTTAAACTGGTCGGAGGAGACCATTTGAATCAGAGGGAGGGAGAACGGGCGGGGAGTCAACCAGTCGGGCTCCCGACGCCTCCTGGGGGAATGGCCTAGGATTAGCATATCTACACTTGAAGCCATGACCCATTAGAATTATTAATCATTGGTCTTTCATTCCCATGCATATCGAGAACCTAAAGATATTCCGCGACCTAGTGGATAACGAAAGTTTCTCCAAGGCCGCCAAGCTCAACGCCATCACCCAGTCGGCCGTCAGCCAGCAGCTCCGCTCGATGGAAAAGCATTTCAACGTCCTGATCGTCGACCGCAGCCAGAAGCAGTTCCGGCTCACGCGCGAAGGTCGAAGCCTCTATGAGGCCGCCAAGGATATCCTCAACCGCTACGAACAGGTCGGCAGCGAGATGCAGGAGATGCGGAAGGTCGTCAGCGGTACCGTCCATATCTCGACAATCGTCTCGATTGGCCTCCACGAGCTCCCGCCGCACGTGAAATCATTCATGCAGGAGTTTCCTCACGTCAACGTGCGCGTCGAATACCGTCGCTCGAACCTCGTCTACGATGACGTCATCTCCAACGCGGTGGACTTCGGTCTCGTCGCCTTCCCCCAGAAAACCCGTCAGGTGGAAATCATCCCCCTGATGGAAGACCAGCTCGTCGCCATCTGCTCGCCCAAGCACAAGCTCGCAGGCAAGAAGGAAATCGACCTCGCCGACCTGCAGGGTGGCAAGTTCATCGGCTTCGACCAGGACATCCCGACGCGCAAGGCGCTTGACCAGTTCTTTCGTGAACAGCGCATCGAACTCGAACCCTCCATGGAATTCGACAACATCGAGACGCTCAAACGCGCGGTGGAAGTCGACGCAGGCGTGGCGCTGGTCCCAGAAGGCACCATCCGCCAGGAAGTCGAGCAAGGCACGCTCGTCATGCTCCGGCTACGCGATCGCCGAGTGGCCCGACCGTTGGCCATCCTGCACCGCAAGGGCCGCGTGCTGACGCCGGCCATGAAGCGCTTCATGACGCACCTCATGAACAGCACCGGCGCCAAGGCTTCGGCCTAATCAGGCGGGGCGGCGGGACGCCTGGGCTGCGACCGCGAAGCCCGGCAGTGCCTGCGCACACAACAAGCCCAGTCCCAGCCAGAGCAACGCTTGGTCGGCCGGCGAACGTAGGGCCGTGGCGGCGAGACCCCACCAGAGGAAGGCGCCGAACAAAGGAGGCCAGGCACGACGCAAGGCCGCGCGCGCGAGGGACCATGAACCCAGCAGCACCGCCGCCAGAGACGAGGCCAGCGGGGCGGACAGCAGGCCGCGGGCGAAATAAGCGTAAGCCACGAAACCCAAAGCCACGACGAGCCCCGCAAGCACCGCGGCATTCACGCGAAAATGCGTGGGTAACAGGTACAGTCTCACCCGATGGGCGTGCAGGTAATACGCCGACGCCACCACGGCCATAATCAGCGTAAGCGTCCAGATGTAGCGCGGACCGCTGATCGGGATCGCGAACTGCAGGATTGCCCATTGGGCCAGAAAACACTTTGCCAAAATGAGCGACCAAAGGGCACCGAGTCGATCGGTCACCAGCGACTCGCGGTAGGCGCGTTCGACGGAGAGCGAGAGCTCGGTATCCTGGGCGGGGGGCAGAGAAGTGACGGGCATGGGCTACCTCGCCCACAACTTGAGACTGCGGATCGCGACCGCAACCGGAGGAGGCACTTCTTTTTCCCAGCCACCCTCATTCTTGCGGATTCGTTCGGCCAAGGTACGCGGCTGGCAGGCCATTGCTAGAGGATCCGCCCCCGTAATCGGCACAAGGAAACCGTTATTGAGTAGGTGCTGGAACAGGCCGGCCACCGAGGGGCGCATCTGGATAGCGGAAGCGGTCACAACCGAATCTTCGGCGACGCTGTAGCTCTCCGGGAAGCAGACCTTGCAGGCAACCGGATCGAGGACCAGTCGACGGAGCTGATCCCCGCGCATCGGGTAGACCATGACGCGGACGCCATCCTTGAAGAGACGGCCGCAAGACTCCAGAACGCCACCTTCAAGGTGGGTGTAGTGCTCGGGATTAAAGAGGTCGACGAGGTTGTTCATGCCCGCAACCAGCGTGATGCTACCCGTGGTATGCAGGCGGAAATAGGCTGGTAGACGGTACCAGCCGCGATGGCGCGTGACCAGGAGGGGGTGCTGCATCGCGCCCACGAGGCGGATGCGGTCGATGAGTTCGGATTCAGGGTGCGGGTCGGAGCCGATGCACATCTCGAACAGCGGGACCACGTCCTTGCCGCCCTCGGGCAGGGCACGCAAAGCGCAAGCCAGCATATCCACATTGACGATCGATATCGGGCGGAAGGTGCCGCGAGCCACCAGGACCGAGCGCTTATAGAAATATTCACTCGGGACCTGCGGGTCGCCCTCTGGGCCGAAGAGCACGGCATCGGTGAGGCCGAGGCGGACGAGACGCAAGGCCGCGGCGCGGTTGTCGAAAGCGCCGAAGGCCGGACCACTGAAATGGACGAACTCAACCTCGACGCGGCCGGCACCGACTTCATCGATCAAGGCGGTGAGGAAGGTGTCGACGCTGTCACGCGTATTAAGGGCTGCATGGATGAGGTTGACCCCGACCGCGCCGAGCGCGTCCTGCTGGCGGTCTGCGTCCTTGTCCCAGAGGCGAAGATGAAGAATCACCTCGCTCGGCTCGGATTGAGGCTGATCCTGAAAGCGGATACCAATCCAGGAGTGCCCCTGCCCTTTACCATCATGCGGGGTCGTCGCGACCGTGTCGGCAAAGGCGAAGAAACGGGTCACCGGGCCGCGTTCGGCCTTCAGGCGATCGACCAGGAGTCCGTATTCGTGGTCGAGCATCTGCTCGAGCCGCTGACGGGAGACATAGCGTTGCGGATGGCCGTAGATGGCGTCGCTGACGCGCATGTCATAGGCCGAGATGCTCTTTGCTACCGTGCCCGATGCGCCGCCAGCCTTGAAGAAGTGTCGGACGACCTCCTGCCCGGCCCCGATTTCGGCGAAGGCCCCGTAGGCCGACCGATCGAGATTGATGGCCAAGGCCTTGCGGGAAGTGGCGGCGCCGGCCGAGGACGTGGTCTCTGACATAGCGAGAAACTATCCCCCGAGACGGGCGGCTTCGAGAGGAAAGGGGCATCAAATATGAGCTTTTGATTGGCGAAAAGGAGACACGAAAGCATCATTTCAACGACACCCACCCCTTTCCCCCTCCCATGAAAGATTTCTTCAAGTCCGTCTTCGCCTCCGCGCTCGGTACCTTCCTCGCCATCGTCATCGGCGGCTTCGCGTTGGTCGTCCTCATCGTCTCGCTCGCGAGTTCGGTCGGCAGCAACCATGATTCCGCCGCAGTCTCCGTGAAGCCCAAGACTATGCTCGTCATCGGCGGAGAGCTCACGATTAACGACACCCCGGCCCATGGCGCCCCGGGCCTCGATCTCCTACTGCTCGGCGGTAGCGGCCCCGAGCTCGACCTTCTCCGCGCGCTGGAGGCAATCGATCTTGCCGCGAAGGACAGGAACGTCGTCGGCATCCTACTGAACGGCCCGCTCGCCGCCGGCGTCACCCAGAAGGCCGAGATCCGTAAGGCCATCGCCGCCTTCAAGACCAGCGGTAAGCCCGTCATCGCCTGGATTGAGAACGGCACCCAAGGCGAATATTATCTCTCGAGCGTCGCGGATAAGGTCTACGTGCATACCGCCGGCGAAGTGGAACTGAAGGGGCTCGCCTCTTATAACATGTATTTCGGCGACTCGCTGAAGCTGCTAGGCATCGGCGTGCAGGTAACGAAGGTGGGTAAATATAAGTCCGCCGTGGAACCTTACCTCGGCGGCGCCATGAGCGAGCCCGCCCGCGAGCAATCCG
>Ga0209597_1002439_pt1 | contig 11790 bp, 8 predicted proteins | sample M_140625_MF_Meta_FD_187316 | JGI IMG/M metagenome (GOLD analysis project Ga0209597, IMG submission 187316) | Freshwater microbial communities from Lake Montjoie, Canada to study carbon cycling - M_140625_MF_MetaG (SPAdes) (version 2) | ecosystem: Environmental > Aquatic > Freshwater > Lake...
ATATATGATGCAACTGCACCAAAAACCATTACGTAATTTTAAAAGCTACAAATATCCCAAAAAATTGACTTAAATATAAATTAGTATATCAATACATGACATTAAACTATATATTTCATTTATCAGACCTTCATATTAGAAATGGTGATATAATATACTGCCGCTACGAAGAATATAAAAATGTATTTGACGAGACTATAGTATCTATATCGAAACATATATCAACGCAAATGCTTACGTTTAATGACTTTATTATAATAATAACTGGTGATATTTTTCATAACAAAAATAATGTTGGTGCATACGGATTGATGCTTTATAAAGAATTCATACAAGGATTGGCTAAATTAGGTAGAGTTATTGTTTTATCTGGTAATCATGATAGTGTTAATTCTGATATTAATCAGCCTTCTTTAGTTATTTCTTCAACATTTAATATTGATAATTTAATTATTCTTAATGATACTAAAACATTTGTTATAGATAATATTGGGTTTTCGTATGTTAATATCACTGATACATTAGATACTTTTAAAAACTCTGGCAGAATTCAAGATTTGCCTCCGTTTCCTACCATCACTGAAAATGTTAAATATAAAGTTGCTTTATTTCATGGTTCTTTCGCTTGTGCAAAGTTATATAATGGCGATGTTGTTAAAGATGAATATAATCCTTATCCACTTGAATGGGTTCAAGATTTTGATTTCGTCCTTTTGGGCGATATTCATAAGCGCCAAGTTGCTATTTATAAAAAGAAAACATATTATGGTTATTCTGGCAGTTTAATTCAACAAAACTTTGGCGAAGATTTGATAGATCACGGTTATTTATTATGGGACTTAGATAATAAAAAAATAAAAGAAATTAATGTTTATAATGAAATAGGTTTGATTAATATTAAACAAAATGATTTGGAACAAATATTAATTCGCATCAATGGTAAATATGAATTACTATTAGAAGATGTTATAAAAAATCATTTGGAATATTTTCCAAAAAAATTAGAAATTAAAATATTTTCTAAAATTAATTTTCAATTATTAAATAATTTATTAAAAAGTTATAATATTACTTTTACTATTATTTCTCGTTTAGATGAAAATAAATACATTGGTGAAAAACATGATACTGAAATAAAATACGATGAACAATTGATAAATGTTGTTAATAATACATTTATTTTAGATTATTTTAAAAAATATTTATCATGCGACAATTATAACTTATTTTCTACTATTATTACCGATAAATCATCTTTATTATTTGATATATCCAAATATCCAGAAGAACTAAGAGATGAATGCGCAAAAAGAAATAAAGATTTATTAATTAATATATCACATTGCGTTAAAAGCGATGATTATAAACATAATAAACATTCTTTCTTAATTAGATATCTTGAATGGGAAGGATTGTTATGTTATGAAAATAAAAATTGGCTTAATATATCTGATTTAGATGCTAAGACATTTATGATAAATGGCAAAAATGGCACAGGAAAATCTGCTATCTATGATATTATAACATTAGCCATTTGGGGCGAAATAACAAATTTAAAAAAAACTCCGAGCTTATCAGGTGGTATTATTAATTATAAAAAAGAAAAAGCTTATACTATTATTGATATTGAGGTAAATGGTATTTTATATAGGATTGAAAGAGATTTTATAAAAAGAAAAAAAATAATAAATAAAGTACATAATTGTCATCGATATATTTATAAATTCATTAATAATAAAGATTTAGAACTCATTAAAAAAGAAAGTGCTTGCGAAACTCTAATTATCGAATTATTTGGAACAATGAATGATTTCCTGTCATCATCCATGATTACACAAAATGTCGATTGTGATATTTTAAAAATGGAAGCACAAAAAACTTTAGAAATTATTGATAAATCTTTTAATATTGAATATATATTTCATTTAAATAATTTATTTAAAACTGCCATTACTAAATACAAAGACTTTAAAAAAGTTATTGAAAGTAAAAAACAGGTTTATGAAAAACTTGTTTCAACTAATAAAGTCGATATTATTGATGAAAAAGAACTTGCTGCAAATAAACAACTTTTAGAACAATTAACAAAACAAAAAGAAGATTTATTTAGTTCATTCAATTCTATTCAAGTAGATATTAAAAACATTAAAATAAAAAACATTTTAAAAACAGATTATGACAAACTTATTGATGATTTAAAAATTAATTTTAATATTGATGATTATTATAAATATAAAGAACAATATAATGAACTTAAATTTTTATTGAAAGATGAAACCGATTTATTAAAATTAAAACAATTATATGATCCATCTATAACTATTGACGAAACTAATAAAAAAATAAAACCTTGCGAATTATCATTTATAACTAACGAAGAACAATTATTAAAACAATTTAATAATTATGAAAATAAAAATGAAATTAATTATACTGAAAAAGATTTAGAATTATTAAAATTAAATTATAATGATTTGGAATTATTATTAAAAAATATTATTTCTAAACAACCCACTAAAGTAAATGATCCTAAAATTACTAAAGATGAACATTTAAAACTGGTTTATACAATTTATACATCGGTAGATGATTTAAATACTTATATTTCTAAACATCCAAAATATACTAAACTAAAAACAAAATCTGAAATTAAAACATGTTATGACGATTATAATAAAGTTTTAGAAAAAGAAATAATTTTAAATGATAAAATTAAATTACATAAAGATAAACTTGCAAAACTTGAAATAGATTTTAAAACTACTTTTAAGAAACAACAAGATTTAAAAGTTAAAAACAAACCATCTACAAATATAAATCTGAGAACTTCTTCGTCTATTTTAAAAGAAATTAATAAAATTGATATTAAAAAAATTACTAAAGTAATAGAAACCGATAATGTTATTATTAATAAATATTATGAACAAAATGATAAAATAGATAATTTAAAAAAAGATTTAAAAAACTATAATCACGAATTATTATTATTTAATTCTAATGATGAATATATATATAATCCAAAATGTGAAATATGCTGTAAACGCCACTGGGTATGTCGTATTAAAGAACTTGAAATTATTATTACTACTCTCGAAAATGATATTAAACTACTTAACGATGATATTAATAAAACTGAAGATGTTTTCATATTAACATACGAACGAAATGATAATAATATAAAATTAAAAGAACGTTATGAATTACTTAATGAATGGTATGAATATTATAAAAGTAAAGAAATATATGATAAAATAACTAGCGACGTAAATAAGATTATAACAGAAAAAGATATTACCAATAAAGAAATAATTAAATATAATGATGAAATAAGTAATATACAAATATTTTATCAGCAATTTAATAATATATCACATGAACTATATGAAACACTGTTAAATATTGATTTATATGACAAATATAAACAATGGCTTGATTTGTATGAAAAAATAAATGATGATTATAATAAACTTAAAACTACTATCACTGATGTCGAAAGTTATATAAATTATAATATAAATATTAAACCACGTACTAATAACTTAAAATTACTTAAATCTCTTTATGACGATTGGCTTGAATATGAAAATAAATTTAAAATCGTTAAAACCAATGAATTATTTACATTAAAAGAGTTAATAGAACGATTTGATAAATATCAAGAATATACAACTAATAATAATTTGAAACCTTCTATTTTAACTAAAATTAAACTTAATGATGATATTAGAGCTATTGATATTAAAATAAAAGAGTTAGATAATAAAATTATTACATCGAGCTGCATTAATGGCTATAATAAAGAAAATGTTGATAGTTATAATGAGTTGTTTATAATATTAACAAATATTGATAATGTTATTGCTATTTTAGAAATAATTATTTCTAATTTTCAGACTTTTAAAATTGATTTATACGATAAATATGTTTTAAATAAATTAACACTTCGTGCTAATAATATTATTAAATCTCTATGTCATAATGATACAAAACCATTTAAATTAGATTATTTAACCACTGTGGTTAAAGATGGCATTCATATTAATTGGCTTATAAATAATGAAAAAATTAATAAGTTTGATGATATTGAAAAACAAGTTATATCCGTTAGTCAAGCTTCAGGATTTCAATATTTCGTTATTTCTCTTGCGTTGCGTATGAGTTTATTCGTAAATAATCAAGAAGTTGTATGTAATCAATTGTTTATAGATGAGGCGTTTATTAACTTTGATAAAGTTAATCTTTCAATTGTTCCTAAATTCATTAAAAGCTTATTATCTTACTTTAATAATATCATTATAGTTTCTCATATTGATTTAATTAAAGAAAATATAGATGAAATTACTGAAATTAAATATAATAAATCAACAAGTGTTTCTTCTATCGAATATAATAGTTATAAAAAAGTTATTAAACGACAAAATAAAAATTGATTTTTATTTTTATTTCCTTTTTTAGTATTAAAATGCCATTAACTAATGCTGAAAGACAAAAAAAACACGCCGATAAACTTAAAGCTCAACTTGGCGAAGAAGAATATAAAAAATTAATGAAAATTAAAAATAAGAATAAATATAATAAACTTAAAAATATTTCAATTATAGATAAAAAAGATGATGTTGATGAATATGTTTTTGTTGAATTAAAACCATTAAATAAAAGAATAAATCCTTTAAATAAATCTAAATTAAATCAAGAAACTATTAATAAATATTTATTTACAATTAAAAAAATTTATTTTAATTATTATAATAAAGAAATTATTGATGATACTGATTTATTAAATGTTTTACAAAATAAACCTTATGATTTGTCTAAATTGGTTTCATTATTATCTTTCGTTAAAAATGATTTATATAAAGTCATTCGTAATAATCATAAAGATATTACTATTCTTTATGCCGTAATTACTCGTATTAGAAACTTTGCTAAAACTGTTAGACAATTATATCCGTATATTGACCAAAAACAAAATATTTATAATGAAAAACGATGTAAAAAAACTCCAGACGATTTAATTAAACAAAAAATGAATGCTTTATCCTTTAATATTGATAATATATTATCTATTTTAAATAATCCAGATTTACTTTTAACTGATATGGAAAAATTAATTATTGGTTTAATGTTATTATTTCCTACTAGACGTCCAGTTGATTATAGAAAAATGTTAGTTGTTAATTTTAAACCAAATATTAAAGACAAAAATAATTATTATTTTAATAATCAATTCTATTTTAATATTACTAAAAATAAAGATATTCAACAATTTGTAGTTCCAGAACATTTGGATTTATTAATTAAAAATGTTATTGATAAAAAACAAATAGATAATAATTATCTTTTACTTAATGAAAATAATAAACAATTCTCGTCAAGTGGTTTATCAATATTTATTATGAAAACATTCCAGAAAGTTTATAATATTTCTATTTCTGCTGTAGAAATCAGACGATTTTATTCGACATATCTTAAAAATGAAGTTGCAAATGGTAATTTAACAGAACAAGAACATAGAGATATATCTTATAAAATGAACCATAGTTATGAAGAGAATAAAAAGTATGCTTATTAATTTATTTTTATATTACCAAAAATATAATCTTTATTTCAAATTGAACATTAGAAGATATTATAGTACTTATCTTAAACAGCTATATCGGACGCAATACTATAGATATTAAAAAATAGGTGAAATGAAAGATACAATAAATTTATTTAATAGAATAATTATTGAAAGCAAAACGACTGACTTCGACAGATCAACATCAAATAAAATAATACAAAAATTATCGTTAATTATTAATGAAAACTATGGATGTTCAATTAAACTTGTAAATACTAAAATAATAAAAATATAAACGTATAATTTATATCAACAAAAATAAAAAAAATTTGTTAAAATTAATAAACAATTATTATAATTATCGAAATTAAAGAAGGTATAATTTATTTAATCTTCTGCAGGTCAACTATCTTCCCATTAATTTTTACATATTTTTTATTTTTATTATCAATTAAAATACAACGAGTATAATTATTATTATTGAAATGAAATTTAATTTTAATATCAGTTCTTTTTAATTTATATCCTCCTTCGAAAAAGTCATCTCCTTTTTTAAAAAGTATTGTTAATTCAATTAATTCTTTCAATTTTTCAATTGAAAATTCATATAATATCTTATCATATCCCTCGAGTTTTTTTATAATATCCTGATAATATCTTATTTTATCATCTAATAGTAAATTGCGAAGTTTGGAAAAAACTAGTGTTTTATGTTTTCTTAAAGTTTCTATTATTAAGTTAAATGAATGAATATTATTTATTTTTAATTCTTCCATAATAATATCCAAATTTTCATTTTTATATATATCAATACATTCATCTTTAGGGTCTATTGATCCCATTTTCATACAATCGTTAAATGTTAAATATTTTGATTTTTTAACAATTACTCTGTTATTTGTAGGAACATATATTTTAAACTTATTATGTTGTTTTACATCAAGTTCATTATAAGGACATGGTATATTATTTGTATCAATTAAAGATACAATAAAAGATTTATAAAATGTATTAAATATATTTATAGAATGGTCGAAATATACGAGTATAAGATCTAATATTTGATTAAAAATTGGCGATAATCTTAATTTATTTTGTTCTATTTCAGTTAAAAATGATCTGATTTTTAATAATTTCACAATATGAAATATTTTACAATTACTAATTGAAGTAAAATTAAGATACATTTCATAACTTATATAAGGACATACAATTAAAATTGTGTTGTCTGTATTTATAGATTTAATATTAAAATCATCATAAATACAATCATCGAAATATATATATGTTTCTTTTGTTTTTTTAATATTAAAATCATTGACGAAATCTATATTTATATCATCGATTACGTTTTCTATTAAATATTGTATAAAATGTCGTGTAACCCAATAAGATGATGAATATACCTTTTCATTATTTATTATAATTGTTAATTTTCTTAATTTATTTTCATAATAATATTTAATAACATTATCGAAACATTTAAATAATGTTTTTTTAAATGTATCATATGAGAAATAATATATTTTATCGAGGAGGTTTAATATAATTTTTTCTTCATCTTCTATTATATATTGACGATATAAATCGATATAATCCTTTAATTTTAATTTAATTATTGGATATGATCGAATAGGTATTAACAATGGTTTCTTTAATAAAATAAATTTTTGTAGTTTATCAGGATTAAATAAATTCGATTTAACACTTCTAAAAGGTTTTTTTATTTTTTTTCTACCTAATGATAAAGAATTCTTTTTTAATTCGCGATAATCATTAGAACCAATCGAATAATTTCTAAATAATTTATCAGCATTTATATTAATTTTATATGGTTTTGGTGGACATTTTTTGTTATAGTAATCATCAATACTATAATCTTGATAATCATCACTATCATCCTCGTGGTAAAAATCAAAATGTTGAATATGTTCACAATTTGTCATAACTGGTATAATTTTTTTTGTCCAAGGTATATATCCACTATATATAGCTTTAAATGTAGCGTCATATTCAGCTAAATTATGGTCAAAATAAATTGGATAATTATTAATTTTAAAACGTAAAAGACTTGGATATCTTGATCTTGATATAATTCGTTTTTCTTCATCATTTAAATAGTGTTCAAGTGGATAAATAATAAAATTATTTTTCAAAAAGATAAATTTATGTATAGAAGAAACTGATTTAATTAAATCCTTTGCATTTTCACTAATAAATGATATTAATATATATATATTCAATTTTGTTTTAATACGAGAAAAATTTTTATTCATATAATATCTTATTAGTTCACCATCATATGTACAATCATCTAATATAAGAATAATATCATCATTTTTAATAACTAAAAATTCAGTTTTATCATAAATAATAATAATATTTAAATCTATTTTATATTTCGTTATATACTGGATAAAATGTTGAGCTATCCAAAAATTAGATTTATGTAATAAATGTAAATCAGTAATATCAAAAAACAGATATACATTTTTAATTTTATTAACATTACAATAATTAATAAACTCTTTAAAATTAGAATTTAATAAAAATTTAAACTTTTTATATGAAATATGTATTGTTTTATCAAAAATTTTTTGGATAATGGGTTTAAACTCATCGTCAAATTCGGCTATATAATTTTTAATATATTCTTTATTTAATGGATATGTTTTATTAGGAATTAAAGGTTCGTTATTTAATTTATCGTTAATTAATGTACGATTATCCATATTATAATTCTATATTTACAAAAGGTTATAAATACTAAATTAACATAGTAGTTTTTATAATATTTTTAATTTCGAATTTAATACTATTATAAATATCTTTATTGAAACTTAAATCCAAATAATTAAATCGTTTGTTTATAAAATCTATTAGTTCTATATTTTTTATTTTTGCTTCAATATCCTTTTTCTGGTTATTATAATATTTTAGTATTTCACTTGAATTTTTATCAATTAAATTATTAGATAAATAATCGATATTTGTTAATTTCCATTCACCATCTTTTCGAATTAAACAACCATTATTTCTTTCATATTTAATATTATGATTTTCAGGGAAATTTTTATTGAAATGTTTAAATTCTATATATTTTGGAATTATATTATTACCACTATGTAAAAGTATTCTCATCATATCGTCGAAAGTTATATAATCCGTTCTTTCTGAACCATAATTATTAATAATAGTTGTTGTGGTTGTTGTATTATTATTGTTATTATTACCATTTATATATAAACTATGTTTAACATCTGGATTTACCGCATGAATAATACTTCTAGCTTTACAATTATTTTTTTTCATATGTGCTGATTTCGAAATTCTTGAAGAAAAAGTAAACATACATCTAGTGCAAGTTAAAATATTTAAACTATTGCATTTTTCTTCATGATTGATTAAATATTTCTTTGTTTTATATTGTTTAGCACATTTGCTACAATAAAATGATTGTTTAACATTTTCTCCATTTTGATTAACATTTTCTCCATTTTGATTAACATTTTCTTCATTTCGATTAACATTTTCTCCATTTCGATTAACATTTTCTTCATTTCGATTAACATTTTCTTCATTTTGCATATCTTTTTCTTCATTTTTAATTTTCGAAATATTTCGATTATGTACAGCATTATGGTGTCGTTTTAGGTTATAATTTCGTTTTGTTGAATAATTACAAAACTCACAATTAAATATTTTATTTTCCATATACATAAATGATATATATTTATTCATTTTTTATATGAGTTTTTAAGCACAAAATACTCATTTACTCACGCGAGCAGCAAATTTCATAAAAAATTTTAAACATTTTTGCTTGTCTTTTTTACAATATACTTTTTACCCTTTTTACACCTTTTACCATTTACCATTTAAAATGTCCGATTTATAGAACAAAAAAATAGTAAAAAGTAATAAAAATTTGGTTATAACATAGCGTGTACTATGTATGAATTCTCGTAAATATGTCTGGTCTTTTTCCTATTGTAAATATACTTTTTACAATATTTAACATATTTTGTACGGCGTTTTTATCTCTATTATGAATTATCTCGCATTTCTGCTTATCCTCTTGATGAGATATAAAAATAAGATTATAATTTTAGATAATGCAAGTTCTCATAGAAACGAAAGAGTTAAAGAATTAATAAATAAAAATAACAAACTTATTTATTCAGTACCATATCAACATTATACGAATAGTATAGAAATGTTTTTTAGTCTTCTAAAATCAAAATTACAAAAGAAACAAGGATTATTATATGAAGACTTAAATAGTAATATTAAAGATGTAATAAAAACCATACCAAAAGAGTATTATAAGAAACTATTGAATGGAACATATAATAGACAAAAAGATTATATTAAGAAAAATAAAATAAGAAAATACAAAGAATATAAGATATAAAAATCGGACATTTTAAATGGTAAAAGGTGTAAAAAAATGATTATTATTTAAATATAATGTCTGAAGAAAATTACATTGAAATATTCGATAATTATATTTATTTAATTAAAGAAAGAGAATTTGTCGATATTTATAAAACAAAACAAACATCAGATAAAATATTATCAACTTATCCAAAATGTAGTGCATTATTATTTTATATGATTATGATGAAATTGAAACAATAATATTAAATAAATTTAATCATTTATTAATAAAAAAACAAGAAAATGGTAATAAATATTTTCAAGGTAATCATATGAAAATGATCGAAACTATTTTTTAATTTATTTTTTTAACCCAATATTCTAATAAATCATTTAATGTTTCATCGATATTATATTTTGGTTCCCAATCTACTAAATCTTTACATAATTGATTATCACCATCTTGATAATATATATCTATCGGTCTCCATAATTTATTATCAATTACCATTTTAATATCATTAATTCCTGATAATTCAATTAATTTATCGGTATAATATCTCATCTTTAATGGTTCTCCACCACAAATATTTATAATTTGTCCATTTGTTTTATCACTTTTCATTATAAGATAAAATGCATTGGCAACATCTCTAACATCAGTTACCGCTCTAACAGTATCTAAATTACCAATTTTAAGTATTTTTTCTTGTTTATTTTTAATTATCTTTGCAATTTGGTAAGCATCTGAACTAATTGAAAAATTATATCCCCTTCTGGGTCCAGTAAAACAAAAAGGTCTAACAATTACAATATTCATTTGTTTATTAATAATTCTCTCTTGTAAATATAAATCAATAGCTGCTTTACTAGCTCCATATGGATTAGCAGGTAATAATTTATCGGTCTCTTTTAATTTTTGTCCATCAATACCTGTATTACCATAGACTTCGACAGATGAACAAAAAATAAATTTAAGTGATGGTTGTATATCTTTAATACATGTAATTAAATTAATACTTCCCATAACATTCCATTCCCATGTTCCAATAGTATCTGTAAAACTAGTCGGTGGATGTGTCTGTGCAGCTAAATGGAAAACTCCATCAAAATTATTCTCCTCAAAAATCTTTCGCAAGATCCTATAATTACATAAATCGGCATATACAAATTTAATTTTAGAAAAAATATCATCAGATAAAATATCTCTAATATCATTTTCTCTTCCCATATTAATCCGAACAAGTCCATATACTTCATCGTCATTCTCAATTAATTTTTTAGCTAAATGAGGACCTAGAAATCCAGTAATTCCTGTTATTAAATATCTCATTTCTATCTCATAATATTTAATTATTCTTTAAATTAAATATTATTAATACATTTAACTTTATCATTTTTAAGTCTATTATTAATACGAATATAATATTTATTATCATCTACAGTTTGAACATGATACCAAACCCCTTTAAATACATGATTAAAATTATTATTTAAATATAAAAAACAAGCACCTGTATCAAATGAATAAACAATATCTGAATTAACAGCGCAATGATATGCTTTAATAACATTTTCACAAGATGGTTGTTTAATATAATTAAACATTTCTAAATAAATTATGTTATCATTAGCTACATTTGGTTTTGATGCACAACAAATAACATAATTCGGATATTTATTTGATAAGTTAATTATATTAGCATCATGATTAACATTAAATTTTTGTTGTGCATTACCATAATAATTATAATAAAAAATTATTTTTTTATTATTTTTAAAATTTAAAAAATCATCAATATTAGTATAAGGAATAGTAGGTAATAAATCGAGATTATTAATTAAAT
>Ga0209597_1002442_pt1 | contig 11785 bp, 10 predicted proteins | sample M_140625_MF_Meta_FD_187316 | JGI IMG/M metagenome (GOLD analysis project Ga0209597, IMG submission 187316) | Freshwater microbial communities from Lake Montjoie, Canada to study carbon cycling - M_140625_MF_MetaG (SPAdes) (version 2) | ecosystem: Environmental > Aquatic > Freshwater > Lake...
GAGGAAGACGGCAGCCTCGATTCCGTTGTTGAGGCCGCTGGGGTGGGCGAAGGCCGCGACACCGTGCGGAGCTGGCTATCGGTGAACCTGGCCCTCTACTCCAATGTGGAGAATGTCGTGTTGGTCGATCAGCCAGGGACAACGCCAGGTTCATTCATTGCATCCGACAGCAATGCCATAGGCTCAGGCCTGGACAATTTCATCAGCGGCAATAACGGGAACAATCTTCTGGATGGCCTCACTGGCGATGACGTCCTGAGAGGAGGCGCTGGCAACGACACCCTCATCGGTGGCGCAGGCAACGACTCTCTGTTCGGCGGCTCTGGCAACGATAGCTATCTCTTCGATGCCGATCTCGCCCTCGGTTCCGACACGCTCAATGAAGCCAATGGTGGCACCGACAGACTCGACTTCAGGACCACCACCACCCTCTCGATCAGCCTCAACCTCGGCCTGGACACCATCCAGGTGGTGAACACCAACCTCAGCCTCACCCTTGGCACAGCTGGTTCGACCTCCACGTTTGAAAATGTGATCGGTGGCGCCCTCGCCGATACCCTCACCGGCAATGCCCAAGCCAATAATCTCGATGGTGGCGCTGGCGCCGACACCCTGGTCGGTGGTGACGGCAACGACACCTATGGGGTGGATAGCACTACTGATGTGGTCCGCGAAACCAATCCCAACGCAGCCACGGGCGGTACCGATCTCGTCAACGCATCGGTTACGACCACGCTCGGTGTCAACGTTGAGAACCTAACTCTTACCGGCGTGGCTGCGATCAATGGCACTGGCAACACCCTCAACAATCTGCTCAAGGGCAACGGCGCCAACAACAGCCTCACTGGATCTGCCGGCAATGACATCCTGGATGGAGCCGCTGGCGCCGACACCCTCATCGGTGGTGAAGGCAATGACACCATGACCGGTGGCCTCGGGGGTGACGTATTCCGGTTCAATTCGGCTCTCAGTGCCACCGCAAATCTCGACGCCATCACCGATTTCTCCCTGGCGCAGGGCGACAGCATCCAGCTGGAGAACGCCGTGTTCACTGCCCTGACCACCACTGGACCACTGCCGGCATCGGCTTTCGTTATCGGCCCTTCCGCCAGCGACGCCAGCCAGCGGATCCTGTACAACACCACCAACGGCTTGCTCTTCTATGACAGCGATGGCAATGGCGCTGCCGCGGCGGTTTCCTTCGCGACGCTCACACCAGGGCTGCTGCTATCGCACACCTCTTTCTCCATCACGTGAGATCACTACCCATACATCTTGAATGGAACATTGAAGGTTCTTAAGCTTCGGCTAGGTGCTTTAGCAGGAGGTGTTGCTCCAGGTGGGCCACGCCCATGCGCATGCGGCCGGGTTGTCGCTGACCCCATCAATCGATCCAGGGTGAATGGGAGTCCTCAGCCAGCCAAGCTGGGCCGAGGATCACCCACGGCAAGCCCGTCGCGAGGTCTGCCGCGTCATCGAGTTGGGGCAGCCGTCTTACCACCGCTGGTGTCAGCAGTACGGGAACCCAGCCCATACCTCCCATGAAAGTAGTAATTTCGCCTAGAAATCCTTCATTTCCATGCTTTATCAAACCGATTCAAGCAGTCGAATCGATCAAGACTTCACGGTGATTCTCGCCATTCCAGCCCGGCTGGAATCCAGCCGCCTGCCCCGCAAGTTAGTTGCTGAAATCGGTGGGAAATCGATGCTAATCCATGTGCTGGAACGGTGCCTGCAGGCCACGGCGGCGCACGCCACCGTGCTGTGCACCGATGGCCAAGAGCTGGCCGGCCAGGCGGCCGGGTTGGGAGTTCCTTCGCTCCTCACCAGCGCAGACTGCTCATCCGGAAGTGACCGCATTGCCTCGGTGGCTGAACAACTATTGGCCGCGGTGAACAGCCCTCCAGAGCGCACTATCATCATCAATGTGCAGGGCGATCAACCCTTTCTCGACCCCGCCTTGATCGATTCCATCGCCGCCTCCTTCATCGCTCGCCAGCCGACCCCCGAGGTGCTGACGCCCATCTATCGGCTCAGCGCTGAGAAGCTGCACAATCCCAATGTGGTGAAGGTGCTGCTGGCGGCCGATGGCCGTGGCCTTTATTTTTCCCGCTCGGCGCTGCCCCACGTGCGCGATGTGGATCCGGCCGAATGGTCTGCCCACACCAGCTTCTGGGGGCATGTGGGCATCTACGCCTACCGCGCTGATGTGTTGCTGCGCTGGCCCCAGCTGCCCATCTCGCCCCTGGAGCATTTGGAGAAGCTCGAACAACTGCGGCTGATCGAGGCCGGCATCCGCATCGACACCCTGGAAGTGGAAGGCGACCAGTTCTCGGTGGATACCCCCGAGCAGCTGGAGCAGGCGCGGGCCATTGCGGCCATGATGCCCGCAGGCTGAGCCACCCAAGCCCTCCATGCATCAGGCCACCGGCACCGCCCTGAGCCGCTGTCTGCAGCAGGAGGCCAGTGCCATTGCGGCGGCCTCCGAACGGCTCGATCCCGGCCAGGTGGAGGCCGCGCTGGCCCTGCTCACCAGCTGCGCCGCCCGCCGGGGGAAGCTGGTGGTGAGTGGGGTGGGCAAAAGCGGCATCGTGGCCCGCAAGATCGCCGCCACCTTCTCCTCCCTCAGCCTCACGGCCGTCTTTCTCCATCCCGGCGACGCCCTGCATGGCGACATGGGCATCGTGGCCGCCGATGATGTGGTGCTGCTGCTCTCCAACAGCGGCGAAACAGAAGAACTCCTGGCGATCCTTCCCCACCTGCGCCGCCGCGGCACCGCCCGCATCGCCCTGGTGGGCCGCCTCAACTCCAGCCTGGCCCTCCACTGCGATGTGGTGCTCGATGCCTCGGTGGATCGGGAGATCTGCCCCCTCAACCTCGCCCCCACCGCCAGCACCGCCGTGGCCATGGCGATCGGCGATGCCCTGGCGGCCGTCTGGATGGAGCGGGCCGGCATCTCCCCCCAGGACTTCGCCATCAACCACCCGGCCGGCGCCCTGGGGCGCCAGCTCACCCTCACCGTGGCCGATCTGATGGTGCCGGCGGCCGATCTGAGCCCCCTGGCACCGGAGGCGCCCCTGCCGGCGGTGATCGCCAATCTCACCTCCGGCAGCCGCAGCCTGGGCAGCCTCGGCGCCGCCTGGATGCATGCCGCCCACGACCCCAACCGCCTGGCGGGCCTGATCACCGACGGGGATCTGCGCCGCTGCCTGCAGATTCATGGAGCCGGCGACTGGACCCAGCTCACCGCCGCCTCGATGGCGACCCTGGATCCGATCACGGTGACACCCGACACGATGGCCGCCGCGGCCCTCGATCTGATGGAGCGCAACGGCAAACGCACGATCTCGGTGCTGCCCGTGGTCGATCCCGCCGATCCCGGGCGTCTGCTGGGCCTGCTGCGCCTCCATGATCTGGTCCAAGCCGGACTGGGCCATCCATGAGCCACCCCCTGCGCCTGATCGCCGGCCCCTGCGTGATCGAGAGCCGCGACCTCGTGCTGCAGATCGCCGATCAGGTGGGCGATCTCTGCCAACGGCTCGGCATCGACTACGTGTTCAAGGCCAGCTTCGATAAGGCCAATCGCAGCTCCGGCCAGGCCTTCCGCGGGCCCGGGGCCGAGGAGGGCCTGGTGATTCTCCAGGAGGTGCGCGAGCGCTTCTCCCTGCCGGTGCTCACCGACATCCACGAAAGCCACCAGGCGGCAACGGCGGCCCAGGTGGTGGATGTGCTCCAGATTCCCGCCTACCTCTGCCGTCAGACCGATCTGCTCCAGGCCGCCGCCGAGGCGGTGGCGGGCAGCTCCAAGGGCGTGAATGTGAAAAAGGGCCAGTTCCTGGCGCCCTGGGACATGGGCCAGGTGGTGGCCAAACTCACGGAATTCGGCCTGGAGCCCAGCAGCGGCAGGCTCTGGCTCACCGAGCGGGGATCGTGCTTCGGCTACAACACCCTGGTGGTGGATTACCGCAGCCTGCCCCAGCTCCAGGCGCTCGGCTGCCCCGTGATCTTCGATGCCACCCATGCGGTGCAGCAACCCGGCGGGCTGGGCAGCAGCTCCGGCGGCCAGCGGGAGTTCGTGGCCCCCCTGGCCCGGGCGGCGATGGCGGTGGGGGTGGACGGGCTCTTCCTCGAGGTGCACCCCGACCCCGACCAGGCCCTCAGCGACGGCCCCAACATGGTGCCGTTGCATCGGCTGGAGGCCCTGTTGCGGCAAATGCTCAGCATCCGGGAGGCGATCGCTGGCGGCACTGCCGTGAGCACCCTTTGATCGTCCCGGCCCTCTCCTCTTCCCTGCGTCGCCGGCTCCTCAGCCCCCGGCTGCGCCGGATCCGCCTGGTGGTCTGCGATGTCGATGGCGTGCTCACCGATGGGGGCTTGTCTTACGACGAGGACGGCAAGGTGGTGAAGCGCTTCGATGTGCGCGATGGGCTGGCCGTGCGGATGCTGCAGCAGGCCGGCATCACCGTGGCCCTGCTCAGCGGTGGCCGGGGCGGCGCCAGTGAGCAGCGGGCCCGCCACCTCGACATCCAGCACTGCCGGGTGGGGGTGGGCAACAAACGCGCCGGACTCGAGGAGCTGCGCCACGAGCTGGCCATGGGCCGCGAGCAGACCGCCTTCCTCGGCGACGACCTCAACGACCTCGTCGTCCGCCCGGCCACCGGGCTCTTGATCACCCCAGCCGATGCGGCCCCGGGCCTGCGCCGCCAGGCCGACTGGGTCCTGCGCCGCCGCGGCGGCGATGGCGCCCTGCGGGAATTCAGCGATGCGTTGCTGGCCAGTCAGGGCTGGATGGAGGGGTTTGAGAGCTCCGGGGTGGGAACCACCAACTGAACCCCCAGGCCGGCCCGGGACGCCACCCGTAAGGCAAGCCTCAGCTCCCCTCCGGCCTCTGCTGCAGCCAATCGCGCCAGCGCCCGCGTTGCCATTTGCCCAGGGGCGAGGGGGCCAGCTCGGGGCAAGCCAGCCAGCGCCGCGGCCGCTGGCTGGGGGGCAGGGCGGCGGCGAGGGTTATTAGGGGGGGAATTAAGGCGGCTTCGGGGTGATCGGGGGGGAGATCCCAGGTGCCATCGGGGGGGCCATCGGAAGCATCTGGGGCGTCAATTCGGGCGCCAACGTGGGCGCCAACTGGGGCGCCATCTGAGGCGTCATCAGGGGCGCTATCCGTGGTGCCAACTGGGGCGCAAACGGAGGCATCGGGTGCGCCAAGTGGGTCGCCATCGGGGCCGCCAACGTCAGTCGGGGCGGAACCCTCGGCCCGCACCAGCGCCACCAAGCGCTCCCCCCAAAGCGGATCGGGCTCCGCCAGCAGCAACAGGTGGCGCAGCGGCAGTCCCGCCTCCCGGGCCGCCGCCATCAGCCGAAGCTCCACCTGCTCGGGAAACACGGTTTCGCCGCCGCTGTTGATGGCGCCATCGCACCGGCCGAGCAGCTCCAGGCCCCCGGCCCCTCCCCAGCGGCCGAGGTCGCCGCTGCTCCACCAGCCCTCATCCAATGGCAGCGGCTGGAAGCGGCCAGCGGCATGCTCCCCCAGCGCCAGGCTCGCGGCCCGCACCTGCACGGCTCCGCTGGCCGGATCGATCCGCAGCTGGGCGTGGGGGAGGGCCGTGCCGCAGCCGCTCTCCCCCGCCAGAAACCGCGCCGGCACCAGCGCCGTGACCATGGCGCCGGTCTCGCTGCTGCCGTAGCAGGGGGAGAGGGGCAACTCCAGCCGCCGGCAGCATTCGGCCAGATCCTGCGGCAGGGCGGCGCCGCCCACCCAGATCACCCGGCAGCCCCTCAGCCAGTCCTCCCCGGCGCGGTGCTCCAGCAGCCGCCGCAGCTGGGTGGGCACCAGCGACAGCAGCGCCGGCTGATCGACGGGCAATGGGCAAACAGCCGCCAGGGCCGCTGGATCCCGCAGCAAAGGTGGGGCCAGCCAACGCAGCCGCCCCCCCAGCCGGCGCGCCCGCAGCCAGGGCATCAGGCCGCTCACGTGGTGGAGGGGCAAGGGATCGAGCCACAGGCAGGTCGCCGGATCGAGGCCCTGCTCCTGCAGCCACAGCCCCAGCCCATCGGCGGCGGCCTCCAGTCCGGCCACCCCCAGCTGCACCCAGCGCCGCCCTCCGGCACTGCCGCCGCTGCCGAGCACCACAGCCGGGCCCGGCGGCGCCTGCGGGGAGAGGGCCGCCGCCAGGGCCGCCTCCTCGCCGGGGGCCGGCAGGGCGATCACGGCGCCATCGTCCAGGGCCTGCTCCAGCAGCGCCGCCGCACTTGCGGGGTCGGCGGCCACGGCCTCAGCAGGGAGCGCCAGGGGGCGCACCGGCCCCCGGGGCCAAGGACCGGCCTGATTCACGGCCCCACCTCCAGAGAGGCCCAGGCAACGGCGGGATCGGTGTCGAACAGGGGTCCGGTGGGCCTCCACTGGGGCGCCAGGCCAGGGGCTGTGGGGGTCGGACCGCGCCACTGCAGGGCCGCCGCGTGCTCCACCAGCCGCCGCCCCACACCGGTTTCGAAGGCGGTGCTCACCATCCAACGGGCTCTGCCCGCGCCCAGGGCCGCGAGCAGGGGCCGGGGATCGCCCTCCAGGGCCGGCCGCCGCACCTGCCAGCCGCGCCAGCGCTCCCGCAGCCAGGGATAGCGCCGCAGGGATTCATCCAGCGCCACCGGCAGCCGAGCCGCCAACGCCTCCAGCCCTTCAAGGTCGTCCTCGGCCAGGGGCTGCTCCAGCCATTCCAGCCGCGGCTCCCCCGCCAACCGGTCGGCCCAGGCGGCGGCGGTGGCCCGATCCCAGCCCCCGTTGGCATCGAGCCGGAGCCGGGCACCCTCGGGCAGGCGCTCCAGCACAGCCTCAAGCAGCTGGCGTTCCAGGGCGTCATCACCGGCGGCGACCTTCCACTTGAGCGTCTGGGCGTTGCTGGAGAGGGCCTCCTCCAGGGCTGGCAGCACCGCCGCTCCCGCCGGCAACAGCCAGGCTGATGGCGGGGCCGGCAGCCAGCCTTTCGCTAGCCAGCCAGGCGCCAAACCACCTCCCGGCGGCTTGCCAGCCAAATCCTCAAGCTCGGCCAAACCGCCGCCCGCCTCACCCGCCAAACCTTCAAGTCCTGCGGCCTCACCCGCCAAGCCCTCGAGCTCCGCCAAACCGCCGCCCGCGGCCTCACCCCCCAAGCCCTCCAGCTCCGCCAGGGCGGCACCCACGGCAAAGGCCAGGGACCCGGGCAGCCCTGGCAACGCCGCCTCCAGTTGCTGCCGGCTCAGGCTGGGGCCCAGCTCCGCGATCGTTCCCCTGCAGGCCTCAAGCGTGTCGGCGCAGGCGCTCGCTGCCCCTGCCCCTACCCGCCAGCCCACGCCAAGCTCCAGCGGCGCCGCCTCCCCCCAGCCCAGCCGGCCATCGCTGGCCTGTAGCCGGAGCAACCAGCCGGCACGCTCCTGCAACGCCCCCTGGGCCGTGACCAACGCCCGCGGCAGCGCGAAACGGAAGGGTCGCCACTCCAGAGTCAGCTGTGGTTTCACAGGTGGGATCAGCGGTGGGCTCACCGGACCCCGGCGAACCCCAGCAGCGGCGCCACCGCCAACCCGGCCGCCAGGCCCAGGCCGCTGAGGGCCTGGAAGCGCAGGGCGAGGAACTTGCTCCCCCCGATTCGCTCGGGCTGGTCGTGGTGGTCGCGCAGCAATCGGATCAGCGCCCGGGCCGGCGGCAGGCCGATCACCCCCAGCAGGGCCGTCGGCGGCCAGAGGCCCAGCAGCACCGGAGCCCACTGCAGCGCAAAGCTGGCGGCGATGAACCAGGGCACCAGGCCGGCGGCCGAGCTGGTGCCGAGCCGGACCACCGGGGAGCGCTTGCCGTGGGCGGCGTCCTCATCCACCTGGTGGAAGTGGGAGCAGAACAGCACCAGGGTGGTGGCCAGGGCCGGCCCGCTGCCCAGGGCGAGCGCCTGCGGCCAGGGCACGCCGCTGGCGGTGGCAGTAGCCGTGGCGGTGGCGGTGGCGCCCGCCGCCGGGGCCAGGGCCAGCAGGGCCGCCGCCGTGGCACAGGGCCCGAAGGCCAGCCAGCAGAGGGGTTCACCCAGGCCGCGGTACCCCAGCCGGAAGGGAGGCCCCTGGTACACGTAGCCCAAGCCACAGCAGGCCAGCACCAGGGCCAACACCACCGGGCTGCTGCGCAGCGCCACCAGGGCCATCAGGGCCAGGCCCACCAGCAGGGCCCCGTTGGCCAGGGCCGCCACCCGGTCGCGGCGCCCGGTGAGATTCACCATCGAATGGGGCTTGCCCTCAGCATCCACGCCGGTGTCGGCATCGAACACATCGTTGGCCAGGTTCTCCCAGGCCAGCAGCAGCACGGCCGCCAAAAGAAACAGCAGCAGCTGGTCGACCCGCACCGGCAGGCCCCGCCCCCAGCGCCAGCCGGCCGCCAGCAGCACCGGCATCACCGCCACCGCATACATCGGCCACTTGATCGCCGCCTTCCAGAGGCGCTGGCGGTCCGGGGTCGGGGAGCCGCTGGGGGAGGGCGGGGCGTAACGGCTTGCGACGACCTGGGGCTCGGACATGGGGGCGAGGGCCGTCGTGCCGGCAAAGACCCATACATTTGAGCAGCTTTCCGTGCCGGTTCCGAGGTCCTCCCTGGTGCAGGCCCCCCCGTCCTTCACTGACCTGCTGGCGGACGCCACCGCCGCCGCGGAGGCCGCCCGGCTCGATCCCGCCCGTCCGGACGACGACGGCGTGCTCAGCCTGGCCCTGCCGCTCCGCGCCTCGGCCGGCCTGGATCCCCTGCAGCTGCTGCCGGAGCTGGCCACCCCGGATGGCTTCCGCTTCCTCTGGGATGGGGCACCGGGGCTCTGCCTGGCCGCCACGGGCCGCTGCAACGCCCTGGAGCTGAGCGGCGCCCGCCGCTTCGAGCTGGCCCAGCGCTTCAGCAGCGCCAGCCTGCGCCGCCTCGCCACCCCGCCATCCCTCGGGCTGCCGCCGTTGGCCCGGCCCCGGGTGCTGCTGGCCTTCGCCTTCTTCGACAGCCCCCTCCAAACGGGCAGCGGCCCGGCCGGGGTGCAGGCGGTGCTGCCCCGCTGGCAGCTGGCCCGCCAGGGGCGCCAGGCCTGGCTCCGGCTGCAGCGCACCATGGGGGGGGGCATCACCGCCCGCAGCGTGGCCGAGGAACTCTGGGAGATGGCCCGCCGGCTCGAGCGCGTCGCCGGCCTTCCCCACCCGGGCAGCGGCACGGCGGCCGTGGGCATCCGCCATGGCAGCAGCTGGCACGGCGGCTACCGCACCGCGGTGGAGCGGGCCATCGACCTGGTGGAACAGGGCGATCTCACCAAGCTGGTGCTGGCGGTGCGCCAGCAACTGGAGCTCGATGGCCCCCTCGATCCCCTGGCCCTGCTGGCCAACCTGCGCATTAGCCAGCCCGGCAGCTGCCGCTTCCTCTGGCAGCAGCAGGGGGGCGACGCCCTGCTGGGGGCCTCCCCCGAACGCCTGCTCACCCTGCGCCAGGGCCTGCTCCGCAGCGATGCCCTCGCCGGCACGGCCCCGCTGGGCGACACGGCCACCGAGCTGCTGCGCTCCGGCAAGGACCGCCACGAACACGAGCTGGTGGTGGAAACGATCACCTCCGTGCTGCAGCGAACCGGCCTGACGCCGCGGCGCCCCCGCCACCCGCGCCTGGCCCGCCACGGCTCCCTGGTGCACCTGCACACGCCGATCACGGCGCGGCTGGAGCCGGCGGCGGGTCCGGCCCACCAGCCCCTGGCCCTGGCGGAGGCGCTCCATCCCACCCCGGCGGTGGCCGGCCTGCCCCGCCGCGAGGCGATGGCCTGGCTGCGCAGCCTGGAGCCCTTCGAGCGGGGCCATTACGCCGCCCCGATCGGCTGGATCGACAGCGAAGGCGATGCCGACCTGCGGGTGGCAATCCGCAGCGGCACCCTGCGGGGCCAGCGGCTGGAGCTCACGGCCGGAGCCGGCCTGGTGCGCGGCTCCCGGGCCGAGAAGGAGCTGCAGGAGGTGGCCCTCAAACTCGGCGTGCTCCAGCACCAGCTGAACCTGCCGCTGCGGGCGGGCGCCGATCCAGGGGCCCTGCGGGGCTGAGCTCCAGACGGTCCGCGCTCAGAGCGCCAGCAACCGCGCGATCGTGAGATCGGCCAGAGGGATGCCCCCGAGCCGTTCCACCTCCCGCACCCCGGTGGGGCTGGTCACATTGATCTCGCTGAGGCGGCCGTCGATCACATCGATGCCCACAAAAAAGAGGCCCTCGGCGCGCAGCACCGGCGCCAGCTCGGCGCAGATCTCCCGTTCCGCCTCGCTCAGCCCGGTGGCCTCCGGAGCCCCGCCCACCGCCAGGTTGCTGCGAAATTCGCCGCCCGTCGGCACCCGGTTCACCGCTCCGAGCGGTTCGCCATCCACCAGCAGGATCCGCTTATCGCCAGCCTTCACCCCCGGCAGGAAGGCCTGCACCATCACGGGCAGCGCCTCCATCTGGGTCACCAACTCCAGCAGGGCCCGCAGCCCCGGCGTGCCCGCTGCCGCGAACACCACCCCCTGACCGGCCCGGCCGCCGAGCGGTTTGAGCACCACCTCGCCGTGCTCGGCCGTGAAGGCCTGCAAAGCATCCACCCGGCTGCTCACCAGGGTGGGGGCCATGCGATGGCTGAAGCGGAGCGAGCCCAGCTTCTCGTTCCAGGCGCGCAGGGCCGCCGGCCGGTTGATCACCCGCACGCCGCGGCGTTCGGCCAGATCCAGCAGATGGGTGGCATAGAGGTAGGCCTCATCCACCGGTGGATCCTTCCGCATCCACACGGCCTGGAAATGCTCCAGCGGCAACAGGACGGGCTCGCCAAGGGTGTACCAGGGCTGGGGCACCTCCCAACCGTCGGCGCCGCAGCGGATCGGGGCGAGGCTCACGGGCTGGGCGCGGGCCCAGGCCCGATGGCCACCACCAGCCCCGGGGGCCGCCCCCTCCGCTGGGGCCGGATCGGCCACCGCGGCGAGATCGGCCGGGGTGCACACCCAGGGCTGCAGGCCCGCCCGTTCGGTCGCCTGGATCAGGGCCACACTCGAATCCTTGGCCGGGTTGAGGCGGGTGATCGGATCGATCACGAACAGGTGGTCCTGCCGGGCCACGGCGTTGGCGCTCACGCCGCGATGCCGAGGAGCTGGTTCAGCGAGCCGCTGCGATCCAGCTCCATCAGGTCGTCGCAACCACCCATGGGGAGGCCGTTGATGAAGATCTGGGGCAGGGTGCGGCGGCCGTTGGCGCGGATGCTCATGGCCTCGCGGGCCGTTTCATCGCCATCGATCAGATATTCGTTGTAGGTCACACCCTTGCGATCCAGCAGGCCTTTGGCACGGATGCAAAACGGACAAAAACGCCAGGTGTAGATCTCCACCTTCGGGGACGCGTTCTCGCCGGCATCGGGTTGATGTTCGCCGACTTCGAGACCAGGGCTGGGTACGTCTTGTGCCATCCGGCGTTTCCGATCTCCAGGCGTAAGGAAGTTCGGCGAAACTTTAAATCGCGACTCCTTCCATCCGGTTCGGCGCGATCCGGGCTTGTCGCGTGCGACACATCGATCCCGGCTGGTACGGTCAGGCCACGTTGAACCGGCTCCGGTGCTCGACCTCACCGACTTCAAGCGCGACCTTTCGGAACTCACCGACCGCCTGGGCCATGCCCAGGACTGTCTTTGACGTACCGGCCCTAAATGCCCGCCAGCGGGATCTGGAGCAGCTGGCCTCCCAGCCCGACTTCTGGGACGACCAGAGACAGGCCCAGACCAAAATGCGCCAGCTCGATGAGGTGAAGGCCCAGCTCGAGCAGCTC
>Ga0209597_1002451_pt1 | contig 11752 bp, 8 predicted proteins | sample M_140625_MF_Meta_FD_187316 | JGI IMG/M metagenome (GOLD analysis project Ga0209597, IMG submission 187316) | Freshwater microbial communities from Lake Montjoie, Canada to study carbon cycling - M_140625_MF_MetaG (SPAdes) (version 2) | ecosystem: Environmental > Aquatic > Freshwater > Lake...
CGCTGGCCTTGGGCACCCGGGTTAAAGACTTAGTCATGGTCGCCGGGGCACGTGACAACCAGTTGGTGGGTTATGGAATTGTGGTCGGCCTCAACGGGGACGGCGACAAGAACCCGATCTACACGCTTCGCAGCTTCGCCAACTTGCTCCAGCGCTTCGGCGTTCAAGTGCCCGCTCAGACACTCATCGCCAAGAACGTGGCTGTGGTCATGGTAACGGCCGACATCAAGGCCTTCTCAAAGAATGGTCAACGTCTGGATGTCACCGTATCAGCCATGGGCGATGCGCGCAGTTTGCAAGGGGGCGTCTTGGTGCAAACTCCGCTCTACGCGGCGGACGGACAAATCTACGCCGTGGCCCAAGGGGCTCTAGCTGTGGGCGGTTTCATCGGCGGCAATGCGTCGTCGAGCGTTCAGAAGAACCACCCCACCGTGGCGACGATTACCGGCGGTGGCCTGGTCGAGCGGGAGATTCCGACCCGCATCGTGGAGAACCAGGAGATTGAGCTGCTGCTGCGCGAGCCGGACTTCACGTCTGCAGCCCGATTAGCCATGGCAATCAATGAGCGGTTCACCAATGCGGCCCGAGCCATCGACCCGACTTCGGTGAAGGTCCGCATGCCTGAAGGGGTGGATCAGGCCTCCGTTGATTTTGTGGCCCGTCTGGAAGACATCGAGATGTCCCCGGACACCACCGCCCGCATCGTCATTAACGAGCGGACCGGAACGATCGTGGCTACTTCCAAGGTGAAGATCTCCAGCTGCGCGGTCTCACACGGTGACCTGACCATCACCATCGCCAACAGCTTTGATGTCTCGCAACCCAACGCGCTGAGCCAAACCGGCGAGACCGCCGTTACACAGCGGGCCGACGCCAACGTCAATGAACGCAAGGGTACGCTGATGGTCCTATCCGACTTGCCTACCGTGGAAAAAGTGGCGGCCGGCCTCAATGCCATCGGCGTCACTCCGCGGGACATGATGGCCATCTTCGGATCCATGAAGCAGGCCGGAGCGCTCCAGGCCGAACTTATTTTGCGCTGAACCATGAACGCCATTGGACCCCGTCCTTCTTCTGCGCCGCTGGCCAGCATTACCCCCACGGGTTCTGGGCTGCCCGGTGCCGTTCCCGCGGACAAGACCCGCGAGATGACCCAGCAGTTCGAGGCCGTCTTTGTGCGGCACCTGCTCAATGAGGCTCAGAAGCCCGTCCTTGGTGCGGGTGCTCTCCCGACCTCGTCGTCCCGCGGCATTTACCAAGACATGATGGTCGAGCGTTGGGCCGACCAAATTAGCCAATCCGGGACATTCGGCGTCGCCCGAAGTCTCGAACTCCAAATTCGTCACTCTTCCCCTGTGTCCACTTTAACCCCAGAGGCGGCCTCCCCAGGCGCCACATCTCTCCCGTGAATCCATCCATTAAGGATCTAATCGAAGCGCTGCGGATGGAGCTGCAGCAATATGGTGAACTGCTGGCCCGTTTAGATCAGCAGCAGGAAACAGTCTTTAGGCGAGATGCTGAAGGCGTACTGGACGGCTCTGCCGCCATCGAAAGTCAGGCCGCCCTCATCGAGGAAGCCCGTCGTGAACGCGAATTGTGCCGGGCCGACGTGGCTCGCTCCATTGGAGCCTCGGCCGATGCGTCGTTTGAATACCTTCTGCCGCTCTTGCCCGAGGATTACCGTCCTCTGATCCGGGCGTTGGTGGAGGAGAACAACGAGTTGCTGACCCGCGTCCGGGCCCGCTCCCGGCAGAACCATTTGCTCCTCTCGAGGACTGTGGAGCTGATGCAGCGGCTCATGGGCGGCTTGTTTGCCGCCAAGGGAGGCAGCACCTACTCGGGCGACGGAGCGTTGTTGGGCGCTCGCGCCACCTCACGCCGCATCTACGAAGCGGTCGGCTGAACCTTTTTGGAGCGCGTTGTATGTTGGGCCTCTTAGGAACACTGCGGTTGGGAACTCGGGCTTTGGCTGCTCAGCGGCAGGGCGTCGAGGTGGCCGGCCACAATTTGGCCAACGTCAACAACTCGGCCTATGCCCGGCAACGGGTGTCGATTCAATCGACCGCCTCCAGTGACGGCCTCACTGATCCGGTGGGCTCCGGGGTGGAGGTCGTGGCTATTCGCCAGATCCGCGATCGACTCCTGGATGGGCAAGTGATTACCGAGGGCGGGGTGAGCGGATCTTTGGAGGCCCAGCAGCGCGCGTTGAAGACGGTACAATCCCTCTTGGGGCAAAGCATCGATCGGGGCAACACCGGCGCCGGAGGCACCTCGGCAGCCGACGGGGTGGGTGGCGGCCAGCAGTTGGCCGCGGGTCTGACCGATTTCTTCAACAACTTCGCGTCTCTTGCCGCCCAGCCGACCTCGCTTCCCGAGCGAGAAATCACCCTGCGTCGAGCCGCATCACTGGCGGCCCAGTTTCCGGCACTCGACAATCGGTTAGTCGCCTTCGGTACTCAATTGGACGAATCCCTCAACACCGACCTCAAGTCCGCCAATGCAATCCTCTCCGACATCGCTCGCCTGAATGATCAAATCTCTCGCACCGAGGCCGTTTCGGGCGGATCGGCCAACGACTTGCGCGACCAACGCCAAGCCAAGATGGAATCCCTCTCCGGAGTAATTGGGTTCGATTCGATCGAGGCCTCCGACGGTTCTGTAGCGATTGTGGTTGGCGGTGTTTCACTGGTCACCAGTGGTATCCGGGAAAAGACCCTAGAGACGTTTACCAATACCGACGGCCAGCGGATGGTTCGCGCCTCCGGTACGACCGATGCGTTGGCGATGACCTCGGGTCGCGTGCACGGAACTTTGGATGCCCGCGACGGGGGCTTAAACGACCTGCGCAGGGGGATCAATGACCTGGCCAAGAACCTGATCGACCAGGTGAATGCCCTGCATACCTCCGGCTTCGCTCTCGATGGCACTACGGGTCGTGCCTTCTTCCTGGGTTCTTCCGCCGCGGATATTCGTGTCAACCAGGAGCTATTGGATAATCCGAATTCCCTGCAGGTTTCCGGCAGCGCGACCGCACGGGGCGACAATCGCGTGGCCCAGGCTCTCTCGCAGTTGGGAAACCGCCCCATAGCAGCACTGGATGGTCAAACTTTGGGCAATGCCTACAACCGAATCGTCGGTCGGTTGGGCGAAGACCTTTCCTCCGTCAATCAGCAATTGGCTGACCAAAAGGTGATCGCTGAGTTGTTGAAGGGACAGAGGGATTCGGTCAGCGGTGTTTCCATTGATGAAGAAATGGCCGACCTCACTCGCTTTCAGCGCGGCTATCAGGCCAGTGCTAAGCTCATCAACACCATTGACGAACTGATGGATACGACCCTGAGCCTCAAGCGCTAGGGATCTTCACTGAAAGGCTAACAACATGATTCGAGTGACCTCAGGAGCCTATGCCGATCGGTTGATTTCCAACCTGGGCAGCATTACCGCACGCCAAGCCCGCTATCAGGCGCAGATTTCCACCGGTCAGAGAGTTACCCTGCCCGAGGACGATCCGGGTGCCGTGCGTCGGACCTTGGATCTCGAGGGGGAGCGCGGTCGGGTGGGTCAGTACGGTCGCAACGTCACCCGGCTCAAGGAGACGGCCACCACGACCAACACGGTGATGCGCTCGTTGTCCAAGATCGCCACTCGAGCCGGGGAATTGGCCGTGAAGGCCAATAGCATCCGCTCGGCCGACGATCTCAAGACTTACGCAGCGGAGGTGACCCAGATGATCCAACAGGCTGTATCCTCGGCGAATATTAACCTGCGTGGGGATTCGGTGATGGCTGGCACCCGCAATGGTCAACCGCCTTACACCTTGACCCTAGGCACCGATGGTCGGGTGCAGTCGGTGATCTACAATGGCAATCAGGACATCCCGTCTCTGGACATTGCCGAAGGTCAGGAACTCAGCGCGAGCGTGGTGGGCTCGAACCCGACGGGCTCCGGTCCGGCCGGTTTGATTGAAGACCCTCGAGCTGGAGCCGATCTCTTCAATCACCTCATCCAGTTCCAAGATCAGTTGCTGGCCGGCACTGGCGCTGCGGTCACGACCACCACGGCGGTGGGGTTGCAGGCCGATGCCGACAATCTCCTGCGCCACATTGCCGCCAATGGCGTCGTGCAAGGCCGCTTGGAGGCCGCCAGTGCGACGGTGAGTGACCGACTGCTATCCCTCGAAGGCCAAATTTCTGGCGAGACCGACGTCGACTTGGCCAAGGCATTGGTCCGACTGAACGAGACTCAGGTTTCTTATCAGGCCGCCCTCCAGACCGGCGGCAAAATTCTGTCGATGTCCTTGATGGATTACCTGCGCTAGCGGTGGTTCAAAATCGCGGGCCGCAGCATCACTCCTCATCTTACACAAGCCGTGTCCTTGATCGTGGCCCGGGGCTGACGATAGGGTTGGGTCACACTTATGAGCGTTCTCGTCATCGGTACCACCGCGCTGGATTCCATTAAGACTCCAAAATCAGAAAACCCTCGCCTGTTGGGCGGCTCCGCCAGCCATGCGGCCGTGGCTTCGAGCTTCTTCGCTCCGACTCGGTTGATGGGTGTCGTGGGGGGCGACTTTCCGGCCAAATACCTCACGCTGTTTAAGAAGCACGGTATTTGTCTCCAGGGATTGGAGCGGGTGAAAGACGGGAAGACCTTCCATTGGTCGGGCGAGTACGAGGTCAATATGAACAACCGGCGGACGGTGGAGACCGTGCTCGGTGTCATCGAGCACTGGCAACCGGCGCTTCCGGCGGCCTATGAGTCCACACCGTTCGTCCTCTTGGCCAATATTTCTCCGGGGGTGCAGCACCGGGTGCTCGATCAGATCTCCAAGGCCAAGTTCGTCATCGCCGACACGATGGACTTGTGGCTGAACATCGCATTGCCCGAAGTCCTAACCCTGTTGAAGCGCATTGACTGCCTGGTGCTCAATGACAGCGAGGCCCGTCAATTGGTCTCCGACGACAATGTAGTCAGCGCCCTGACCAAGATTCACCGGATGGGCCCGAAGTACGTGATCATCAAGAAAGGCGAGCACGGTTCCATTCTCTCGGGTCCGAAGGGGCTCTTCATCGCGCCGGCCTATCCGCTCCGCAAGGTGGTTGACCCGACCGGTGCAGGGGACTCGTTCGTGGGCGGTTTGATCGGTTACCTGGCGGCCCAGAAAACCGGAACGGTCGAATCTAATCTCCGACGCGCTATCTTGCACGGCAGTGTCGTGGCGTCCTTCTGTTGCGAGGGTTTTGGTCTGAATGTCACCACTCGCACGACCAAGGCCAAGATCTTGGAGCGGGTCAAAGAGCTCGAGGGCCTGAGCAAGTTCTGATGGGCCAAGGGGCGGCAGATTAGCGCCCCTCTTCCGGGAGCCTGTCCATCGGCCTGCTGAACTGAAACGAGGCCTCCGGTTTGGAGGCCATTCTTCAGCGCGTTCGAGCGGCCATCCGCGGAGCCCAGTTCCTGATTCTGGACCCGGGGGCAACTGAGGTTGCCCCCTGGGCCTCGGGCAGAGGTTGCCCGTGCCAGGGAAGCCAGGGAAATCGGGGAGAGCTCGATCAGATCTCCACTTGCATGCCCAATTCAACGACTCGGTTGGCAGGCAGTCGGAAATAGGCTGTGGCGCTGAGGGCGTTGCGGACCATGATGGCGAACAGGTGCTCCTGCCAAATGTTCATGCCGCCATTGTCGGCCTTCGGGATCACTGTTTCGCGGCTAAGGAAGAAGGTCGTGTCCATCTCATGGAACTCGAGATCGTGTTCCGCACACTGCCGAAGAATGGCTTGGATGTTGGGGGTCTCCATGAACCCGTAGTGGGCCTGAACCCGCCAGAATCCGGCCTCCATCCGCTCGACCTCCAGCCGGTGGGCCTTGTCCACCACAGGGTCTTCGTCCACGCAGATGGTGAAGAAGACGACCCGCTTGTGGAGCACCTTGTTGTGCTTGAGGTTGTGCAGCAGGGCCATCGGAGTCGTGTGCGGGCTGCTGGCCATGTACACGGCGGTTCCGGCCACCCGAAGCGGATCCTTTTTGGCCATGTCCGCGATGAACTTGACGGCCGGCATGGCGCTGATCCGGAGGCGTTCCCAGACGAGGCGTCGGCCGGTTTTCCAGGTGGACATGATGAGGAACATTGCTCCGGCGATGAGCAGTGGGAACCAACCGCCGTGGGGAATCTTTAACAAGTTGGCGATGGCCAGGGGGCCCTCCACCATAAGCATGCCACCGGCCACCAGTGAGGCATGGAGTCGGGACCAACCAAACACCCGCTGAGAGGCGAAGAAGAAGAGAAGGGTGGTGGTCACCATGGTGAAGGTTACCGCGACTCCGTAGGCGCTGGCCAAGTTGTCCGAGGTCTTGAAGCCGAAGATGAGTCCGAGGCAGGCAACCATTAGAGCGAAATTGACCTGGGGCATGTAAATCTGGCCGCGCTCGTGTTCAGAGGTGTGTTCGATGACGAGTCGCGGCATGTAGCCCAATTGAATGGCGTGCATCGTCAGGGAGTAGGCCCCGGAGATGAGCGCTTGGGAGGCGATGATCGCCGCGGCAGTGGCCAGAATCACCAGAGGGTACAGCGCCCACTGAGGGCAGAGTTGATAGAAGGGATTGAAAGTCGATGTCGCGGCAATTTCGGGCTGCGCTAACAGAAGAGCGCCTTGGCCGAGGTAATTGAGGATCAGGGCCGGAAATACCGCCACAAACCAGGCAAGGCGGATCGGGCGCGGCCCGAAATGCCCCATGTCTGCGTAGAGCGCTTCACCGCCAGTGACCGCCAGCACGACGGAACCGAGGACCACCAGACCGATCTTCCCGTGACCAGCCAAGAAGGACAGGCCGTGGAGGGGATTGAATGCTTTCAGGATCTCCGGCTGCATTAAGATGCCCCGGATCCCAAGCACGGCGATGGCCACGAACCAGACCAGCGTGATCGGGCCAAAGATCCGTCCGACCTTCGCCGTACCAAACCGCTGGGCTGCGAACAGGACGAGAATGATGATCACCGAGATAGGAAGGATGAATCGATCTAACCCGGCTCCGGCCATCTTCAAGCCTTCTACGGCTCCCAACACCGAGATGGCTGGCGTAATGATGCCGTCGCCATAGAGCAGGCAGGCCCCGCCGATGCCGATGGCGGCGAAGCTCTTGGCCAAGCGGCTCCGGTGACCCGTTTTGGCTTCCGGAAAGGCCAAGGATAACAAAGCGAGGATTCCGCCTTCGCCCTTGTTGTCGGCTCGGAGCACGTAGACCAGGTATTTCACGGTCACGATCAGCAGCAGGGACCAGAGGATGAGCGATACCACCCCCAGAACATTGCTAGCGCTCACTGGCGCTCCATGACCCGGAGCGAAGCATTCCTTGAAGGCGTAAATCGGGCTGGTACCGATGTCTCCATAGACGATGCCTAGCGCGGCCATTGAAAGGCCTACCAAGCGTTTGCCAGTTGCGGGTGCGTGTTTGCTCATAGCACAGAGTTCTGGTGGGAGGACAGTGGCAGGGAATTGGCCAAGACGACCTGATCTGGAATTACCAGAGCGGCCCTAGGCGTCGGGAGGAATGAGTTCATGATGTCTGCAACAGACCAGCGACCGAGGGTCACCGTTGTCGCAAGCCCGACTCCGCCGAACTGCGCACGACCGGATACCCTTCCATATGCCTGCGAGGTTAGCTGACGGGCTAGGGCCTGGAAGTGCCCCGGGTTGGTTTCCCTACCCTACGCCCCGTGCTGAAATCTTGGATGGATTTCGGCCTTGGGTCCCCCGCGCCTGTTCGATTGGACACCGACCAGGCTTCGGCTGCAGGGGCGTGTTACGCCAGAACTTGGCCCTCTGTCAATACGGGTGACGATCGGGTCACGGAGGCATCACAGGGGACCCATCGCCGCAGGGTGGCAGAGGGACGAACCTGCGGGTATCTTCAATAAGATGCGAAAAGGTGGGTGTTCTGGAGCGTTCTCGACCACGGATAGACCGTCACTCATGCAATTCGTCCCTTGACGGGCGGACGCTCTCGGAGGTTCTTGGGAGTGCATGTCGCGCAAGACGTTTATGGCCGCCTCGCTGGCGGTGTTCTGCGGAACCGGGGCCCTTCGTTCCGACGAGGGAATGTGGCTTTACAATGACCCTCCCCGGGAACAGGTGCGTGCCAAGTATGGCTTTGAGATGACCGACGCTTGGCTGGAGCACCTCCAGAAGTCTTCGGTTCGGTTCAACTCTGGGGGTTCCGGATCGTTTGTCAGCGAAGATGGATTAGTCCTCTCGAACCACCACGTCGGGGCCGACGCGCTCCAGAAGGTTTCCAGTGCCCAGAAGAACTACTTGCGCGAAGGATTCTATGCCCGATCGCAGGCGGAGGAAATTGCCTGCGTGGACCTCGAGTTGAATGTGCTGCAATCCATCGCGAATGTGACCGAGCGCGTGAATGCCGCGGTGACTGCCGGCTTATCGCCCGACGATGCGGTGAAAGCTCGGCGACGGGTCATGGCAGCCATCGAGAAGGAATCCCTCGACGCCACGGGCCTTCGTTCGGATGTGGTGACGCTTTACCAGGGAGGCGCCTATCATTTGTACCGGTTCAAGAAATACACGGATGTCCGGTTGGTCTTTGCACCGGAGCAGCAGGTCGCCTTCTTTGGCGGAGACCCAGACAACTTCGAGTATCCGCGCTTCGACCTCGATATCTGTTTGTTTCGAGCTTACGAGGACGGCAAACCCGTGAAGGTGCCGCACTACCTGAAGTGGTCTAAGGCGGGGGCCGCTGAGGGCGAATTGACCTTCGTCTCAGGGCATCCGGGCCGCACGGAGCGCATGCTCACCGTCGCCGAGTTGGAGTACCTCCGTGACCGTCAGTACCCGATTGCGCTCGCCTATCTCAAGCGCCGTGAGGTGCTCCTGAGGTCTTGGAGCGAGCGCAGTGCCGAGAATGCCCGGCGTGCGAAGGATGAACTTTTTGGTATTCAGAACAGCCGCAAGGCCCGCGACGGCGGTCATGCCGGTCTTTACGACCCGGCCTTGATGCAGTCCAAGCGCCAGCAAGAGATGGCCTTGCGCACGAAGTTCGCCGCCAATCCGGCCTTTGCCTCTGCCGCGGGGGCCTATGATCAGATCCAGCAGGCCCAGTCGTTGATCGCGCGGTATGAGCGGATCCACCGCTTGTTGGAAGCGGGACAGGCCTTCCAGTCGGAACTCTTCGATATTGCCCACATCCTGGTCCGAGCGGCCGGAGAATATCCCAAGGCTGACGGGGAACGTCTGCGCGAGTTTGCCGAGGCGGGACGAGCTTCGTTGGAGATGAGTCTTTTTTCCGACAAACCCATCCACAATGACCTCGAAATCATCAGCTTGGCCGATTCGTTGACCTACCTGAACGAGCAACTCGGAGCGGAGTATCCTATCGTCAAAAAGGTGATGGCCGGCAAGTCACCGCGGGCCCGTGCTGCAGAACTCATCAATGGCAGTCGCCTGCGCTCGGTCGATGAGCGTCGTCGCCTCTACAAGGGCGGCACCTCAGCCATCGACGCCTCCGAGGACCCCCTCATTTTGGTGGCCAAGTCGGTGGATGCCGAGGCACGCGAAGTGCGGCAGTTGATGGAGGCCCAGGCCGAGATTAAGAAGCAGGCCCATGCGGCGATTGCCTCAGCCCGCTTTGCTCTGGAAGGCAAGGGGCAGTATCCGGACGCCACGTTCACCCTGCGGCTCTCCTACGGGGTAGTGAAGGGGTATACTTCGCTGGGTAAGGCCATCCCGGCAACGACGTCGCTGGGCGGAATCTTCGAGCGTTCCACCGAAATGGAGGGTCGCCCTCCGTTTGATTTGCCTGAACGCTGGCAGAAGAAACGTCGCACCCTCCATGCGGATGCTCCGTTCAACTTCGTCTCCACCCATGACATCATCGGTGGGAACTCGGGCAGCCCAGTGGTGAACCGGAATGGCGAATTCGTCGGCATCATCTTCGATGGCAACATCGAGTCGTTGGTGCTGGGGTTTGCCTACGAAGAAACCCAAGCCCGGGCCCTTTCGGTCCACAGCGCGGGTATCTTAGAGGCACTTCGCAGTGTCTACGCCGCCAAGCCTCTGGTGGAGGAATTAGTCACCGGCCAGCGAAAGTGAGCTGGGGCGGGTGGGAGCTTTTGCTCCCCGTTGCGCCTCGCAAACCGGCTGCCTCAGAAGCACTCGGAGGGTTCGCTCTGGGTTTGGCCGAGCGAAGCGTTCCGGTGCGAGTGTGTCTATCGGCGATGACCGTAGCATGGAGGCTGGCTGGAGCCATTGCGTCGAGGCGTGGCGTTGGGCCCCGGTTAATTTCGCCTCGTCTGTAATTCCTGCGGCCAGTCAACGCAGGCGGTTTTGGCGAAGGGGTTTGTCGCCGTGACTCACTCCGGGGTGCCGCGCTCGACGAGCTTTTTATGGCGGAGGATGCCGTCGGCAATGGCGGCGGCGAGTTGGTCTCGAGACTTTTTGGAGTCCATCAGCCGGGTGTCTCCAGAGTGGGTCATGTAGCCGCCTTCGACGAGGAGCCCGGGCATTCGCAGCAACGTCAATTCCTTGAAGCGGGCCCGGCGTACCCCCCGATCGGCCAAGGGGGTCTGATCGAGGATGGCCCGATGGACGAGGTGGGCGAGGGTGACGTTCTCGCGGTCGAAGCGGTTGGCGTCGAAACCGGCCATCCGACCGTGCCGTTGGGCATCGTTGCTCGAAGGGGCCCCAGCAGGCGTCAGGCAATAGGTTTCGAGGCCTTGCACCGCGTCATTTCCAGGCCCATCGAACCCGTTGAAATGCAGGCTGACATACAGGTCGGCCTCTGCGCGGTTGGCCTCCGCCGCCCGATCCGGAAGGGCGATGAACCGGTCCGAACTGCGGATGAACACCACCTGAAACCCCGCCGCCTTGAGGTGTCGGGCCAGGTCGATGGCCAGATCCAGCGTGTAGGTTTTCTCCATCCGACGGCCCTCCATGTTGCCGGGATCGCGTCCCCCGTGCCCGGCATTGATGGCAATGCGTCGGATGGGGCGCGAGGTGCGCTTGGGTGGCGCCAACAGCGGTGCCATTAGTGAGTTGATGTCGCGCTGGGAGACCCGGAAATGGCCGCCTTCGACCGGGATGCGATCCGACAGGCGAAACTCCACCTCATTGAAGCTCATCCGATCCGAGTCCTTTCGGAACCGCATGCGGGTCCAGCGGTTAGTCAGGAGGAGTTCCTCACCCAACGTGATGGGCCGCAAATGCATCTCGCGGCCCCAGGCGGCCAAGTCGCGGAATCCGGGTTCCCAGTCCCGAGCCTGGACGAGGCCGGACATCCATGTCAGAGCCAGCATGCAGGAGACTCGCAGCCAGCGAGGTAAGGACGCAGACATGGGTGGTGTGTTCCGGACCGGACGGGTTTTAGATCCCCTCAGCGGAGGTTTTCCGGATTGAGGCCGTGGAGGTCCTTCGGCACGAAAAGACCGTCCCGCCGGATTATTTCGGAATCGAACCAAACCTCGCCGCCGCCCCACTCCGGCCGCTGGATTTGCACCATGTCCCAATGGACGGCGGACTTGTTGCCATTGCCCGGATCTTCGTAGGCCTGGCCCGGAGTAAAGTGCAGGGAGCCGGCGATCTTCTCATCGAACAAGATGTCGCACATCGGGTTCAGGATGAAGGGATTGAACCCGAGGCTGAACTCGCCGATGGACCGGGCTCCGGCGTCCATATCGAGGATCTCGTTGAGCTTGCGCTCGGTGCCGCCCTGACAGGTGGCCTTGATGATACGGCCCTCCTTGAGTTCT
>Ga0209597_1002453_pt1 | contig 11748 bp, 14 predicted proteins | sample M_140625_MF_Meta_FD_187316 | JGI IMG/M metagenome (GOLD analysis project Ga0209597, IMG submission 187316) | Freshwater microbial communities from Lake Montjoie, Canada to study carbon cycling - M_140625_MF_MetaG (SPAdes) (version 2) | ecosystem: Environmental > Aquatic > Freshwater > Lake...
CCTTCCTAAGTATAAAGCTTTTACCACACGCTTTAGGACCGCATAAAACCGTTGCCTGCCCACTGCGAACTTGCCGATTTTTGCCATATCCCTGGAGCGCCAATTTTAAGCAATCGCGACTTTGTTTGAGCGTTGCCAAAAAATGCCCAAGTTGTTTCCAGTTTTCTCCTTGGACAAAAAGCCCTTTGATCAAACAAAAAATGGTTTCCCAACCCTTGCCCATTGTCGCATCGCTTGGTGTCGTTCCTTGCAGCCATTCGGGTTCGGAATCACAGAAATACAGGTTACCTCCCTCTTTATGTACTCCGAGACGATAACCTGGAAGCGGTCCGTCATAATCGAGTGAATTTTTCAAAATGACATTGCAAATAGCCTCATCCATTGCACTTTTATCTGTGCCTTCAACGTGCCCCTCGCGACGCATCATCATTCGGCAAGATGAATCAGACAAAGGCAGCACCGTGTTTTCAGCAGTCCATTGTAGAAAATCTTTGCTGCGCTTGCGGTAAAAGAATTGCGATTTGGCGGGTTCTACCACGATTGGTGCTTCTTCGATTGGGTCTGGTTTTCTTTGCAAAATCCATTCATCCCAATTCTGAGCCCCAATATTGACGGCCAACAACTCTTGCCGCGCATCGCCTCTGGCACATCCAGCAAGGCGAGATAAGCGAGACGGGTTTAGTGTCGCCCGGTCAACTTTGATGCTTTCAAATTCCTCCATTGTATCCGCTGCCATTTTGGCACGCTCCCGAAACTGCTTTTCGTCTGTGGCATCCACTTTCACCCAGCCGTGAATACTGCGACCGCCAGATGACACAGCAACCGAGATTGGCAAATTGGAAGCCACCAGCGCAGACCATTGAAGCTCTAAAGCAACTGCGTCGCATTCAATTAGGCAATGCCTGTAGGCGGTCACCTCGCGATCCGAGGCGCCATTTTCTGCCATTGGGTTAACCCTGATAAATGTTCCCAAGTCGTGATCCGTTGCCAAAGGCAAAGGTGGATGTGTTGTTCCCCGGGATTTTGGTTTGCCCTCTGGCCCTTCGCCAAAAACAATGCCCACTAGTTCATTTGGCTCAAAGCACGTTGCTAAATGCAATGCCTGCCCGTTTTTTATAGGCTGAGGCAATGTGTCCAATTCAATCGGACGCTGTTCCTTTTTCTCGGCTTTTATTGGTCTTTGTGCCGCTTTTGAAATACCGCTTGGCGCAAACTGCTTAATCTTACCCAACTGCCCCGCAGTGGTGGTTTTCATTTTGCCAATCGCAGAACGGAACTGATGATTTACTTCTGCGACAACGCCCGAGCAACTATTGTGACAGCAAAAGATCGTCGGAACCATGCCGTCATTTACCGTAATCCGGCAATCTCGCCGCCCATCGCTACTTGTGTGCAGATGCAGCCCAGGACAAGGCAAGTAGCCTTTTTCTGGCGTTTCCCAGTCGATTGAGGGAAACATTTTGGCAGCAACTGCCAGTGTGATTTGCTCTTCGGTCATTGGAAAGTGCGCGTTGTCGAGTCGCGCCCCTCGTGGTTGTTTTAAAACTCTAACGGAATCTCATCAGAATCAATCACCTGAGGCGCTAAAACGCCTTTCAACGATACTAGTGGAAGGATTTTGCCTCGTAAGTCATCCATGACAGGCGCAATCGTTGCAATATTCGCAAAGATTTGCGCGGTCTTTTGTGATGGCGTATGCGTCACCGAGATTTGAGCCCCAGCCCCAACAAGCGATGCCGTGTCGAGTCCATTCTTTGGCGACTCACCCAACCAGCCCGCTAGAAATGCGTAAAGTGCGCTTTTCTCGTGAAGACTGATCTTCATTCGCTTTGAACGAATAACGTGAACTTCCCCCGTCTTGGTTTTGTAGCCAAAATAGAAAGACGTTAGGTTGACCGTCTCTGTGACTGTTGGGTCGTCAAAGGTCGGACGTACAACATTGTATTCATCTTCAATATCGATGCACGTTGCAACGTGCCCGCCTTTTGGTGGCAGTCCTTGAATAAGGATTCTGCTCTGCTTTTTGCTCTGCTCTGCGTTTAGTATCGCCATATTTAGTGTTTCTTTTTTTGCTTAACCATTTAGGACGGTTGGTTTTCCGTTTTGCCAGCGGTTGCCGGAAATAGTTCTGGGTGATCCCAAAGTTTGATGCGGTCGAACAGATCGCGGTTGAAGTTATCTACTTTGTGGCAGATGCGCTTCATTTCCAATGGATTTACGGATTTGATGTCATCCAAATCGTATCCAAGTAACCCCAACTCCATTGCGAATTCGACCGCTGCCAATGGTCGCAATTCGTCCCAGATTTTGTGCAATGGCATGTCGTATGTCATACAATTGTCCGTTTACCGGCCTCCAAAATAAGCAACGCATCTGCCGTTTTTAAGGTGACTGCTAAATGCGGATAAAGTGCCTGTGCACGTTCTTTGAAATGCGCTTTCCAGCGTGTGCCGTAGGTCTTTTTAACTCCGAGCCCCAAGGTTTTTTGCCAAACTTTTGGTGGCAATTCAATGACTCGGAAACAGAATGCCGCTAGCACTCCGCGCACCTCGCCGTAACGAATGCCAAGCTTAATTATTGCCGCCCCATTGGGCCCAGCAAACTTGGGTATTTCCTCAAGGAATGCAGTGCTGCATCCTTTGAGTTTTAGCGACCTCAGTGCGTCGGCAAGGTCTACCACGGTGTCCGGCATGGCAATTGCCTCCACAATTCCGCGTTCTGCCTCGTAGGCGATGCCACCCGCTGCGCCTGGGTCAATAGCTAGATAATTCATAGTTGGTTGGTTTTGTCCGCGTGTAGGATGCGCGGCCCCCTAACTGAATTATTTGCTGGCCACGAGCGCAGGTTTCGATTCTTTCCGCGCAACTGGCACGTCTGGCCAGATCTTGCGAGCTTTCGCCGCTGACATACTCCCGTGTGCCCGCAGTAATTCGGCGGGATCCAAGTTTGCGAGGTTGCCGATCAAAACTTCCGCATCTACAAACTCGCTGACACGTGGTTTCTGTAAGCGCCACCCTGGCACCTCGACGCCTTCGCCGAGCAGACGCCGAGCTTCGGATTCCGCAGCCTCACGGAAGTCGTCAAACGTCCGGCAGCGTAGCAGGAACTCGCCCAATCGCGACGGGTCCGCGAGCATCGCCGCAAACGTCTCCTGAGTTGTTGCCAGCGTCGTCTCGGTTGCCGTCACCCGAGCCGAGCACGTTAACGACTTGGCGCACCATCCGCAATAGTCATTGATAACAGGCGCAGTGCCAATGTTGGCGAGCGCCGAATCCACGATTTCACGAGCTTCGGCATACGTGAACGTCCGGCTGACGACCTTTTGCTGGTCCGCGAATATAAGATGCGCGGTCCAGCTGCCTCTCATGTGCTCGTGCATCAGACCAAGTGCGTAAGCGGCCATTTGCGCGGTATAGTCGTACATCTGCCCGGTCTTCAAATCAGCGTGCCAGCCTCCGTGAAGGCAGATTGCGTCAGCGGTGCCCACGTGCTCCATCCCTGGTGTCCGTACCTTGCAGCGTTCTTCGTCCGTCTCAACAACGTCGAGGTGCGACGTCCGCAGCCGCATCATTGCGTTGATCGCCCAGCGGACGACCGCCGCGTCTTCGTCGCTGATGGTATCATGTGATCCCATATCGCCTGTCTGCCACGCCTGCCGGAAAATGCCATCAAGGATAGTTCCGCGTTGTGCAGCTGGTCCGGCCTCGCCGGGTGCGCCTTCGTACTGCCCGCACAAGGCGAGCTTGGGTAAGCTACTGTGTCTTGGTGTCATTGGTTAGTTTAAGTAATTTTCTTCAAACCCAAAACGAAGTTGTTTTAACTCAAGCCCCGATGCGCTTAAACGGAATGCTTTGATAATGATTCCCGCTACCCACCAACTGTTGAAAGACCTTGAGCCCATTGCCGCCTTTTCATTCCGCAATGCTCTGTTTAGCAACCTTTGATTTGCATCATGACGATCGTCTGCAAAGCTTTTAAACCAATCATTTATTGAATCGTTTGCATACCCTGCATGGCTTAAAAAAGCCATTATTCCAAGTTCGACCGATGGATTCACGCCCCACGGCAAAAGTCGCTTAGCGCAGCCCGAAAAAGGGTTAAGCAAACTGCCGTGCTCTTGATAAATCGCAACTCTTTCATCTGTAGACAAAGCTGTGACTGACTTTGTATTGCTCAAAAGCATTTTGAGAACACAAGTTGCGGCCGCAATCGCATTCCAATTTTTGACATCCAAATTGCGAAACGTCTCCCCCGCTGTTCTTGCACGGCCCTTATCGATGGTATTGTAAGTTTCTGGTTCGCAGTCAAAAACAACTAACGATTCTATCGACCGATTTGCCCGAACAACTGCCAACAGCCGATGTTGCCCGTCAATGATTGAACCATCTTTTCCGATTTTGATGGTTTCGCCGTTAAGCACCCATTGCCCTCTCAAAATGCTTTCGGTCAAAAAATTAACCTGACGTTGGCTGACATTACGGTTTCCTCTGCCGCCTCCGTTGTTTTTTTCGAGCCATCTTTTTGCCTGCTCTGGTGTGATGATGATAATAATTGCTTTCATTGGATTTAGTTGGTTTTTTTCTTGGGTCGGCCTCCTTTGAGACCATTGCGTTTGGATGCGTTTTTGCGTGCCTGGCTACTCAGCCGGGACTTGAGTGTTTCGAGTTGGTCTTGAAGGTTGACAACGTGCCCTCGGGCTGTGTCGCGCTCTGTTTTTAGCTGCCGGATTTGCTCGTGCATGCGGTCGATTTGTTCGTAGGTCATGCGAAGTACCTCGCTCGTTTAGCCGCAGTGGCAGCGACCAGCACGGCACTGATAAGCGGGCAGAGTAGAATCGCCGCCTCGGGCTGGCCCTGGTGGGCGTGGATGCCGAGCAGGTCGGCGTAGGCGATGGCTAGGCAGGCCCAGCCTATAGTGAGGGTGTGGCGTCGTGTGTTCATTGGATTTGTTTTGTTTTGAGTTGCTGACGGCCTCGTCAGTGTCCGCGTTACGGACAGACGCCCGAAGGCGTTTCGGCCTAGGCGCTACGCGCCATCTTAAGTGATCGCCGCAAGGATGCGGCGATTAGATTCTCTCTGGCACATGGATAGGGATCTGAAATGTTTTTCAGAATTTTTTTTGCGTACCTATTTGCGGACCGCTTTTGGCCCGCATTGGCAATTTCCAGCAATTCGCTGAGGGACGCAGTTTCAATTTTTACAGTGGTGTTCATTGGGATTGTGTTTTTGTTTTTGAGTTGCTGACGGCCTCGTCAGTGGCGGCATTACCGCCAGACGCCCGAAGGCGTTTCGGCCTATCGTGCTGCCCGGCACTCACCGTTTCGCAGCACTTCGACTTGACCCCATGCTGCGTCGACAATGACGCTAACAACGGCAGGGTCTTGGAAGCTCGTTGCAGCGATTGCGCGAATGATTTCAAGAGTGTTGATTTGGGATGTGCAGGTGATGTTCATTGGATTTGTTTTGTTTAGGTTTCGTCTGACGCTTTTTAACCTAGCCGACTCATTTCGCAACGTAAACACTTTTTTTCAATTATTTTTGCACCCCTGCTAAGTCGCTGCGTTCCGCGCATTTACGCGCTTTCTGTTTGCGTTTATAGGCCTTATTGTGGCACGGAGTCGAACAAAACTGCGCATCTTTTTTTACCGAGTCAAACGGCGTTGCGCATTCCTCGCAAACAAACGCTAGTTTTTTGCGGGTTAGGAAGTTACGTTGAATCATCACCCCGTGACACTCCACCCCGCAGGTGGTGCGTATAGCCGTTGATTCCTGTTCAAATGCCAGCCCGCAAACCACGCACGTTGAACTTTTTAGCGGTCGTAATACGTTTAATTGTGGCGTGCCAGTCGGCCTTGTAATTCTGCCGTCAGCAATTGCCCGCAGCACTATGTCGCCTAAGCCTTTATAGTCTAAAGCTTTACACTTAGGCCCGTTGTTGTAATTGCGGGGAGTCCAGTGCAGTTCAGTGCCGTTCATTTTGATCATAGCGCGGCAACTAAACCCCAGGCCGTAGGCACTGAAAAGCCTTATTTTTACTCGCCAGCAAGCCGGTAGTGTGGCGTAATAATTACTTTGCCGCCTGCGTTAACTGCTTTAAATTTGCGAACTTCCGCATTTCGGCGCTTGAGAAGCACACGAATATTTTGGTGATCTCGCCCAGTTGCCTCAACAATTTGCGCCATCGTCGCCCAGCCTTCTCCCTCAGGTGGGAAAGCCACGTTAAGCTCTTGCGCTAGCTCAGTTAGCCAGCCTACACCGGGAGTTTGAATGTCTGACTTTTGGTTTCCTTTGCGAGCCATACTTGCGTTTCGTTGTCGGTAAATTCTCCCCAGGCAAATCCTCGGGACCAACTCGTGGTTGCGCGGCGATTTGCTGCGTAAGTCGTTAATTTTGGATCCCCCAGCCATCCGACGCAATACCCCGTTGGGTGCGCTCTGTTGCGTCCCTCAGCCTGCGTAACCCGATGCAGGTGAGCGATGATCACTTTGTTGTGCGTGCCCGTGCAAATGGCCTCGGCGTGATCACGCACGGCCGCCTCGTTGATCATGTAACCGTGCCCCGCCAATGCGTCGCCGAACGGATACCAACCGTGTTGGAAGTCGTAGTCGATCACTTTGCATTTTAACTCTTTGGCTCGGTCTTGAATCTGTTGGTAAACGCGACACGCGAGCGCCGAAACGATTGCTTTTGGCGAACTCATGAGGTGCACCAGCCGCGCCTCGTGATTTCCGAGCAAATAAACTTGCGGGTGGAGCTGCGACAGGAACGCCAGTCCGTCGTTTAGATCGCCCTCGGGGTCACACGCCTCGTCTGCGGTGCCGGCCGAGCCTCCGCGTAGGCACGCGAGGTCAATAGCGTCGCCCAGGTGGATTGTGAGCAACGGCTTAAAACGCTCCTTAAACGCCAGCACCTGCCGCAACAACGCCTGGTCTGCCAGGTGTCCGTGTGAGCATCCAACAGCCATCCAGCGTTTCCATTTACGAACGACGTTAGCCATTTGTGGCGGCAAGTTGCAGAGCGTTGCAGCGGTTTAGCCAACCTTTTAAAAACACGCCCTGAGTTGCGTTCCTGTCAACGATCCGACGGTAGTATTCGCGACGTAAATCGATAATGTTTAGTGCGATAGCGAGCGAGTCGTTGTCCTTAAGTGCGTTTTCAACGTCTTTTAGTGTCTGTGGTCCAAAGCCTCCGTCAACCTTGGAGCCAACCGCTTTTTGAAGCAGTCTGGTTGCGCCGCCAATTCCAATGTTCACACACCCATCGAAATGGATCAAGTCGAGTGGTGCAGGTAGTTGACCGCATTTTCCGGCCTGCCAGTATTTGCGGTCGTAAATTGAACGCACCTCCTCGGCGGTTATGAGCCGGATCGATTGCGTCAATAAGCCGCGATCTATGCGGTCCGCGTCGTACTCGGCGTGTGTTATGCCAAAGTTTGTTGCGCCTCCCTTGTCCGCAGGATCGTTGGAATAGCCGCCCTCTTGCGATAAAACAAATTTGAGTGCAAGGCTATTCATCATCGTCCTCCTCCTCGTCTTCGTCTTGCCCCGCCATCATCTCCAGCCAGTTCTCCATTTGTTTCTGCCGCGCTAACACGTTGCCGTACCCCACATTAAACGTGTCGGTGTGATCTGATGTTTCCGCCTGCGCAAAGATTTGCACTACGTCAAAATGCTCGCTCAAAGCCTGAGCAACTCGCCCAAGAAAATCCTCTGGAGACTCGTCTGTAAACGGTGCAATCATTTGTTTTTGATGGCTTTGTAAAACTTGTAAGCCGTGTAGGCTATGGCCAAGGCCAGCGAGCAAATGCGCAATCCTGTTTCAAACTCGCTCACGGAAATTGCCACCGCTACGGAGTTTACATATCCGACTGAAAGAATGTCGTCAATGTGTCTGCTCATCGGTTTTGTAAATGTTTCATGGCAGAGACTGCGTCGAACAACTGCAACTCCAACGCCTGATAACGAGCGCCCGAATGCCACGTCTCAGCGGCCTGCGCTTGATACGTCTGCCCCTGTTGCAGATGCAGAACCCCCGAGGGCGGGTAAAGCGATGCCAGCGGCACGCGTGAAACGCTGGCGCAACCTGTCAGCGAGAGCGTCGTTGCCAGCAGCCCGAGCGGTAAGAATAGCGTTTTCGGTTTCATCGCAATATCTTTCGATTTCGCGAGTTAGCTCCCAGTGGGCAGTGATTATGCGCAACTGCAACCAACTAATGAGCGACTGGAGGAGGAGTAGGACCATTGGACTCTCCGAGGAAAATGGCCACAGCTCCTGCGATAGCTGCAATGGCGTGAACAATGGCCTGATACTTAGCGTCCGGCAGCTGAACGCCAGCAAGGCCGAGAAGTGCGGAAAGCCCTGCGTAGGTGGATGGTTCTTGAAGTCGTGCGAGTAGTGTTTTCATGCGTTAGAATGTAGCTAATGTTGCTTTTTTCCAAGTGTTTGCAGCCGTGCAAATGTACAACCCGGTGGCATCAAACGCCATTTGCCCCGGGCGTCCTACAGCCGTTGCCGATGCGGGCACTGCGCCTGTGCCGCCAGCCGCGCCGTTGATAAACGTGGCTTTGATGCATCGCATTGCAGCGGTAATGGTTGTCGCCGTAACGGTTTGAGACACTGAAACCGTGTAGGTTCCTGTGCCGCCCGTGCCTGTGCCTAGCGCGGTGATAGTCGTGCCTGCGGTAACGCCCGTGCCGCTAATGAGCATGCCAACTTGGATGACGCCCGTTGGCGATCCCGTCACGGTTAAAACCGTTGTGGTAATGGAGCCTGCAAATGTTGCGCCCGTTGTGACGTACTCGTTGGTCCCATCCCATTCAACGCTATGCGCCTGTGGCGTTGTCATTAAAACGCCAGCCTGAAAAGCAAAAGGCACTGCACCCGAGCCTAAGCTGCCTGCTTGAAATGTGTTTTTGCCAGTGAAAGTGTTGCCGCCTAACACCGCGTTATTTCCTCGACCAAAAATTAAGGAGGAACTCAACGGCGTCTGACCAACCACAATGTCTGTAACCGCTGCAGTAAGTGGGTATATTGCAAATATAGATCCTTGCGAAGAATTTCCACGAAGCACGTTGAGGTAAACTGCGGAGGCTGTTCCTATAAACCACGATGGACGCTGAAACACAGGGGCAACTCCTACTGCCCCCGCAACCGTGCAAACCCAAGGCCCACTCATAAGTGTGCTGGTTTGGTTTGAAAATACAACGGTGTCCCCTGCATTTACGTTGTATAATTCGAGCGTATAAACCCCTGTCACGCCCAACGTAAACTGCGTTGCAGTGCTGTTGTAAACTGTTAAACTTGTAGGCGTTGCCTGCGTAGTTGTTGAGTTTGATAAACTTACCTGCGTGCTGTTTAGTACGCTGACAATTGCAACCCCAGTTAAGCCAGTGGTGCCGAAACACATACCCGATGCTAATAGGCTAGTCGTGCCTGTTGTAAGCGTAAGCGTATTACCTGCCCAAGTTCCTGCATACGGCCCCGTTAACGTGCTCGGTGACTGATTGGTAGAGGCGCGGACAGTTACAGGATGTAGCTGCACTCCAAGATTTAACAATGCAGTGCCTGCGTCATTTGCGCCAGTGCCGCCTTGCGCCAGCGTCACAACTTGAGCCGTGGACAACGCCCCCAACGATGCTGCGGTAATGGCCGCCACCTGCGCAGTACTGGCCGCGCCTGCAATTTTGCTCAACGCAATACCAGCCGCTGCGTCAACGTCCGCGTCAACTAGCAGCGTTGCAGGCGACTGCACAACCCCGCTGGAGTTTTTCCAAAGCCCGGTGCCGCCCACAAGCGGCAGCGACGTGTGTATGTGTGAGGGAGTTCCGTCGCCGAACTGCGCGGTGACCGTGTGATTGTTTCCCGTGGCGTACGCCTCAATCGCAATATAGATACGATCAGTTAGCGCAACGGTCGTCTGCTGCACTAAAACTGAAAGCGAATACTGCGCAGAACTGCCGTTAATCACCTGCCCACCAGAGGTGCCCAAAAGCGTTAGCGTGGTGCCGTTGTAAATGTAAGCAAGAGCACGTATTGACGTGCCTGCTTGGACATTAGCGTCGCCATATGCCCAGATATTAAAATCCCACAAGCCCGCTGGAATGGTCGTAGTTGCAGGATCCACAGGTGCGGATTCTGAAACAAATCCAGCCACAAGCACCCAAGTGTTTTGCGTCAGCGTGCCCGTTGTAACGGTCGTCTGCCCAGTCTCGCCCGTGCGGCCTAGCTGGTGCGGAGTCGCCGGGATATTTGTCGTCGGAGCGTCAGCCGCCGTGCCTTGGTTGAGGTAGTACGTCAGCCCGTTTGCGCCACCGCCGCCGCCCGTGGACGCCGTTGCTGGTGCCCATTGCGTACCATTCCATGCGAGTACCTGCCCGCTTGCTGGCGCTGTTGCTGCGATAGCCGAGCCTTGTAGCGCAACAACTTGCGCGGACACTGCGCCAGCCGCGAGCGTTATGTCGCCGCCGAGTTCCGGGATCTGCGATGTAGTCAGGTACCCGCCGGTTAGTGATGCCAATGACGCTAGCTGACTGGTCGGTATTGCGCCAACGTCGCCCGCTGACGGCATGGCGTGCACGTGATCAGCGCGAGAGTAGCTCTGCGACGTGCCAGCCGCTGCGGTGCCGAGTGCCTGCGGCGCGCTGGTTGCGCCAGCGTTGAGCATTGCGCCTGTTGGTTTTGTGAGGGACATAATTAAACGGTGGGTACTGCTGTCGCTTCAAAATTAAGCAACAATTGAGTGCCGCTAATTGCGGTTAAAAGCGAAGTTGGCGGTGTAAAATCAGCCGTGTAAATTGCGGTCCCATTGACAAAACGGAACGATGCAATCTTTCCAGTGAAATGCTCTGACGCAGGTGCCGCAGGATTTGCGCCTAAATAGAAATTTGTGGTATTAACGTCGGTAGGATTAGCGGTCAATCTTGCAACCCCGTTGATATACAAAACCACATTGTCTCCATTTTGGTATGCAACAGCAACGTGATACCAAGTATTTAAACTTAAAGTGCTTGTATCAATTGACGTGGATCCTACGCTTAAAAATGGAGTTAACGATCCATACGTTGTGCCAGCATTAACATGACCAGCTTGATTTGATGGTCCTAGTCCAAATAAAACATCGACGCCATTGTCTGCGGTAAATTGAGCAAAGCACTCAATTGTAAAATCATTATTTCCAATTGCTTGTGCTAAACTTATTGAAAAATATCCTGTTGATAAATTTGCAAACTTAACGCCCGCACCTTCGTCACCTTGAGAAATTGCGCTAATTAACGAAACTGTTTGATGCAAATCAGAACTGTCGTCATACCAATTTTGAGTTAAAGCCTTAGTCACAAGACCATTACTGTCAGTCGTAATAGTGTACGCGCCTTCAATGAAATTGACATTTGCCGCTATTGCATCGGTAAAATTACCGGTCCATAAATAACTTCCGTTGATCAATGTCTGATCATCCGACCAGTACGTGCTGTGCGCATACATATGCCCCCACGGAGTCCATGCGCTATTGCGCCATGCAAGTATCTGCCCCGTAACTGGTGCCGTAACCGCCACCGCTCGCAACTGTAAACTAACCGCGTCGGCTGGCTGAGGTGCCCACCATGTTGGCGAGGTCGCCGGATCGTTTCCAGTGTTTGCGTTTTGGATACAGATCCAAGTCTCCCGCTGAGATGTGGCTACGAGGTCGCCCTGCGTGTATGTCGCGCCAGCCGCCCACGCACGCCCGCCGATGTCAGTGCCGCCATCGCCGC
>Ga0209597_1002454_pt1 | contig 11745 bp, 9 predicted proteins | sample M_140625_MF_Meta_FD_187316 | JGI IMG/M metagenome (GOLD analysis project Ga0209597, IMG submission 187316) | Freshwater microbial communities from Lake Montjoie, Canada to study carbon cycling - M_140625_MF_MetaG (SPAdes) (version 2) | ecosystem: Environmental > Aquatic > Freshwater > Lake...
CCGATAGCTTGCACATCCACGGGCAAGTGTCCGGCGCTTTGCGCGCCATCCACCAGCGTGGTGATGCCCTTCTTTCGGGCCCGGGCGCAAAGGGCCTCCACCGGATTCACCGTCCCCATCGAGTTCGAGATATGCACCATGGAAAGCATCTTCACCTGCGGGGTCAGCAGGGAATCGAGCTGGGATAAATCGAGCAGGCCATCGTCGCCAGTGACCGGCAGGTAGGCGACCCTGGCCCCGGTGCGTTCTGCAATCATCTGCCACGGGACCATGTTGCTGTGATGCTCCATTTCCGTCAGCAAAATCACGTCGCCGGGCTTGAGATGCTTCATTCCCCAGGTTTGGGCGACCAGATTAATACCCTCGGTGGTGCCGCGGGTGAAGATGATTTCGTCCGCGCTGGAGGCGTTGATGAATTTCGCGGCGCGCGCGCGCGCGGCCTCAAAATGATTCGTCGCCCGGTTGCTCAGCTCATGAAGCCCGCGGTGGACATTGGCATTGTCCCGCTCGTAGTAATGCACCAGCGCTTCGATCACCACGCGCGGCTTCTGCGAGGTGGCGGCATTGTCCAGATACACTAGAGGCCGGCCATGGACCTTCTGATCTAGGATCGGAAAATCGTTTCGCAATGCCAACCAATCGGGAGAGGAGTTCATAAATTAAATTACAAATGACACGCCCCGGGAACGGGTTCCAAACATCCGTGAAGCGCGCGCCTCGTTTTAGAGCAGGCCCAGCTGCAACTTAGCCGCCTCCGTCATCATGCTCTGGTTCCACGGCGGATCCCACACGAGCTCGACATTGGCCTCATCAATCGGTTCCAGGGAGATGAGCTTGTTTTGAACGTCCTGCGCAAGCACCGGCCCCATGCCGCATCCGGGCGCGGTCAGGGTCATTTTTACTTCAGCCTTGTAATTGTCCGGGCCGATCGAGGTGAGATGGCAGTCATAAATCAGGCCCAGATCCACGATGTTGACCGGGATCTCAGGGTCGTAACAGGTCTTAAGCGATTCCCAGACCTTCTTTTCGAGCTCTTCCTGGGTCAGCGGACCGCTCAGAGTGGGGGTGGGCGGCGCCACTGAAATCTCAATCCCCAGCGCGTCGGCGTCGCGCGATTCGATGCGGAACATGTTGCCGTTGACGATGACCGTGAAGGTGCCGCCCAGCGATTGGGTGATGTGCGCCTGCTCGCCTTTTTGGAGGGTGACTTTGGTGCCGACGGGAACCACGGACGCCTCGACGTCGCGGGTCAAAATCTTTAATTCAGAACTCATAAATAGGTATCGCCTGAGTGGCGCCCCCCCATCATCACCGCTGGAGCGACTGAAATCAATGGCCGTTTCAGGTCCCCAGCCCGTCGTTCCGCTGCTGTTTTCCTTTGTGATCCAGCGCCTCAGCATCGCTCAGGGCTGAAGCAGGGCGCGGTAGAAACGCTTCGGCAGCGTCGCCGCATTGGTGTCGGTGAAATCGTATAGCGTGGCGGTGTTCGTCGTGAGCGGTGTCCAGGTGTTCAAGTTGGTTGATCCTTGGAGGATGTAGGTTTCGCCGCTCGTGCCGGCGACGCGGCATTGGAACTGGCTATTAGTCAGCCAGCGGCTCCGGGTTAATTGCAAATTAGGCGGCGGATAAAAATTAAGCTGCTCATTCCACCGAACCATGGAAATCGCGGGCTGGTCGCCGGCGAACAGGAATAGGCCTCCGAGGTAAAGATTACTGCCCAGAAGGGCGAGGGCGTTGCCGCTGGGAGAGCCTGGAGACATAAGCAGTCCGCTGCCGAGCGCGGCCCAATTTGTGCCATTCCATCGGGCGATCTGGCTGAATGCCGACGGGGCCGCGTTGGTAAAGCTGCCGGCGGCGTAGAGTGTCGTGGGTGTTGCGGCCAGCGCCAGAACGCTGCCGTTGGTGAAACCATTCCCGACCGTGGTCCAGGAAACTCCATTCCAGCGCGCGATGCGTTTTTCAGGCGTGCTCCCGGAATAATTGCTCGTAAAAATTCCGCCCGCGTAAAGGAATCCATTCTGGAGCGCCAAGGCGCTGACGGCGGCGTTCAGTTCCGTGCCCAGGGACCACCAGTTCGTGCCGTCCCAGCGTCCCACATAATCCAAATCCGCCCCCAGGCTCGGGTTCGGCGGGGCGAATCCCCAGCCGATATAGAAATCGCCTCCGACAAATAAATTAGTTCCGTCGCTGGCCAGCGCGTTAAACGAGTTGTTGATGCGCCAGGAGGAAATGACGGGCACGCCCGCCCAATCGCTGCCGTCGAACTGGGCGATGCCGTGGAAATCGGCTGCCAGGTCGCCGCGGGAGGTGAACGAGCCGCCGGCGAACAGCGCTCCGCGGTGAAACGCGAGCGCCTTCACGGTGCCATTGAACCCATTGCCTACGGACGCCCAGTTGCTGCCGTTCCACATCGCCATATAGCGGACCGTTGTTCCTCCCATGTTGGTGAAATTTCCGCCCGCATAAACCACCGCGCCCGTCACGGCGAGGGCCTGCACACTGCCGCTCCCGATCACGCCGCTGCCGAGGGCCGCCCAGTTTGTCCCGTTCCATTTGGCGATGCCATTGACGATGTGGCTGCCGGCTTCGGTGAACGTGCCGCCGGCGTAGAGATTCGTGCCGTCTGGAGCGAAACAGTTCACTGCGCGGCCAAAATGGGTCAGCCCTTTGCTGGTTGCGCCTCCCAGCGTAAACCAGTTGGTGCCGTCCCACCCGGCAACGTGGCTGGCCCCCACTGTGCCGGCGATGTTGAAATTGCCCGCGACATAAAGACGGCCGGCGGGATCCCATGCCATCTGATAAACGCCCAGCGAGCCGCCCGCCCCAAAGCCTTGAATCCCTGTTCCCAGGGGCGCCCACGCGCCGCCGTCCCATTTGGCGATGTGATTGGCGGCGATCCCGCCGACTTGCGTGAACCCGCCGCCGACATAAAGAGCCGCGCCGTTCGTGATCAGGCTTAAGACCTGACTGTTGGCGCCGCCGCCGGGAACCGCTGACCACGAAGCCCCGTCCCAGCGAGCGATATTCGTCAGCCCGGCGCTGGAATTGGTGAACGCGCCGCCGGCATACAGATAGCCGCCGTGAAAACTGAGCGCGCTGATGGGGCCGTTGATAGTGGTCCCGAGTGCATGCCAGCTGCTGCCGTCATAGCGGGCCACATAACTGGCGCTGACACCGCCGGCCGTGACAAAATTTCCGCCGGCATAAACGTCGCTGCCTTGAAATGTCAGAGAAGAAACATTGGCGCTACAAAACGAGCCGGTGCAGCCACTGACCCCCGTGCCGAGCGGCTGCCAGGAAGTTCCATCCCAGCGGGTGATGCCGTTGACGGTAATTCCTCCGGCCATGGAGAAAGAGCCGCCGACGTAGAGATTGGTTCCGTTGATTTTGATGGCCCCGACAACCCCGGCAACGCCGCCGCCCATAGGCGACCAGTTGGTTCCATCCCACCGGGCGATATACCGGGCCCCTGAATTATCGGCATTGGTGAACCAGCCGCCGGCATAGAGATTCGTGCCGTCCGCCGTGAGCGCGAAGATGACCGTGGTGCCCGCACCGCCGCTGACGCCGTTGTTCAAGGCAAACCAGTTGGTTCCGCTGTATCCCGCCACGAAATTCGCCCGTGTGTTTCCCGCTGCGGTGAGATAGCCGCCGACATAAACCTTGTTTTCGCTGACGGTGACCGCATACAAGTTATTGTTGGCGCCCGCCGGCCCAAATTGGGGGTCCCAGTGTTCGTCTCCCGGCGCCGAAGCTGCCAGCGCGGCCAGAAGGGACATGAAAAAGATCAGAGCTAGACTCATTGCGAGTATAAAATGATTCCTAAGAGTCGGGCGCATGACTTTGAGAATGGATTCTTAGGAAAGCAGAGCGGCCGTCAAGCCTATAGCGGGAAATGAGATGAGGCAGCCCGTGATTGCCGGCCACTCTCTTTTCAGTTAGCTTCGCGGGCGTATGGCCTTTGATTCCTTCCGCGATTTTGTCAACGCCCTCGATCGGGCGGGCGAACTCAAGCGCATTTCCCAGCCGGTCGCCACCGAGCTCGAAATCACCGAAATCGCCGAGCGCGAGATGAAATCCCCCGGCGGCGGCAAAGCGCTCCTGTTCGAAAAGCCGACCGTCAACGGCATCGTCTCGCCATTTCCCGTGGCGGTCAACACGCTCGGCTCGCATAAGCGCATGGCCATGAGCATGGGCGCAGAGTCCGTGGATGCGGTGGCGAACGAGCTCGGCGCGCTCATGAAAGCCAAGCCGCCGACCAGTTTCAAGGAAGCCATCCAGCTGCTCTCGCTCGCTTTGGATCTGCGCCACGCAAAACCGAAGACGGTGAAGAGCGGCTCGTGCAAAGATGTGATTCAAAGATTTGATTCGCCGCCATCGCGCAAAGAACCATGGCCACCCGCGCCAGACATAACTTCTGTAGCGGCGGTCTGTGACCGCCGATCTGCGGACAACCGCCCAGGAGACGGCGCTCACAGAGCGCCGCTACAATCACCAACGTTGCTCAATCTCCCCATCCTGAAATGCTGGCCGCTCGACGGGGGCCGTTTCATCACGCTGCCGTGTGTTGTCACCCGCGACCCGGACACGGGCGAACGCAATCTCGGGATGTATCGCATCCAGATTTACGACGACAAAACCACTGGAATGCACTGGCAGCTGCAGAAGGTGGCCGCGCGCCATGGCCGGCGCTATTACGAAAAGGGCGAGCGCATGCCCGTCGCCATTTTCATCGGCGGCGACCCGATGTTTCCCTTTGCCGCGACCGCCCCGATGCCCGATGGGCTCGATGAATTCCTGCTCGCCGGATATCTCCGCAAAAAATCTGTCGAGCTGGTCAAGTGCGAGACGAACGACCTTGAGGTGCCCGCCAACGCCGACTTCGTCATCGAGGGCTACATCGACCCCACCGAGCCGCTGCGCGAGGAGGGGCCGTTCGGCGACCACACGGGCTATTACACGTTGCCCGAGCCGTATCCGGTGTTCCACGTCACCGCCATCACGCATCGCAAAGACGCAGTGTATCCGTGCACCATTGTGGGCATTCCGCCGATGGAAGATTTCTATATCGGCGGCGCATCGGTGAAATTGTTCCTGCCGATTTTCAAGATGAACTTCCCGGAGATTGTGGATATCGCGCTGCCGGCGGAGGGCGTGTTCCACAACCTGGTGTTCGTCAGCATCAAGAAGACCTACCCGATGCAGGCCTACAAGATCATGCACGGCCTCTGGGGCATGGGGCAGATGATGTTCACGAAATACATCGTTGTGGTGGACGCCGATGTGAATATTCACAACACCAGCGAAGTGCTGTTCCATCTGACCGCCAACACGGATCCGCAGCGCGACAGCCTGTTCACCAAGGGCCCGTCCGACGTGCTCGACCACGCGACCAGCGAAATCGCCGTCGGCAGCAAAATGGGTTTTGATGCGACGAAGAAAATCCCCGGCGAAGGGTTCAAGCGCGCCTGGCCGCCGCTCATCAAGATGGATGAGGCGGTGAAGGCGAGGGTGGAAGATATTTTAAAATCCAAAGCGTGATCAGGCGAACGGGAACCGCCATGGACGTGAAGTCCCTTTCCACCGTTATGCCAGACACCTTCACCCCCTCGGGGGAGAAGGCAAACGCGCTGGGTGACGGCGGCGTGAAACGGATTTTCCTCGACCCTTTATGGGAGAGGATTGAGGTGACGGAAACTAAAGAACGCGATGAAAGAATCCCCGGCGACGGTGGAAAAACTAGTTTAAAACGGGCGGCCCGGCGTCTGACAAAATCGCTCCCTTCAACCGAATGAATGTCGAAACCGCGATCCGCATTGTGTTCAGCGGGCTCTTTATCGGGCTCCTGTTCGGCGGGTATTTCCTGTTTAAGAATTTTGAAAAGCTCTTCGGCCGCGACCCAGCATTCCCCAGCGACACTCCCGGCGCTCGCAGCCTGAACAAGGTTCAGGTCATCGTCATCTGGCTTCATTTGCTGGCAATCACCGGGGGCTTTGCCCTGTGGCTGCACTAATTTCCGCGCCCGAGGGGCATCAGGGATTCGGGGCTTTTCCCCTTTTGTTGAACACGCGATGGGCGACGCGGTCGCTCTTGCGGCGGTGTTGCCAGCCGGCCTGTTTTTCGGATTCGCGGAGATAGCTGATTTCGAGTTGGAGCTTTACAAAGCTTTCATGCCGCTCGCGCGGAAGCGTGCCGGCGGCAAGCGCGGTGAGCACGGCGCAATTCTTTTCTTTTGTGTGGGTGCAATCCCGGAAATGGCAGCCGGAAGCGAGCGCTTCGATTTCGGGAAATGTTTCCTTCGCGCCTTCGCTCGCGCCCCAGAGGTGGAATTCCCTCATGCCGGGCGTGTCGATGACCACGCCGCCTTTCGGCAGAAAAATCATCTCGCGCCAGGAGGTCGTGTGCCGACCTTTGGAATCCTGCGTGCGGACTTCAATCGTCGGCATCAGCTCTTCCCCGTAAAGCTGGTTGATAAGACTGGATTTGCCGACGCCCGAGGTGCCGATGAAGGCGACGGTATGGCCGGGCTGGATGAGGGCCGCCAATTTTTTAACGCCGCGTCCGGTGAGCGCACAAACAGCGAGCACCAGCGCATCGCCCGCCGCTTGCGTGGCCTCGGCGAGCATGGCGTCAAGGTCATCGCACAGATCGATTTTATTGAGAAGCACCACCGGTCGCGCGCCGCTGTCGCGACCCATGGCGAGCATGCGCTCCAGCCGCGCGGCGTTGAACGTCGGGTCGGCGGCGGTGACGAGAAAAACGGTTTCGATGTTGGTCGCGAGAATTTGCGCGGCGGTGTTGCGGCCGCTGGTCTTGCGGGTGATTTGCGTGCTGCGCGGCAGGACGGCTTGGATGGCGGCCTTCTCTTCGTTTGGCACGAGCTTGATGGCCACCCAATCGCCGACCTTGGGAAGCTTGGAATGGTCGCCGCGCGCTTCGTGCATGATTTTGCCGGTGATCTGCGCGGTGAGCTCCGCTTCCGCCGTCCAGATGCGGTAAAAATGCTTGTCCTCCACGGCGACGCGCGCCGGGATCAGCCCCATCGCGAGATGCGGCGCAAACTGGGCTTCGCGCGCGGCATTCCAGCCGAGTTGGGTCAGGCCCATAAGCCGCGCGCGGATTGAATCAAGCGTCTCATTGGACAGGACATCTCGCCGTATCGACTATCAATAATCTTGGCATTCCTGAACCGTAACAAGTGCCGGGCGCGTCATCAACGCGCGAATCTATCCCTGCCGTCGCCTGACCCCCAGAAAGACTCTCAATCGGAACCTTGCACTCTGAATGAACTGCCAAAGGCGCCCAGGACGCCTAGGGGCAAGACCTGAGCCGAGTTCATAGCATCATGGAAGAAACCCTGCTCACAAAACGAACCCGGCGCTATGAGGATGTCTCCTCCAATAGGATCATTCGACCGTGAGGAAATCCTGCTGCAATGCCCTCGGATTGTGTTCTGTGAGGGGTTCGCACAGGGATCGACGTCGTGTTGAATTCGGCCAGCGATACAATTCAACCGGAGGGTTCCGGCTTAGGCGCTCCTCCCGGGTTCAATGGTTACGTTGAAAAATAACCCAGTTCCCGCAAGGACGCATAATCCTTGGATCGTTCTGCGGTCGCGCGGCCGAGAATGAGATGGTCCAACACCTCAATTTTCAGGACCTGCCCCGCCCGGATCAAATCCCGGGTCACCCGGATATCCGCCTCGCTCGGCGTCGGGTCGCCGCTCGGATGATTGTGGATGAGGATGATTCCCGATGCATTGGACGCGATGGCCGCACGGAACACCTCGCGCGGATGAACCAGAATCGTGTCCAGGGTGCCAGCGGAGATCTCCTCCAGGCGAATCAGCCGCTTGCGGGTGTTCAGCAGCAGCGCTTGGAAAGACTCCACATTTTTCAGCCGGTTCCTTTCGCGCAGATAGGTCGCAACGGTCGCCGGATTGTCCAGCACGGGCGATTCCTCCAGCCGCTCCTGTTCCAGGCGTTTGGCCAGAGCGAAGGCCGCGACCAATGTGGCCGCCTTGTCCGGACCCACTCCGGGAATCTGTTTCAATTCGTCCACCGCCGCCCGCGCCAGCGCATGCAGCGAACCGAATTTCTGCAATAGGCTCTGCCCCACTTCCACCACGTTCACACCGCACAACCCTGTCCGCAGCAGGATCGCCAGCAGTTCCGCCTGCGTCAGCGCATCCGGCCCGCGGGCCACGAGCCGTTCGCGCGGCCGCTCGTTAACCGGTTGATCCTTGAGTCGCAAATGTTCCCCCATGCTCAACCTGTAAGCCAACTTGCAACGAAACTCATGCAGAAAGTGAGACGCCCTCTCTAGCAGTTCATGTCAACTGTGGGACAGGTAGGGCGCGTCACTCCGTGCGCGCCGTCGTGGTAAACCCGCACGCGTTGATCGGCGGCGGCGAGCAGAGGACTGCCTGCCTCTATTCCAAGGTCCAGTGGAACTGCTCTAACCCCCTTGTGGTCAGGCCGTGTGGTAAAACTGCTGTCAGCGCAGGGGGATGGGGGGCAAAGAAAAACGCGGAGGAATAATCCTCCGCGTTTTGCCCCTGTGATCCGAGGATCTTAGAGAGACTTCACTTTTTTAACGATCGCTGCCGCATCAATGCCGAAGTGGGCCAGCAGCTCCTCGGCCTTACCGGAACGCGGGATGCCGACCACGGCGAGCTTGTGGACGCGGATGCCCTCGACGCTCAGTTCGCCCGCCACGGCGTCGCCCAAGCCGCCTTCGGAATAATGATCTTCCACGGTGATGACGGTGTTGCCGGTCTTTTTCGCCGCGGCCAGGATCACGTCCTTGCCGAGCGGCTTGATGCTGTAGGCGTCGATGACCGTGACTTGAATACCTTCCGCCTTCAGCTGGTCCGCGGCCTTGATGGCCTCATGCAGCGTGACGCCCGCAGCGACGAGGGTGACCTTGTCGCCCGTGCGCACGACTTTGGCCCCGCCGACCGGGAACTTTTCGTCGTTACCGTAGATGACCGGCGTCTTCGGGCGCGAGGTGCGGAGGAAACAGACGCCCTTGATCAAGGCCATCTGCTCCAGCAATTTTTCCGTGCTGACGGCATCGCTGGGGTACAGCACCGTGCTGCCGACCACCGACCGCATCAGGGCCAGATCCTCCAGCGCCATCTGTGAGGGGCCGTCCTCGCCGATGCTGACACCCACGTGGGAGCCGACCAGCTTGAGGTTGGACTGCGAAATGCCGGCCACGCGAATCTGATCGGCGGCGCGGGTGAAGAAGGTGGCGAAGGTGGAGGCAAACGGGACCTTGCCGCGCGCGCCGAAGCCGATGGCCGTGGCGACGAGGTTTTGCTCGGCGATGTAGCACTCGGTGGAACGATTCGGGTATTTTTTGAAAAACTTCTCCGCGTAGGTCGAGTTCTTGGTGTCCCCGTCCAGGGCGACGATGCGCTGGTCGGCATCGCCAAGGCGCACCAGCGCGGCTCCGTAGGCCTCGCGCGTGGCGATTTTGTCGCCGAGCGTGTAGTGAATGGACGGGTAGCTGGCGGGTGCGGCATTGTTGGGTGCCGGCAATACGGTGGGAGCGGGGATGGCGACTCCGAGGCCAGTTTTTGAAGTCGGCAGCAGTTCGGCGACCGCCCGGGCCGCCTCTTCCTTGCTCAGCGGCTTGCCGTGCCAGCTGTCCTGGTCCTGTAGGAACGAGACGCCCCCGCCCTTGTAGGTTTTGGCGATGAGAACCAGCGGCTTGTCATCGAGACCGATGCCGCCGAGGACTTCCGCGATTTCTTCGATGTCGTGTCCGTCGATATCTTCGACGCGCCAACCGAACGCTTTAAAGCGGTCGCGGTAGACAGCGAGGTTATGGCCGAAGGCCGTGGCTTCGCTCTGGCCCAGACGATTGGCGTCCACGATCGCGATCAGGTTGTTCAGCTTGTAAATACCCGCCAGCGAGGCGGCTTCCCAGACAGCGCCCTCAGCGATTTCTCCGTCCCCCATGAGGACATAGGTGTTGTAATCGAGATTGTCCAGACGGGCGGCGAGCGCCATGCCCACGCCCACGCCGAGGCCCTGGCCCAGCGAGCCGGTGGCCACATCCACAAAGGGCAGGCGCGGCGTGGGATGACCTTCGAGATCGTTGCCGAACTGGCGGAGCTTCAGGAGTTCCGCGACTGGCACGAAGCCGTTTTCCGCCCAGGCTGCGTAGAGCAGCGGCGCGGCATGACCCTTGGACAGGATGAAGCGGTCGTTGTTGTAATAGTGAGGGTTCTTGGCGTCGTAACGCATCTGGCCAAAGAACAGCGTGGCCACGAGATCGGCTGCCGAGCAGCAGGACGTGGGGTGCCCGCTGCCCGCAGCGGTGGTGGCCTGGATGGAGTGGATGCGCAGTTGGTTAGCGATGCCCTTCAAAAGTTCAATGTCAGTGTCAATCATGAAGCGAGAAGTCTAGGGAACCGCCTGCGAAAGCCAAGAATGAAAATGGCCAAACCGGGGCATCTTTCATCGTCGCCCTGATTTTCCTCTAATTATTTGGGGCTTCGCAGCGATTTTAATGGTTTGAGCGTCTCCTCTCGCGGAAGCGGATTCCGCCTTGCGCTCGAGACAAAAAGAAAAACCCATCCCCGATGCAGGGGATGGGTCCTCTTTGAAAGCGATTATGAATTGTGAATGGTTTAAGCCGTCTTCTTGCGGCGCATCGCCATCCCCATCCCCAGGGCTCCCATGCCCAAGAGCGCATAGGTGGAGGGTTCGGGGACGGCGTTTGAGGCGATGATATCCGAACTTAAACCTACAGAAAAACTTGAGGGAACTCCACCCCAATCCTCCCAATTACTGTTGCCTACTGACCAGTTATTGTGGTGATCGAGGTTATATGAACTTCCGGATCCTCCAACCCATTCAATTCCGCCAGCCCCACCGCTTGGGTTATTGAAGTCGGATGCCCCCCAGAGTGCCACTGCGTACTTTGCTCCGGAAATAATGTTCCAATTGAGTGTTGAGACGTCGACTGCCGTGTAGATATTAATGATATCCGTTGTGCTGAACACAGCGGTTGATCCAATCTGTGCGCCAAAACTGTAACTCAATGGTGACCCGGACACATTGAATAATGCGGCCTCTAAATGCCCTGTTGCTCCGCTTAGGTTATTAAGGCTGAAGGCCACTGTTGCAATGGAGTTGCTGGAACTTGCTTGAAAAGACTCCGCTAATCCACGCAAAGCGGAATTAATGCGATCTCCGCCGTTTTGAACATTGGTTAGATTGTTATAGAACCAATTGCCATACGGCTGAGCCTTCGCAGTTCCTGTGAATGAGACGAGCCCTGCGACAACGGCAAGAGCGAGGATTGTTTTTTTCATATATTCGACTTTCATTTGTTTCTGTTTTTTGGGTTGGTCGGCAATGAATTTAAAAAATTCAATTAAGATCATTTTCTATTGAGTTTGCCGGGGCCGGGCAACCGAAATGTTGCGAAACGGGCAGAAAATGTTGTGAATCGGGCAGAAATGGACTTTTCACCTGATTTCAGGGGATGACAGCGGGCGAGCAGTGACCCCAGGTAGGGATCGCCGCGCTGCGGCGTCCCCCGGCGCCGAGCGCAGCGTCAGGCGCCGGAAATCGAATCGCAAAGCGAGTGTTTTACCCCGTTCGTTCCGCCCTGCCGGGCGGGGGCATCGCAGCGCGATGCCCTCTACCTGCTTGGTCCCCGCCGCCAGTGCTGGACTAAGAATCCGCCGATGACGCGGATGAAGCGTGGTTGCCGAGATCCAAAGAA
>Ga0209597_1002456_pt1 | contig 11738 bp, 14 predicted proteins | sample M_140625_MF_Meta_FD_187316 | JGI IMG/M metagenome (GOLD analysis project Ga0209597, IMG submission 187316) | Freshwater microbial communities from Lake Montjoie, Canada to study carbon cycling - M_140625_MF_MetaG (SPAdes) (version 2) | ecosystem: Environmental > Aquatic > Freshwater > Lake...
CAGCCGGATCACGAACGACGAGATCCGCATAGCCCTGGAGAGTGAGGCGGGAGAGCCCATCAGCGATGAGGAACTGAAGGAGCTCAAGAGCCAGGTGGTGGCCCTCGGGGCCGCGGAGGGTGTGAAAGGCCCCGGCGGAGGGCTGAAGGCGCCTGGGATCGATCCGCCTCCACGAGCTGCCGCTCCAGCCGCTGGACCCCGCAGCCGCCGCAACGGCAACGGCACCACCCCGGCCACGCCCAGCTCCACCATTGCCCCCGGCACCACAGCGGCATCGGTGCTCACCGGCGAATTGCGCAACCAGATCGATCGGATCTGGGACGCCTTCTGGAGCGGCGGCATCGCTAACCCGCTAGAGGTGCTGGAGCAGCTCACCTACTTGCTGTTCATCCGCCGGCTCGATGAGCTCGAAACCCTGGAGGAACGCAAGGCTCTGCGCACAGGTCAACCGATGGCGCGGCGACTTTTCCCAGAGGGCAGCGATTCACGGGATCGCTCCTATGGCCAGCTGCGTTGGAGCCGCCTCAAGGAGCTGGCCGCCGCTGAGATGTTCGATCTGGTGGGCGAGAGCGTGTTTCCGTTCCTGCGCACCCTGGGCAGCGACGGCACGGCCTACGCCCAGCACATGAAGGACGCCCGCTTCACGATCCCCACGCCAGCGCTGCTTCAGAAGGTGGTGGACCTGCTCGATGCGGTGCCGATGGAGGACCGCGACACCAAGGGCGACATCTACGAGTACATGCTCGGCAAGCTGGCCACCGCCGGCACCAACGGCCAGTTCCGCACGCCGCGCCACATCATCGAGCTGATGGTGGCGATGACCGAGCCCACCCCACGGGATGTGATGGTGGATCCGGCCTGTGGCACCTGCGGCTTCCCGGTGGCGGTGGGCGAGTACCTGCGTGAACACCACCCCGAGATCCCCAGCGATCCGGAGCTGCGCGAGCACTTCAACCATGGCCTGTTCCATGGCTTTGATTTCGACAACACGATGCTGCGCATCGGCGCGATGAACATGCTGCTGCACGGGGTGGAGAACCCCGATGTGAGCTACCGCGATTCGCTCTCGGAAGACAGCGCCAGTGAGGAGAACAAATACACCTTGATCCTGGCCAACCCGCCCTTTGCCGGCTCGCTGGATTACGCGAGCACCAGCGGCAAGCTGCAGCGGGTGGTGAAGACGAAGAAAACCGAGCTGCTGTTCATGGCCTTGTTCCTACAACTGCTCAAACCCGGCGGCCGGGCGGCGGTGATCGTGCCCGATGGCGTGCTGTTCGGCTCCTCCAACGCCCACAAGGAGTTGCGCCGCACCCTGGTGGAAGACCATTTCCTCGAAGGCGTGGTGTCGCTGCCGAGCGGCGTGTTCCGCCCCTATGCCGGTGTGAGCACGGCGATCCTGTTCTTCACCAAAACCGGCCGGGGCGGCACAGACTCCGTCTGGTTTTATGACATGACGGCCGACGGCTGGAGCCTCGACGACAAGCGCAATCCGCTGCTATCGCTGGAGAAGCTGGGCCCCGCTCCCAAAGAAGCCCTGGCCGAAGGGGACCTGGAGAAGAACAACCTCCCGGATTGCCTGAGTCGCTGGCGCCAACGCAAGGATTCAGAGAGAGAGCGGGAACGCACCGCCCAGAGCTTCTGCGTGCCCAAGGCGGAGATCGCCGAGCAGGGCTACGACCTCAGCCTCAACCGCTACAAAGAACTGATCCACAAAGAGGTGGAGCACCGCCCACCGCTGGAGATATTGGCGGAACTGCGGACGATCGAGCAGGAGATCCTGCAGGGGATTGAGGAGCTGGAGGGGATGCTGCGATGAGCCGGACCGTGAACTGGCGAGCTGCTTTAGCCAGGATCGGGCTCCAGGCCCAGGTAGAGGCGCAGGCCCGCATCGATGGCGGCCAGCTCCGCTTCGCTCACCTGGCCGTAGCGACGGCGGATGCGTTGTTTGTCGATCGAGCGCAGCTGATCCACCAAGGCGTAAGAGGGCTTGGTGAGGCCGTTGGCGCCCGGGGCCAGGGGCGGGTAGAGGGCACCGGGAGCGGGCGTTCCGGTGATCGGAACCACGGCCAGCAGCGGAAAGCGCTGGCTGGAGTTCACCGCCGGATCGCTCACCACCAGGCAGGGCCGGGTGCCGCGCTGCCCATGGCCCAGGGTGGGCTCCAGATCCACCAGCACCAGGATGCCCCGGGGCAGGCTCATGGCTTGATCTCGGGGGAGCCAGCGTGCTGCCAACCCGATTCCGGTCGCCAGTGCACAGGCTCTCCGGCGCTGGGATCAAGCAGGTCGCTGTCCCCTTCAGGCAGGGCCTCGGCCCAATCCGCCAGGCCAAGGGCCGCAGTGGCAGCGCTGTCGGGATGGGGAGCCTCCAGAGAGCGCAGCAGTTCGAGGCGCTGGCGCCGCTGCAGTTCGTGGCGCACGGCCTCGGCGATGAAGCGGCTGCGGTTGCTTTCGATGCGGTCGATCCCGGCGACCAGCTCGGACGGCATGGTCACGGTCACCCGTTCAGCAAGGGGACTGGGACGCGCCATGACCGGGAAAAAGTATGCAGATCAGTATGATCATACCCACCTTCTAATGGCAGATTGGGGCCTGGAGCAGCAGATTGACCGGGGGCGCGGGTGCCACCAATCCAGGCGCCATGCCGTCGTGGCCCTGATCCAGCAGGTCCAGGAGCGGCCCAGCGGCCTACCTGGCGGCGGCACCCAGGGCTACGACCTCAGTCTCAACCGCTACAACGAGCTGGTGCACGACGAGGTGGAGCACCGGCCACCGCAGGAGATCCTGGCGGAACTTCGGGCGATCGAGCAGGAGATCCTGCAGGGGATTGAGGAGCTGGAGGGGGTGCTGCGATGAATTATCTCCCTTTTCATGAAGCTCTCGAAGATTGCTCTCGCCTTGCAGGGAAAGTTCCTCAGGCTTCATGCATTCACGAAGGCGATTTCCCTGTAATTGGCCAGGGGAAGCAAGCAGTTGAGGGCTTTACGAATGACCCGGGCCTGATATTTCGAGGTGACTTGCCGGTAATTCTCTTCGGCGACCATACTGCTGCTTTCAAGTTCATAGACCGTCCATTTGCGCGTGGCGCCGACGGAACGAAGCTCTTCAGGCCAAGAACCGAGAATCTGGACGCCAAGTTTGTCTGGCATTTCTTGCAAACAGCTCGACTTCCAATGACTGGCTATGACCGGAAGTCAAAGTACCTTGAAAGCCTGGAAATCCCCCTCCCCCCAATGGAGGAGCAGCGGCGCATCGCTGCGATTCTGGATAAGATTCAAGCCCTAAAGGCGAAAGCCGCCCAGCGGACTGACCTCCTATCAGCTGTCGGCAGATCTCTGTTTATAACCCGCTTTGGCTTGCCCTCTAAGAATCAATACGAGCTTCCGTTGCATAGATTAGTGGACATCTGCAATCCCAAGCAATGGCCCACCATCTCGTCGAAGCAGCTCCAAGATCATGGCTACCCAGTCTTCGGCGCGAATGGGTTAATCGGATTTTTCGACAGCTTTAATCATCCTGACCCGACTGTTCTGGTGACGTGTCGAGAGGCATCCTGCGGCACAATAAACATCTCTCCTCCAAATTGCTATGTAACTGGCAACTCAATGGCGATGGACAATCCGAATCCTGATCTTCTGACCACAGAGTACCTTGCCTGGGTTCTTCGGCTTCGGGGTATGAACGATGTGATCTCTGGATCGGCACAGCCACAGATCACAAGACAAGGCTTGGAGGCGGTCACGATCCCTGTGCCATCGATTGAGGCTCAACACGATTTTGCAAATGAGCTAAGCGCTGTTACGCGTTTGGATGCAACCTCAAGACTCTCTGAAAGCTCAATATGTGGAGTGGCCAATTCCCTGTCAGCGCGGTTTTTTGAAAGCAGCAGAAAATGAAAGCCGCCGATGCCAAACTCCTTCAGATCCTGAGATCCGTCTCTCAGTTAATCATCCCGATCTATCAGCGCACCTATTCGTGGACACAAAAGGAATGCCAGCAGCTCTGGTCCGACATCCTCCGCACGGGTGCCACCGCAAAGATCGGTGTGCACTTCATCGGCTCGGTGGTGCACATCGATGAGGGACTCGGCAACCTCGCGGTGCAGACAGTCTTGGGCTGACCCTCAACTGGCGAGAAAGGCATCCACATCAATGTCCGCCTGCCTCAGGATGGCTCTGAGAGTGCCTTCGGGCATCTCTCCGGCATGATTCGGGATCGTTGTGTATCGATTAATGGCTGCGGAATACCAGATCTCATGGGAGCCTGCCGCCTGCCGATCAAAAATGAAGCCGAAGCGACGCAGCTTTCTGGTGATGTCGCGATAGCGAAAGCCTGAAAGCCTGCCCATCAGGCACTGACGATAAGCGGATAGTCAAAGCTCTCGGAAATGGAGGGCAGACTGCTGCCTTGCTCTCGCTCTTGTTGTGCTTCCAGCAACCGCCGGGCCACATCACGGGCGATCTCCAGGGTTTCCGCCACCGTGCGCCCTTGAGCCACCAAGCCCTGAATGGCCTCTGAGGTAGCCAGATAACCGCCCTCCGGCAGCCGTTCAACATGCAGCATCACGCAGGATTCAGACATCTTTGCGCTGTTGACCGTGGTATCGGGATCTTAATCGCTTTGCTACAGGCGCTCAGAGAGTCGCAGGGTCCAGGCCAAGCTCACTCACCACGTCGTCAAGGCTGGTGGTGCGCTCCTGGCCCAGTCGGATGCGTTCCACCACCGCAGCACCCAGGTAGGCGTCCTCAAGATCGTCCAGCCCGGCCTCGATCAGCTGCCGTAGGTAGAAGGCCTTGGTCCGTCCGGTCAGTTGCGCAAGCTGATCGATCCGCTGCTCGGTTGCAGCCTCCAGCCTCACTGTGGTGGCCATGCAGTCACCTGAATACAACTGTTCATTCTAGTGGGGATTGCGGCTAAGGGAGTTGGCATGTGAAGCCGCCCTCGATCCAGCAGGCCAATCGACCAGGGATCCGAATGGTGTAGGGCAAGGTCAATCCCTAGGCCATCAAGACTGGTTCTGCCTTCCTGCCCGAGGTCCCTGGGCCAGCTGGCCCACCCCCAGATCCGTGCGGTCTTCGATGGGCTGGGTGCCCGGCTCCGAGCGGTCTTTCGTGGACATCGTCCCCCAGGCGAAGCGGCTACGCCTCAGCCTCAACATGCCCTTTGCCGAACTGGACGATCCCAGGGGCCTGGCCAAGAACGTGGCCGGCATCGGCCGTTGGGGCAATGGCGAGGTGGAATTGCGGGTCAACGCCCTGGAGGAGGTGCCCTATGCCATCGGCCTGATCCGCCAGTCGCTGGATAGGCAACTGGATAACGCCCCCGAGGCCCCTTGACCGGAATGCCCCCATGGTGGCGCTAGTCTGGACAGACTTTCTGTACGGCTCCATGGCCATCGAAACCACCTACACCGCCGCCCGCGACCAGCTCAAGTCCCTGATGGACCGGGTTGTCGAGGATCGCGAGGTGGTGATGGTGCGGCGCCGCCAGGGGGGCGATGTCGCCCTGGTGGCAGCCGACGAGCTGGAAGGTCTGCTGGAAACGGCTCACCTGCTGCGCTCGCCCCGTAACGCAGCCCGGCTCCTCTCAGCCCTGGAGCGCGCCCGCGGCGACAGCCTTCCCGCCCTTCGCCTTGAAGATCTTGAGGCCCAGCTGGAGGCATGAGCACTCAGCGAGAAGCGGTATGCCATCCGGAGTTTCTGGAGGACTTGCAGCACTGGATCGAGGCTGATCGGCGCCATGCCAGGCAGAATCCTCGCCGCACGGCTCGCCGCCTGCTGGAGCTGATGAAGGCCGTGCTGCGCGATCCCTTCAGCGGCATCGGCAAACCTGAGCCGCTCAAATACCTCGGCTCAGGGGTCTGGTCGCGCCGAATCACCCAGGAGCACCGCTGCATCTACCTCGTGAAAGCTGATCGCGTCGAGTTTCTGCAGGGGCGTTACCACTACTGAGACCAGGGACGTTTACCCTCGATTGGCTGTGATTGACTTGGCACAGCTCTCACCTTCCCAGCTCTGTCGGCAATAGCGCTGTTCTCCTGCCCATGAGCTCCCAGTACGCCTTCATCGCCAGCCAATGGCCTGAGCTGCATGCCGAGGCCGTACGCGTCGAGCAGGGAGCCCTCAGCGATCCCCGCACCGCCTGCTTCTACGCACGCCGCACGATCGAGCTGCTGGTGGAGTGGGCTTTTGACAACGATTCCCAGCTCGAGAGGCCCTACGGAGCCCTGACTCTGGCGGATCTGATGTACGCACGAGTCTTCTGCGACCTGGCCGGCGAGCAGATGCGCCGCTTCCGCCTGCTCAAGGATCTCGGCAACAAGGCCGTGCATCGCACCGATCCGATCCGCGTTGGGGATGCGGTGCTGGCCGCCCGGGAGTTGTTTCAGGTGCTGCGCTGGTTTGCCCTCACCTACGGCCACGATCCCCAACGGGTGAAGGGCTGCAGCTTCAACGCCGATCTCCTGCCCAGCCGTGACGCCACCACCGCCCAACAGGGCCAGAGCCGAGAGCAGTTGGAGGCCCTGGCCGAGCAGCTGGCGGAGCGCGATGGCCAGCTGCGCGATCAGCGCCTTGCCACCCTCGCCTCCCAGGAGGAACTGGACCGCCTGCGACAGGAGATCACCTCCCTGCGTAAAGCCAACGAGGCCGCCGCAAAGCCTGAGCCCGACCTGAGCGAGTTCAACACGCGCCGCGGCTACATCGACCACTACCTGGAGGAAGCCGGCTGGTTGCATGGCCAAAGCTGCACCCACGAGCACGAGGTTCAGGGCATGCCCAATGCCACCGGCACCGGCTTCGTGGATTACGTGCTCTGGGGGGATGACGGCAAACCCCTGGCCCTGGTGGAAGCCAAGCGCACCAGCCGCGATCCGATGGACGGCCAACGCCAGGCCGAGCTCTACGCCAACTGTCTGGAGCAGCGCTACGGCCAACGCCCGCTGATCTTTCTTTCCAATGGCTACCGGCACCGCCTCTGGGATGACCTGCGCTACCCGCCGCGGGAGGTGCAGGGCTTCTACAAGAAGGACGAGCTCGAAACCCTGATCCGGCGCCGGGAGATCCGCCAATCCCTTGCCCAGGCCACCCTTTCGCACACCATTGCCGCCCGCTACTACCAGCAGCGGGCGATCCGGGCAATCTGCGAATCGCTGGAGAAGGGGCGCCTCAAGGCGTTGCTGGTGCAGGCCACCGGCACCGGCAAGACCCGCACCGCCATCTCCCTCACCGAGCTGCTCACCCGCTGCAACTGGGTGAAGCGAGTGCTGTTTCTGGCGGATCGAACCTCCCTAGTGCTGCAGGCCGAACGCGCCTTCCGCCGCTTCCTGCCCGATTGCTCACCAGTGAACCTGGTGACCAACAAGGGCGGCGAGGGCCGCGTGTTTCTCTCCACCTATCCCACAATGATGAACCTCATCGATGCGGAGGATGCCCATGGCGTCAAACGCTTCGGGGTGGGGCACTTCGATCTGGTGATCATCGACGAAGCCCATCGCAGCGTCTACCAGAAATACGGCGCGATCTTCGCCTACTTCGATTCGCTGCTCACCGGCCTCACCGCCACCCCTCGGGAGGAGATCGACCGCAACACCTACGAACTCTTCGATCGGGAGATCGGCCTGCCCACCGATGAATACGGCCTTGATCAGGCTGTCGCCGACCGCTTCCTTGTGCCCTTCCGGCCCATCTCCGTGCCGTTGCGGTTCCCGCGCGAGGGCATCAGCTACGCCGCCCTCAACGACGACGAGAAGGCCCTGTGGGACCTGCTCGACTGGGAAGAGAACGTGCAGAACGCCGGCCGGGTGGATTCCGGGGCGATCAATGCCTGGCTGTTCAACGCCGACACCGTCGACAAAGGCCTGGAGGTGCTGATGTCCAAGGGCTGCCTCGACGCTGGCGGCGATCGCCTCGGCAAATCGGTGATCTTTGCGCGCAACCACAAGCACGCCGAGTTCATCCGCAAGCGCTTCGACCACCACTACCCCCACCTCGCCGGCAAGGCCGCCCGGGTGATCGACAACGAGGTGAAGTACGCCCAGTCGTTGATTGATGAGTTCGCTGATCCAAGCAGCGATCTGCGCATTGCCATCTCCGTCGACATGCTCGACACCGGCATTGACATCCCTGAGATCGTCAATCTGGTGTTCTTCAAGCCGGTGCGTTCCCGCACCAAGTTCTGGCAGATGGTCGGGCGCGGCACCCGCACCTGCCCAGACCTGTTCGGTCCCGGCCGCGATAAGGAGTGCTTCTGGATCTTTGATCTCTGCCAGAACCTCGAATTCTTCCTCGGAGAGGGCGGCGCCGAGTCCACTGCGCCCCCCGAAACCCTCAGCACCCGCCTGTTCCGGAGCCGCCTGGCGCTGATTGACACGATCGACCAGAAAGGGCTGTCTTCGATCCTGCCTTCGGTGCCCAGCATGGCCATTCCCTCGCGAGACGGCCAGCCAGGCGATCACGACAACGCTTTAGGGCTGCACCGCCACACGCTCGCCGAACTGCTGCGCTGCCATGTGGCCGCCTGCCCGGCCGACAACTTCCTGGTGCGCCCCCATCTGCAGCTGGTGGAACGTTTCAGCCGCCCAGAGGCCTGGCCCAGCCTTAGCCCCGATGACCATCAGGCCCTCGCCGCCACCCTGGCACCCCTCCCCTCCGCCTACGCCGAGCAGCAGGGCGACACCGATGCCGATGCCCGCCGATTCGATCTGCTCCTATACACCCTCCAGCTCACCCTGTTGCGCAGCGAACCCCGCTTCAACCGCTTGCAGAAGCAGCTCCGCGACCTGGCCGCCCAGTTGGAGGCCCGGATCAACATCCCCCAGGTGGCGGCCGAGTTGGAGTTGATTCGCGATCTGCTGCGCGATGACTGGTGGCAGGACCTGACCGTGCCGATGCTTGAAGAGGTGCGGCGGCGCCTGCGGGCGTTGATGGGGCTGATCGAGCCCATCAGCCGAGATCCCCTCTACACCAACTTCGCCGACGAGCTCGGCGAGCTGCGCGAACTCGATGCCGCCGCCCTGCTCAGCCGCGACGAGTTCCAGCAGTTCCGGCTGCGTACCCTCGACTTCCTGCGCGCCCATGAGGATCACCTCACCATGCAGCGCCTGCGCCGCAACCAGCCCCTCACGCCCGGTGATCTCGACGAGCTGCAGCGTTTCCTGCTCTCCCAGGGTGTCGGCACCGAACAGGCGATCCAGCGGGCCGCCGAGGAGTGCAACGGCTTCGGCCTGTTCATCCGCTCCCTCGTGGGCCTGGATCGCAACGCCGCCAAGGAGTTGTTTGCCGAATTCCTCGCCGATGGCACCCACACCGCTACCCAGATCCGCTTCATCAACGAAATCCTCGACGAGCTCACCAGCCGCGGCGTCATGGATCCGGCTCGCCTCTACGACCCGCCCTTCAGCGATCTGGCGCCGACGGGCCCGGAGGGTCTGTTTTCGGAAGCGGAGGTGGACAACATCTGCCAGTTGCTCGTCGGGATCCGCGCCCGGGCCGTGGTGGCGCAGGCCGCCTGACAGGCCCTCAATGGGCTGCTCCGGATTAGGCGCCACCCGGCTGGAGGCACTCACCGAGGCCCCATCCACCTTGATCGTGCTGATGGTGATGGGATCCCCCTGGAGCGGATCTCGCTCCAGGATCACCAGATCGGCGAGCTTGCCGGGCTCCAGGGTGCCCTTGCCCTTCTCTTCGAACTATCGATGAAGCCAGGCAGCAGGGCCCGGCCCCCAGATGCAGGCGCCCTGGCAGCGATCCGGGGGCGGGCCCACTGGGAGAACGCGTGGGGCATGGCAGCCGCAACAACAAAACGCCCCCAAGTCCACCGATGTCTGTCGCGCGGATCGTCTTTGGCGCTGATCGTCTGTGGCGCTGATCGTCAGTCGCGCCGATGTTTTTTATAGAACCGCATCACCGCCTGGGCCACCGCCCGGGGATCGTGCCGCAGGCTGGCGGTGGGACGGGGCCCCTGCAGCTGGGCTCGCATCACCTCATAGCCCTGAACCACCAGGCGGCGGGTGTCGCAACGCACCGGTTCGGCGCCGCGGTAGCGGTAGTTATCGAGCAGGGGGGACGGGGGCAATTCCTCCTGCGCCAGCACCGCAGTGAACAGCCGTTCCTCCACCCCGAGGCTGGCCAACTGGGCTTCGATCGCCCGCAGATGCCCCAACACATCCAGCCCATCGGTTTCGCCGGGCTGGGTCATCAGGTTGCAGATGTAGAGCCGGGGCGCCCGGCTCTGGCTGATGGCCGTCACCAGCTCCGGCACCAGCAGGTTGGGCAGCAGGGAGGTGTAGAGGCTGCCGGGGCCCAGCACGATCAGATCGGCATTGCCGATCGCCTCCAACGCCCGCGGCAGGGCCGGCGGCCGCGCCGGAATGCAGCCCAGCCGCACGATCGGACTGGTGGCCTTACCGATCCGGGATTCCCCTTCGATCCGTTCTCCGTTCTCCAGTTCGGCCCAGAGCCGCACATCCGCATTGGTGGCGGGCACCACCTGGCCCTGCACCGCCAGCACACGACTACTGGCGGTGATCGCCGATTCGAGGCTGCCGGTGATCGCCGTGAGCGCCGTGAGGAACAGATTGCCGAAGCTGTGGCCCTCCAGGCCGCTGCCGCCCTTGAAGCGGTATTGGAACAGGCGCGTCAGCAGGGGCTCCTCCCGGGCCAGGGCCGCCAGGCAGTTGCGGATGTCCCCCGGGGGCTGCACCCCGAATTCCCGCCGCAGCACCCCACTGCTGCCACCATCGTCCGCCACGGTGACGATGGCGGTGATGTTGCTGCTGTAGCGCTTGAGGCCACTGAGCAGGGTGGACAGGCCGGTGCCGCCGCCGATGGCCACGATGTTGGGACCCCGGTTGAGTCGACGCTGGGCCAGCAGGGCCTCCACCAAAACGGTGTCCTTTTCCGGCGCCAGGGCCTGCTGGATCGAGCCGAAGCTGCGGCTCTGCCCTAACCACACCAGCGCCCCTCCGATCAGCAGCACCAACGGACCGGTGATGCCGCGGGGCATCACCGTGGTGAGCTTCGCCAGCAGCCACTTGATCGATTCCAGGCTCCAGTAAATCGGCTGCAGATCGGCCCACACGGCCGCCCCTAGCAGGGCAATCAACAGTCCGGCACCGGAGGTGAGCATCCAGCGCTTCACCACCAGCCCCGGCTGCAGCCAGCGGGCCGCCCGGCGCGAGCGGCTCATCAGGTCCTGCTCGCGCAGATCGCCCGCCGCCACCCAGCCGGGACGCCTGGGTCGTCGACCCTTCCGGGGGGGCCGAGGCTCAGTCATGGCGGGGCCACGGGCGGGCAACGGCTGAGCGCCAGGAGGCCAGAAGGATCGCTGAACTGTACGGATGAAAGCCCTTCGGCGAAACAGTCAAGATGGAACTTCTTCCCGCGCCGGCCATGGCCGTTTCCGCCCCCATCGCCGCCCCCCAGCCCAAGCCGGCTGCGGTGGCAGAGATGGAGGAGGTGAGCATGCACTGGAATGGCCGTCCGGTACTGGACCGGGTGAATCTGCGGCTGGTGCCCGGCGAGCGGCTGATGGTGGTGGGGCCCTCCGGCGCCGGCAAGTCCACGATTCTGCGGTTGCTGGCGGGGCTGTTGCTCCCCAGCGCGGGCCGCCTGCGCATCCACGGCGAAGCGCAGAAGTATCTGCGCCTCGACCAACGACGCCCCCCCGATGTGCGGCTGGTCTTCCAGAACCCAGCCCTGTTGGCCTCCTTGACCGTGCGCGAAAACGTGGGCTTTTTGCTC
>Ga0209597_1002457_pt1 | contig 11738 bp, 2 predicted proteins | sample M_140625_MF_Meta_FD_187316 | JGI IMG/M metagenome (GOLD analysis project Ga0209597, IMG submission 187316) | Freshwater microbial communities from Lake Montjoie, Canada to study carbon cycling - M_140625_MF_MetaG (SPAdes) (version 2) | ecosystem: Environmental > Aquatic > Freshwater > Lake...
TGTTTGACAGTGAGACTCAAACCCACGGGAGGAACTAACATGAGTCGCTTAGTAAATCGCAGTGAGTTGAAACGCTATCTCCTCGACCGAGCACAAATGCTGCGCCCGGCTTTGGGAATGCGTCATGTGTCGGATGAAGCGGTGCAAAGCTTGGAGAGTAGGTTGCGCAACATGGCCGACGACTTGATCCGTCGGCAGCCGTGCATGGGCAGGACTATCAAGCCGTAGCGTTGCGATGCTGATGGTTTGATGGAAGAGCAACTGGAGACGTCCAGAATGCGAGTCGTTGTTGACGCGTTAGCAACGGCGGGAAAGAGGCTTCGGCTCGGGCCTCTTTTTTAGCTATTGGTAACAAGCTGGGAGTCTTGGAATTGAAAATCCAAACTGTACCGTTTGTAACGGGCGTCGATATCTGGAGGAAATCTTTGTGCGAGTCAGGTAGGCCATGAAAATCCCAAGGCGTCTTATCACTCTTGTAACGCCGATCCCAAAAATCAGGCACACTACGATCAAACTGATCGGACACTCGGTTGCGCACAACCACTGGCACTAAAGCGCATGAACGAACCTATTCGACATAGCGTTCCAGTACCGTGAGGAGTTCCCTCAATTTCTTTCGGCCTTCCGCCGGATCCTGAGCCTCTTCGATACAATGATGCGCGTGGGAATGTATCAATTTCTCAGCAAGTGATTTCAATCCGCGACGCGCTGAAACAATTTGCGTCAGGATTTCTGGGCAATCCCGATCTTCGTCCAGCATCCGCTCTACAGCATTGAGTTGTCCGACAATCTTGCGCACACGCACAATTGAAGCGCGACGCTCTTCTTCAGGGTGATGATGATCATGGTGAGCCATGCAAACATTTTAGATCCCAAACACGATAGGGTAAAGAATCGGCTTTCCAAACTAAGGGGCATGGGGGTATATGGCACTACTCAGGCAAACTCCCTCTTATCGCCCCCTTCTTATGCCAGACTTTCTTCACGCTCTCCAGAATGGCTCCACAAGCCTCTGGTTCTTCATTCCGTCCGCCATTTTGCTTGGAGCTCTGCATGGGCTGGAACCCGGTCATTCCAAAACGATGATGGCTGCTTTCATTGTCGCAATCCGTGGTACGGTCGCCCAAGCCGTCTTGCTTGGCCTGTCCGCTGCACTATCTCACTCGCTCATTATCTGGATTTTGGCGGCAGCGGCGCTTCATTACGGCAGCCGATGGGATGCGGAAACCGTCGAGCCCTACATACAACTCGGCTCGGCAGTCGCTATCATGGGCCTGGCCGCATGGATGTTTTTGCGTACGCGCAAAGATCTCGGAGGCGCAGCCCGTCATACACACGGCCACGATGACCACCATCATCAAGATCACGAACATAGCCACTCCCATAGTGAGCTGTTTGTCGTAGATACTGGCCATGGAAAATTGGAACTGAGTGTCTTTGAAGACGGCGTTCCCCCAGTGTTTCAACTACGAGCCCCTACAGAAATCTCCCTGCCAAACGCTACCGCCGTCACAATCGATACCGTACGAACGGATGGCTCGAGTGAGACGTTCAGTTTCGTGCAAAAAGAAGGATTTCTGGAGTCCACAAGCGACATCCCCGAACCACACGAGTTCGATGCACTTTTGACGCTGTCCCACGGAGGACACGCACACACGTGCCGGGTCAAATTTAGAAAAGATGAGCACCACCATCGTCACCACGGACATGGAGGAGATGGATCCGAGTTCCAGGATGCCCACGAACGAGCACACGCCGAGGATATCGCGCGGCGTTTTGTCGGACGCACTGTTACAACACCACAAATTATCCTCTTTGGAATCACTGGCGGACTCATGCCTTGTCCGGCTGCCTTTACGGTTCTTCTTGTTTGCCTCCAACTCAAACAGGCAGTCCTTGGATTCACCATGGTTGGAGCGTTTAGTTTCGGGCTCGCGCTTACGATGGTCAGCGCTGGTGCAATCGCTGCGTTAAGCGTCAAACACGCGGAAAAACGATTCAGAGGCTTCGGCGAAGCCATGCGACGCGCACCTTATGTCTCTTGCGTTCTCCTTGTTGTGCTTGCTTCCTACATGGCATGGCACGGCTGGAGTCACCTTCCCTCCCACTAAAGCTCCGAACGCAGCAGCAATACTCTACGTAAAATCTAAAAAATCCTTGCTGACTCCGACACCCTGGACTGTGATTCACGCTCCCGCATCCAGGCTGAAGAATTCGTGCCGTGGGGAGAGCGCATAGGACTCCGTTTGGTCATCATCCCATCCGGTGTCCGTGTTTTGCGTTTGCAGGTGGAAGCGTTCAGGGCTTTCTGGGAGGGATAACAACGGTGCAGCGTAACGCGTTCGCGCAGGTGCCAAATTTGGCACCGTCGCGTTGAGCACAACTATAAACCTGAGGTGGCCACTTTTCGGACACAGTTTGCACAGGGATTCTAACTGGACGATTTATTCTGGAAGGCGCAAGGAGGCGGACTAAAAAGTTGCCAATTGGCAACTCTCTCACCATGTAATCCCGCGTTTCTAAACCTGAAGTTCGCCTTGTGAGTTCGCCGTTGGGCTCTTAAATAGAAAGCAGTCACTTAGCCTTCTTGGGCACTAACGAATCGGTGGATAGAAGGAGGGAAGGAGCTAGTTCTCCACTTTCGGACCATTTTCTGAGTCCCCACCCTGCTCCTTTTACTTCCTTTTTTTAACGTAAAGTCAGAAACAGGTTCCTTCTTTCCTTCTAAAAAGCCAGCTCGCCGCCCGAGCATCCATTGCCCAAATTGACGTTAAAACTGCGGCTCGGAACTGGTGCGTAATTTGAACGATACGAGCTTTGAACCAAAGCCGGCTTTTCGCCAGAAACCAGATCCAAATTCGCACATAATGGTCGGATTCCGCTGCACGCCACGCAAGGAATCAGGCAAAAGGTATTCTTATTCAACGCTCCCGCGTTCGGGATGGAGAAATCGTGCTGGGGTGTGAAAAGTAATTTCCTGCCATCCTTTTAAGAAAGCCGTAAAGGCGAAAGTTTGGTTCTGTCGCGCAGCGAGACCACAAGCACGGCCAGCATTTACAAAACATTTACAAAATTAGTGTCGAGCGTTAGCAATTCCTTAACACTTCATTCTTAAGGTCTGGAGACAGTTGTTGGCAAAGATTTGTCGAGCCCCCCGATGCACTCGTCTCAATTGATTTACGGCTTATAAAATGAGCCATTGAGGGAAGTGCGGCTCAAAGGAGGTTTGCGGCTGTCTGCCCGTTAAAAACCGCAATTTTTTAGAGGCTAAAGATGAGTCAGTTTAGGGTTTTCATCCAGATAGCGTTGCTCGCTTCCTTGCTTTTAGGAGCGACGCGATCTTTTGGTCATGACCTTTCGGGTGAACAAGGGCAGGCACTTGACTCGTCGCTCCGCATGTCAGGGCTTAAGCTGCACCGCCCCCATGAGGCAACGTCAGGCGTTGCAGCGAGTCGACTCGATGGAGTGCTGCGCGGCGGTGGCGACTGGAGCGCGAGTGCTTTGCAGCGAAACCGAACAGCGCCGGCGGTTCGTGGACTTCTGTCGGGCAGCCTGATGCGGGCGTTGCTTACTCCGTTGTATTCCGGCTTCTCGCTGGTTGGAGCCACGTCCTCCCAACTCGGTAACGCGGCTTTGATGGCGGCTTCCTTCGCCCCCTTTAAGCCCAAAGTCCGCTACTCTTGGGATGAAAGTTTCTTCTACGAGGAGTCCGATAATCTTCCCAACGGAATGCCCAACAAGATGGTCGGGATTACTTCCTGGCAGCAGCAGATTCCGCTCCCAACCTCCTATTTTGCAGGGACCACCAACCCGGAGAAAGACACCGCTTCCTCGGGATACGGTCAGCCAAATTATTGGAGGCTCCCTTTGGTGCCTACTCTATCAACGTCCCCAATCGCGATCTCGCAGGGCAACTTTCAACGTGGAGCAGTGGCACTGGCATCTAACGGAATCGCGATTTTTAACCCAAAAAATAACAGAGGAGATGTCTCCTATGAGATCGGGGAGTTGGATGCCTACGGGGGCCATTGCGGGTTGGCTGATGATTATCATTACCACATCATTCCGACACATTTACTAAGCGCCTTTGGCGGCGTGCTCACAAACGATAAGCCCGTTGCTTGGGCGCTCGACGGCTACCCCATCTACGGTTTTCTGGAGCCCGATGGCACCCAAATGGCGACCCTTGACGCCGACGGCGGGCACGATGTTGGCAACGGTTGGGGTTATCACTACCACGCCATCGGCACGACTGCCACCGACGCCACTCACCCTTACGGTACGCCGCAAAGTCCGTACCTGATGAACGCCTTTCATGGCAACGTGGTGAACTACGGCGGGCAGGTGGACGGGCAGCCCGAGGTCAGTGCCATTCGTGCCTCTGGAACTTGGGGGTACGAGGCCAAAGCGGTCAGCGGCGCGTCAATTACACAATTCAAGAATCCCGTTGCCTTGGTCACCGACGGATCCGGCCACTTGAGTGAAGACACCTCCGCGAGTGCGGTTGCCAAAGATGACCAGTATCTGATGCGCATCCTCGTTGCCGGGACTTTGTATGATCAATGCTGGCGGATCGACCGGGCGGCTATTTCCAAAACGCTTACGGTAACATGGAGAATGCCGTCAGCGACTCCGGTGACACACACTTATTCCAACAACGGAAACCGACTCACTTCTTACACAACCGCTGGTTCGAGCATGCTCAAGCTCCCAGACACCAGCCAAATTGCCGACACCACCGCCACCTTCGGCGAGGACGCGGATTACTCCATCAACCCGCAGTCCTTTACTGACAATAACAACGGAACGGTAACGGACAACGTCACCGGCCTGATGTGGCAGAAAACTGACAATGGCGAATCCACTTGGGAAACTGCCTTAACCAACGCATCAACTTTAACACTAGGCGGGTACAAAGACTGGCGGCTGCCCACTCCCTCCGAGCTCTTCAGTATTTTCAATCACAACAACGGCAATCCTGCGGCCCTTGATACGACCTACTTTCCCAGCAACACTTCTGGCGGAGCAGAATACTGGTGGAGCAGTGATGTGTACGGCTCAAGCACGACGTCCGTGTGGTGTTCCAATTCGGGCGGTGGACTCGGCGGCAAACCCAAGACAGAGACTCTTACGGCTGGCGGCACGTTCCGCTACAACGCGCGCTACGTGCGTGGCGCCAGTCCAACCAACGCTCACAACTACCTCAACAATCTCGATGGCACGATCACCGATTTGGATACGGGTTTGATGTGGACCCAAGTTCCGGCCTCGGCTCGCACCTGGGAGCAGGCCTTGGCGTACGCGGAGGGTTTGACGTTGGCAGGCGCCTCGGACTGGCGACTGCCGAACATTAAGGAACTCCAGACGCTCACCGATTACACGCTCGCCACGGCGACTTCGGCGACAGGCATCAAGCCGAGCATCAACCGCACGATGTTTGCGAAATCCCTCACCGGCTGCAGTACGACAGTTGGCAGCGGCACGGTGATTTGCGCTGACACGACGGGTTTGCTGGTGGGGATGCCTATTGTAGACGTCGTCAACGCTGGCAGTCTGTACTTTGCGTCGACCATTCCGCCCACCGTGACTGCCGTGACGAGTGGTACCGCGTTCACCATGAGCAGCAACGCTCTTAAAACTGGGAGCGGCCTTACGTTAAAGGCTCTCGCACTGCCAACCGCCTACTGGTCGTCGACATCGCTAAAGGGAGATACAACCAAGGCGTGGCTTTTGGAAACCGGCATCAATAACTCGGTGCTCGCAAGCAATGGCCCGACGCGCAACGGGCAAGGAGTTATCAGCTACGAGGCGAAGACTTCCTCGTATCCAGTGTTTGCGGTGCGCACCACGTCCGTCTCCACACAAATCGCGGTTTCTCAAAGCGGCACTGCGCTTACCGATGGAGTGAGTACGGTAGGATTCAGCGCGGCGGGAGCGAAGGCGTTCACCGTGCAAAACAACGGGGTCACCTCGCTGGTTCTCAACGGAGTGAGCATCGATGGAACGGATGCGTCCAAGTTCACGCTCTTCAACGCGCCGGCCTCCGGTACAACTCTCGCCGCGGGGGGCAGTCTTACTTTCAACGTCGTCTTCGGAAACGCAAGTGCTGGGACGACCTACACCGCAGCACTCCACATTACTAGCAGCGACACCTCCGTGGGGGCGGCCTTCGACGCAGCATTGAGCGGCAACATTCCAGTGATTGCATCGATGGCGAGCAGTCCCGCCGTAGCGAGCAGCGCGGATTCTCCGTACGTCACGGCGAAAATCACGCCCCCCGCGAACAAGACGCTCCGCTCAACAGCGCCGGTGCAGTTGACCTACACTGCGGGCTCACTCACGACAGGAACCGTTTTCAGCGAGTCGATGGCAAAAGCGGCGGCGAATCCATGGACTGGGACTAATGCCGACAACGCTTGGGACGTCGTCAGCTCCGCGCCAGGCGGGATCGGCAACATTCAGCAGACTTCAGCGAGCAATCATACCACCATCGGCTCTGGCACCTGCGCGCTGATGTTTTCTAAAGGAGCAACTACCGCGGGAGGTTCACAAACGCAAGTGACCACCAGCGGATCTATCGCGGCGACGGGACTAGCGGGCTCCACCTACCCTGCATTTGTAGAGTTCTGGGTACAAACGGTGAATGCGGTTGCCGGCTATGGCTGGACCTTCCAGTTGGCGCCTTCGGGCAGCGACTTCACCACACGGCTTAGCGAACTCGATGGCGGGACACACGCTTATCAAAACTACCACTACGACTTGTTGGATACGGACCGCGTGTCGACTTTGAAAATGCGCTTTCAGTTCACTGGGAATGGCACGGGAGGATCGACAGGTTCAAAAGTGTACATCGACGATATCATCGTCAAAACCACGACGGGTATTCCCCCGGTGACCGTAACGATGTACGACGACGGCCTCCACGGCGATGGCACAGCAGGCGACGGCGTGTACGGCGCGCAGATTCCCGCGCAGGCGCTCGGGACGGCCGTCAGTTATTCGGTCGCTGTGAATTACAACGACGGCACCTCCACCTCGCTTGCCTCTGCGGGCAGCTACACGACGACCGCGCCGCTCTCGATCACCTCGAGTTCCCCACTCCCAGGGACCACCACGGGCGCCCCCTACTCCCAGACGCTCGCCGCCGCAGGAGGAACACCAAATTATACGTGGAGCATCTCCAGCGGAGCGTTGCCAGCGGGCCTCTCGCTTAGCAGCAATGGAACCCTCAGCGGAACGTCGACGGCTGCAGGCACGTACAACTTCACCGCCACAGCGGCTGACAGTGTAGGCCACACCATCACAAAGTCATTGACGCTCAGTGTAACGGTTCCCCCAAACATTCTCGTCATTCTCACCGACGACCAGGGTTGGGCTGACATCGGTTATCACACGGCCCCGGGGCAAGTGCCAATCTCAACGCCCAACATGAACAGCCTTCTTAATAGGGGCATACGGCTCGAAAAATTCTACGCCACAGCCGTATGTAGTGTGAGCCGTTCCGCAATGCTCACCGGGCGAAACACGCTACGAACTGGCACGAACAACGGCAAAGGACTCCCTTTGCAGGAACATATCATGCCGCAAACCTTCAAAGCAGCCGGCTACCAAACGTACATGTGCGGCAAATGGCACCTCGGAGGCGCCATCAACAATTCCAACACGACTACCCTCAACGGCAATTCGGTCACCGTCACTCAAGAAGGGGTGGAATACGCGCCTTACAATCGCGGCTGGGATTACCACAAGGGAACCTACGGCGGTTCGATCAATTATTTCACCCATATGGCCAGTGAGCCGGGGCTCGAAAACGTGCTGGATTGGTGGGAAAACGGCGTACAGGTCAAAGAGACAACGGATCAACAAGGCCACGGCGGCTATTCCACCGACCTTCTCGCAGACAAGGCCGTCAACCTGATCCAAAACCGAGACGCATCCAAGCCGATGCTCATGTATCTCGCGTTTAACGCCATGCACACGCCCGTTTCTGCACCGCAATCCTACTTAGACAAATATCCTACCATCACAGATCCGATCCGCAAAAACATCGCCGCGGCGGTGGAATGCATGGACGACGGCATCGGCCGAGTGCTGGGTGCCCTCGACGCTGCTGGAATTACAAACAACACCATCGTCGTCTTTATGAGCGACAACGGCGGGGATGAAACCGCCAGCGCCGCGAACGATCCTTTGCGCGGAACCAAAGGCGACTCCTACGATGGAGGCGTCCATACTCCGGCTGCGATCTGCTATCCCGGCAAGCTTGCGACAGGGATCACCAGCAACCAGTACGTCTGGATCGGCGACATTTTTCCCACCCTTTGCGCCGCCACGGGTGTGCCTGCGCAGAACACCAAACCTTTCGACGGCATCAATCTTTGGCCGGCACTACAATCCATTAGCGCAGCGAATCCGCACGGAGCAACTCGCCCTGTGCCACTGGTCACGGCGACGAATCCCCCGCTGGCCCTCGATACTTTCACAGATCCAATTAACGGCGGCAGCAAGGTCTTCAAGGTGATCTACAACAAGTACGTCACCCCAATTAAAACGGAGCTCTTCAACATGACCGACGATCCCTACGAGACGACCGACCTCTTGCTCGGGGCAAACGCGGCCGCCTATGCAACCATCGCCTCCACGCTTACCACGGACATCACCAGCATTACCGCCGAGGTGTACCCGCCCTACATCGGCCCACCGCTCATCACACAAGCCGCGGTGCAAGGTGGAACACTTTCGTTGTACGCGCCATTTACTTCGTACAAGGCGCCCAGCGTTCAGTGGCGTAAAAACGGCGTCAACATTAGCGGTGGCACGAGTTTCACCCAAGTGACCGACAGCACAGGCGCGGCAGTGTTAGGTGTCTACGCGGCGACCTATACTTTAAACAACATCACACAGAGCGATGCGGCGTCCTACGACTTGGTGATCAGCAACTTGGCAGGTTCAGCAACCAGCGCCTCAGGGACGCTCACCGTAATTTTGGCGGCCCCTACACCGACCCTACCGAGCTACTCCCAAGGCAGTAGCATCACCCTCGCCTGGCCCGCAGTTGCCACCGCTACCAGTTACACCGCTCAAATCGCGACCAGCGGCAACTTTGCGAATATCATTTCCACAAAAACCTCGAGTACTCCCACCACGACCTTCTCCGGCCTAACCCACGGCACCACGTATTATTGCCGCATCACGGCCACCGACGGCACCAACGTCTCCGCCTTCAGTAGCACCGTTTCGACCACGATGGACGCCACTGCGCCCGCCGTTTCCATCACTTCACCCGTCTCAGGAACCAGCACCGCCCAGACAAGCGTCGTGGTCCAGGGCACGGCGAACGACGCAATATCTGGCGTGGCCTCCGTGTCCGTTAACGGCGTCACAGCGACCACGAGCGACAATTTCGCGCACTGGTCGGCCACCGTTCCCCTCGCCGTTGGCACGAATACGATTAGCGCGCGCGCCGCCGACACGGTCGCCAACTCTGGAACGGCTTCCGTGTCGTTTACACTCAACCCGATTGTGCCGGTGATTTCATCGGTGTTCACCGGGCCTACGGCGCCGACTTATTTGGATCCGGTTTGGGTGACTGCAAAAGTGCAAAGCGGTTCCGCCGCTCTTTCCCAAGTGAAATTGAGCTACTACACAAGCATTCCAGTGGTGACCAAAGTGTTCCAAGAAAGCTTTAACATAACCTCCGGCAACAACTGGAACGGCTCTGGCGCACTCAACTCCTGGACCACTGTCGGCGGCGGTTCCATCCGGCAATCCATCGGGACTTCGAATAACACAACGCCGATCAGCCTGACTTCTTGCGCGACCACCAGCGGCAGCGCTGCAGTGACCTGCGCGAGTACCGCAGCCTTATGGCCCGGCATGTGCGTGACCGGTCCCAACATCCCAGGAAGCCTCACGGGTGGCACGCTGGGGAATACCACGGTTAGCTCAATCACCAACGGCACTCTTTTCCTACTTTCACAAGCAGCGCAAGCAACCGGCACCGGACTTTCCCTAACGGCGTGTGGTGCGGTTTTGACCAACTGCGTTACGACTTCCGGTTCCGTTTTGGTGACATGCGATCGCACCACGGGACTCGTCAACGGGATGTCTCTGTCGGGAACAGGGCTGGCTAACAATGCCACGGTTGCCTCGGTCACCAGCGGCACGAGCTTCACGATGAACGCCGCTCCCACCACGACAAGTTCCCCGAGCGCCATCGCGATTACGGCGTCTGGAGCGGCTGCGGAGTTCCAAACGGGCACGGCGAATCTGGCCGACACAATGATGACCACGACCAACCCCATCAACACCACTGGGGCTTCTGGATACGTCGAGTTCTATCTCCAAACGCGCTCATTAACTTCAACCAACAATAACGGATGGACGTTCCAAGTTTGGAACGGAGGAACATGGAATACGCGCTTGAGCGATTCGTGGAGCACCAGTGCAGTAAATCTGAGCAGTTGCGTGCTTAACCCTACCGGGAACACCAGCGGAACACTGACAGTCACCTGCGCGAGCACGTCCGGACTCGCTGTCGGACAAACCCTCTCAGCTCCCACCATCTACACCACCTGCAGCACGACTAATGGCGGCGGAACACTGAGTTGCTCAAATACCACGGGCCTCGCCGTAGGCATGTTCCTCACAGGCACCTCCGGTATTACGGCAAATTCTCGAATCCTGGCCATCGACACCAGTACGACGCCGAACAAGTTGACCATAAGCGCCAACGCAACCGCTACGTCATCCGGCACGAATGTCGCAGTGGCCGCCACCTACTTATCATCGCCGACCACAGTGAGTGCCATCGCCGTGGGTGGCACAAGTTTCACACTCAGCGCGGCGGCTTATTCAAACACCTCAGCAACTCCTATTTCGCTAGCTGCAACAAATCTCAACCACGGTTTCCAGTTGTATCACTATGACTTAGCCGCCAGCGAACTTAACGCCAACACCAAGCTGCGTTTCCAATTTTCAGGCTACACTCCCACTTCTCCGAGCTCGGTGCCGCGGTTGGACGTGGACGACATCGTGGTTGCCACAACGGCTCAACCCGCCTCGACCTTGATCACCATGCTTGATGACGGCCTTCACGGAGACGGCGCAGCAGGCGATGGCGTGTACGGTGCGGCCATCCCAATTCAAGCGGGCAGCGTGACCGTGAATTACCAAATCGCAGCGACGGATGCCGCTGGAGCAGTCACGTTGAGCCCAAGCTCGGGAACATCGTCTTACACCGTCAACCCAGCCCTCACCGATGCCACGTTCGCGAATGCGGAATTTCTCAGCATTCCCGATGACCAAGGAGTAACGCTCAATGTGGTACCCATCACAGATCAGGAAGCCTATGTCGAATATGGCACCACTTCCGGAATCTATACGGGCACAACGCCCGTCACCTCTTTCCCCGTTGCGAGCGGACCAATTCGCATCGCTCTGAGCGGGTTGCCCTCAAACACAAAGCACTTTTACCGTCTTCGCTACCGAGCCCCGGGGCAAACCACTTTCAACGCCCGAGGCGAGCGGAGTTTCCGCACCGCTAGACCTCGCGGTTCATCCTTTGTTTTTACACTCACAGCCGATCCGCACCTCGACTTTAACTCGGACCCGAACCTGTTAAGTCAGGCGATGGCCAACATCAGCGCCGATCAACCCGATTTCCACATCGACCTCGGCGACATCTTCATGACCGACAAAATGGCGGACACCGTCGCCGGAGTTCCAGTCGCCTACGG
>Ga0209597_1002458_pt1 | contig 11737 bp, 7 predicted proteins | sample M_140625_MF_Meta_FD_187316 | JGI IMG/M metagenome (GOLD analysis project Ga0209597, IMG submission 187316) | Freshwater microbial communities from Lake Montjoie, Canada to study carbon cycling - M_140625_MF_MetaG (SPAdes) (version 2) | ecosystem: Environmental > Aquatic > Freshwater > Lake...
TTTTTAATTCTCGATGAAGCCGATCGCATGTTAGACATGGGATTTCAGCCAGATATTCAGCGCATTATTGCACAGACTCCCGATGTTAAGCAAGGGCTGTTATTTTCAGCAACAATGCCCGATACAATTTTCAGTTTGTCGCGTGGATTTTTAAATGATCCGATAACCATTAACATAGCGCTATCTAAGCCACCGGCAAATGTTAAGCAGGGCGCCTATGTTGTTTTCCCAAATCAGAAAATTCCAATCTTGGTGGATTATCTTTTTGAAAGAAAGGAAAAAACCACGATTGTTTTCAGCAGCACTAAAACTGGGGTTATTAATATTCACAGCGCACTTCGGAAGAAAGGAATTCAGGCTTTAATGATGAGCAGTGATTTGGAACAAAGCGAGCGTGAACATTCGTTGAATGAATTTCGAAACAGAAAATGTGCTGTGCTTGTTGCAACTGACGTGGTAAGCAGAGGAATTGATATTAAAGGCATTGACTGTGTAATTAATTTCGATGTACCTGGAGATGCGGAGGACTATGTTCACCGCATTGGAAGAACGGGAAGAGCAGACGCCTATGGTGAAGCGGTAACCTTTATCATTCCAGATGATCAGGTGAAGTTTAAGAAAATTGAAATGCTTATTCAACAGGACGTTGAGAAGTTACCTGTGTCAGAAACTTACGGAGCTGTTCCTGAATACAATCCAATGTTGAAAGGAAAGGGTAACAGCAGCCCAAGACATGGGGGCCACGGAAGTGGGGGTGGAGGTAAACGTAATTACAAACCGAAATACACATCTAAAAACAGAGGTGGAGAAAACAAAAAAGGTGCATAAGCACCTTTTTCTTTTTTAATACAGTTGGAAATTAATCTCCTAAAGCTTCCGCCTTTTTCAATTCTTCATCAATCATATCCTCGATGGTCTTGCGCTCTGCTTCATTCAGCTTCGAGTTTAATCTAATTTGTTTCTTCATGTAACGATACATGTCTCGCTTATGAATTTCATACGCGATATAGGTAGTAAAAGTGCCATCAGGCATTTTATATTTCTCTTCGCCAATCTTACGCAAATCAGCAATCTGCGTATTCGTTGCCTCACGCGCTAAAGATTGGAACTTGTCCGTGATTTCAGAACGATTATTCAGCTCGGTTTCTCCTAAATATTGATCTGTTACAACCTTTACGTTAGTCTCAACCTGCTGAGCCAATACTTTCTTGGCTTGAAGATCTGCTTTGTTGCGAGAGATATTCTCATCCATCGATTGACCTTTTCCAGTTCCTCTGAAATAACGATCGTTCGATTCATATTTATTTCCTGTGAATGGTTCGTTTACCTTTTCACCAAGGTTAGCATTGGTCTTACATCCTGCTAAAAGTAATAGTGCGAGTACTAAAAAGAGAGATAGCCTTTTCATATCAATTATTTATTTTTCTTTTATAAAGATAGTGCCACAATTCATCTGTAAATTAATAACTCCATTTTTTTGTATAGGTGTTCCAATAACTGATTCCAAATTTGAACGTGTAGTTGGCTTTGTCCAAATTAGAATCGGAGGTTACTAGAAATGCACCAATGCGGAAAAGTTGTTCTTTGATTCGGATTTGTTTTTGTATACCTACAAAAATTTCTTGGTGAATAAAGTTCTCGCTAGGTATAGCAATGAGCGCACTTCCTGAAATTTCATTTAGCTTCAATCTATTCAACAAAGGAATCTTGTTGAAGAACATGCCGTTGAAGCTGTGAACATAATTTCCTCGGTAATAGGCATTAGGGGTTAAGAATACTTGGTCAAGTAATTGGAAAGATGCATTAGGGTCTGAGAAGAAAAAGAAATCAGATCCTCTGAAGTATTTGTATTCCAACAACCTTAAATTGTTTTTATTCACGAAGGCTCCGCCTTGAATGGTCCAAGCACCAGTTCCAAAACGAGGAAGCTGATAGTCGTCATGAATTCTCAATTCCACATAATCAAAATTCACTTCACTGCCAAACATTTTGGGAACGCCCTTGCGGTAATTGAATCTAAATTCAGGATACTTGAATCCCGTTACAACTTTTCTATTTTTCTTGAAATAATAAGTCTGCCCAGGTCTCCACTGAAGATTCAGATTAAATTCTGATTTTCGATAGCGCTGAAATTCTAGTGGATTATTGACAGCACCAAAAAGCTGATCTGACCAACCGTCTTGAATCAAATTGTTGATGGGCATTTGATTACAAAATTCATATGTAAGAGAGGCGTACAGTCCATTCACAACTTCCATACGCTGCTCAATGCTGTACATTTTTGCGCGCACGTAATTGCTTCGACTAAACACAGAGCTGAATGATGAGAAGGTGTTGATCATATCATAATAATCTCCAAACCGCACATAGGTCCTTACAAATTTCTTTGGATAATACGTTAGTCCAATTCCACCTTTTCCGCGAACATCTTTGTTCGCGAAACCATAGTCTAGGTATCCATCCGTTTCCAACACGTAATCATTGCTCTTAAAATATTGACTAAAACTTCCTCCGAATTTGTGACGATATCCACCAATTCCAAAAACATTGGCTTGAACTATGAGCGGGTTGATATAATAGGCCGTTCCCTTTGCTCTGTTTCGCCAAGCAACGCCGGAAAGCGTAACATCCCAAAATGTAACTTTATTAAAGGCAGAATCTGATTCGGCTTGAATTTTTGGATCATCGTATCTTTTTTGAAGACTGTCGCACTCTAACTTGTATTTCAGTTCAAGGCTTGAAAGCGGAATCAATTGCTTGCTTTCCCAATAGGCACTGTCCTTGTCGAACGCGAAATCGTCGTATTTCAATACCTCACTCGATTGCATATTCAATGGAGCAGAAATGTTGAATTCAAATTCCTTAAAAACATATTCGACATGACAAATACGTTGCGTCTTTCCCTCTTTTACCTTTCCATAGATAGACTTTCCAATACTGATCCACTTATTCAATTCCAGTTGAATGAATTCTTCCTTCCATGAAAAATCAGAGAAAAAGGGCATGACTTCATCGTCTAAATTCAATTCCAATTTTCCTAGAACGAATGTTGTGTCTTGAATCCAGATGTATCCATTGAACAATGCCTCTTGCTTGAAAATGGGCATAACTGATAGCTTGAAGAACTTCTCGCCGTTCAACGTATCTATTCCAACCAAATCAAAGGAGTAGGAGAGAAGGGCAGTTGATGCGATTGGCGAAATTATTTTTTTATCGGATAATTGGGGAAGGGAGAGCGCGTTTTCCTTCAAGTTGAATTCCGAATAACACGATTGGCTTGTTAATTCATAAGGGTCTTGAAAGCGATCTCTATCGTTCACAATAGATTCTTCTCCGTATTCAAAATTCACATTAACCGACGCGTAATTTTCATTTCGCTTTGGGGTGAAGTCACGAAAGGCATCGACCTTTGATTTAATCAGATTCTCTTTAGAATAAAGCGTTCCAGCGCTTTCATTGACATGGTAAATGGAATTTTCAATAACCGGAGGCTGAATAACCTTAGATGCCGAATCACGTTTAAAATCAATTTTCTCCATGGACGTTCTTCCATAAAATCCAACAGAGTAGTTTTCCATTTGCTTGGCATAGAACTCACGCTGGTCGGAAGCTCCGCGCACCAATCGCTTTACGAAATCTCTTCGATCTGCATTCACAACAAGCATAGGCATTTCGTTGTTATTTACGTTAAGAGTAACATCGATCAAAATAATTTTATCTTGTCCAATTTGAAGCGACTTAATCACTTTTTCATAACCAATGAAATTGAAATTGAGATCGTATTTCCCGGGCTTCAGATTCAATTGATACTCACCTCTTTCATTGGAGTGGGTGCCGATGTTCGTTCCTGGAACAAAAACAGCCACGTGAAATAGGGGGATACCCTGCTCATCTTGAACGACGCCCCTTATGATTGTTGCAAAACTCAAATTCCAACAAAACAAAAAGACAACGCTCACAAGCGCTGTCTTAAAATGCATTGTTAATGTTGAAATATTCAAAGGATTGTGACGTGCGAGGCGTCTATTGGTTACACGCTTGTTTTAAATCTTCTTTGTTGAATTGATCTCCGAAATATGACTTCTGAATGTTTCCATTCCACATATAAAGAATACCTGGCGTTTCTCCTTGCGGACCCATGAGTGTAAAGAATTCGCCCATGCCTATTACTTGATAAGGGTATTTCCTTCCGGCAACTTGAAAGAATTCGTCTATTTTCTCTACTTCTTCATCGCCGAAATAAACATATACTTTAGGGAAATTCGGATCTTTTGATAATTCAGTAATAGCCTTTGCCGCTTCACGACAGTGGTCGCAACCTGGGATGAAAAAACAAACGATGCGCTTTCCTTCGTCAATTTTCACCTTCAATCCACTAAATACATTCAACTTGGAAAATTTGGAAACAACTGATGTTGGTCCCGGATTAACAATTTCAGTAGGAGCAATCGTTGCCTGTGTTTGATTTGCATCAACCGTTTGAGTCGAAGGTTTAGAATCATCTTCCCATGGAATGCTTGATGTGTCCCCTGTTACAATTCCGAGTTCTTTGAACGGAGCAAAAGGGAACGCCATGAACATGAAGAGGTTAGAGAAAGACCAAATCAGTAAAAGGAATGAAAAACGATTGGCACTTTTCTTCTCTTTGCTAATCGCAAATAACCATCCCAATAAACCGAGTGTAACAATGTTTTTGATGAGTGCTTCTGTTGGAGTCATTTCAATAAACTGTCCGAAACACCCGCAATTTCCACCTTGTCCAATAGCTATTTGATAAGAAAGGTGAATACAAAAAGCAACGAGCAGAAGAGCTGTTGCAGGAATAACGAAACGCTTGAAAAAATGATTTTGTATCAGCGCTATTCCTAGACCCAATTCAACTCCGATAATTAATCGAGCGAAATAGGGGGCTGTATGCCAATCTGCAAAACCTAAATCAACGAGTTGTTTCTCGAAAGGAGTTAAAGGAAGCATCTTTGTGATGGCTGAAAACACAAATAATCCGAAAAGGAATACGCGCAATGTCCAAGAAATGTTAAGATTTCGTTTTTCCATGAGTCAAAAGTAAGAAGGTTATTGAAAAAATACCACGTTCGACTTTTCAAGAAGCGTGCCGTGTATAACATTTGTAGCTAGTACAAAGTTCAGTAATCAAATATTCTATTTTCGTTTAATGAAGGTTGCTCGGAAAATAGGCTATCAATTGCTCGTCCTCTGGGGCGTTGTGACTGTCGTTTTTTTTCTATTTAATCTCACAGGATCCGATCCCGTTCAAAACCTTGTCGGCGAAAATGCCAATCAAGAGGTTGTGACGAACATGCGTAACAAGTTGCGCTTGAATCATTCGCTTGGTATTCGATATTTGGAATACCTCAATAATCTGTCACTGATAAGTGTGAACAGATCTGATAATTTCTCGGAAGCCTTCTACGCAGACTCTTCGATTTATAAAGGTTGGTCATTGCCATTGAGTGAAAAACGATCGCTCTGGATTAAATCTCCAAGTTTAGGCAAGTCCTTCATTTCCGAAAAGTCTGTTTCTTCAATTTTCGCGGAATCTTTTCCTGGAACATTTGTCCTTGCGTTAGGAAGTATTTTACTGAGTCTAATCATGGGAATTCCGCTCGGAATATGGGCTTTTCAAAAGAAAGATTCGTGGATAGACAAAACAGTCTTATTTGTTTCAGCCATAGGAATGGCGGGGCCTTCGTTCTTTATCGCGCTAATTGTAGCGTGGATAGGAGCGGTATTGTTGCGAGATTACACTGGTCTAAGCATGACGGGAAGTTGGTACAGCGTAGATGTTTGGGAGGGGAAGTACATTGATTTGAAGAATTTAATCCTTCCGATGGTTACACTTATGATTCGTCCATTGGCCATAATTGTTCAATTGACAAGAAGCAGTATGTTAGATATTATGTCGCAAGATTTCATTCGAACAGCCCGAGCGAAAGGACTTTCAGAGAGTCGCGTTTTGTACAGACATGCTTTACCAAATGCATTGAATCCGGTTGTAACTGCAGTTTCAGGATGGTTCGCTTCCTTATTAGCAGGAGCGGTATTTGTTGAATTTGTTTTCGGGTGGAAGGGGATTGGTCAAGAACTTTTCATGGCTATTGAAAAACAAGATCAGCCTATTGTAATGGGAGGAGTAATTTTGGTTTCTACCGTCTTTATTCTGGTGAATGTTCTAGTTGAATGGGTATACGGAATTCTCGATCCCCGCATCCGGACCTCTTCAAATTAAAGAAAAAAGGGATGATAGGGTATTCATTTCCATGTTGCATGAATGATGGCTGAGGAGATAGAGTAGATTCCAGACTTCAATAAACAATACTTTACATAATGTAAATTATGTTTCTTTTGAATATGCTGTATATTGAATATCAGTGCATTAAAAACTCGAATTACTCCGAATCTTTATATAATCAATAAAATCCATTCGGTCTAGTGCTCTTCTTCCGTATGCTCTGATTCATCTGAATCTTTCTTGCAACAGGCTTTCTTTTGCACAGTTGTATCCCCTTTGCAGCAAGCATCAGTTCCGTCGTGTTTGCAACCTGGAGTACAATTCGCTGTGCATTTCACTGACATCATATATGTGCAACCTTCGTGTCCAGACATTCCCGTGCAGCCTTCGTGACCCGCCATTCCTTTACAAGATTCTCCAGATCCCTCAGCTGAGCAACAACTTGAAATTTCTGGATGACGAATTTGTCCTCCCGATAATCCGGCTTTTCCAACTAGTATAATTGCTATAATTCCGATGAAAACAACTAAAACCTCGGCTTTTTGGGTGTGTTTGTGACCTTTTCGGTGTCCAAATAACGCTATTCCAGCAAAAACACCTGTAACGATACATGGCCAAAAAGCCAATTCAGCAACTTCTTTATGCTCATGAATGAGATCTTCGTTAACACAATATTTCCCCTCATTTTCCTCAAAGAAATGCTCAGAGGCACCTCCAGAATACATAGTCGGATAACTTGACAACCCCGCGATCATGGTAATCCACAATCCAACCGACGAAACAACCTGTTTTTTGGTTAAAAGTCCGAAAATAACCACCAAAATACCGATAATTAATCCAATTATGGGCAAATGGTTGATCAAAAGATGTATGTGCGGTGCGTTCATTGCTTATTTACTCTATTATTTAACTAAAAACATTTTAAGTTCTTATTTTCAATGGTTTAAGTGTATTTACTTCAACTTAAAATAAAGAAGGTTGAATCGCTTCATCCCCGTCTTCAGTTTGCGGTGTTAGTTGAGGTCTTGTCGACAAGATGGCATCGTCAGCTTCTTGTTCTCTTTCAACCTCAGCTTCCAACAGATCAACCGAGAGAATTGGGTAGGTAGAAAGTCTGTTTCCAATCGCCTTTAATCCTTTGATAGAAATAAAGTCGGGCAGATTCATAGTTTCGTCCATTTTATTCTGAGCCTGCTTGAATTTCTTGTTGAAACGGATATACACGTTCGGAAAATGGTTCGTGGTTGCCACTGCCAATTTCGACTTTGGATGCTCAGTTATGAATCGAACCAAACCCTTGCTAGGTTCAACCAAGAAACGCTTTACCATCCAGGTTTCTTTTTCACCGTCGAAATAAACGGAGCTCATCGGTTTCTCGGGGAGCCATTTTTCCAGGGTGATCATGTTATCTGGAAAGTGAATACTTAAATCTGGAGCAAGTAACTGATAATCTCCCGAAGATTGTATGACAAGAATCTTGTCCTCCGGACCGAAATCTCCTAGGAATCTGCCTCGACCTTCGTCGTTTAGTCTTTGAACACTTTCGTCGATCCAAATTTTACGAGCACTTAAAGTAGATACCCCTGCCGATTTCAATTCAACCTTTTTAACCGGATATTTCGTGGCGACATTTCCTTGAGCATCGCGACCTTTAACGGCTAATTCTGAAAAGTCGACATCGAATTTGAGTTTTTTCAATCGCTCTAGCGCTCTTAGGTTCACGGTAATCACTTCCGCTTCTCCATTCGGATTAGCGCTGAAATAAAGAAGTTCACTTCCTTCAGTTCCTTTGGTTAAGTCGTATTCTTTGTCTCGTGTTACAGAAGTCACTGCAAATCGTTTGATGTTCGCGCCTCCATTTTTACCGTCGCGATACATTAAATTGTAGATGGTTCTGCGATCGTCCTTCTTCCAAACAGCAATATGAATGATGTCTTTACCAAAGAAGGCCTTTTGCTGAACCTTAGAAACCATCATTTTACCATCTTTTCGGAAAACAATAATATCGTCGATGTCGGAGCACTCACAAACGAATTCTCCTTCGTCGCGTTTCAATCCAATTCCAGCAAATCCCTCAGCCAAATTCACCGAAAGCTTCGCATTTGCAATGGCTACCGCAGCAGCTTGAACTGTATCGAACGTCTTGATTTCTGTTCTGCGTTCTCTGCCTTTACCGTATTTCGCCTTCAAATCTTTGAAATAGGCTATGGCCGTATCTGTTAGATGATTCAGTTTTTCTTTGACTTGATCAATTTCACCTTCCAACCTAGAAATGAAATCGTCTGCCTTGTTGCTATCGAATTTCGAAATTCGTTTGATCTTGATTTCAGTCAAGCGCGCCACATCGTCATCAGTCACCGCACGCAAGAATTTCTTGGTATGTGGCTTTAGGCCTTTGTGAATCGCAGAAATGATTTCATCCCACGTCTCACATTCTTCAATGTCGCGGTAAATTCTCTTTTCAATAAAAATCTTTTCCAACGAAGCGAAATGCCAGCTTTCTTGAAGCTCATTCAGCTGAATCTCAAGCTCTTTTCCAATTAAATCACGTGTTCTGTCTGCTGAAATCTTCAACAGTTCATCTACAGGAAGGAATTTCGGGCGATCATCGTGGATAACACACGAGTTCGGAGAAATGCTTATTTCACAATCGGTGAAGGCGTATAACGCATCAATAGTCTTATCTGGAGAAACACCTGTTGCCAAGTGAACCATGATTTCAACAACCGCGGCGGTGTTGTCTTCAATTTTCTTAATCTTGATTTTACCTTTGTCGTTGGCCTTCAAGATAGAATCGATCAACGACGAAGTGGTTGTCCCGAAAGGAATTTCAGTAATAACCAAGCAACGCGCGGCATCGTCCTTTTTGATTTTCGCACGAACACGAACCTTTCCACCGCGAAGACCACCATTGTAATCCGAGAAATCGGCCATTCCTCCGGTTAGGAAGTCCGGAACAATGTGCGTTTTCTTTCCTCTTAAAACATCGATACTTGCGTCGATTAGTTCAACGAAGTTGTGCGGAAGAATTTTACAAGCCAATCCAACAGCAATTCCTTCAACACCTAAAGAGAGTAATAGAGGAAATTTAACCGGAAGCGTTTCCGGTTCCTTGTTTCTTCCGTCATAGCTAGCTAACCAAGTGGTTGTTTTCGGATTGAAGATAATCTCTTGCGAGAGTTTATTCAATCGCGATTCAATGTAACGAGGCGCTGCAGCGCTGTCTCCTGTGAAAATATTACCCCAGTTTCCTTGGGTATCTATGAGCAAATTCTTTTGTCCAATTTGAACCAACGCATCACCGATAGAAGCATCTCCGTGCGGATGATACTTCATGGTATTTCCAATGACATTGGCCACCTTGTTGAAGCGACCATCGTCCATTTCCCACAAGCTGTGCAGAATTCTTCGTTGTACCGGTTTCAGTCCGTCGTATAAATGGGGGACGGCTCTTTCTAAAATAACGTAAGACGCATACTCGAGAAACCATCCTTCGTAGAGGTCGGATACTCCAATTACGTTTCCTAATTTATTTTCTTCTGGATTTGTATTTTCTTCCATCTCCTCTCCTATTCTGTTTCTGTTTCTGTTTCTATTTCCTTCTTTTCAACGATTTCATCCTTCTCTACGCGAAGGTTTCTAATGATGAAGTCTTGTCTATCTGGCGTGTTCTTCCCCATATAAAATTCAAGAATGTCTTTGATGTGAATATCCTTGGTGATTACTACAGGCTCTAATCGAATGTTTTCACCAATGAAAAATTTGAACTCATCTGGTGAAATCTCTCCCAATCCCTTGAATCGCGTGATTTCCGGCTTGGTTCCTAATTTTTGAATGGCATGCTGACGCTCCAAATCGGAATAGCAATAAATGGTTTCCTTCTTGTTTCTCACGCGAAATAAAGGTGTTGAAAGGACATACAAGTGTCCAGATTTCACCAAGTCAGGGAAAAACTGAAGGAAGAAGGTGATCATTAAAAGACGAATGTGCATACCATCGACATCGGCATCGGTTGCGATAACCACATTGTTGTATCGAAGAGAATCGAGTCCGTCTTCTATATCAAGAGCAGCTTGCAATAAGTTGAACTCTTCGTTTTCGTAAACGACCTTTTTCGTTAAACCATAGGTATTCAAGGGCTTTCCCTTCAAACTAAAAACGGCTTGGGTCTGCACATTTCGCGAAATGGTAATAGACCCAGAAGCCGAATCTCCCTCGGTGATGAACAAAGTTGTTGCATGGGCCAAGTCGCTTTTATCGGCGTAATGCACTTTACAATCGCGAAGCTTCTTATTGTGCAAGTTCGATTTTTTTGCACGCTCTCTGGCTAATTTGGCAATACCCGCAAGTTCCTTTCTTTCTCTTTCTGATTGAAGAATTTTCTTCGAGAGACTTTGTGCAATTTCAGGATTTCTATGCAAGAAATTGTCGAGTTCTTTTTGAAGGAATTCTAAAATAAATGCCTTGACACCTTTTCCATTTGGTTCAATTTCATTCGAACCTAGTTTGGTTTTAGTCTGCGATTCGAAAACCGGTTCAATGACTTTGATAGCCACAGCCGCAACAATTCCCGAACGAACATCGACTGCTTCGTAATCTTTTTTGAAGAAGTCACGAATGACTTTCACATAAGCCTCACGGAAGGCCGCTTGGTGCGTTCCACCTTGGGTTGTGTATTGTCCGTTTACGAAACTGTAATATTCTTCTCCATATGAATTCGTGTGAGTGATGGCTACTTCAATGTCATCACTTTTAATGTGAATAGCATTGTAAAGCGGATCTTCGGTCATGTTTGCCGCGAGCAAATCGCGTAGACCATTTTCCGATTTGAATTTCTGTCCGTTGAAAATGATGGTTAGTCCAGCATTCAGGTAGCAGTAATTCCAAAGTAATCGTTCGATGTGTTGCGAACGATATTGATAATTTACGAAAATGCTTTCATCGGGAATGAAAGACATGAGTGTTCCGTTCTTCTCTGCTGACTTCGCAACTTTAAAATCTTTGGTGATTTCTCCTTTTCCAAATTCCGCGGCCTTCACCTCGCCTTCGCGAAAAGACTCTACACGAAAGAAAGAACTCAAAGCATTAACCGCCTTCGTACCAACTCCGTTTAGTCCAACAGATTTCTTAAATGCGCGAGAATCGTATTTTCCACCTGTGTTGATCTTCGAAACGCAATCGATCACCTTTCCCAACGGAATACCTCTTCCGTAATCTCGAACGGTAACGGTCCCGTCTTTAATTACAATTTCAACATTCTTTCCATTCCCCATGACAAATTCGTCAATGGAGTTGTCCATAATTTCCTTCAACAAAACATAGATACCGTCGTCGGCAGTAGTACCATCGCCAAGTTTACCTATGTACATCCCGGGGCGCAGACGAATGTGTTCGTACCACTCGAGGGATTTAATGTTGTCTTCTGTGTATTTAACTTCTTGAGCCATCTCGTCTGTTCTAAATCAGACTTCGAAAGTAATACGCAGA
>Ga0209597_1002470_pt1 | contig 11706 bp, 8 predicted proteins | sample M_140625_MF_Meta_FD_187316 | JGI IMG/M metagenome (GOLD analysis project Ga0209597, IMG submission 187316) | Freshwater microbial communities from Lake Montjoie, Canada to study carbon cycling - M_140625_MF_MetaG (SPAdes) (version 2) | ecosystem: Environmental > Aquatic > Freshwater > Lake...
ACCCGCGTTCAATTTTTACACCGGGAGATATCCGCCTTAAAACAGGAATTACGCAACCATGGAAGCGATTTAGAGGTATGGCACGGAAACCCCATCACACTATGGGAAAACGCCATCGTCCAAAATACCCCCCACTCCATTTTTTGCAATTCCGATTACGAACCCTCCGCGATAAAGCGCGATCATGCCATTGCCGAAATCTGCAACACTCAGAATGTATCGTTTCAAAGCTATAAGGACATTTGCATCTTTGAGAAATCAGAAGTCGTAAAGGACGATTCAAAACCCTATACTGTCTACACTCCTTACAGCAGAAAATGGAAAGCAAAATTGGCCATCGAACCCATCACATTTTATCCATCCGAAACCAAGCTCGCTCATTTATCGCATCAAAAAGAAACGGAAAACTTCCCCATACCAAGCTTGGCTGAATTGGGATTTGAGTCGTTTGATTTTGAATACCCAGAAAAAACGGTGACTCAAACGCTGATAAAGGAATACACCGACAAGCGCAATTTCCCTTCAATCCGCGGAACGAGTAAGTTGGGATTGCATTTCAGGTTCGGCACGATCAGTATTCGAGAAAAGTTGCAAAAAGCCCTTTCACTGAATGAGACATTTGTCAACGAGCTAATCTGGAGAGACTTCTACCTACAAATCCTCTGGCATTTCCCTCAGGTAGTTGGCAATTCTTTCAAACCCCAGTACGATAGGATTCAGTGGTTAAACGACGAAGGGGACTTTGAAATGTGGAAATCCGGCAATACGGGCTACCCCATCGTAGATGCTGGCATGAGAGAATTAAATACTACAGGCTTTATGCACAACCGCGTCCGCATGATCGTGGCGAGTTTCCTTACAAAACATTTACTCATCGACTGGCGATTGGGCGAAGCGTATTTTGCTGAAAAACTCTTGGATTTTGAATTGGCGAGCAACAATGGCGGTTGGCAATGGGCTGCGGGTTGTGGTGTAGATGCTGCGCCTTACTTTAGGGTTTTCAACCCAACGCTTCAAACTGAAAAATTCGACAAACACTACGAATACATAAAAAAATGGGTCCCAGAATTTGGAACCCATCAATATGCAAAACCCATGGTCGACCATGCCTTTGCGAGAAATCGTTGTTTAGAAACTTACAAATCAGCGCTAAAGGAGTAATTACTTTTTCAGTTCTCCACCGCTTGCGGCCAACAAGTAACTCTTGATAAAAGGCCAAATATCGCCGTCCATCACGTTATTTACGTTACTAGTTTCTTCACCGGTTCGGACATCTTTAACCAATTTATAGGGGTGAAAAACATAGTTGCGAATTTGCGATCCCCACTCGATTTTCATCTTACCATCTTCAATTTCAGCACGAGCAGCATTTCGTTTGGCGATTTCCAATTCGTATAAGCGTGATTTCAGCATTTGCATCGCACGCTCTCGGTTTCCTAACTGACTACGATCAACCTGACAAACCACAACAATACCTGTGGGTGTGTGCGTTAACTGCACCTTGGTTTCTACCTTGTTCACGTTCTGACCACCGGCGCCACCAGATCTACTTGTATGTAATTCAACGTCTTGTGGCCTGATTTCAATTTCGATGGTATCATCCACCAACGGATAAACATAAATGCTCACAAAGGAAGTATGTCGGCGAGCATTAGAATCAAAAGGAGAAATTCTCACCATCCGATGCACGCCATTTTCACCCTTTAAATATCCAAAGGCAAAATCTCCTTTAATTTCCAAGGAAACACTCTTCACCCCCGCAACATCGCCATCCTGTCGGTCAAGTTCTGTGATCGAAAATCCATTTTTTTCTGCCCACATCAAATACATGCGCATCAACATCTGAGCCCAGTCGCAACTTTCCGTTCCGCCAGCCCCAGCATTGATTTCAAGTACACATCCTAAGTGATCTTCTTCACTCTGGAGCATGTTTTTAAACTCCAAATCCTCAACCATTTGCATTAGTTCGAGGTATTGAGCATGCACTTCGTCGGCCGTGGCTTCCCCAATTTCTTGGAATTCAACCAACACACCTAAATCTCCAATTACTCCAACTATTTTACCATAGGCATCGGTCCAGATTTTCTTATCCTTGATTTTTTTGAGATGGAGCTCAGCTTTTTTTGAATCGTCCCAAAACTTTGGGTCTAATGTTTGTTCTTCTTCGTCGGCGATTTCCGCAAGTTTCCTATCGACGTCAAAGATACCTCCTCAAAGCCTCTGCACGGCCTTTTAAATCCTTAAATTGCTCTGTATTCACGGGGCAAAGATAGGTGCAAATTACAATGCTCGCGTAAATTCAATCACAATTCCATTGGGTTTTAGATGTTGATGATTTGGGATTTGGGCACCCAAACTAAAAATCCAATGTCTATGAAAATATTTAGTAAATCCGATGGTTGACATTGCCATAGGGCTATTTCCGGAAATATGATCAAAGACAAGCGATTGCTTATGACCCAAATGAATTTCTCCACCAATCTGAAATCCTAGGGGAAATTGACTCCCAAACGGAGGTAATCTATCACCTATCCCAACGAAATGATTGTTTCCACCCCAAATTCCACTGGTAAATTTCAAAAATTTACTATGAAACTGATAGTTAGAAAATAGCATTACAGAGCCGCTTTTTAAAATATCATCGGCAACTGGATCAAATCCTGCAACGGTTGCAACAGAAACTTGACTGTATTTGGATAATACCCAAAAACGCTGTGCATTTGCAGTGACTAAAGGGAAAAAAGCATCCGAAACGCCCTTGTTATTTTGGATTATTCTAAATCCATCCTTCGGAATGGCATTGACCTGCAATACATTTATTCCCCCCTCCCATTTATCGTTTATTCCGTAATCAAAAGTATAATTGCTTGTAAATTCACCCGCTGAAAAATTCGTTTGCTGCTGAAAAAACCAGGTATTTACCTTTGTCTTGTCCGATGAAGGTACATTAAAATAACTCTGTTGACCGGTTACTCGACCAGCCAACAGAATTAGCGTAACATAAATAGAAATAGAAATAGACCTCACTTGGTCACAACCCAATCGCATAGAATGACCAATATATTATCAAGAAGAACGATAGGCAATCTCATGATACGTTTTGGCATGAGGTCCTAGGAAAACGCGAGAATAGATACGAATCATTGCCAAACCATCGACAATAAAACTCACGGAAACACAGGCGGCCAAAAACCATTGATTTTCATGAATATGGCTAAAAATCAAATCTTCTCCCACAAACGACGGCGTAATTGGAAAACCGCTAATTGCTAAGCCACAAAGTAAAAATGACAAGGCATACCACTTGTGCTCATAAACATGTCCTTGAAAGTGATGTAAATGCAACGTACCCTCTTGTTTTTTCAGAAGTGAAATCACGTAATGACCAATTAAAGCGGCAACAACAACACCGCTCAAGTAAAGTACTACATGGCTGTAGGTGAAATGTTCGTTAAACGAAACAGCGAGCGCAATAAATCCATGATTAAATGCAATCAACCACCAAGCCAATCGAACATTTTTCTTTTCTGCAAAGGCACGCAAAACCAAAATCAAACCTACAAAGGCAAAGAAAATTGAGGTCGCTGTGCTTGACGTATGTTGCAACTGATCAAAGTAATATAACAACCCCAACCCTGCCAACATCAATGGAACAAAGAAATACCAAACATGTCGTTCCCGGATAAAGGAAAAAACCCTTCCACCGCGCTTTAATGGCGACCAGAAAAGATGGAAATTCAATTTTTCCAAGTTAAATTCTTTGATACTCAATACGTACAATGAATTCACAATTGACTTGGGCAACCATTGAATTCTGGAATGGGCTTGTTGTTTGAAATTATAGAATTGCTCGCGAATCAAATAGCTGACAACAGAAGGAGAAACCAGCAATTGATATGTTCTTAAAAAGGCGTTACCACAAAAATGAAATAGAGCCAAATCAACCCAACCCAAACTAATTTCAGAAAATATCAACCCAATTTGGGCTATCGATGCATAAGCAATCTGACTTTTCACAGACGATTGTACCCGGGCGATGTTGGTAGCAATAAATGCGGTAACTACACCCATGATTCCCATGAAAATTCTTACACTCGTTTGAAATTCTAGGAAAGGATAAGTTCTCAGCATCAAAAAGACGCCCAAGTGAACACTTAAGGAACCATAGAAAATGGCGGACGACGGTGTGGGGCCTTCCATCGCTCTAGGTAACCAAGAAGAGAATGGTAGCTGTGCGGATTTGGCATAGGCCGATACCAACAGTAGCAAGGCAATCATTGCTCCAATTAAATTGTGGGTTTGGATGTGCTCGTGCACCAATTCTAAATTCACCAATTTGGCAAACGTGATGTTCTCATGCCACAAATGATGCATCAACCACATCGCTAAGATCAAACCTATATCGCCAATTCGATAAATCGAAAAAACACGAACTGCATTTTTCACAGGCAAATACCTCTCACGGTAGAAGGAAATAAGCAAGAAGGACGATATCCCTAGTATTTCCCAACCGATGAATAAAGTTTCCAAATTTCCTGAGAATATGGCCAAGTTGTATCCCAAATTAAAAAACCAAACCGTATTAAAGAACCTTTTATAACCCTTTTCTCTGTGTAAATAATACCTTGAGTAAACCGTAATAAGAAAGGTCAAAAAACCTCCTACAAGCGCATATACCGCAGTTACTTTATCGAAATAAAAATCAAGAAAAAACTCATAGCCTTTGGTTTGAAACAACATCCAATCCCTAACATTAATGGATGGAAAACCATGCAACAACCAATACCCTGTGAATATCAAAAGAATTACGAGATTGATACCGATCATTCCAAATGTCCATCTCGACATTGCATTTTCCTTCGCCTCTGGAACAAACAAACTAACCAAGAATCCCAAGATTGGTATGCATAATAAAATGTGAATAATTATCTCCATCATGACCCTAATAAAATTATAGGTAAATTCTCACACTCTTCCATAAATAATTTCTCTATATCGATAATAAACGGCACTTCCTTAGAGGCGATAGCTTGCGTCACGAATTCTCCCGATTCAAATCGATAAAATTGTTTTGTGCTAGGACTAATCGCAACCAACTGAATCCAATCGTTGATAAACCATTCATAGGTTTCCGATGCTCTTTGAATCACAGCAAGTACTTTCTCCGGCTCCTGTTCCACTATGATCATCAGTCTTAGTGGATCATGAACTTCTATCATCTGACTGGGTAAGCCAGGTCTTAAATCACCGTCGATTCCGTTAGCCACACCTATCAAACCCATTACGTTGTGTGGCAACTTAGACCCGGCGCCCAATCTTTGGTTATCTACCCGAGAGAAAAAATACTCTAAATTGATACCGCCACAAACGGGTGCAGCGGCCTTCAAAATCCCATAGAGTAAATCTCCGTTGGTATCAATGGAAGCATCGTAAGAATTCAAAAACGACCTGCGATCCAAGAACAAACCTTTGGTCATGTTTCTAGAACCTACAATACATAAAGTATTGGTGGCATGATTCAATTCCGGACGTGGTTCAAACAAGGAAACACTGCGATTTCTCACACTTTGAAAGATTTTATCCTTCGGTAGATGCTTATCCAACAACACAAATCTCCGTGACCGTTCCACGGCATTTTGCTTCAACGCTTCGGCAAAAATTACAATATTTTGATTGTGAAGCGATTTTTGTTTATCCGACATCAACTGCTCGTCATAGTAAACGATTTCATCCCTTGAAGTATCATGCAACGCGCCAACAAATCTTACATCATCCGAAATTTCGAGTCCTCTTTGTTTGAGCGTTGCTCTTACCTCGCTATCATTGGCCATATGACAAATAACTCGTGCGTTCACCGAACCAGGTCTACCGCAACATGCACCGCAATCATAGGCCGAAAAGTGGGGATTATTAACACTACTGCTGCCATGAGAAACTACATAAACAAGCGGAGCAAAATCTTTTATCAAGCCCATACTTTTTAATAAAGCCTCAACCCTGTCTGCCATTTCCGCCTTGGTGAAACCAATCTGTAATTTGCCATCAAATTCTCCTTTGTGTTCAATCGAAAGTAAACTCTCCTTGTGCATGTGCTGCAGTGAACTGGACGTTGCCGGACTCATCGATGGCTTAAAAATCTGAGCGAATAACTTTATGGCCGACCAAAATCCGAGTGTTTGAGAAATCAGAAATCCAGGAAGTAATGAATGCGTTTGATGACTAAAATGTGCGTCGGTTTTTCGCTTGGCATTGGCTCCTACGGCTTTTATTAAATGCGATGGCGTAACTGGGGCAGGGCACAATTTGGTTTTGAATTTTCCGTCTTCGGGCTGATAATAAAATGCTACTCCAAAAAAACCTGGCGTTCCAAATGTTTCGCATGCCTTATCCAAATCCTCCAAATGACGCCTTAAGCTACATTCTCTATCGTCGATACAAAAAACCGCTTGAAAACTCTTGTCCCTTCCTTGTTTTAACAATTTAATATTTTCAGACAATCCCTTTAAAACCTGGTCATAGAACGACTTTTCCATGGCTAGATGCCATAATCTCACAATCTCAGATGCCGGAGACGGCAAGACAGGAGCAAAAAGATCTATGGCGTCTGGCAATAAAAATGCACTCAACGGAGGGAAATTGTGGCCTTTTTTCATAACCATCACATCAATTTCTAATAGAAGTTCGAATACAATCAAATCCTCTAAGGAAATTTGTCGTCCATCCAATAAACTCTCTGGCTGTAATTCAATGCTCACCACTATACCCGACCAACCCTGATGTGCAAATTGCTGATCAAATAGATATTGCTCCGTAAATAAATCATTTCCAACGATGCGTTTCAACAAAGACGGGATGCTGCAATCACCGGAAATTAATAAATTCCTCGCCTCCGATGTCGCAAAAAAGCTACTATGTGTTGTTGATTCAATAGAGCGCATCGCGTCCAAGAATCCAATATTCTTCTCCGGAAATCTCCAAGTAGAAATCCCCTGATCTAAGTAACTGCAAAGGATTCGAAACAAGATGGGATGAACCATGGAATCAATATCGATTCCCGTATGCTTTACCCATTCCCTTCTCAACTTTCCGATGCGCTCATCCAGTTCCTCCGAAATGTCAGAATACAACATCAAATGAATCCACTTATCGATGTCTTCATTGGGCTTTTGCTTTACAACGACTTCTTTTAGCGTATCGATGCTAATGTCGCCCTTAATAAACCGCGCCCTGTAATCAGAAAGTGGCAATAACGTCTTGTAGCCAAAAATGGCCGAAGCTTTTGCTAACCCTTCAAAAAAAATATGCGATTGAAATCCATGTAATGTGTTGTGATGGATAAAATCTTTCAACGGTGCCTGTGCAGGCAAATAATGTTTCAGCTCATGCAGAACATGATCTATATGATTTGAATGACTCATGGCGTTCGGATTACCGTTTCCGTGCAGATAATGGATGATGATGTCTAGAACTCATAACCATATTGTCAGTTCCGGTGACAATCAATGAACCGCCACTATTTTTAAAATCTCTTTCTAGGTTATGTAAATTCTCCATCACAGTATGATCCACGACCTTACATTCAGAAACGTCAATGGTGAAATTCGATGTCAATTCGATCTTCTTCATTGCCGATTGAATACCCAACCAATTTGAGAAAACCGCCGCTTTTTTTATGCGCATCGTATTTCCATCAATAGAGTAATCGGCCTTAAAGATGGAACCCAAAGGAACCCCGTTGATATTTTCGATAATGATTTTTACCAAAATACCAAATCCAATACCCACCAACAAATCAGTGGCCAATGTCGCCAAAATAGTTGCACAGAAAATCACCAACTGTTCCCAGCCAATATGCAACATATGCGCAAATTCTTTGGGATTCGCTAATCTGAAACCTACACCAATCAACATCGCCGCCAACGCCGCATTTGGGATCAAATCACTGAACTGTAATGTGAAACACAAAAATATCAAAATAAATATCCCATGAAAGAAATTGGCCCAACGTGTTTTTGCGCCGTTGTTTACGTTCGCACTAGAACGAGCCACTTCAGAAATCATCGGCAAACCACCCAAAAGTGCGCTTAGAGAATTACCAATTCCCACCGCGATAAGATCTTTATTCGCATTGCTTTTCCTCTTGAAAGGATCCAACATATCGATGGCCTTCACGGTGAGCAAACTCTCTAAACTACCAACCAACGCAAACATCAACACGTATTTGATAAATGTGCCGGTCTGACTCATGCCATCAAAACTCACGTTCAATGCCAAAGAATCAATAAACCCTTTGTCGAAATGGATGAATTTCTTTTGATCTAAACCCAATTTCTGAGCCAATGGAATAGCCACCGCCAAAACCAAAACTGGAGCAGGTATTTTCTTTAAAGTTGCGTGCTTAATTCTTGGCCAAAGGAATACGATTATTAAACTAATCAAACCCACCACTGCCGCAGATTTGTTGATATTCATGAAAGTATTTGGTAATTCAGAAATCAGTTCTAAAGGTTCAACCATGGGTTTGCCCAAATGATTCATCGGGTTGATGCCAACCAATACATGTAGTTGCTTCGACATGATGATAATACCAATGGCGGCAAGCATACCGTGAACCGCGCTCAATGGGAAAAAATCAATTAAGGAACCCATTTTCGCCAATCCAAATACAATTTGAATTAACCCGGCGATTAAAATAGCACCCAAAGCCAAATGCCATCCCAATACGGAATCGCCGGCACCAAGCTCAGAAACAGATCCGGCAATAATGACAATCAAACCAGCCGCTGGGCCCTTAATCGTGAGTGGCGAACCCGCAATAATAGAAACTACAATTCCTCCAATCATAGCGGTCATTAATCCCATTATTGCTGGAAAATCACTCGCTTTGGCGATACCAATACTTAAAGGCAATGCCAATAAAAAAACTAAAAATCCCGACAGTGCGTCGCTTGAGAAATTATCTTTTAATCCTTGTATCCCATCTTTGGGAAGTTGATGTGTGTTTTTCATAACTAATTTTAAATTAAATATTTATTTGATACTGTATTGTTATTGTATTTTTTCTTTCCGTGGTAAAGTTCCCTCCAGATGACAAAGCCACGGCGGCCCTATTTGTAACATCAAAAGTGATTTTTGAACGATTTGCAGGCATCAACCAGTTCACCCCAATACTTGCATTGGTAAGCGATTGATTTTTGAATCTTTCATATCTCGAGGATGTAGCCGATGTATACAATTGTAACTTTCCTGAAACGCCATCTTTTCCTAACAGATCTTTTGGCAACACATAGGCAAATTGACCATGAATCACATTCCCAGTTCCAAACATTGGATAGGCATTCCCATATTGATTGCCAGCATCGGTCGCAAGTCCGGTTAATGCAGTTCCTGTCGCCGGATTCATGATACCATTGTATCGAACATAATTATGCCCATAGTTGGTAGAGAAATAACCCAAATACGCATGGATTGCCGTTCCTTTCTCTTTGTTTATTGGCATATCCAAAAATGATTCAGCACACAACAAAATCATATTGTTAAAAACTGTATCCTTTTTGCCCGTTGCACCGTTACTTACCGTATTCCATGTCGCACCCTTCTGGAAAATTCCCCCAACCGAAATGTTAAATACCTTTTTATTGCCCAAATAAGTGCCAGGCATGTAAGGCGTTTGATTCTGTTCGTGTTCAAAAAATTGATAGGCTAACATCCCCTGATACTGCCAATGATGACCTTTCAAAGCAAATGAAGCATTGTCACCCAGAACCGGCCATGCCGCACCATTGGATTGAACTGGAAATGGGTCTGAAAACACAATTCGATAATCAACCTTTCCCACCTGACCTCTAGAATATATACTTAGTTTCCTACTGAACTGATCCGTTTGATCTACCGTAGCCTGCGCAAAAACCGGGACATCCAACCCCATAATCGTTGAAATACTGGGTTGAGAGAACCTGCTTAATCCATTGGCAATGGTGAGACCGCCACCGATTTTCTGCTGTGATTTTCCGATGCGATATTCACAAAGTGCGTCGTGAATAAAGAATGTGTTTTTTCGATTTCCATTCATAGCCACAACCCGGTTAAAATTGTTCTGTCCGAATTGGAAATAGACAAATGTTTTGGGTGCGATTTCTCCAAAAAGTTGAAAGCGCGTTCTACGTAAACCCAAATCTACAGTTTGTTTTTGCAAATCTCCCAAAACCGTAGTTCCGGAATTACTTTCATTCCCTCTAAACCAAACCTGATTTAATAAGGTAAACTGAAGGTATTGTTTTTCATCTTTCGACAAAGGAATTCGAAGAGGCTGAGGAACCGGATCAGCAGCCCAGATATTTCCGATATAAACAAGGCTTAAAGCCCAAATGAATATTATTTTATTTTTCAATTTTCTTTTTTTGTTGATGTTAGACAACGCCTTCAATTAAAGGCTAATCCGCATTTGCAGAAACTTTCAAGATAGAAAGCTGGTGCAGAATGGCATCAACAAAAGACTTTCAAACTATGGAACGCCAGATAGCGCTTAACCATAGGGAAAGAATTGACAAGATGTTCTTGATTTTGTAATTGTATTTCAATGGATTCAATCGCAGAAAACTGAAACCACTCTACAGCAACGAAATCCAAACTAAAATTGTGATCAGCATCGAATTTGGTATTATCAACCTCATTCAGATCAACATCCAATTCGCATTCTATACTTGCACAATGCGACTGCTCAAAAAATGTGTAACTCGTTAAACTCGTGAACATCGCAATAAAAAGCATGGCCACGACAAGATATCGTGTTAGACCAGGCAGGCGATTGAATTTTAATTTCACAAATGCAAATATACTGACATAAATCATGTCCTAGGTAATATTATTGTCAGAATCCATCCGCATCGCTCAAGAAAGGGAATCGATCTCGAAACATCGACAATGGCGATTTTTCAATTACAACATGGGCAATCGCTTCTCTTTGATGTGGCTCCAACAAATATTCACCATCGTACTTTATAACTTGTGTATGACCGTTGTGAGCGATTCCTTTTTCATCATTCCCCACCCGATTTACACCAATTACATAGGATTGGTTTTCGATGGCTCGGGCTTTTAAAAGGACGTCCCAGGCGGCAATTCTAGCGCTAGGCCAATTGGCAACAAACAATAATATATCCGGATAAACGGGGGCACTTTCTAGCATGGTCTTTCTTATCCATGCCGGAAATCTCAAATCGTAACAAACAAAAGGAGCCACTGAGAATCCCTGAAATGTAAAAACACAAGTCTCACTGCCAGCCTGATAGACCTCATGCTCACCGCCGTAAGAAAACAGATGTCGCTTATCGTATTGAGCCACCTTTTCGCCCTGGTAAAAAGCTAAAAAACGATTGTAGAATAAACCATCTTCTTGGATCGACAAACTGCCGCAAATCATTCGGTCCTTACTCATTTCAGCCATCCACTGCACCGTTTCGCCCTGCATTGTCTCAGCCACTTTCTCGGGATTCATCGAAAAGCCTGTAGAAAACATCTCAGGGAAAACCACCAAAGAGTTGGGCATGGTTTGCGACAAATGCCATTGAAATCGAGCCCGATTGGCCACCGGATTCTCCCAAATGAGGGGCGTTTGAACCAAAAATACGTTTAGAGTCGACATAATACATCAAGACTTTTTTGGAGTGTATCGTTGTTTTTGGCAAAACAGAATCGCAGTAATCG